>Ga0207701_10001407_pt1 | contig 25332 bp, 20 predicted proteins | sample KBSSwiSSwithPhiX_FD_184294 | JGI IMG/M metagenome (GOLD analysis project Ga0207701, IMG submission 184294) | Switchgrass rhizosphere bulk soil microbial communities from Kellogg Biological Station, Michigan, USA, with PhiX - S5 (SPAdes) (version 2) | ecosystem: Environmental > Terrestrial >... | reverse complement strand
GAAGACGGTGCCGCCGACACGGTTCGTCGGCCTGTTCGTACCGCACGGCGGAGCGCCCGGGTACTGGGTGCCGGAGAAGGTGGGCGCGCTTCCCGAACAGCTGCCGTTCAACTGGAAATACCTCGAACCGTTCCGCGACAAGACGGTGGTCTTCAGCGGCCTGCACTCGCGTTCGGCGGAGCCGCCGCCGGGCGTCACCGGCGCTGACCACTGGGTCGCTGCCGCGTTCATGTGCGCCGAGAAGCCGAAGAAGACCGCAGGCGCCGACGTGCGCGCCGGCACGACGATCGACCAGCTGATCGCGCAGAAGATTGGCGGCAACAGTCTGATTCCGTCGCTGCAGATGGCTGTCGAAGATCCCGGCGCCAACTCCAGCAACTGCGGCGAAGGCTACAGCTGCGTCTATACGAACACCATCTCGTGGGCCACGCCGACGTCACCGCTGCCAATGGAGCTGAACCCGCAGGTGGTCTTCGAGCGGATGTTCGGCGACGGCACGACGACGGAGCAACGTGCCGCACGGCGGAAGCGCGATCAGAGCATTCTCGATTCGCTGACCAACAGCGTGTCGCGGCTGCGCGCCGACCTCGGGTCGCACGACCGTCAGCGTCTCGACGAGTACGCGGAGAACGTCCGCGAGATCGAGCGGAGGCTGCAGATCGCCATCAAGGCATCGGCGGTCGCGCCGGAGAACATCGAGGTGCCGGTTGGCGTGCCGCAGACCTTCGACGAACACATCAAGATTCAGTTCGATCTGCTCGCGCTGGCGTTCGAGGCGGATATCACCCGCGTCGGCACGCTGCTGTTTGCACGCGACCTGACGGGCCGTACGTATCCGGCCAGCGACGCGCCGACCTCAGGCTTCCACGGCGTGTCGCACCACGGCGAGGCACCGGCGCAGATCCTGAACCTCGCGAAGATCAATCAGTACCACGTGAAGATGGTCGCCCACCTCGCCGACCGGCTTGCCAAGAAACAGGAAGGCGACGGCACGCTGCTGGATCACTCGTTGATTCTCTTTGGCAGCAACATGGGCAACTCGAACCAGCACGTGCATTACGACGTGCCGCACGTACTCGTCGGCGGTGCCGGCGGCAAGTTGAAGGGCGGGCGGCACCTGGCGTATCCGTCGAAGACCGTGCCGACGGGGAACCTGCTGCTGAGCGTGCTGGACCGATTCGACATTCACCAGGACAGCATCGGTGACAGCACTGGACGGCTGGAGGACCTGTGAGAAGTTACACGTGGCAAGTAACGAGTCGCAAGTTGTCCGGCGGAGCGATGCGAAACTGCATCGGTCTCCTTGCGGCCTTCGCGCTCTTCGCATCCTTCGCGGTGACGTCCCGCGCGGCGGTGGCGCCAAGTCCGATCGCCGACGCAGCGATGCGTGGGGACGCCGCTGGTGTGCGCACGCTGATTGCCAGGAAGGCTGACGTCAACGCGCCTCAGAACGACGGCGCGACGGCGCTGCACTGGGCGGCCTTCCGCGGGAATCTCGAGTTGGCCGAGATTCTTCTTCGATCGGGAGCAAATCCGAAGGCCGCCAATCGCGAGGGCGCGACGCCGCTCTGGATCGCGTGCGTGAACGGCGATGCGTCGATGATTTCGGCGCTGCTCAAGGCTGGCGCCGACGCCAATGAAAAGCTGCCACTCGGACGCAGCCCGCTGATGATCGCCGCTCGCACCGGCAACACCGATGCCCTGCGTGTGCTGATTGAAGCGGGCGCGGACGTCAACGCGAAGGAGACGCTGCGCGGGACCACGCCGCTGATGTGGGCGGCCGATGAAGGCCACGCGCCTGCCCTCACGGTCCTCATCCAGGCGGGTGCAGACATCAAGGCGCGCTCGAACCCGGCTCCGCGCGGTCGCGGCCCGGCGCTCGGCAAGTCCAACGACCCGCGCAAGCAGGTGGCCGCGCAGGGGGCGGCGTTGGCTCGCGGGGCCGCGCCACCGCCTCTTTTCGGCGGCGGCGGCGGTGGTGCCGGTGACGCCGCAGCAGGCGGCGGTCGTGGCGGTGACGCAGCAGGCGGCGGTCGCGGCGGTCGCGGTGGCCGTGGCGGGCGGGGCGCCGGTGGCGGCGGAGCCGCGGGCGACAACACCACCTTCGACCAGGACGACGCAGCGGTGGCAGCCGGCATCGGACGCCGGGGTGGTGGTGCCGCGGATGGCGGGCAGATCACGGCTCTGGTCTATGCCGCTCGCGCCAACGACCTCGAGTCGGTGAAGGTCCTGCTGGCGGCCGGCGCAGACATCAATCAGACGACCGGCTACGGCTGGAGTCCGCTCCTCGCGGCGACGCAGAACCGCTATTACAAGCTGGCGGCCTATCTGCTCGATCACGGCGCGAACGTCAACCTGTCGAACACCGGCGGGTGGAGCCCGCTGTACCTGGCGACCGACAACCGCAACATCGAGGGCGGCGACTATCCGGTGCGCAAGCCGGACATCGACCACCTGGAATTCATCAAGCTCCTGATTGACAAGGGTGCCGACGTGAATCACCGCGTCAAGGACAGCACCGAGACGCGGACGGTCTTCACCAACCAGTGGCTCGACGAGAACGGTGCGACGGCGTTCCTTCGGGCGTCGCAGTCAGGCGACGTCGAACTGATGAAGCTGCTGCTGGCTCACGGAGCCGATCCCAAGATCAACACTCTCCTGGGAGTGACGCCGCTGCACGTCGCAGCGGGCATCGGCTGGGTGGAAGGGATCACCTACGAGTGGTCGCCGAAGGCGACGCTCGAAGCCGTCAAGATGCTGGTCGATCTCGGTCTCGACGTGAACGCGCAGGCCGACACCGGGCGAACCGCGCTGCACGGCGCCGCGCACAAGGGGCGCGCCGATGTGATTCAGGTGCTGGCGGACCATGGCGCCAAGCTGGATGTGCGTGATTACGGCAATACCGACAATCGCGGCGGCAAACTCGCCGTCCACACCTGGCAGGCGGTCGATTACGCCGACGGCCTCGTTCGTGTCGGCGTGCAGTCGGCCATCGGACATCCCGAGGCGGGAGCGCTGCTGCGCAAGCTGATGACGGCTCAGGGGCTTCCTGCTCCGCCGATGGGGCGGACGCTGGAGTCGATCTGTATTACGGAAGCGTGCGAATAAGTTAGAAGTGGCAAGTGGCAAGTGACAAGTAAGTTGCAAGTTGGGACTTACTTGTTACTTGAAAGTTGTTACTTGTGACTGATGTCAACGGCGTGCAAGATTCCCAACAGCGCAAACCCGAGCGGCACTGAACAGAGTCCCAGCAGCACCCACCAGCTTCTGCGGTGAGCGAAGTTCAGCGTCCAGCCAGTCTGCCCGATCCCTCCCCACCCGAGAGGTCTTTTCGGAACCATCCACCGGGAATCGCGGTTGCTGCGATAGATAATCCCTGCAGCCCAGTTCGCCGGGTTCTCCCATTCGCGCTGATTGACGGCGTCCTCGGTGTCCATCGGGCGGCTGATATTATGTGTCCGCTGTTCGGGAGCCAATCAATGAAACGGGTCACCTCGATTGTTTTGCTGGCGTGTCTGGCCGTTGTTCCGGCGTCGGCTCATCACTCGTTCGGTGTGGTCTTCGACGCGGACAAGCCGGTGAAGCTCACCGGCGTTGTGACGAAGATCGACTGGCGGAATCCGCACACCCACCTCTACGTCGACGTGAAGGACGACACCGGCAAGGTCGTCAACTGGACGCTCGAGGGGTATCCGCCGAACGTGCTCGCGCGCACCGGCTGGAAGAAGGACGTCACCGTCAAGGTCGGCGACATGGTGTCCATCTTTGGCTGGCGCGCCCGCGACGGGTCGCCCTCAGCGCATCTTCGCGAGGCGACGCTGGCCGATGGCAAGCACCTCTTCTTTGGACCTCCTGCCGGAACCGGCGAAGGCGCGGCCGTCGCGGGGAAATAGAACGTGAAGCGCGTCACGCTCCTCGCGCTGTTCGCCGCGTCGATCACGCTTGCCCTCTGTAGTGTCCGCCTTCAGGCGGACCCTCAGAGCGCGCGCATTCAGCCGACGCCGCGGGGCAGCGACGGTAAGCCGGATCTCACCGGTGTCTATCAGGCCAGCAACAAGCGCGGGCCGGACTGGGACGCGCAGGCTCCCGGCGCCGTTCCAGGGCAGCCGGCCCAGGCCGCGCAGCCGAGCGCGGGCGTCAACACCGCTCAACGCGAGTCGATTCCGTTCCGGCCTGAAGCGCTGGCGCGCGCGCAGGAAATCCTCAACCGCCGCTCGATCGATGACCCGGCGGCACATTGCCTGCCGCAGGCGTCTCCGCGCATGACGCCGGTCAGCCTCTTTCCACTCGAGTTCGTGCACACGCCGAAGAAGCTCGTCATCCTGTACGAATACTTCTGGGAATTCCGCAGCATCCCGATTGGCGGCACGCACGCGGACGATGCCGACCCGAGTTTTCTTGGCGATTCAGTGGCCCATTGGGAGGGCGACACCCTGGTCGTCGACGTCACCAATTTCAAGGCCGGCGGCTGGCTCGGCGGTGGTTTCGTGCACAGCGACAAGCTGCATCTGATCGAGCGATACACGAGAGTGGACCGCGATCAAATCAACTACGAGGTGACGATCGAGGATCCGGTGGTGTTGACGAAGCCGTTCACGCAGCGCAACACGTTGATGCTGCGCGAGGGAACGCGGCTGCGCGAGTATTCATGCCTCGAAAACAACCTCGATCCGAAGGTCTACGAAAAGCTGCTCGTCGATCCATCGACGTTCATCAGAAAGCCGCAATGATGCCGCGCCTGGCGCTCGCGCTACTCATCGCTGCTTCGGCTGTCCGTGTCGCCGCGCAAGGCGAGGGTTGGGACGCAAAGTTCCGTGCGGCCCCCGAGGCACGCAACGTCCGCGAATACGTCCGCATCCTGAGCGCCCGTCCGCATCACCTTGGCTCGCCGTACGACAAGCAGAACGCTGACTGGATTCTGGCGAAGTTCCGCGAGTGGGGATGGGACGCGCAGATCGAGCGCTACGACGTCCTGTTCCCGACGCCGAAAGAGCGCGTGCTCGAGTTGGTGGCCCCAACGCGATTCAAGGCATCGCTCGAGGAGCCGGAGCTGCCTGGGGATCCGACGTCGGGGCAGAAGGCGGAGCAGCTGCCGTCCTATAACGCCTATTCCGTCGATGGCGATGTCACCGGTCCGCTCGTCTACGTGAACTACGGGCGTCCCGAAGACTACGAAGAGCTCGAGCGTCGGGGCGTCTCGGTAAAGGGCGCCATTGTCATCGCCCGGTACGCGCAGTCGTGGCGCGGTATCAAGCCGAAGGTTGCCGCCGAACATGGGGCGATTGGTTGCCTCATTTACTCAGACCCGCGCGACGACGGGTATTTTGTGGATCAGGCGTTTCCGGCAGGTCCCGCGCGGAGCAGGGACAGCGTGCAGCGCGGCAGCGTGATGGACATGCCAATGTATCCCGGTGACCCGCAGACACCGGGCACCGGGTCGACCGCGGACGCGAAGCGACTGGCCCTTGCCGACGTCCAGACGCTGACCAAGATCCCCGTGCTGCCTATTTCCTGGGGCGACGCGCAGCCGCTGCTCGGGGCATTGACCGGTCCGCTCGCACCCACGGACTGGCGCGGCGCCCTGCCGTTCACGTACCGCCTTGGACCCGGATCGGCCCGCGTGCATCTCAAGGTGGCGTTCAACTGGAATCGGGCGCCGGTCTACAACGTGATCGCCAGGCTTGCCGGTTCGACGTATCCAGACGAGTGGGTCATCCGCGGCAACCACCACGACGCGTGGGTGAACGGTGCTCAGGATCCCTCGAGCGGCATGGCGGCGGAACTCGAGGAAGCGCGGGTGCTCGGCGAACTGGTCAAGCAGGGATGGCGGCCGAAGCGCACGATCGTCTACGCCGCGTGGGACGGGGAGGAGCAGGGTCTGCTCGGCTCGACGGAATGGGTCGAGCATCACGGGACGGAGCTGCGCGATAAGGCGGTTGCCTACATCAACAGCGACGGCAACAGCCGCGGGTTCCTCGGGATGAGCGGGTCGCACGTGCTCGAGCAGTTCATCAATCGAGTGGCCCGCGACGTCGAGGATCCCGAGACGAAGCTGTCGGTGTGGAAACGGGCGCAGGCGCGGGCGATCGCCACAGGCCCTGCCGGGGCGCGGACGGAGGCACGCAGCCGTCCCGATCTGCGGATCGGCGCGCTCGGCTCAGGGTCCGACTATTCAGCCTTCCTGCAGCACGCGGGCATCGCGTCGCTCAACCTCGGTTTCGGCGGGCAGTCTCAGTCGGACGGTGTGTATCACTCCGTCTATGACGACTTCTATTACTACTCGACGTTCATCGATCCCGATTTCGCGTACGGCCGCACACTGGCGCAGACAATCGGCACGGCGGTCATCCGGCTGGCGGATGCCGAACTGCTGCCGTTCGATTTCACCAACCTCGCCGAAACGGTGCAGACCTACGTGCGCGAGCTGCAGGCGCTGCTCCGCACACAGCAGGACGATGTGCGCGAGCGCAACCGGCAGATTGAAGAAGGTGTGTTCACGGCCATGAGCAATCCGGGCCGTCCGATCAAGCCGCCGGTGGTCGAAGCGATTGCGCCGGCCCTGAATTTCGCACCGCTGGAGAACGCGGCGGCGTCGCTGACGACGGCGGCAGATCGCTACAGGAAGGCGGTCGAGGGCTCGCGCGGACGACTCACCGTGGAGTCGACGAAGCGCGCGAACGCGAAACTGATTGCCAGCGAACGTCGTCTGACGGACTCGGCCGGGCTGCGCGGCCGCGACTGGTACCGCCATCTTCTGTACGCCCCCGGCTTCTATACCGGATATGCGGTGAAGACGGTTCCGGGTGTTCGCGAGGGGATTGAACAGAAGCACTATGCAGACGCGGACGCCGAGATCGTCAGGGCCGGAGCCGCGATTCAGCGCGAAGCCGACCTCGTGAACACTGCGGCCGCCGACCTCGAGTCGCTCAAATCGACCCCGTAGTGTCCGCCGACCACGTAGGGTCCGCCGACCCCGTGGTGTCCGCCTTCAGGCGGACTTCCGCGGCTTCTTCGCTGATCCTCGCGTCGGCCCTTTGTCGACGGCATTCTGCCAGGCGAGCGTCAGCGCCTCGCCAAGCGCTTCCTCGTTTGCAGCCCGCAGCCGGACGAGCGTTGCTCCGCCCTCGCCCCACTTTCCGGTGGCCGTGACGAATGCATCCGGATGGCTGCGGAGATGCGCGCGCTGCTGCTCCGGCGTCAAGGTGACCATCCCGTGCGACTTGTCCGGGTAGCCGAGCGTCGCGAAGATCCGTCCGCCGACGCGAAAGTCCGAATGCGCGTGGTGAGCGCCTTCGACGACGCCGTCCAGCGCCAGCGCCATTCGACGAAATCCGGCCGGCGTCATCGCACCCTTCTCACCCCTCGCACCTCTCGCACCCCTACTCCGGCACCGCAATCGGCTCGTCTTCCGGTTCGAGGTTCGTCATCTCCGCCTGCAGCATCTGTTCGCCGGCCGCGTCGGGAACGCCGCGCGTGAAGCTCACCGACGGCAGGAAGAGCGCAGCAAGGAGGCCCGCGGCGGAGACGATCGCCCCGGTGACGAACACACGGTGCAGCGCGGCCGCGAACTGTTCCCGCACTGCAGACGACAGCGCGGCGCCGTTCGCGGCGAGTGCATCGGCGCCTCCGGGCAGGGTTACTCCGTTCAACCCGCGCGCCAGGACCGCACCCATGGCGGCGACGCCGATCGCCGCGCCGACGCTGCGCGAGAACTGATTGAGCGCAGTTGCGATCCCCAGCCTCGAGCGATCGACGCCATGCTGCACGGCCAGCAGCAGCGACAGCATCTGCGTTCCCATTCCCGCGCCGATCACCATGCAACTCGCCATCAGGATCCATGGTGGAGAACTGCCGTCCACGAGCGTCAGACCGACGAATCCGATCGTCATCAGGATGCTGCCGGTGATCGACACCGTCCGGTAGCCGAACAGGACCGTCGCCCTGGCGCCGACGATCGACATGACGACCCAGCCGAGGAACAGCGGCGTGATCGCCTGACCGGCCTGTGTGGCGGTTCCACCCCGGACGGCCTGCACGAACAGCGGAATGAAGGCGATGGCACCGAACAGCGAGACGCCGACGAGAAACACGACGCCAAGCGATCGGGCGATGACCGGCACCCGAAACAGATCCACTGGCAGGATCGGCTCGGCCGCCTTGCGTTCGACGGCCACAAACGCTCCGAGCAGGACGATGGTCGCCAGCACCCACAGCCAGACTCCGCCGGGCGTTTCGTCGCCGAGCGCAATGAGCAGCGCGCTGATGCCGGTGAACAACAGTCCGGCGCCAAGCCAATCCACCTGTACTGAGGAGACACGTCGGGTGGCCGGATACGCGGAGGCGATGACTGCGGCAGCCATCAGCCCAAATGGCAGGTTCAGGAAGAACACCCAGCGCCAGTTCAAGTAGTCGGTCACGTAGCCGCCGACGAGCGGGCCCGCAATCGACGCGACACCCCAGACGCCGCTGAACAGGGCCTGCGTGCGCGGCCGTTCGGTCAGTGTGTAGAGCTCACCGACGATCGTCATGCTCAGAGGAATGATGCACCCGGCGCCGAGTCCCTGGACCGCGCGCGACAGAATCAGCTGGACCATCGACCCGGACGCGCCGGCCAACGCCGATCCGAGGAGAAAGATCGCGACGCCGGTCAGGTAGATCCGTCGGCGTCCGTACAAATCAGAAAGACGTCCCCAGATCGGCACGCAGGCCGTGGACGTGAGCAGGTATGCGGAGAAGACCCAGCTGTAATGTGCGAGACCGCCGAGCGTGGAAATGACGGTCGGCATTGCTGTGCTGACGACGGTGGCCTCGAGTGCACCGAGCGACATGCCCAGCAGCAACCCGGCGGTGATCCATCGTCGTCTTTTGAGGCTGATGTGAAGGCTTCCCGACGTGTCACGCATCCGATCAGGGTACCACGCGGAAAGTGGCAAGTTTCAAGTGGCAAGTGTCAAGTAAGTGGACAAGGAGGAAAGTGGGCAAGTAGACAAGTAGGGACGTTGGATGTTAGCGAGGTTTGTTCTGGCGAATCTCTTTCATCCGTGCGCTGTTGATTCGCGTCGTCTTCAACGACTCTCGACGCGAATTCGGCTCGCGACCGTCCGTTGCGCGACGCCCGGTAATTGGAACGGACCGAATTGGCAGCGCGACGTAGTTGTCTTGAGGCTTCGCGGGCCTCGTCGGTCTTGGGTAGACGCGACAGAACTTCACGATGGCCAGCGCGAAGAGACGCGTCCGCTCGCGCAAATCGTAGGGAGGCACTGCCACCGCAAGAGCAGTCGACGTGCCTCCGCGGAGCGCCACTAATTCTGCAGGTTTTCTCCAGCCGCAGGAATCAAGATCGCAACTTCTTCACTTACTTGTCCACTTGAAAGTTGCAACATTTCCACTTTCGCCTACTGCTTGGTCAGGGCCACATTGAGCGTTCTGGTCTGTCCATTCGCGAACGGGATATCAGTCAAGTACGTCCGATAGCCGTCCTTGCGGATTTCGACGTGGTGCGTGCCGGCGCCCAACTGCACGACGAGCGCGCCGTTGTCCTGCGATCCGTGCCACGGTTCGCCATCGATCAGGATGTCAGCATCTGACGGCTGCACGCGTAGCGAGAGCGATCCGAAGCCGTCCGACGGACCGCCGGCGCGCGCGCCGCGGTCTTCAGCGCGGCCACGGCCGGCGCCTTCTCCTCGTGCGCCCCGTCCAGCACCGCGCGGGCCGACGCCGCGACCAGAGGCGTCTCCGGGACCAGGTCCTGGTCCTGGACCGGCGTTCGGCTGCGGATCCGGCGGTGGCGGCGCGATTTCGCCAGGCCCGAGCGGTTCCATCGCGTGCTTGATGTTGAACGACTTGCCAGGCTGCAGATAGAAGCGCTGCGTGAACGGTCGATAGCCTGCGAGGTGCACCTGAATCTCGTGTTCGCCCGGCGCAATGTTCAGCCGCTGAAAGACACCGTCGAAATCGTCGACCGTGCCCGCGAAGTAGCCGTCAACGAACACCTCCGCCTGGCTCGGTGACACCTGCAGGCGCACGGAGCCGCTGTTGTCGTAGCGCCCTCCATAGATCGGGTACTGGTAGTAGCCGCCGTAAGCCGGCCCGCCATAGCCGTAAGCCGACCCATAGAAACCGTAGTACGGACCCCACCCCGGACCCCACGGGTCATACCAGAGCGAGGCGCGATACAGCGACGGATAGTAATAACCGCCGACGAACACGGTCGGTCGCGCCACAACGAGGGGCCGCGACACGACTGTTCGCGGACGCGCGACCCGGACCTGCGCATCGGCTGCCGGAGATGGAAGGAGTGTGATCGATGTGATGAGAAGGGTGAGAAGAACTGGAGCTCGCACGGTCGGGCCTCCGCTGAAATCCTAACCTGACGGAAGCAATGAAAAGGCCAGGCGGACGTAGCAAGTGGCAACTTTCAAGTCAACAAGTAAGTCCTTAAACAGCAAGTAGTTGCTTGCCTCGACCTCAACACTTGAAACTGACTTGTCACTTGCCACTTGCGACTTGTCCACTTTCTTCGTCTGTCCCCGAGGACGGAAGCCGCAACTCGAAGACGGCTCCGCCCTCGTTTCGCGCCATCACCGTCCCGCCGTGCCTCTCGATGATTGCCTTCACGATTGAGAGACCGAGCCCACTGCCGCCGGCGGCTCTCCGAGACGCATCCGCCTTATAGAACCGATCAAAGATGTGCGGCAGGTGCTCTATTGGAATCCCCGGGCCGTTATCCCGCACGGTCAGGACCACCTCGTTGCCTGCCCGCTCGGCGGTCAAGGAAATCCGGCCGCCATCGGGAGCGTGGCGAAGCGCATTGGCCGCCAGGTTCTGGAGCGCCTGCTCGAGGCGGTCGGCGTCGCCGACGATCGAATTCGCCGCCACCTCAACCCGTGTCTCGAGCGTGACTGTCCGGTCCGTCAGCTCACGCTCGTGGCGCTCGGCGACGCGGTTGAACAGCTGCTCGACGTCCGCACGTTCGCGTCGCAGCGTCATGCCGCCGCCCTCGAGGCGTGCCAGGTCGAGCAGGTCGCCGATGATCTGCTCGAGCCGGTGCGTCTCGTCCGTGACGATCCCCATGTAGCGCTGGCGCGTCTGCGTATCGAGCTGCAGCTCCGGCATCGTGAGCGTTTCTATGTACCCGCGCATGGCCGTCAACGGCGTCATGAGCTCGTGGGAAACATCGGCCATCAGTTGGCGGCGTGTGCGATCCGACGCCTCTAGCGCGCGTGCGCGCGTCGTCAGTTCGTCGGCCATCTGATTGAACGAGTGGGCGAGTGCCGCCACTTCGTCGTTGCCGTGGTCGGGCGCCCGCGCGGACAGATCGCCGGATCCCAATCGCTCGGTTGCGACCTGTACACCCTCGAGCCGACGGCGAACCGGACCAAACACGAACAGCGCGATCAGACCCGTGCCGACACTCAGGACTCCGGCACCGATGATCGCCATCGTCGGACTCATTTGCCGGACGATTCGCCAGAACGGGCGATCGTCAGCCCAGATGACCACGCGGCCGATCTGTTCGTCGTTCACGAACAGCGGGGCCATGTCACCCAAAGAAGAGCGAGGTCCGGGGGGCCGGAACGGACGGGGCCCCGGAAAACCGGAATCAGGGCGCTCGCCTTCAGGACGTTCACCAAAGCCCCGGCCACCGCGCCGCCGTCCGCCCCGTCCGGCGAGAAGCGTTGCGTTTTCCGCTCGAAGCTCCGCCACGGTTTCTGCCGGCACATCATCGTGGTTGGATGCGATGTGTCCGTCGCGGAGAACGACGAAGAACGTTTGCGCGACATCCTTGTATTGCGTGAGCAAATAGTGCTCGAGGTTCAGATTCGGATCGCGTGTCAGCGCAGCGCCCACGTCCTGCGAGACCAGTGCGGCAAGCTGCCGTGGCGAACGTGCCGGCATGGCGCCGGCCAGCCGCTGCGAAATCCACAGGAACAGCGCGCCTTCCGCGACGAGCATCAGCGCGACGAAGGCAATGAGACCGAGCGCAATCCTCCAGTACAGGCTCTTGTGCCACGGTACCCCGAGCCTGGTCGAGGGGCGCTCAGGCGACATCGGCGGCCTTATATCCGGTACCCCAGACGGTCAGGATCACGTCCGGCTCCGCCGGATCGGACTCGATCTTCTTCCGCACACGTTTCACCAGTGTGTCGACGCTCCTGACGGTGACGAACGTATCGTCGTTCCACACGCGGCTGAGGAGCGCCTCACGGCTGAAGACGATGCCCGGGCTGGCCAGGAGCACCGACAGGAGCTGAAACTCATTCGCCGTCAGATCGGCATCGCGTTCTCCGACGCGAACACGCCGGCGCGCGGGATCGATCTCGATGTGGCGGTAAACGATGGTGCCGGAGTGGGAGATGTCCGCCGGGTCGCGAGTGGTGCGGCGCAGGAGTGCGCGCACCCGGGCCATCAGCTCGCGCACGCCAAACGGCTTCGCCAGGTAGTCGTCTGCTCCCGAGTCGAGTCCGAGCACCTTGTCGTTTTCCTCACGCCGCGCGGTGAGCATCAGGATCGGCGTCGCCTGGTTGGGAGAGTCCTTCCGAATGGCGCGGCACACCGTCAGCCCGTCGAGCCCAGGGAGCATCAAGTCGAGGATCACGAGATCGAACCGCCTCTGGCGTGCGAGCTCCAAGGCCGCGCGGCCGTCGGCAGCCTCCACGGGCACTGCATGTTCGAGCCTCAGATGCAGCGACACGAGTTCGCGGATGTTGGTTTCGTCCTCGACGACGAGGACATGGGGGCCGGTTACAGCGTTCATCTGATGGGCTTAGACGAATGTACCGTCGGAACCGGACTTTGGACGGACCGCCACATTTTCTTCACACTTCTGAACCTCATGCACCCCCTGAACCCCCTGAACCTCCACCGTTCAGCATTCTGGCCCTTCCTTTGAGTACTTCGACCACAGCGGCAGCCTGCCGCGAGTGACGATGTCGGAGCGAATGACGTTACCCCGCCGAAATTTGCGAATTGCCGCTATTGGTGACCTGCATGTGTCGAAGTCGTCGCAAGGCGTCTTCCACGCGCTTTTTACGCAAATAGATCAGACCGCTGACGTCCTGCTGCTATGTGGGGACTTCACCGACTATGGTCTGCCGGACGAAGCCCGGGTGCTCGGGCGCGAGCTCACCACCTCGATCAAGATCCCCGTGATTGCGGTGCTTGGCAATCACGACTATGAGAGCGGCAAGCAGCTCGAGATCCGCCAGATCCTCACCGACGCGGGTGTCGTCGTGCTCGATGGTGAAGCGACCGAAGTTCACGGTGTTGGTTTTGCCGGCGTCAAGGGATTCGGCGGCGGATTCGGCCGCGGCGCTCTGGGGCCGTGGGGAGAACATGCCATCAAGCAGTTCGTTCAGGAGGCCGTGGACGAAGCGATGAAGCTGGAAGCCGCCCTGGCCCGGCTGCGCACGAGGCGGCGTGTTGCCGTGATGCACTACTCGCCGATCCGCGCGACCGTCGAAGGGGAGCCGCCGGAAATCTTTCCGTATCTCGGATCGAGCCGGCTCGAGGAGCCGATCAACCGTTACCGCGCCAGCGCGGTGTTTCACGGGCATGCGCACCGGGGAACGGCCGAAGGGCGCACATCGGCTGGCATTCCGGTTTACAACGTGGCGATGCCGCTGATGGCGAGGCTGAATCCGGATCGGCCGCCGTATCTGATCGTTGAACTGCCGCTCGAAGAAGACGTGCCCGGGGCAGCCGCGCCCGCGCCCCTCGCTCAGCCGGTCGTCAAGACGGCGTGAAACGTGCAAAAACAGACAGCCAAGGTGAACCGTGATTGATTCCGCCACTCCGCTCCTCACCACGCCAGAGAAGGCGGAGCTGTATCGGACGGCGCTGGACATGTTGAACCGCAGCGGCGTGCCGTACATGGTGGGCGGTACCTACGCCTTCCAGTACTACGCCGGCATTGCGCGCAACACCAAGGACTTCGATATCTTCGTGCGGCCGCGCGACGTGCAACGCGTCCTCGACGTCCTCGAACGCGCCGGCTTCAAGACCGAGCTGACGTTCACGCACTGGCTCGCGAAGGCGCACCACGCCGACAAGTTCATCGACGTGATCTTCAGTTCCGGCAATGCGGTCGCTGAAGTCGATGACGATTGGTTCGCGCACGCGGTGGACGAGGAAGTCCTGGGCGCCCCCGTCAAGCTCTGTCCGGCGGAAGAGATGATCTGGTCGAAGGCGTTCATCATGGAGCGCGAGCGCCACGACGGCGCCGACGTCGCGCACCTGTTCCGCCACTGCAGCGGCCTCTTGAACTGGGAGCGGCTCGTGCGCCGGTTTGGTCCGAACTGGCGCGTGCTGCTCAGCCACCTGATCCTGTTTGGCTTTATCTACCCAGGCGAGCGCGCGCTGATCCCGGCGGCGGTCATCAGGGATCTGCTCAATCGTCTGCATGCCGACCTCGACGTGCCCACACGCGACAGCAAAGTGTGCCAGGGGACGCTGCTGTCGCGGGCACAGTATCTCGTGGACGTCGACGAGTGGGGCTACGAGGACGCACGCGTGCGTCCTCGCGGCGCGATGACGGAGGAACAGGTCCAGCAGTGGACCGCGGCAATCGATAAATGATCAGTGTTACTGCGTCAGGCCCATCACGACGAGGTCCTGCACCGCCGAGCCGAGGACATCGCTCTTCGATTTGACCTGCGCGCGAACGACGTATTCGCCTGCGGGCAGGCTCCTGAGCTCCACGGAGTGGAGCCGTTTCTCCTTGTCCCCGTCCAGCTCGATTGATGACGACCGGTAGTAATCGTCACTGTCCGCCTCCACCACCAGCACCCGGTTTTCCGCTGCCGGCTCGACGGCGATCGTGATCGGTACGGTTGCTGGAGCAGAGAAGAAATGACCGCGAACGATGATTTCAACGACTTGTTTCGCAGGTGTACGCGGTGCGCCGAGTGGTCCGACAAGCAGCATGATGGCGGTGACAAAAATAATGCGTTTCACGGCGAACTCCTGCGCCCCGCAGGTAGCAACGCCCGTTCCACGCTACTGCTGACGTTCGAGGATCCAGCAGACCGGGCCGATGACTTTTTCAAACACCGGCCTGGCAATCCACCGGTCGAGCGTCACTTCATCACTGGCCGCGAGGTCGGCCTCGAAGTCGTGACGGAACCGCGCGGTCACGCCGTGCTCGCGAAACGCCACGTTCACCTCGTCGTTGTGCTCGAACGAGCGGTTGTCGATATTGGTCGTGCCGATCATCGCCCACACCCCATCAACCATTACCGTTTTGACATGGATCATGGCGGGCCGGTACTCGAACATGCGAACGCCGGCAGCAAGCAGCTCGCGGTACATCCGACGGCTTGCAAAACGCACCCATCGCTGATCGGTATGCAGCCCTGGGACGATGACGCGCACCTGGACGCCGCGCTGCGCTGCACGCACCAGCGCGCGCCGGAACGCCTTGTCCGGCAGGAAGTACGGCGTGCTGATGTCGATCGAGGTCACGGCGCCTTCCATCAGCATCTGAAACACGACGCGTGAGACGGTGGCGCGATCGGAGGGGGAGCTCTTGACCAGCATTGCGCCGGCCTTGCCTGCCGGCTCAATCGCGGGCCAGTGGCGCGGACCGGTCAGAATCTCGCCACAGGCTTCGAGCCAGTTCTCGGCGAACGTGCCCTGAATCGCCGCGGCAACCGGCCCTTCGATGCGCGCCATCGTATCGCGCCACGCAGGACCGTGGACCGGCTTGTACCACCAGTCGGCGACGCCGGCGCCTCCGGTGAATGCCATCTTGCCGTCGATCACCATCAATTCCCGGTGCGTGCGGTTGTTGAGGCGATGCAACCGGTACCACGTGATCGGCTGATAGAAGGCCACCCGGCATCCGTGCGCCGCCAGCCGCGCGGCCGCGCGGTTCCTGAGATACGAGCTGCCGATCGCATCGAGCACGACGCGCACCTCGACGCCGGCCTTGGCCCGCTCGATCATCGCCTCGACGATCATGTCCGCGGCCTCCCCGGGCTGGAAGATATACGCCTCGAGATTCACCGACAGCTGGGCGGACAGAATGGCGTCCCGCATGGCCGGATAGAACTGCGCGCCGTTGGTGAAGATGTCGACACGGTTGTGCAGGTGGATCGCGCCCTGACACGCGGACTGCAGGACGTATATGAAATCGTCGCTGTCGGGCCGCAGCGGCACCGTGACCTGGTAATCAATGCGCGGGGTAAACAGCAGGACAAGGACGAACCACGCGATGAAGGCCAGTCCGACCAGCTGCCACCAATCCATGGCTTAGAAACGCGAAATGCAAAATGCAGAATGCAAGATGCCAACAATGCATATTGGCGACGACGCTCCCGCAAGCCGCCGGGTTTGCATTTTGAATCGTGAATGTTGCATTTCGTTCAGCTGCCTACCAGCACTGCGATCGGAAAGCAGTCGAAGGCGTCGGCCATACGGATCGTCCCTGTGTCCTGTACCGGCACGCAGCGATCGGTGAGGACGTTGTGGAAGCCGCCGGGCCGGGTCGCCGCTGGGACCACGATCTCCGTGTCGCCCCACGCACGCTCACCAATCGGTGGCACCTCGGCATGCGGCATGAGCGTCGCGACCAGGCGCGGCACCGCGACAATCACGCGACGATCGCCTGCGGTGCGGGCAAACGCGAAGACATGGTCACGCTGGAATCCCTGCACGTCAACCGGATTGTAGTCGCCGCGGCTGAAGATCTCCCATTCCTGCCGGCGCGTCCGCAGCAGCATCGTCGTGGCGAACAGCTTGAGGCGATCGTCACGGGCGTCGAAGATGCGGGCGGCCACGGCGGCCCGCCCCTCGCGCGCGCACGCGTCATCGAGCTCGGCGAGCAGCCGGCGTCGGAGGTCGTAGTCAACGGGTCGGCGGTTGTCCGGGTCGACGAGCGTGAAGTCCCATAGCTCGGAGCCTTGATAGAAATCTGGTGCCCCCGGCGCGCACATCTTGATCGCGAGCTGCGCGAGCGAGTTGTACATCCCGTATCGCGCCACATCGTGATGAAGCTGGAGAAAGCTGGTGCGGAACGCCTCGTTGTCCGGCGCCAACACGGTCTCGACGAACTTCATCATCGCCTGCTCGTGCGCGACGCTGGGATTCAGCCAGCTGGTGAACGCCTTCGCCTCGCGCATCGCCTTCAGCATGTAGGCCGTGATGCGCTCGCTGTACTCGGTCTCCTGTTCGCGGGACATGATGGTCAGCGGCCACGTGCCGAGCAGGGTCTGATACAGCAGGTACTCTTCGTTGCGGCTCGGGTACGACTGATGGTTGATCAGTGAACGGCCGCGTCGGTTGACCCGGGCCCAGCGGCTCGTCGCCTGTTTCCACGCGCCCGGCAGCTCGGACAGCGCGTTGAGCCGGGCCCGGACATCCTCGCTTCGCTTCGTGTCGTGCGTGGATGTCGCCGACAGGGCATGTGGCCAGCGCTCCGAGCGTCGCTTCAACCAGGCGTGCAGCGCCTGCGGTGTCGTTCCGAACGCCTCCGGCTCTCCGCCCACCTCATTGAGCGACACCAGACGGTTGTACAGGTAGAGCGCCGTGTCTTCGATTCCTTTGGCGGTGACCGGGCTCGTGACCTGCTGGAACTTGCCGACGAACTGCATGTGCTCGTCGCGCGCAGACTCGCGGATGTAGTCGGCCCGCTTCAGCAGGAGATCGCGGACGAAGTCGTAGACGGCCGCCGGCCGGTTTGGATTCCGGTGCTTGGCGGCCCGCACCGCGTGCTCGATCGCGCGGCTGTCCTGCTCGCTGACCTCATCGCGGTCGGTGACGTACGTCCGGTACACAGGGAAGCTCGCGATGATCTCGCGCATCGCCTGGGTCAGCGCGTTGAGCGTGAAGTCGCGGTAATGGCGGCTCCGCTCGGAAAACAGGTTGAGCCGGTGCGCGAGCACGTTCAGTTCGCCGGCCATGCTGACCCGCAGCACGAGCTGTTTCCCGCGATACGCGATCTCGTCGAACGGAACCTTGAGTCGCACGAAGCGCTCGTAGACGTTGGTCAGGGCGCGTTCGTTGCGTTCGTCGACGAACAGACCGTTGAGCCGCACCAGAAAGTCGTAGCCGGTTGTACCCTCGACCGGCCACTCGGGCAGCTCCTCATCGTGTGTGAGGATCTTCTCGACCACCAGGTAGAACGGCCGCGACGCGGCTGGCGAGTCGGCGTGCAGCGCCGCGGCCCGGTCCCGTAGACGTCGCAGGTAATCGCCCGGATCGAACAGGCCGTCCACGTGGTCGATGCGCATGCCGTCGAGGCAGCCGCGCCTGATCAGATCGAACGCGAAGGCGTGCACCAGCTCGAATACCGACGGGTCTTCCATGCGGATGGCCGCCAGCTCGTTGATGTCGAAGAAGCGTCTGTAATTGATCTCTTCACCGGCGACGCGCCAGTGCGCCAAGCGATAGGCCTGCTCGCCGAGCAGACGGTCCAGTGCGTCGAAGCTCGGAGCGCAGCCGGCGACGCCGTTCAAGGCGCGCACGGCATCGACCACGTGCGTGTGGACGCGCGACGAGGTGCCCGTCAGCGCTGCCAGTCGACGCTTGATGACCTCTTTTTCACGATCGCGCTCGGCGATCTGCTCGGGATCCGCACTCCGGCCTTCTGGCAGGTGGCGGATCGCCGTCAGGATGCTGAGGAACTCGGTCGCCTGCTCCGATCCGTCGCCGAGATCCTGCAGCAGGCGGTCCTTCTCGATTCCGAGAATCCGATCGTAGGTGCCGGGGGCAATCGGGAAGAGCCTGTCGAAATACCGGACACGGAAGGCACCATGCTCGTACTCGAGCCGAATCTCCTGCCGTTCGAGCACCGCACCGGAGGCGTCGCCGAGCACGGGCAGCAGCACCTTGTCTTTGAGCTCCGGCTTCAGCGGATTCCAGTTGATGTCGAAGACGGCCGCATAGCGCGAGCTCGGGCCGTTTTCGAGAACGTCCTGCCACCACGGGTTCGCAGACCGGGCGATGCCCATGTGGTTCGGGACGATGTCGAGAATGTGGCCCATGCCGTGGGCCCGCAGCCGCGCGATCCATGCGGCGTAGTCGGCTTCATCACCGAGCTCCGGATTGAGCCGCGTCGGGTCGGCCACGTCGTAGCCGTGCGTACTGCCCGGGACGGAAGCCAGGTAACTCGAGGCGTAGCAATGCGTGATGCCGAGCGAATCCAGGTAATCCACGATGGCGGCGGCATCGGGGAAGGTGAAATCGGGATTGAACTGCAGCCGGTAGGTCGAGAGTGGAAACGCGTCAGCGGACATCGCGGGCGGTACGGCTTCCAAAGCTGATGCCATCGCGCCTCACCGCTATTCCTGGAACGTCGCTTGCTGACTGAAACGGCGGAGTTTCCGTTGCAAACTCTTCCGTAGTAGTTACGGATGAGACGGCGGCCTCCGTGGACACGCGATGCAATCAGAAGGGCTGCCGCCCGAATTCTCTCACTACATTCCGGACATTCTCGAGCCGCACGTCGCGATGGTGGCTCGCGCCGCACTCTCGCTTCCGTTCGCGGCGATTCTCGGAGCGGTCCTCGCGTTCCGCCCGCGCGCCCGCGGCACACCTCCTCGATCTGCGGCGGTGATCCAGACGCAGATCGTACTCTCCGTCATCGGCGGCGTCGTGATGGTGATTGTCGGCTCCAGCGTCGCGCGCGCCTTCGGCATCGTCGGCGTGGCCAGCCTGATCCGCTACCGCTCCAAAATTGACGACCCGAAGGACGCGAGCGTGATGCTCGGATGTCTGACGGTGGGCCTGGCATCGGGGGTCGAGCTGTATGGTCTTGCCGCGTTCTCCACGCTCTTCCTCCTGGGCGTGCTGTGGGTTGTCGAATCACTGGAGCCGGAACGGCTGAAAACGTTCGACTTGAAGGTCACTGCTGCGGATCCCACAGCGATTCGTCGCGATCTCGAGCAGCTTCTGCGCCGGAGCGGCGTCAAGTACGAGCTGCGCACGGCCGGTCCGAAAGAGCTTGTCTACGAAGCCAATCTCCCGCTGAGGGTTCCGACCGATCGCATCTCGAACGCCATCCTCAAGCTCGAACCCTCGGGCGAGACCGAAGTGGTGTGGGAGGAGAAGAAGAAGAAGTAGAAAAGTATCAACTGACAAGTCGCAAGTAACGCGTCACTTACGTCACTTTTCAACTTACTTGACACTTGCCACTTGATACTTGTTACTTGTCCAGGTGTCCCGCAACATCCTGCTGGTCGATGACGACGACGAGCTGCGACTGGCAATCGACAGACAACTGGAAGAGGCGGGTTGCGAGGTGATCGTGGCAACCAGCGGCGAAGAAGCGGTTGGCCTGCTCGCCGAACCGATCCGCGTCGATGTGCTGCTGACCGAATTGCGGCTGTCCGACATTGACGGCCGCGAGCTCGCCTGGGCGGTGTCTCAGAAGCGGCCGTTCGTGCGTATTGCCTACATGGGCCGGCAGTCGCCTGCTGAACCGCTCGACCCTGCCGACGCGCCGTTCCTGATCAAGCCCTTTACACGGTCAGCGCTCGCTGACGCCCTGGCACGCGCAGCGCCGTTGCGCCGTGCGGGTTCGCAGGGTACCCCTTCTTCGTAGGGCACCCCTTAAGGGGTGACCTACTACGGTGGGTTCGGACCGCCGGCGGTTTCGAGCAGCCGAGTCAGCGAGGCGCTGTTGGCGTCGTGAAACTGAATACCGGCACGGTAGCGCGGCCCTTCGACCGGGAGCTCGTATGTGGCCCAGGCGACGGCCGCGTTGAACCGCAATCCCTGCTCCCCTTCGAGCGACATACGGATACGCTGGTTCGGTCGCAACGCGTTTGTGGAAACCACCTGAGCGCCGATCATTGAAATGTCGATGACGAGGGCGGGATTACCATCGATGATCACGTGAAGGTCGGGCACGCGGAAACGCGGCGCGCGCCGCGAGTACACGATGCGAACCTCGCTGGCCGAGAGAGCGGGGTCGGCCTTGATGCGGTTCATCAGGGCGACGCCGCGCCGGCTCGATGCGAAATCCCGCTCGATCGCAATGAGCTTCGGGCGTTCCCGGGTGATCACGTCGAGCGCGCTGTGGGCGTCGGTGTCCACGAAGGCCTGAGCCCCTTTGAGGCCCCGCTGTTCCTGGAGCCCGCCAAGGTGTTCGGCCGGGGCGATGAGTACTGTGGCTGCCACGATATGACTCTATATGACAGGATATCGTCACCGCACAGATCGGAGATAGGGAATACCCCTGCGCAATAGTTGGAAATGATGAGCCGGCTGCTGCATGTTGCGAACGGATCGTCGGTGACCGACACCCTCGCGCTGACCGGAATTCCCGGGTTGCGATTGATCTGGGCCGACCCGCTCCACGAAGGGCCGGTGCCCTCCGGTCTCACGGACGACGAACTCGTCGAGGTGCGGACCCGATATCTGCTCCGTTTCGCCGTCGCGGATAGCGACCGTTCCAATGATTTGCGGCGATGGCGGGAGTCGATCGACAACCACTCGGCTTACGACGAGATCGTGCTGTGGTTCGAGCACGATCTGTTTGACCAGCTCAATCTGATTCAGCTTCTGAGCTACCTCCGCTCACGGCTTCCAGTCGGCAATAACAAGGCACCCCGTAAAGGGGTGCCCTACAAAGCAGTGACTCTGATCTGCATCGGATCTTTTCCAGGCCGTCCGGATTTTCACGGTCTGGGTGAGCTGTCGGCACCGGAGCTCGCCTCGTTGTTCGACACGCGGCGTCCCGTGACGGACGCCGAATACACGCTCGCGGAAAACGCCTGGCGGGCGTTCCGGGAGCCGACGCCGGAAGCGCTGGACCGGCTCCGTCAATCCGATATGTCCGCGATGCCGTACCTCGCTCGCGCGCTCGGACGGTTTCTCGAGAACTATCCATCGACCCGAGACGGTCTGTCCCGCAGCGAACGTCGTCTGCTGGAACTCGCCGGCGACGGCCTGTCGTTCGCCAGCGCATTCCCACGCATGAATGACGGCGAAGACGCGCACTACATCACCGACGTGTCGTTCATGACTTTGATCGACGAATTGTCCGCGACCTCGCCGCCACTACTTGAGGTCGTGGACAGGATACTGCGGCTTACCGACGAGGGCCGCGATGTTCTCGGCGGACGAAAGGATCGGGTGTCCTACGGCCTGGATCGCTGGATGGGAGGCGTTCGCCTCAAGAGTGGCGAGACACCGATGTGGAGATGGAACGAGGCAAGTAACAAGTGCCAACTTTCAAGTGACAAGTAAGTTTTCAACTTGCAACTTACTTGTCAAGTCGTCACTTGTAAGTTGCCACTTGTTTGATCAGTCCCTCTCCCTCTCGGATCGTAATGATCTGATTGGCGACTACGCCCTGCAGGGCATCGACGCGACCGCTCGGCCACCGGATTTCGAGCCGGTCGACGCGTTGATTCGTTCCAAGCCCGAAGTGCTGGCGCATGTCGTTTTGACCGAGATAGCTGGAGCCCGCCTTCACCTCGCGGATCTGCGTGCGTGTTCCCGTGGTCAGGCGCAGCCGGGCCCCGACTCCGTCACGGTTGCTCTGCTTCCCGATCAACCGCACCAGGATCGCGTTGCCGTGGTCGCTGTCGTTGCGAAGCAGGTCTGCCGTCTGGCCGCTGTTGGTGACGAGCAGATCGAGATCCCCGTCATTGTCGATATCGCCGGCGAAGAGGCCTCGCCCCACTTTCTCGAGCGCGAAGCCTGCGCCGGCGTTGGCCGTCACGTCGGCAAAGCGCCGTGACCCGAGGTTGCGGAACAGCAGGTTTCGCTGCGCATAGGTCGCGCCGGCCCGGAACTGCGGCGCATTGTCCATGATGTGACCGTTGGCAAAGGCCAGATCGAGCTGCATGTCGTGGTCGAAGTCGAAGAACACCACGCCAAACCCGACGAACGGCAACGTGACTGCTCCGATACCGCTTTCAGGCGTCGCGTACGCGAACAGACGGCCGCCAAGTCCGCGAAAGAGGCTGTTCATCTGGAAATCGAGGTTGGTGACGACCAGATCGAGCACTCCATCCCCGTCATAGTCGGCGGCGTCAACGCCCATCCCGGCGCGCGGCTTGCCGTCGCTCGCCACTGCGACCCCGGCGCGCAACGCGACGTCCTCGTATTTCCAGTTTCCGGTCCGCTGGAACAGAAAGTTCGGCACGCTGTCGTTGGCCACGAACACGTCGGGCCACCCGTCATCGTCATAATCGGCGACCACGACGCCGAGGCCATTCCCCTTCACCGCCGCCACGCCTGACTCAACGCTCACGTCCGTGAACGTGCCGTTCCCGTCATTGCGATAGACGATGTTCGGAAGTGGATCGAAGTTCAACGGATGACAGTGGAAGCGGATCTTCAGACGTGCGTTGCCGCAAAACGGGCTCTGCCTTCCGTCGTCGGCCACGTAATTCGTCACGAACAGATCGAGATCGCCGTCTTTGTCGAGATCCGCGAACGCGCAACTCGTGCTCCACAGCGGCGAGCCGACGCGCGCCGTGCGCGTGACGTCCGTAAACGTCCCGTTTCCGGCATTGCGATACAGCGTGTTCGGACCAAAGCTCGTGACGTACAGATCAACCAGCCCGTCATTGTCATAGTCACCAGAGCAGGCCCCCATGCCGTAGTCGTGATGACGAATGCCGGATCGTGCTGTGACGTCTTCGAACGTGCCGTTGCCCCGGTTGTGCAGCACGCGATGGCGAGCCTGACGGGCGACGGCGGGATCGGCGACCGAACCGCCGTCCACGAGGAAGATGTCAATCCATCCGTCGTTGTCATAATCGAAGAACAGCCCGCCCGATCCGATCGTTTCGATGAGGTGCTTGTCCGGGCTGGCGCCGTTGATGTGGTGGAAGTCGACGCCCGCTTCTCGCGTGATCTCGGTGAACCGGGCGGTGGTTGAACCATCAGGCGTGTATTTCTGACCGGTGACCACGTTGCTGTTGATGGCGGCGGTCATCAGCAGCGCGACGAGCGGATGAAGCCATCGCTTCACCGCGCACTTCCTGATTGACCGCTTTGCCGCGCCTTTTCGTACATCGCTCGAGCGCGCGCGGCGTCGGCCGCGCGCCCCACTCTGGCGTACAAATCCGCCAGCCGGCTGTAGACGTCAGGATCGGAGCCGACTCCCGCGGCCTTCTCGTAGAGCGCGATGGCGAGGTCGAACTTGCCTTCCGCGACGCGTAGTGCGGCTTCTTCTTTCAGAACGTCGGAGGACAGGGTGCGACGCCGATCCGCGAGGATCTGGCGCTGCTGCTGTTCGACGCGCGCGAACTGCTGCGCGGCTTCGTCGCTACGGCCGAGTCGTGCCAGGGCGGTCGCAAGTGCGTACGTGGTCTCACTGTGTGAGGGGTCGATGTCGGTGGCGTGCTGCAGGGCATTGACCGCGTCAGCGAGGCGGCCGGCATTCAGCTGCACCCGTCCGATACCGTCATACGCTTCCGCATCTCGCGAATCGATGAGGAGGGCGGCGGTGAACTCCGCCAGCGCATCGTCGGCTCTGTCCTGCTGCGCCAGGGTTTCCCCCAGAAACCGATGCATTGCCCCGTCATTGGGATTCCCGCTGACGGCACGCGCAAACGCGTCGATCGTTCCCGGCAAGTCCGCGGCGCCAGACGCGAGCCGACCGATGGAGCCATACAACTGGCTCTCGCCGGCGATCGCTGCTGCGGCCGCCCGCTCGGACTCCGCTCGCGCATCGGCAAAACGGTTGAGACGCTCGTACAACGACGCCAACCACCAGTGCGCGAGCGCTGACTCGGGCAGCACACTCAGGGTCTCGTGAATCGCAGCCACCGCCTCAGCGTCCCGGCCCGCGGTGCTGAGGACACGTGACAGTGCCAGTCGCGCCCGTTCGTTGCGCGGAGATCGGCGGACCGCTTCATTCAGCTCGGCAATGCTCTTGTCGTATTTCGAATCTGCCCAGTAGATGAGGCCGAGAACGCGACGCGCTTCGGACGAGTCCGCGAGAGCCCCGGCCTGTTCGATCTGCGCTCGTGCCTCGTCGAAACGGCCCCGTCGGAGCGCTTCGACGGCGCGAAGCGTCGCGGTCGAGCCGGCCGCCGGATCGGCAATCAACGGATCTTCTGCCGCCGCCCTACGGAATTCTTCGGTCGCCTTTTCGTATTCCCGCCGCATAACGAGGCGGAAGGCGGCGCTGTAGGCGGCGAGTGGTACGAGCGGTGGACCGGCCGCAGCGGATTGAAGAAGCCCGATGCGCGTGAACGGCGTCTGCTTCCCGCCCGGTAGAGTCGTCAATCGCGGGTACGCGGCAGTCAGGGTATCGCCAGCGTGTCGCGCTTCTGCGGTGTTGCTAGCGATCGATGCCTCGTGGAAGAGGTAGTACGCGATGACCGGGTTGCCTGGCTCGACCGCTTGCGCGGTTCGAAATGTCTCGAT
>Ga0207701_10001406_pt1 | contig 25332 bp, 19 predicted proteins | sample KBSSwiSSwithPhiX_FD_184294 | JGI IMG/M metagenome (GOLD analysis project Ga0207701, IMG submission 184294) | Switchgrass rhizosphere bulk soil microbial communities from Kellogg Biological Station, Michigan, USA, with PhiX - S5 (SPAdes) (version 2) | ecosystem: Environmental > Terrestrial >... | reverse complement strand
AGCCGCTCAGCCTCGGTCTCGGCGTCCTGCTCGGGTTCCTCAGCCGCGTCGGCCCCGTCGAGATCCTCAAGAGACTCATCGGGAGCGGACGAGGGGCCGCGCCCCAGATCGGCATCGACGAGGCCTTCTGAGGATTCCTTCTCCGCCCGGACATCCTCGCCGAGCGCGTGGAAGTCGTCGGTCGAGATCGATGGGCCCCTCTCGAGCCTGTCTTCGATGTCGACCTCGGGCTCGAGCTCTTCGTCTTCTTCGAGCTCCGCGCCGTCTTCCGTGTCTGCGGCGTCCGCTTCCGCAACCGAAGTCGCCGGCTCTTCCTCCTCGCTCTCGATCTCCTCGGAGGGCGCCTCCAGTCCTCGCGGTGGGACCCCGATCGGCGGCCCGGAGTCGGCGCCATCGGCGACGGCGTACGCCGGATGCACGAGGCCGAGGGTGACGAGGGCGGCCAGGAGCTTCTCGACCGCAAACGTTTCGGCGGGCGCGGCGGCCGAGATGTCGGCCGCCGTCGACTCTCCGTCGATGAGGCGCACGACCGACTCCGCGTCGTCCGTCAGTCCGAAGGTCGCGAACTCTTCGTCGAAACGCGCGTCCCGCACGAGCGGCACGTCGGCGCCGCCGAGGTGATGGAGCACGAGACCCCGGTCGCGCGAGCGAAGAAACAGCTCCAGGATCAGGCGCGGGATCGTGAGGCGGAACTCCCCGCCTTCCCGTGAGCTCGAGCGGAAGAAGGTGTAGTCCCCTTCGATCCACGTCAGGAGATCCGACAGGATTTCGACGGCTCGGATCTTCTCGCCCCAGCGCCATTCCCGCTTGGTCAGCACACCCGCCTGGAGGGCCGTCATCGCCCGGTCGGACCCCGACCCGGCCGTCAATCGCTCGAGGGTCGTGGAGTCCAGCTTGCCTGCGCGGACCAGGATCTCGGCGGTGTCGAATCGAGCATCCGATGCCGACGTCGACACGATCTCGCCGGACGAGAGATCGAACCCGCACGTCGCGCCGGAGCGCGAGAACTGGAGCGTGCCGCTCGCGCTCTCGCGCCAGAGCGAAACGAGACCGGCGAGAATGTCGGTGCTCCGGATGTCGCCTCGCGGCCCGATCTCGGTTCTCATGCCCTCTTCACGCCCTCGTCAAGCCCCAGTCCAGCCCAGGTCAAGCGGAGTTTCGCAGATACTCGGTCACGGCGCGCGCAGTCACGGGTCCCACGGCTGCCGCGATCTCCACCGGATCCGCGCCTTTGAGCGCCTGGACGGAGCCGAAGCGCCTCAGCAGGAGGCGCGCCCGCGCCGGCCCGACGCCCGGGATCTCCGTCAGGCTGGTTTGCCGCATGCGCTTGCCTCGCCGGCGGCGGTGGCGGCTGATGGCGAAGCGGTGCGCCTCGTCGCGCGCCCTTTGGATGAGCTGGAGGGCAGGATCTTTTCGCGACAGACGGATCGGATCCGGCCGGTCCGGCACCCAGATCTCCTCTTCCCGCTTGGCGAGGCCGGCGGCCGGCAGCTCGACACCCAACCGGTCGAGCGCCGTGAGCGCCGCCTGGAGCTGTCCGCGGCCGCCGTCGACGAGCACCAGATCCGGCCACGGGCCGTCGGATTCCTTGACCCGCCGGTAGCGTCGTTCGACGGCCTCGGACATCGAGCGGAAGTCGTCGGGCTCGAGGAGGGTCTGCGCCGCGATGTTGAAGAGCCGGTATTCCGACTTCCTGGGGCGGCCGTCCTCGAAGACGACCATGGATGCCACGCTGTCGGTGCCCTGCGTGTGCGAGATGTCGAAGGCCTCGATCCGATGCGGCGGCATGGAGAGCCCGATCGCGCGGCCCAGCTTCTCCGCGGCCACGGCCTCGTCGCCGCCGGTGCGCCGGAAGCGGATGCGGTGCCTCTCGCGAGCATTGACCTCGGCCATCCGGAGCCGGTCCACGGACGCCCCGCGCTGCGGGACGCGCACGGAGACCTTCGCTCCCCGGCGGGCCGCCAGAAACTCCTCGAGAAGCTCCGGGTTGCCGATGTTCACCGGAAGGTGCACCTCCGAGGGCAGAAAAGGGTTGGCGTCGTAGAACTGAGGCAGGAACGCCTCCAGGAACGCCGAGGGCTCGAGCTCCTGGGACTTCTCGAAGAAGAAGTCCCGGCGATCCTGCAACACTCCGCCCCTCACGACCAGAACCACGACGGCGACGTCCTGCCCGGACTCGAAGAAACCGAAGACGTCGACGTTCTCCCCCTTGAGCGACTGGACCACCTGCCTCTCCGAGACGTCGCGCACGGTCTTCAGGGCGTCGCGATAGGCCGCGGCCATCTCGAAGTTTTCTTCGCCGGACGAGGCCTCCATCTTCGCCTCGAGACGCGTCTCGAGCTCCTCGTTGCGCCCCTGAAGAAAGAGGATGACGTCGGCGACCGCTTCGGCGTACGCCTCCCGGGTCGTCAGCCCGGCCACGCAGGGACCGAGGCAGGCGTGCAGGTCGTAGTAGAGGCAGGGCCGCGGCAGCTTGCCGTCGATCTCGAGAGTGCAGGTCCGGATCTGGAAGTGCCGGGTGATCATGCGCATGATCCGCCGGGCGAGGCCTCCCCAGAAGGGGCCGAAGTAGGAGTGGCCGTCTTCCAGAACCCTCCGCGTCACGAGGGCGCGGGGCCAGGCCTCTCCCGTGGTGATCTTGATGTACGGATAGGTCTTGTCGTCCCGGAGACAGATGTTGTACCGGGGGCGGTGCTTCTTGATGAGCGTGTTTTCGAGGAGCAGGGCCTCGAGCTCGGTCCGCGTGACGATCGTCTCGAGGTCCCGGAAGCCGCGCAGGAGGGCGGCCGTCTTGGCGTCTTCGGGCCCCGCTCCGAAGTACGTCGCGATCCGCTTTTTCAGGGACCGGGCTTTCCCGACGTAGAGGAGCTTTCCCTTGTCTCCGCGGAACAGGTAGACGCCCGGGGAATCGGGCAGATTCTCCGGCGGGCGCGCGTCGACCACGGACGTCAGTGTAACGCGTCTGGCAAGGCCGGAAGCGACCTCGGCGCGTCGGCAGCGTCCGGTATGATGACGTCGTGCCGATGTACGAATGTCCGTACTGCTACACACCGGTGGAGCCCGGCACGCCGGTCTGTCCCAAGTGCGGCCGCGAGCTCGAGCGCTGGCAGACCGGGTTCTACACGCGGCAGCGGCCGCTCGCCGCGAAGTCGCGCACGGCGGTCTGGGCCGCGGCAGCCGCAGCCCTGCTCCTCATCCTCGCGGGATTCGCGCGCGCCTGCCACTGGATATGAAACCGGGGGCGCTGACGGCCGCGGCTCTGCGTCTCGCCGTCGCCGCCGCTGCGCTCGGGTCCCTCCCCGTGTTTGCCCAGATTGTCCCGATCACGCGTTGCAACGCGGCGATCCCCTGCAACATCCCTTATGGCCTGCGTCCCGCGGACGCGGCGGGCTGGACGCCGGGCTCGAACGTCGGCCAGGGCAACACCGCGATTTCCCTGAGCAATAATTTCACGGACGGCGTTCTCCCCAAGATCGACCGGCCCCCGATCTCCGAGGATCCGGTCGAGGCGGCCGCGCGCATGTACGTGAGGAAATATCCCGCGCCGAATCCGGCTCCCAAGCCTCCCCCGTCGAAGCCGAAACCCACGCCGACTCCCGCTTCCCAGCCTTGACCCTCGACCCTGACTCTCGACTCTACGCCCGGAAGATCTCCAGCTCCCTCAACCCGCGAATCTCGTCCCTGAGCGCGGCGGCCTTCTCGAAATCCAGCTCCTTCGCCGCGGCCTTCATCTGCTTCTCGAGGTCGGCGATGCGGCGGCGGATGGAGTCTCCGTCGGGCAGATCGACGCGCGGACGATCGATCGGAATCTCGTAGTAATCGAGGTTTCCCATGCGCACGAGGGGTGAGTTGATCTGCTTGACGATCGAGGCCGGGACGATTCCGTGCTCCGTGTTGTGCTTCTCCTGGATGCTCCGCCGACGCGAGGTCTCGTCCATGGCCCGCCGCATGGAATCGGTCACCGCGTCCGCATAGAAGAGGACCCGTCCCCGGAGGTTGCGCGCCGCGCGGCCGGAGGTCTGGATCAGCGAGGTCTCGCTGCGGAGGAACCCCTCCTTGTCCGCGTCGAGGATCGCCACGACCGCGACCTCGGGGAGGTCGAGACCCTCGCGCAGGAGGTTGATCCCGATCAGGCAGTCGAAGAGGCCCCGGCGGAAATCCGAGAGGATGGCGACCCGGTCCAGCGTCTCGATGTCCGAGTGGAGGTACCGGCACCGGACGCCGACTTCGGTGAAGTAGTTCGTCAGCTCCTCCGCCATCCGCTTGGTCAGGGTCGTCACGAGCACGCGCTCGTTCCGGCCCGCGGAATCCCGTACGACCGCGAGAAGGTCGTCGACCTGGCCCTTCACCGGCCGGATCTCGATCACCGGATCGAGGAGGCCCGTCGGGCGGATGACCTGTTCCACGATCTCCCCGCCCGCGCGCTCGAGCTCCTCTTTGCTCGGCGTGGCGCTGACCGCGATGACCTGGTGGACGCGTTGCCGGAACTCGTCGTAGGTCAGCGGTCGATTGTCCAGCGCGGACGGCAGACGGAAGCCGTAGTCGACCAGGACCTGCTTGCGCGAGCGGTCGCCGAAGAACATTCCCCGCACCTGCGGAAGCGTCACGTGCGACTCGTCGACGACGAGCAGGAAGTCTTCCGGAAAATAGTCCAGGAGCGTCGGCGGCGGCTCTCCGGGCGCCCGGCCCGAGAGGTGCCTGGAGTAGTTCTCGATGCCGCTGCAGTAGCCCAGCTCCTTGATCATCTCCAGGTCGAACATCGTGCGCTGGTGGAGCCGCTGGGCCTCGAGCAGGCGGCCGGCCTGCGTCAGCTCCGCGAGCCGGGCGTCGAGCTCCAGCCGGATCGTGCCGATCGCCCTCTCGAGGGTCTCCCGCGGCGTCGCGTAGAAGGTTCGGGGGTAGAGCGCGAGGCGGTCGACGCGCTGGAGCGGCGTGCCGCGCAGCGGATCCGTGCGCGTGATCTTCTCGATCTCGTCGCCGAAGAACTCGACCCGGACGGCCGTGTCCTCGTACGCCGGGGCGACCTCGAGCACGTCGCCGCGCACGCGAAACGTCCCGCGCGTCAGGTCCAGGTTCGTTCGCTCGTACTGCATTTCGACGAGCTGCGCGAGGAGAGCCGGCATGCCGCGCGTGTCCCCGACTTCGAGGTACGCGAGCATGTCGTAATAGGAATCGGGCGCGCCGAGGCCGTAGATGCAGGAGACCGAGGCCACGACCACGACGTCGCGCCTCTCGAAGAGGGCCTTCGACGCCGAGAGACGGAGCTTGTCGATCTCCTCGTTGCGCGTGGCGTCCTTCTCGATGTACGTGTCGGTCTGCGGAACGTAGGCCTCGGGCTGGTAGTAGTCGTAATAGGACACGAAGTACTCGACGGAGTTCTCGGGGAAGAAGCTCCGGAACTCCTGGTAGAGCTGGGCGGCGAGGGTCTTGTTGTGCGACAGGACGAGGGTCGGGCGGTTCACCGCCTCGATGACCTTCGCGATCGTAAAGGTCTTGCCGGACCCCGTGACGCCCAGCAGCACCTGATCGGGCCGGCCCTCGTTGAGCCCGGCGACGAGCTTCCCGATCGCCTGTTCCTGATCCCCCTGAGGCGAGAAATCCGTCCGGAGTCGGAAGCGGCCCGACGCCCGGGACTGGGCGGCGAGGTATGAGGCCGGCTTTCCGGCAGCGGAAGAGGCGGGCGGCGGACCGGGGGTGGTGGGACGCGGCATGGGACCAGCGCGGCCTTATAGCATAACGACCAGCGATGCCTCACAATCGGCCGGTGAAAACTGCCGGTCGCGCCGTCGCCCTGATCCTCCCCCTCCTCGTCGTCGGATTCCTCGGGACCGTCGCCGGCTCGGTCGCCACGGGTTTCGTCCGCGTGCCGCGTGTGTCCGAGCTCGCGACCTACCGTCCGGACATCATCACGCAGATCACGGCGCGGGACGGCTCGACGATCGCCCGATACGCCATCGAGCGCCGGATCCTGGTCTCGCGCGCCCAGATCCCGCCGGTCGTCCGCAATGCCATCGTGGCCACCGAGGACAAGAACTTCTTCGAGCACGGCGGCATCGACGTCCGACGCACCGTGTCGGCGCTCATGACGAACCTCCAGGCGCGCGGCTACGCCCAGGGCGGCTCGACCCTCACCCAGCAGCTCGCCCGCGCCATTTTTCTCTCGCCCCAGAAGACGCTCTCCCGCAAGGTCAACGAAGCTCTGGTGGCCTTCGAGATCGAGCGGCGTTACTCGAAGGACCAGATCCTGACGATGTACGCCAACGAGATCTATCTCGGCCACGGCAACTACGGCGTCGAGGCGGCCTGTCGTTACTACTTCGGCAAGAGCGTCGGCGAGGTCACGCTCGCCGAGGCCGCGCTCCTCGCCGGGATCGTGCAGCGCCCGGAGGACCAGTCGCCGTTCCGCAATCCGGAGCTGGCCCGCGCGCGCCGCGGGACGGCGCTGCGCCGGATGCAGGCCGCGGGCTTCATCACCGAGGCCCAGCGCCGCGCCGCCGATGCCGAGCCGCTGCCGACGGCGCCCTCGCTCGCCGAATCGATCGTGGGGCCGTACTTCTGCGAGGAGATTCGCCAGTATCTCGAGCGGACCTACGGCGAGAAGGACCTCTACGGACGGGGACTGCGCGTCGAGTCCACGCTCGACCCGGAGATGCAGGCCTGGGCCGAGGAGTCGCTCGGCTGGGGGCTTCGGCAGATCTCGCGGCGCCACGGTTTCAAGCGCCCGCGCAACCTGACGGCCGAAGGCTACCGCGATCTCGAGTCCTACGTCGATCCTTCGTGGGAAGGCGTGCGCGTCTCCGAGGGCCAGACCCTCCGGGGTGTCGTCATGGCCGTGGGAGCCGCCGGAGCGGACGTCCGAGTCGGAAAGGAAACGCTCGCGCTGCCCAACTCCGGCGCCGCATGGACCGGCGCCACCTCCGTCGCGAAGCTGCTCAAGAACGGCGACCTCGTGACCGTGACGGCGGTTCTCGGCAAGGACGGGAAGCTCGTCCTCTCCCTCGACCAGGATCCTCGCGAGCAGGGGGCCGTCGTCGTGCTCGAGAACGCGAGCGGCGCGATACGGGCCATGGTCGGCGGATACGACTGGACGCAGTCCAAGTTCAACCGGGCCACGCAGGCGCTGCGCCAGGCGGGATCGGCCTTCAAGCCGTTCGTGTACCTGACCGCCTTCGAGCAGGGCTACACCGCCGCGGACACCGTCTTCGACGGCCCTCTCTCGATCGTCATCGATCCCCGCCAGCCTCCCTACCGGCCCGGCAACTACGACGGGAAGTTCCACGGGATCGTGACCTTCCGCCGGGCCCTCGAGCATTCGTACAACGTCCCCACGGTTCGGATCGGCCAGATGGTCGGTCTGCAGAACGTGATCGAGACCGCCCACCGGATGGGTGTCCGCCAGAATTTGCAGGCCTATCCGTCGATGCCTCTCGGGGCTTTCGAGGTCACGCTGCTCGAGATGACAGCCGCCTACACCGTCTTCGCCAACCAGGGCCTCGCGTTCTCGCCCTACCTGGTCGAGCGCATCACCGACGCCAACGGAGACGTCCTCGAGCAGACCCATCCGGATGCCCGCGAGGTCGAGACACCGCAGAACGCCTTCCAGCTGCTCCAGGTCCTCAAGGGCGTGACGCAGCGCGGCACCGCCGCCTCCGCCGCGCGCCTGAAGATGAACATTGCCGGCAAGACGGGCACGACCAACGACTTCACCGATGCCTGGTTCATCGGGTGCACGCCCCGCTACACGATCGGCGTGTGGGTGGGCAACGACCAGAAGACCCAGACGATCGGCAAGGGCGCCGACGGGGCCAAGGTCGCGCTGCCGATCTGGATCCGCCTGGTCGAGAAGATGAGGGACGGCGGCCGGATCGATCCTCAGGAGGATTTCGAAGTGCCCGCGAACATCGTCCTGACGCCGGTCGATTACGACACCGGCCTCAAGGCCACGGCCGACACGCCGATTCCCGTCCTCGAAGCGTTCGTCAGCGGGACCCAGCCGACGGAGGAGTGGAACCCTCGGGCCCACGACATCGCGAAGCTGCCCTGGTCGCTCCAGCAGCCCTTCTACCTGCCGAAGAAGGGCGAGCTCCCCGAGTCCGCCACACTCAGCCCGGTGAGCGCTCCTCCCCCCACGCCTCCCCGCTAGGGCGCGGGCTCGAACGTCTTCTCGAGGAGCCGTCCACCGAAGGCAGACCCCCGGCAGTAGGCAACGCCGAGCGGAACGCCGTCCGCAGGACGGCGTTTGTCTCGGCGGTAACTCAAATTCCAGTCGATCGCGATGGCGTCATGGCAGGTCGAACGTCTTCTCGAGGAACACGGCCATCTGCCCGCGCGTCACCGCGCTGCCCGGACAGTAGAGCGCGGGCGACACCGAGCAGCCGCCGGTGATGGCCTCGGCCACGAGCTGCTCGATCCAGTCCGAGAATCCGGTGCCCGGAGTGCACGGCACGTCCTCGAAGATGCCCGCGCAATCCGGCGGATCGAAGGCCGAGCCGTGCCTCGCCTTCATCAGGAACACGGCCATCTGCTGGCGCAGCACCGGGTCGCCGGGACAGTAGTTTCCGCCGGCACAGCCTCCGGTGATGCCGTCGGCGGCAAGCTGCTCGATCCACTGCGCGAACGGATGGCTGCACGGGACGTCGGGAAAGTGATGCGTGCAGAACGGAGGAATGAAGGCGGGTCCGCGCATCGCCTTCTCGAGGAAGACCGCCATCTGTCCCCGCGTCACCGGATTGTTGCGACAGTAGAGGCCGGTGCCGCAGCCGGCCGTGACGAAGTTGCGGACGGCCCACTCGACGTAGCCGTGGAAGATGTCGCCTTGGGGAACATCGAAGAAGTCCGCGAACCAGCCGCGGTCCAGCAGGATCAACGTCGCGTCCGGGAGGCGCACTCGCACGGTCGAGACCGAACCGGGCAGGAGCGTGGTCGGCGTCACGGCCGTCATGTGCTGCGCGTCGGGCACGGTTTCTCCCGTCGCCCCCTCGGTCTCAAACTCGACCTGCGCTCCGGCGACGAATCCTGCTCCGAGAACCGAGACGTTGGTTCCTCCCGCCGCAGGCCCGGACGAAGGCGTGATCGAGTCGATCTTCTGCGTCGTGTCGATCGAGTAATACGTCCCGACCGTCGAACAGCACGCCTGGAAGTTGCAGACGCCGTAGAGCCGCCCGTCCATACCCTTATACAGCTGTCCGACAGGGATGCGTCCGATCTCGGCGTCCTGCACTCTTGCGATTCGTTTGTAGTTCCCGGCGAGGTCTGACCGGTAAACGACTCCGTCGAGGCCCGATCCAAGGACTCCGACCGTCAGCCCGTAGAGGAAACCATCCGATCCCTGCGTCGCGCCGCCGTCGTGCGAGGGCGGGCCCTCGATCCCGGTGAACTCGTGCAGGGTCGTCAGCGTTCCCTTATCGATCTTGAAGAAGGTCCCGGGGCCCAGCATGCCGTTGATATTGTCGAAACGCTCCGTGGTCACACCCCAGAGGCTGCCGTCGCTCGCCAGGGAGAGCGGCGCGTCCGGGCGGGCGCCATCCGGACCGGAAAACGCGTACACGAGCTGTGGATCCGAGCCTCCGAGGGGCATCTTGAAGACCGAGCCGAAATGCCCCGTCAGGGACTCCGACGAGTAGGTCGTGCCGTAGAGCATGTTGTCGGTGCCTTCCACCAGTGGGGCCTGGGGCGAGTCGAAGTCGCCGTTGGGATCGAAATAGCCGTGGGCAGTCACGGTGGGTGTGTTGCTGACGGAAACGACCGTCCCCTGGGAGCTGCCGTTCGGCCCCAGCGGGCCGCAGATGTTCATCGTGGTGTAGATGACGCCGTCGCTGGCCTGGATTGGCACGGCCGTCGGCGAGTCGCCGTTCACGCTGCACATTCCGCTGGGGCTGAGCATCGAGGTGAACGTGTAATTGTTTCCGTTCGTGTCGATGCGGTAGACGGTGCCGTAGTTGTCCGAGCCTCCGGCCACGGTCGTTCCGTAGATGAAGCCGTCGCTCGCGACGAGGACGCCCGCGTACGGCCACTTGCCGTCTCCCGAGTTGCCGAAATGATGAAGCGTGGTCTTCGTGCAGGAGGCGTCCATCTTGAAGACGGTTCCTCCGAGAAAATTGCCGTCGCCGGTCGTCGTGCTGTAGAACGTCCCGTCCGCTCCCTGCGTCAGCGAGTTGGGACCGATGCCGGCATTCGCGCAGAGGATCTTGTATCCCTGAGCGCCTGCGGAAGACGCGACCGCCGCCAGAGCGAGAGCAATAGACACGACGCGCGCCACCCGTCCGAACGAGATCCACCGGTCGGAGTCCATGGTGACCTCCTCCCTTCGCCGCTTTCTTGCGGGGCCGATCCCGAGCCCGAAGTACGGGCTACCTGTACTCGGGGACAGGTTTCGGTTGGCGGGAGTCTACCGCGATTCCGCGCTGGCCCAAGGAGCCGCGAGGAAGGAAAGGACGGGATCCGGGCGCCGAAGCTAGGCCGCCGGGGCGCCGGTCGCCTGGACTTCGACGTTGAGCGTCGCCGCCACGTCCCGGTGCAGCCGGACGTGGACGGTGTGAGTTCCCAGGCGGCGGATGGGCTCGGCGAGCTCGACGCGTCGGCGATCCACTTCGATGCCCTTGGCCGCGAGCGCGTCGGCGATCTCGGACGCCGTGACCGAGCCGTACAGGTGGCCCTCGTCGCCGGCTTTCTTGACGATGACGATGGTCAATCCTTCGACCTTGGACGCCACCTCCGAGGCGACGCCCTTCTCGCGGAGCGTCTTTTCGTCGTACTTCTTCTTCTGCTCGGAGAGTTTCTGGACGTTCGCCGTCGTGGCCTCGTAAGCAACGCCCTGCGGGAACAGGAAGTTCCGCGCATACCCGGGCTTGACGGTCACGGTCTCGCCGCGATGACCGAGCCCGCGCACATCGTCGGCCAGGATGATTTTCATGATCTTTCGGTTCCTTCCCCGCCCCGCCGGCGGAAATCCACGTACCAGTCGAACAGCCCCAGGAGCGCCACGCCGACGTTGATCGGGAAGTAGGCGGCCAGGGCGTAGAGACCTGCCCGGAGAACCCGGGTCCGGAGCCACCTCCGGAGGAAGTGGCAGATGATAGAGAGGCCCGCCACAAAAAACAAGGCCAGCAGGGGCAGCAGGATGTTGCCCGCGATCCGCCTCGCCTCGCCCGGAAGGAGCCCGAAAGCCGCCCCGCTCGCCACGAACAGGGCGACTCCCGAGGCCGGCACACGCAGGGCCTCGAAGCGGGCGGCGTCCGCCGTGGGGCCCGGGCGCGCGGCGGCCGCGCCGCCGTAGAAGGCCACGGCCCCGCCCAGGACCCAGAGCGCCCCGAAGATTCCCCAGAGATAGTCGCGGGCGAACTCCTTGCCCGACTCGAGCGTCAGCCGCATGCGTGCGACGGCCTCGGCATCCGCTCCCTGGCGCGAGTACGAGTCCACGGCCGCCGGGATCAGCGAATCGAAGGCCCTGGCCACCTCGGTGGCGACCGAGGGTCCGGGACCCCCGGCCGACGCCGCGTACGACGCGGCCAGAAACGCGCAGCCCGCGAGGCAGAGACCGAGATAGCAGCGCGACGCGTCGACACCGGCGCGCAGAAACCCCACGGTCGCCGTCGGCAGGAGCGTGACGCCGGAAGCGAGCAGGGCCATCGCCAGGCCGGACGCGACGCCGCCGATCGCCCAGCCGAGACCGAGGATGATCGCCGCCGCGAGCGCGCACCCGAGCAGCCCGGTCATGATGCCCCGGCGATGCGCGAGGCGGACCAGGGGAACGGCGGCCGCCGGCAAACCGAGCGCGCCGAGCACGGGCAGGACGAAGAGCGCCGAGAACGCCGCCGCCGCGCCGAGGGCGGCGATGGGGATCTCGAACCGGCCAAGCGTGGGCGGCGCGGACGCCTGCGCGTCGGGAACGTTCATTGGGCACTCGAGAGCCGCGGCGCGCCCCGATCCGGAGTCGTCGCGCCGCGGCCCCTCGCCGAGCTAGTCGGTGGCGTACGGAAGCAGAGCGATCGAGCGGGCGCGCTTGATCGCGGTCTGGAGTTTGCGCTGGTGGAGGGCGCAGGTGCCCGAGATCCGCCGGGGCAGAATCTTGCCCCGCTCGGGGATGAAGCCCTGGAGGAGCTTGATGTCCTTCCAGTCGATGTACTCCAGCTTCTCCGCGCAGAACTTGCAGACCTTGCGCCGCCGCACGAAGAACTTCTTACGCGGCCCGCTCTTCGCGTCCTTGCCGGCGGCGCCCCGGCCCCCGGGACGTCCGGATCCTCCGCCCATTCTCATGACTCGCTCCTTTCGGCTCTCTCGGCTCTCTCCAGCGCAGCCGGAGCCGCCTCGGTCGGGAGCGCGGGCGGACGGGGGGGACGCTTGATCGCTTTCTTGCGAAGCCTCTCGGTCATCTTGGCCTGGCGCTTCAACTCCTCGTCGACGCGGACCGCGAGGTGGCGCAGCACCTGGTCGGACAGCCCCATGCGCCGCTCCGCCTCCGCCACGGCCGCCGGCTCGGACTGCACCTGCCAGTAGACGTAGTGGGCTTCGCGCCTGCGCCCGATGGGGAAAGCGAGCCGCCGTTTGCCCCACGGCTCTTCCTTGACGACGGTGGCCCCGCCGTCGACCAGGATCTTCTTGTATTCGCCCGCGACTTTCGCCGCGTCTTCGTCGGCGAGGTCGGGGGTGACCAGGACGACGATGTCGTACAGCCTCATGCGTTCCTCCTCATGGATGTCAATCCGGGTCGAGGCCGCCCGGAGAGGAAGGTAAATGATTCGCTCGCCGCATCGCGGCGTCGATTCCTAGAGTCAACCAGGCCTGGAGGGCCTCGGCGGCCCGCCCGACGCTGTCTTCGAACAGTTCCCGTTCGGCCTTCGCGAAGGGCTCGAGCACGTAGTCCGCGAGGTCCCGCTCCCGCGAGTACCGCTCGCCCCGAACCCCGACCCGCAAGCGCGGGAATTCGGTCGTACCGAGATGCGCGATGACCGACTTCAACCCATTGTGCCCGCCGGCCGAGCCGCGCGCCCGCATCCGGAGTGTTCCGAGCGGGAGAGCGATCTCGTCGACGACCACGCACAGGTCCGAAGGGTCGACGTCGTGTTTCTGGCAAAGAGCGCGAACCGCCTCGCCCGAGGCGTTCATGTACGTCTGCGGGAGCGCCAGGAGCACCGCCTCCGGGCCGACTCTCCCCCGCCCGACCCGCGAGGAGCACTCGCGCGACCGGACCCGAATCCCTTCCTCTGCCGCGAACCTCTCGACCACCATGAAGCCCGCGTTGTGGCGCGTGGCCTCGTAGTCGTCCCCCGGATTCCCGAGGCCGACGATCGCGCGCAGAGGCTACTTCCCCTTTTCCTTCTCCTTCTTCTCGGGCGTCTCGCCCTCGGCGCCCTCTTCCTCCGAAACGGCCTTGCCCTTCTTCAGAACCTCGGGCTCGGTCGGCTCGGCGCCCTCGGCCGCAACGGCCGCCGGCTCCTCTTCGCGCGTCGGGTGGGTCACGTGGACCACGACCTTCTCGGGGTTGTCGACGATCTGCACTCCCTCGATGGCGGGCAGCTCGGAAATCCGGATCGCGTCGCCGATCCCGAGCTCCGAAACGTCGACGGCCAGGTGCGCCGGGATGTTGGTCGGCAGGCACTCGATCTCGATTTCACGGGTGACGACGTCGAGAATGCCCTGGTCCGTCTTCACGCCCCTGGCCACGCCCACGATCTCGATCGGCACCTTGAGGGTGATCTTGACGTCCATGAGGACGCGCACGAAGTCGATGTGGAGGGGCTTGCGGGAGACGGGGTCGCGCTGCATCTCCCGGATCATGGCGTGGCGGCTCTGATCGGAGCCCGCCAGCTTCAGCAGGAAGATCGCGTTTTCGCCGGCGCCCTCGCGGAAAAGGTCGGACAGGGCCTTCCGGTCTACCGAAATGGGGACGTTGGGCTTCCCGGCGCCGTAGACGACAGCCGGGATCCGACCGCCCGCGCGGCTGCGCCGGGCCTCGTTCTTTCCAGTCGTCGAGCGTTTCTCGACGGGGAGCTCGATGGTTTTCATGGCCTACTCCGCGCGACGGGGCGACCGCGCGCAAAGAGGCGGATTCTACACAAAAAGCGAGGAAACGGAAGCCCCATCGTGGATCCGCTGGATCGCCTCCCCCAGGAGGGGGGCCACGGACAGGGCCCGGATCCGGGGGCAGCGGGCCATGGCGGCTTCGACAGGGATGGTGTTGGTCACGAGCAGGGACTCGAGTTTGGAGCCCTCGATCCGCTCCAGCGCGGGGCCCGAAAAGACCCCATGCACGGCTGCGGCGTACGTCCGTTTCGCTCCCCCTGTCCGAAGGGCCGCCGCGGCTTGAACCAGGGTCCCGGCGGTGTCGATGATGTCGTCGAGGATCAGGACATCCTTGCCGGCCACGTCGCCGACGACGTTGAGGATCTCCGTCTCGTTCTTCCCGGTGCGCCGCTTGTCGATGACGGCCAGGCTGGCCTCGAGGCGCTTGGCGATGGCGCGGGCGCGCGTCAGGCCTCCGACGTCGGGCGAGACGATGACGAGATCGTCCAGCTGGAGCTTACGGATGGCGTCGAGGATGACGGGCGCGGCGAACAGGTGGTCCACAGGGATGTTGAAGAAGCCCTGGATCTGGGCGGCGTGGAGGTCCATCGTCAGGATCCGGTCGGCTCCCGCCGCCGTCAGCAGGTCCGCCATGAGCTTCGCGGCGATCGGAACGCGCGGCTTGTCCTTCTTGTCCTGCCGGGCGTAACCGAAGTACGGCAGGACCGCCGTGATGCGCGAGGCCGAGGAACGTCGGAACGCGTCCAGCAGGATCAGCAGCTCCATGACGTGGTCGTTGACCGGAGAGCACGTCGGCTGGACCACGAACACGTCGGCGCCCCGCACGTTCTCGTCGATCTGGCAGTAGTCCTCGCCGTCCGAGAAGTTGTAGAGCGTCAAATTCCCGAGCGGGATTCCGAGGTAAGCGCAGATCTCCTGCGCGAGCGCCGGGTGCGCGCGGCCGGAGAAGATCTTGAGATCACCGTAGTTGAAGGAGTGCGATGCCAAAGCGGGGGGATTCTACAGGAGTCAGGTCGCGAGGCCGAAGCGTTCGTGGAGGACGCAGGCGCTGAGGATCAGCATGAGTCCCTGATCCAGGACCGTGCGCTCCCCCGCGGTCATCCCCGGGAGCGCGTCGAGCAGGCGCGCCACTTTCTCCGGGTCGAAGAACCCCATCGACGCGAGGGCCGGACCCCGCAGCGTGTCCTGCATGAACTGGTTGAGCTTCCCCTTCTCGTCGAGCGTGGCGGGCGGGCTCAGAAACGGATGCTTCTGGCGCCGGTACACCGTGTCGGTGAGGACCGGCCGGGCCGCCTCCCGGAGCACGAACTTCTCGTTCATGCCCCGGATCTTCGCCGACACCGGCAGCGACACCACGAGCTCCACGACTTTGTGGTCGAGAAACGGCACGCGGCCTTCGACGGAATGCGCCATCTCCATCCGGTCGCCCAGGACTACGAGGATGTAGGTCGCGAGGATCGTCTTGCTCCAGAGGTAGAGCGACTGGTGAACCGGCGCGCGTCCGGCCAGCCGACCGGGAACGTCGAGGCTGTTGAGCAGCCCGCGGTAGGAGTCGCGGTCCGAGAACTCCGCCTGAACGGCCGCGCTCTGGAGGCCCCGCATCTTGAAAAGGGCGGCCGAGGTGGCCTCGATCCACGACGGCGTGAAACCCAGCGTTCGGCGGACGCCTTCCGTCGACACGGCCTCGCCGTCGGGAAGAAGGAGACCGCGGGACACCGGGTTGGCACGCTCGAGCTGTGCGAGCAGATCCCGGACGGCCGCAGGATCCTGGCCCCCGTTGTCGTAGAGGAGCATGTCCCGTCGGAAATGCGGGTAGCCGCCGAAGATCTCGTCGGAGCCTTCCCCCGTCAGCACGACCTTGTAGCCGGCGTCCCGCACCGCGCGCGACAGGACGAACTTGGCGACGCCGTGTGCATTGAAGCAGAGAGTCTCCGAGTGCCAGGTCGCATCCGCGAAGTGGTCGGCGAGATCGTCCTGACGGATCGGCACCGGGTAGTACTCGGCGCCCGACAGGGCCGCCATTTCCTTCGCGATGACGCTCTCGTCGTAGTCCGGCGAATCGAATGTGAGCGTGAACGCCCGGATGGGGTGGGAGAGGTGTTTCGACGCGAGCCCAATCACCGAGCAGGAGTCCAGCCCGCCGCTGAGGTAGCAGCCGACCGGGACATCGGCCCGCAGACGCAGACGGACGGCCTCGTCCAGGACATCCCGAAGGCGCTCCGCATTCTCGGCATCGTCGACGGCGCGCGTGCCTTCGTCGGCGCGCGGGTAGTCGAAGTCCCAGTACCGGTGCACGTGGGTGCCGCCGCGCGTCGCCAGCAGGTAGTGGCCGGGCAATACCTGGAAGACGCCGTCGAAGAGCGTTTGCGCGGGATGCCCGCCCCCGCTGGCGCCCCGCGAGATCGTGTCTCGGTTCCAGCGCGCCGGCACTCCGGCCGCGAAGAGCGCCTTCACCTCGGAAGCCAGGTAAAGACGGCCCTGGTGGAAGGCGTAGAAGAGCGGCTTGATCCCGAAGCGATCCCGCGCCGCGAAGAGAACCTGGTTGGCCTCGTCCCAGAGGAGCAAGGCGAACTCGCCTCGGAGCTGCTCGAGGCAGGCCGTTCCGATGTCTTCGTACAGGTGCAGCGCGATCTCGCTGTCGGACCGCGTCCGGAGCCTGTGCCCCGCGCTTTCGAGCTCCCGCTGGATCCGTTCAAAATCGTAGAGCTCGCCGTTGACGACGATGTGGAGTCGCTCGTCCTCGCTCGCGATCGGCTGGTCGCCGGTCGTCAGGTCGATGATCGAGAGTCGCGCGTGCCCGAGGCCGACGCGCCCGTGCGGCGCGATCCAGGTCTTCTGTCCATCGGGGCCGCGGTGATACAGGCAGCGCGTCGCCCGGTCGAGCGCATCGCGATCGATCGGCCCGTCCGGCGAGAAGATCCCGACGATTCCGCACATCGCGCCGCCTCCCTTGGAATCCGCGGGATCGAGGTTATGACGAAAGGCGTGTGACCGGGAACGCCCGACTCGGGCCCGGGTCAGTCTTCGGAAACATCAACGAGCTCGACGGCAGTTTTCGTATCGGCCGGTTTCAATCGTTGTCCGTAATTGTGAGCAACGCTCGCCGTGCCTGCCCCAGTGTGGCGCCCCCGACCGGGCTCGAGAGCGTCAGGTTGAGACTCTCGACCCCTTCGGCGACCGCGTCATTCAAGATCGACACGGTAAAGGTCTTGCTGGTCTGCCCCTGCGCGAAGCTCAGGGTGCCCGATTTCGGGGTGTAGTCCGAGGCTGCGGTCGCCGTGTTGTCGCTGGTCGCGTAGCTCACGTCGACCGCCCCATAGGTTCCGCCCGTGCGCGTAACTGTAATCGTCGCGTTCGCAGTTCCCTCGGCGACCGAGAAAGTCGCACTCTTGAATTGCAGCGAGCCGTTGGCGTCGTTGTCGGTGATGAATAGAACGGCCGTGCGCTGCGCCGCAAGGGTGCCGCCGCCGGTGGGGTTGCTCAGCGTCAGGTTGATGGTTTCCCTGCTCTCCACGACCGTGTCCGCGAGAATCGGAACGTTTACCGTCTTGGAGCTTTCGCCAATCGCAAAGCTGACAACCACGGTCACGGCGGTGTAGTCGCTCCCCGCCGTGGCCGTGCCGTCGCTGGTCGTGAAGGTCACGGACTGAGCAGCGGTGGTGGTGGGGCGGGAAATCGTGATCGCCTTCGAACCGCTCTCCGGGTTCACGAAGTTGGTGGCGCTGAACTTGAATCCGGACGTGGACACATCGTTGTCGACAATGGTCAGCGTCGCGATCCCGGAGGGGCCCAGCCTGGCCCCGGCGCTAGGATTGCTCAGGACCAGGTAGCCGGTTTCATTCCCCTCGGCCGCGATGTCGTTCGTCACGCTCACCGTAAAGGATCGACTGGTCACTCCCGGACCGAAAGTCAGGACGCCACCCGCGGCGGCGAAATCGACTCCCAGAGTCGCGGTGTTGGAAGCGGCGCTCCATTCGACGGTCGCCGCGCCGGTAATGTCGCCGGTGCGCGAGACGGTCACGGACTTCGTGGCCGTGGCTTCGCCCACGGAAAAGTCGGGCGCGCTGAAGCCCAGGGTCGGCGGCGTGTACACGTCGTCGTCCAGAATCGTCAGCGAGGCGCTGTTGTTCCGCCCGATCAAAGCGCCCAACGGTGCGCTCAGCGTCAGATTGAGGGCCTCGTTGCCCTCCGGTGCCGAATCCGCCGTAATCGGCACGCTGATGGCTTTCGACATTTCCCCCGCCACGAACGAGAGTGTGCCCGAGGTCGCCGTGTAGTCAGTTCCGGCGGACGCCGTGTTGTTCGCCGTCGCATAGTCGACCGATATCGGGCCGGTGCCCGAGCGGGTCACGGTCGCCAACAGGCTTCCGCCGCTCTCGCCCAGGGAATACGCCGTCGCGCTGAATTGCACGGTATCGAGAACCGTCGTGGTCTGCGTCGCGGAATTATTCGCCGTGTTCGGGTCGGTCTCGTTTGCCGTCACGCTGGCCGTGCTCGACAGGGTCGTCGGAATCGTAGGCTTGACGACGATGGTGATCGTCGCGGAAGCACCGCCGGCCAGACTGAGAACCTGACAGGTCACGGTGTTGGAAAACTTGGTGCAGGTTCCGGCGGGAGTCGCCGCCGAGACGTAGGCGACGTTTGCCGGCAGGAGATGGGACACCGTGACACCCGTCGCTTCCGTGGCGGAGTTGTCGTTCACCTGGATGGTGTATCTCAGGCTGCCATTCACGACGATGGGATCAGGGGCATCCGAGACCATGATCGAAAGGTCGGTCAGTGAGGGGGCCGGGATGGTGACGTTCGCGACGGCAAAGAATTGACCGCGGGGCAGCTGTTCGTAGATTTCGTTGCCGCCGTTCCAGGAGTAGCGCAGGGTCCCGAGGTCGCCGGCGATCGTCCACCAGTCGCCGATCGCGTACACGTGCCCCTGGCCGTCGGCCATCATTCCCGGCATGCGCCACACCGTGCGCCCGTCCTGGTCGACCATCAGTCCGTGGTCGGTGATGGGATGGCCGGCGGCCTCATCCAGCGAGACGCTCAGCAGGTGAAAATCCTGAAACTCCTGATTCCCGAATCCTCGATTCGCGCGCTGGTAATAGAACACGCGATTCCCGCCCACCGCGAGCCCGCCCAGGTTGTTGTAGCCGATGTGCCTGATCTCCTTGAAGGCGGACGCCATGGGCTGGGTGGAATCGAATTCGTAGAGCATTCCGCCGTTCATCGACATGGTGAGCAGGGCGCGGTCTCCGTCGAGCGGCTGCACCCACATGATGGAACGGCTCGCCTGGAGAACCGGATCCGTCTCGAGCTGGTTGGAGTCCCAGCGAACCAGCGCGGGCAACGCATTGGCGTGGACCTCGATCAGGCCGGTGTCGCCGTGAACCTGCTGGAAGTCGCCGCCCTGGTTCTTGATGGAGAACCAGACGTCGCCGCGCTGGTCGACGAACGTCCAGAAAGACGAAAAATCGTAGCCGCCGTCGCTCGGGGCGCTGACCTGCCCGAGGTTGGTCTTGTCTCCGGTCACGGTATCGATGCGATAGATGTAGGCCGCCTGGCCGGCGGTCTGCCCGGTGAGGAAGACGTAGAGGTAGTTGCGCGCGGGATCCACACCGATGGCCGAGTACGCGGTGTAACCCGGGAGGATGACGCCGTAGTCGCGCCAGGCGCCGGTCGCGAGCTCGTAGCCGAGCGCGTGCGCGCCGGTCCAGGTCGCGTAAGCGCCGGGCTTTTCGGCGGCGAAGTGGGTCGCCAGGTAGAGCCAGCCGTTGGCCTCGACGATGTCGCTGTGGATCTTGCCCTGCGGATTGGTCTGGACATCCTCTCCGCAGATGTCGGTGATCTCGTGGACCAGCTCGGTGATCTGGCCCGTCGTCGTGTCGTACTTGAAAAACGCGGCGCCGTGATGCGCCGAGTGCGACGCGCTCGCGAAGTACACGTTCCCGTCGGACGCGAGGCGAATCCCCTGCCACTGACCGTCCAGCTCGCGTTTGTAGTCGTTGAGCGCGAAAGTCTGCATCCACTGCTGCGCAATCGCCGCCGACGGCACCAGGATGAGTGCGGCCCCGATGTGGAGCGCTATCCCGATCCCGATCGCCCACGGCGAGACGGAAGGCCGAGTGAGATGGCGGGTCATGTCGTCAGTTTCGCGCGGCCACGGGGGGTGCGACCATCTCACGCGAGGATGAGCCGGCGGCTCATAGTTCGGATGGATCCTACCCCAGCGCCCAATTTGGAGAGTGGTCCGAGCCTGTAAGTCAGCGCGCCTGGTGGCCGGCCGGCGATGCGGCCGGAATGGTGACGTTCGCGACGGCAAAGAACTGGCCGCGCGGCAGTTGTTCGTAGATCTCGTTGCCGCGCTTCGAGGCGTAGCGCAAGGTGCCGAGATCGCCGGGAATGGTCCACCAGTCGCCGATCGTGTAAACGTGGCCTTGCCCGTCGGTCGTCATTCCCGGCATGCGCCACACCTTGCGGCCGTCCTGGTCGACCATCAGGCCGTGGTCGGTCACGGGATAGCCAGTGCCCGCGTCGAGGGAAACGCTCATCAGGTGGAAGTCGTCCGCCTCCTGCACGCCGCGGGCGCGGTTGGCTCGCTGGTTGTAGAAGACGCGATTCTCGGTCAGAGCCAGCCCGAGGCCGGTGTTGCCGATGTTTCTGATGTTCCGAAACGCGGATCCGATGGGCTGAGTCGAGTCGAACATGTACAGCATGCCCCCGTTGACAAACAGCGTGAGCACCGCTCGGTCGCCGTCGAGGGGCTGCATCCACTCGATGTAGCGGCCGGCCTGGTCGGTCCTGGATGCGAACTCCGGACTGTCCCAGCGGTACAGGGGTGGCAGCGCATCGGGATAGACCTCGATGACGCCGGTGTCACCGTGGATGCGCTGCAAGGCACCATTCTGGTTCTTGACCGAAAACCACACGTCGCCGCGCCGATCGACGAATGTCCAGTAGGACGAATAGTCGTATCCACCCTTGCTCGGAGCGCTGACCTGCCCGAGGTTGGTCTTGTCTCCAGTCACGGTATTGATGCGATACATGTAGGCGGCCTGGCCGGCGGTCTGCCCGGTGAGGAAAACGTAAAGGTAGTTGCGCGCGGGATCCACGCCGATGGCCGAGTACGACGTGTGCCCCGGAAGGATCACGCCGTAGTCGCGCCATTTGCCGGTCGCGAGCTCGTAGCCGAGCGCGTGCGCGCCGGTCCAGTTCTGGTAAGCGCCCGGCTTTTCGGCCGAGAAATGCGTTGCCATATAGAGCCAGCCGTTGGCCTCGACGATGTCGCTGTGGATCTTGCCCTGCGGGTTGGTCTGGACATCCTCTCCGCAGATGTCGGTGATTTCGTGGACCAGCTCGGTGATCCGGCCGGTCGACGTGTCGTACTTGAAAAACGAAGCGCCGTGATGCGCCGAGTGCGATGAGCTCGCGAAGTAGACGTTCCCGTCGGACGCGAGACGAATTCCCTGCCATTGACCGTCCAGCTCGCGTTTGTAGTTGTTGAGCGCGAAGGACTGCATCAACTGGTTGGGAGGCGCCGGGATCGTCTGATTGGGAGGGGCCGGGGCCTTCTGCGCGGTTCCTTCCACGGGTGGCTTCACCGCCGTCGGCGTTCGGGACCCTGTGCAGGCCGGCACCAGGAAGAGCGCGGCGACGATGTGAAGCGCGATCCCGATCACCGACCGGCAGCCTGAGCGGTCAATAAGGTGGCGCGTCATTCGGGGACACTCCCGTGGTCAGGGTTTTCGAGCGGAGCACTGACGGAATGGCTGGGGCGCTAGGACTCGAACCTAGAAATGCCGGCTCCAAAGGCCGGTGCCTTACCAATTTGGCGACGCCCCAATCCGCTCGATTTTACGCTCGCGGGAACGGAGCTTCCGAACGCCGCTACTCGTGGCTCTCGGAGGGAGCGCCGCCGGCAGACACGGGCACGGGCACGGGCTGGATCTCGTCGGTCGAGGGAGCGGCGCCCGGGGCCGGCGAAACCTTGACCTTCTCGTACTCCTCGAGGATGCGTTTTTCCATGCGCTCGCGCGTTTCGCGATTCAGCGGATGCGCAATGTCCTTGAACTCTCCGTTCTTCTTGCGCTTCGAGGGCATCGAAATGAAGAGTCCGTTGGGTCCGTGGATGACTTTGAGATCGGAAACCAGGAAGCACTCGTCGATCACGATCGAAACGTACGCCTTGAGCTTCTCCTCGGCGACCGGAAAGACTTTGACCTGCGTGATGTTCACGGAAGACCTCCCCTGGGGCTGGGACTCGTTGCCTGTTGGAACTCGGCTCGGGTGAGCGTGCGACAGGGATAGACCCCCGCCTCCGGATGGCGAGCCGCCAGTACGGCAGCGGCCCCGGGGGCCGGCGCATGGAGAACGATCGTCGCGCCCGAGCCGCTGATCAGGTGGTCCCGGGTGATGCGGCCGGCGGACTCGACGTACGCCTCCATCCTGGGTTCGATTGCTAGCACGGCGGATGCCAGATCGTTGGGCCCGAGGAACTTTTGGGCACCCGGCCTCTCGATTTCCAATCTTTCCGGCAACGCGAATCGTCCGGCATGTTCCCGATAGACACTCGCCGTCGAGACGGGAAACGGCGGAACGAAGAGAAGAAGCTCGGCGGGGGCGCTGTCCTCCACCGGGGTCACGACTTCGCCCCGACCGGCCACGTTCGCCTCCCCTCCCGTCAGGAAGAACGGGACGTCGCTGCCGAGAGCGGCGGCGATCTCGGAAAGATCGCCTGCGTCCGCTCCGGTCTTCCAAAGACTCGCCAGCAGCCGGAGCGCGATGGCGGCGTCGGCGCTGCCTCCCCCGAGCCCGCCTCCCATCGGAACGCGTTTCTCGAGCCGGATGTGCGCTCGCGGCGGTACGGCCGCCCGAAGGGCAAGAAGCCTCGCCGCGCGGACGACGATGTTGTCGTCGCCCGCCGGCACTGCCGGAGCGTCGCAAGAGAGCTGGAGCCCTTCCGCGTCTTCGACGCTGAGCGTGTCGGCGAGGCTGATCGACGTCATCCGCGAGCGAATCTCGTGAAAGCCATCGGGACGGATGCGGCCCACGCGCAGCTCGCGGTTGATCTTGGCCGGAGCCCGGGCCGAGAGTCTCATGGGGCCGGGCTCGCGGCCGGAGAGGCGTCGCCCGCGAGCTCGCGCCCGACGAGAGAGAGCTTCAATCCCCGCCCCGTCCGTTCCTCGCGCGCATCCACATGCTGGGGCCACGGGTCGGTGTCGCCCTCGTAGCCCACGACGAGCTTTCCGCGGTCGCCGTCGAGCTCCATCGACCGGAAGCGATGCGCCCGGAGGTCCACCACGGCGGACACCCTCACTCGTCCGGTCCAGACGACGAGGCAGTCGTCGCCGTCGCAACCCTCGACGGCCGCCGGCGACCCCGGCCAGGCGCCCGAGAGAACCCCCCGCAAGGCTCCCGGCTCGACCACGAGGGCCTGCCGGTCCTCTCCGGTGACCGCGCCCGCATCGTAGTCCGCGACGCGGGACCCGAACGGACCGGTGAGGGAGGCGCGGGCCACGTCGCGGCCGTCATAGGTGACGGCGAGCGTACCCGGAACGGCCGGGCCTTTTCCCCCTCGGATCTTCGCGTCGTACAGAAGCCGCGCGGCCGGGAGCGAACTGGCCCGTTCCTGCGCGGCCGCGACCGCCGTCAGCGCCTCGCCTTTCTGCGCCTCGCTGGCCGGCGTGAAGTGCCGGACCGCTGCGGTTCGTGTGGCGCAGGCGGCGAGCGAAAGCGGGAGAACGAGGAGGAGGAGAGAAGCGTCGCGACGCGGGTTCAACGCTTCGAGACGGGAGGTCGCGCTCGGCGCAGTTTCTCCTGGACGCGCTGGGCTTCCTCGGACTTCAGCTCGAGGGCCTTCTCCCAGTGCCGGATCGCGTCCTCGACGTCCCCCTGCTTCATCTCGAGGTCACCGAGGTGCTCGACGATGGTCGGATCGGTCGGCTCGCGGCGCTCCGCCTCGCGCAGGTTCTTCTCGGCGGTGTCCAGGCTGCCCATGCGGAAGTAGAGCCATCCGAGCGAATCCAGGTACGCGGGGTTCCGCGGCTCGCGTGCGACGGCGCGTTCGAGGAGCTGTTTCGCCTTGTCGAGCTCGACCCCGTTGTCGGCCCACATGTATCCGAGGTAGTTCTGCGTCGCCGCATCGTTGGGGCGCTCCTCGAGGAGCTTGAGGAAGACGGCCTCGGCTTCGGCGCTCGTTCCCGCCCGCTCGAGGCTGGAGCCGAGGCGGAACTGCGCCTCCGTGCTCTCGGGGTACTTGGCGGTCGCGGCGCGAGCGATCTTCGCGGCCGAGTCGAAGCGCTTGAGTCGGGCGTAGGCGTCGGACGCTGCGAGCATGGAATCGAGCTTCCCGGTCGCGCCCAGGGCGTCGAGCTTGGCCTCCGCGGCCTTGGTCGCTCCGCTCCGGAACTCGAACTCGGCGGCCGCCGCGGGCCACTCGGGCTCCGACGGTTCGGCGGCCGCGAACGCGCGCGCCTGGGTCAACCCGTCGGCATAGTCTTCGGCGTCGCGGTCAGCGGCGAGCAGGATCCGTGCGGCACGGGGACGCACCTCCCCGCCGGAGAGCGCCAGCGGCGCGAGTGTCTTACGCGCGCCCGCCCAGTCCCTCTGGAGGTACTGGAGGAAGCCCAGCTCCACCTGGATGGCGAGCCGCGCGTCGGCCTGCCGCGGATCGTCGCCCATGCGCTTCAGCATGTCTTCGTACATGCCCCGGGCCTCGTCGAACCGACGCTCGCGCGTCATCTCCGAGGCGAGGGCGCGGCGGGTCGCGGGATCGTCCGGGTCGGCCTCGATCATCGCCTTGAGGATCTCCTCCCCTTCCTTGGAGCTCCCCTTCTCGAACAGCACCGAGGCCAGCAGGCGGCGAGTCGCCCGGTTCTCGGGCCGGCGACGGGCGAGGTCTCGCGCCGCCTCCTCGGCTTCCGTGAACTTTCCGGCGCGGGCGAGATCGAGCACGATGCGCTCGGAGACCGCGGAGTTGGCGGGATCCCGCCGCTCCAGGTCGCGCAGAACCTCGAGCGATTTGTCGAGCTGGTCCTGCTCTTCGTAGAGATCGATGAGGGCCGCGGCGATCTCGCGGTCGCCGGGGTCGGCCTCGTAGAGGGCGCGGTAGATTTTCTCGGCCTCACGCGTGCGGCCGGCCTTGGCCTTGGCCTCCGCCGTCAGGCGCTGGATCATGGGCTGATTGGAGAGCTCGGGAAGCTCGTCGAGCACTGCCGCGGCTTCGGTCGCGCGATCGGCGGCGAGCAGCGCGCGGGCGAGGTTAACGGCGCTTCCGACGTCCGATGGCGCGAGCCTCCGCGCGGCCGAGAGATGCTC
>Ga0207701_10001405_pt1 | contig 25351 bp, 25 predicted proteins | sample KBSSwiSSwithPhiX_FD_184294 | JGI IMG/M metagenome (GOLD analysis project Ga0207701, IMG submission 184294) | Switchgrass rhizosphere bulk soil microbial communities from Kellogg Biological Station, Michigan, USA, with PhiX - S5 (SPAdes) (version 2) | ecosystem: Environmental > Terrestrial >... | reverse complement strand
ACTTCCGTGAGCGATCGGGCCTCGTAGACAGCTTCCCGGGCTTTCTCTATCTGCAGCTGCTCGCCCCGCAGGGCGGAACGGCAACCCACACGTTCCTCACCGCGTGGGAGAGTCGTGACGCCTTCCGGCGCTACATGCAGAGCCAGGAGCACGCTGTGTCCCACAGCCGTGAGCCGGGAGAGATCATGCGGCGCACCCAGGTGCGCCACGAGGCATACGACACGCGCGTGTGTGTGAGCGCGCGCGACCTCGGGTACGCATACGAGTTCGAGGTTCGCGACAACGGGCCCGGTATTCCGGTCCGCACTCAGGACAAGATCTGGAGGCTCTTTCATACGCTTCGTCCACGTGCGGCGAGCGACGCTGCCGACGACGGTATCGGCGTCGGTCTCGCGATCGTCAGACGGCTCGTGGAGATGCAGGGCGGCACAGCGTGGGTCGAATCGGAAGAAGGGAAGGGCGGAACGTTCCACTTTTTGTGGCCGAAGCAGGCCGACTCGCCGCGAGGCGACGATGCTGCGGCGGCCGGTAGGGCATTGGACGTATGAAGAACTCGGCAACGACGCGGCCGATCGTCCTGGTGGAGGATGATCCACCCGACCGGTTGATGGTGCGGCGACTGCTGCAGGGCCGACCCGGAGCTACGTGATCCACGAGGTGGGCACCGGCGAGGACGGGTCGCCGTGCTCGAGGAGGGCGCCCAGGACGACCTCGTGAAGGACGGCGCCCACATCGCAGAGCCTAACGAGGGCGATCGAGAACGCGATCGAGCAGTTCCGGATCCCGTCGCGAGCTCGAGGAGCATCGCGCAACGAGCCGTCTCACCGTGCATTACCATTTGAGGGATGCATGCGCTTACCCTGCGCGCCGGTCGAGATGCCTACGCGCTCCTTCGCGAACGAGGTCTTCGTGCCGAGGACATCGACATCATCCCCGCCGCCTCCGGCGGCGCGAAGTGGCTCGCCCTGGCCGGCCTTGACCGCTATCTCTTCGGCGAATTTCTCCAGCACTCCCGCCAGCGGCCCATGCACCTCATCGGGTCGTCGATCGGCAGCTGGCGCATGGCGTGCCTCGCCCAGCGCGATCCCGTCGCCGCGTTAGGCCGAGGACACCGGGCGTACATCTACGAGCAGCGGTACACCCCGAAGCCGTCCACCGCGGAAGTCTCGGCGGTACTCGGCCGGGCGCTCGACCTCATGCTCGGGCCCACCGGCGTCGACGAGATCCTGAGCCATCCGTGGGCGCGACTTCACGTCATCACCGCCGAAGGGCGGGGGTTGGCGGCGAGTGGGCAACGGTCGCTGCTCATGGCGGGGATGGGGCTGGCCGTCGCGGGCAACCTGGTGAGTCGTCGCGCGCTCGCGCTCGTGATGCGGCGCTGGATCTTCAACTCCACCGGCGGAGAAACGCCGTTTGCGCACATTGCCGACCTGCCGACGCGACATGCCAGCCTAACGCGTGAGAACACCCGCGATGTGCTCCTGGCGTCCGGCGCGATCCCGCTGCTCGTCGATGGCGTCCGGATTCCCGGCATGGTGGGCGGTATGCACTGGGATGGCGGTGTCCTGGACTATCATGTCGATCTCGACTTCGGGCCGGGTGATGGGCTCGTGCTTTATCCGCACTTCTACCCGCACGTGGTGCCGGGCTGGTTCGACAAGTCGCTCGCCTGGCGTCGCGCTGGCGGCGCGAACTTCCGCCGCGCGCTGCTGATGGCACCGTCGCCGGAGTTCGTCGCCACGCTGCCCGGTGCCAAGATCCCGGACCGGCGCGACTTCTACACGATGCCGGAGGCTGAGCGCCTGCGTCGGTGGCAGGCGGTGGTGGATGCGAGTGCGGCGTTAGGCGATGAGCTGCACGAGCTCATCGAGTCCGGGCGGATCGCCGAACGAATTCAGATCTGGGACAAGTAACCACGGAGGTCACAGAGGCCACAGAGAAGTGCCACAGCGTTAGGCATTTCTCCGTGACCTCTGTGACTTCTGTGGTAATCAAAGACTCTGTGGTTAGTCAAAGCCGTCCGCTGCGAGAATGAGTAAGAATGATGGGAAAGGAGTCTGACCCCCAACGGACCGAATCAACGCCGCATGGCGCGAATGCCCGCCAGTGAGAACGCCGACACATGCGCGACCGCGTCCTCCACGTCGAACGGGCCATCGCTCGCCAGATCCGGCATCGCGGCCTTGAACTGATTCGCGAGCACGATCCGGCTGTACACCAGGCACAGCCCATGGACGCTGGCCACGCAGTGCATGACGCGAGGGTCCTTTTTCGGACACGACAACAGCTCCGCGACAATCTCCGCGAGATAGCGAATCCGCGGCGCCATCGCCTCCTGCAGGATGCGGGTCGCAAGCTCGGTCGGTCGGCTCAGCTCGTGCTGAATGAGCCGGTGGACCCAGCTGTCGACGCCGCGCAACTCGAACACCCGATGCAGCAACCCACGCACGAAGAGCCGCAGCCGCTCTTCGGCATCGCTGCCCTCCGGCGCCGTCATCGCGAGACTGTTGAACTCACGGACCGCCGCGATCGCCTGGTTCACTACCTCGAGATAGAGCCCCAGCTTGTCGCCGAAGTAATAGTTGACGAGCGCCAGATTCGCTCCGGCCCCGCGACAGATCTCTCGCACCGTCACGTCCTCGAAGCCACGCTCGGCAAACAGATGCCGCGCTGTGTCGAGCAAGCGTGCGCGCGTCTCCGCGACGTCGGCACCGCCGCGTGCCATGTGCCGAGCGGAGCGCCCTTCACGTCGCGGTCTACGCTCGCGCCGTCGCATCGGACTCATAGCTCGCGCTTGAACAGGAACGTCGCCGCCGCCATGGTGACCACCGAAAATCCGATCATGTACGTGAGATCCGATGTGATCGCCGCGAAGCCCGTGTCCTTGAGGAGCACGCTCTTGAGCGCATGGACCGGGTAGGAGAACGGGTCCACGACGGCGAGCGCGTGCAGCCACGGCGGGAACGCCTGCTGCGGGTAGACCGCACCGCTGGGGAAGTAGAGCAGCGTGTTGAGCACGCCGAACATTGCTCGGGCCATGAGCGGATTGCTCATCCGCACCATGAGCAGGAACATCATGCTCACCAGCGCCACGGACGTAGCGACAATGACCGCGAGGAGGCGGAGCAGCTTGAGCGGCGCGAACGCGTTAGGCACGCCGGCGATGAGCGACCCCACGATCATCAGCGCGACGCCCACGAGCGCCGCCTTGATCGCCCCCGAGACATTGAAGCCGAGGATCAGCTCGAACTTCGAGATCGGCGTGACGAGGTATCCCTCGTGCAGCCCGCGCGCCTTGTCGTCGAGATAGATGATCCCGCCGCCGATCATTACCATCATGAAGATCGACATGACGATGACGCCTGGCAGCATGTACTGGACGTACGGCACGTACGGATACACCTCGACCAGCTCCAGCGTAGGCTGCGTCGGGATGCGGCGCGGGCTCGGCGTGCGACTGTTGTAGGCCCCCAGCAGGCCGGACATCGTGCCCGCGAGCGTTGCGCTCACGAAGGTGTCGGTGTTGTCCTCGATCAGGGCGACGCGCGGTGCGTTGCCCGCGAGCACGCGCCGAGAAAAGCCCGGTGGGATCGTCAACACGCCGTTGAGGCGTCCGTTCCGGAGCGCGGTGAGCGCCTGTCCCGGGTCGTCGTAGGTGACGAGCTCGTAGGTCTCCGCGTTGGCGGCGACGGCGTTGGACAGCTCGCGTATTCGAACGGCCGGCACGCCGCGGTCCTGGTCCACGAGGCCGACCTTGAGATGGCGAACCTTGCCGCCGAACGCGTGCCCTAGGATCACGAGCTGCGCCATGGGCATGAGCAGCGACATGGCAATGAGCATAGGCGCCCGCCGCAGCCGGAGCAGCTCCCGTTCGATGATCGCGAAAGCGCGGTGCATGCGTCGTCCGTGCCTAACGGCGGAACATGAGTCGCTGGTCCGCCACCGACGGTGCCTGCAGCGCGTCGCGGAGGTCGCGGCCGGTGAAGTGGACGAACACGTCGTCGAGCGTCGTGCTGTGCACCGCGAGTGACCGGACGGACACGTCGGACTCGGCCGCCGCGGCTATGAGGGCGGTGGTCGTCAACGGTCCGTTGTTGGAGGCGATGCGTACGACATTCCCCTCGCCGGAGACGCTGTCGACCGCGGGCAGTCGTTGGAGCCGCACGCGCCAGTCGTCAGGTTCGCCAGTGAAGCTCGCCTCGATGAAGTTCCGTCCGGGAATCGAGGCTTTGAGGTTGAGCGGCGAGTCGAGCGCGACGAGCTTGCCGTGGTCGACGATGGCGATGCGGTCGCACAGCTTGTCGGCTTCGTCCATGTAATGCGTCGTCAGGATGACCGTGAGGTCGCGCGCCGCCTTGATGCGCTGGAGCATCTCCCACACTGAGGTGCGCGAGACCGGGTCGAGGCCGGTGGTGGGCTCATCGAGGAAGAAGATGCGCGGCTCGTGGACGAGACCGCGCGCGATCTCCACTCGGCGTCGCATGCCCCCCGACAGGTTCTTGACCGGCTTGTCGCGCCACTCCGTGAGCTGCACCGCCTCGAGCAGCTCGGTGATGAGCCGCTTGCGTTTCTCCCGCGGCACGCCATAGAGCCGCGCGAAGATGACGAGGTTCTCTTCGACAGAAAGCTCCGGGTCGCTCGTGAGCGCCTGCGGAATGACGCCGATCGTCCGCCGAACGGTATCGGAATCCTTGGCGATGTCCGCGCCGCCGACGGTCGCGCCGCCGGCGGTCGGCGCCATGAGCGTCGTGAGCATGCGGATGAGCGTCGACTTCCCGGCCCCGTTAGGCCCGAGCAGGCCGAAGATCTCCCCTTCCTTCACGGAGAATGAGATCTCGTTGACCGCCGTGAAGTCACCGAATCGCTTGGTGAGCGCGCGGACATCGACGGCGGCGTTCACGGGCGCGGCGCGGGCACGAGAACGTAGCTCGTCATCCCGACGGCAAGCCGGCGGTCTGCGTTGTCGACGCGGAGCCGGATCTCGAACGTCTTGATGTCGCGCTTGGTGCGACTCACGTCACGCTGTGTGGCGAAGTCGGCGTCGACACCACGGTAGATGACCGTCCCTCGCCGCTCTGTGCCGGAGGGCTGGCGTACGGTCAGTGTGTCGCCGAGTCGGATGCGGTCGATGTACGTCTCTTCGATGTCGGCGCGGACCCAGAGGCTGTCGGGATCCACGAGCGTGACGATCGGCTGGCCGGCCGTCACGACTTCACCGACGCGGACAGCGCGCACGTCGACGACGCCTGCACTTGGCGCCGTGATCTCGGTGTAGGTGAGCCTAACGTTGGCCTTCGTCGTCTGGGCGCTGGCCGCTGCCTGTTGCTGCTGGCCGGCGGTGAGTGCGCTCTGGCGGTTCGCGACCTGACGCTCCGCCGCCTCGACGCGCGCGCGGGCGACCGTGAGCGACGTGCGTGAAGCGTCCAGCTCCTGCTCGGTGACGCCGCCCGCGGCGAGGAGAGTTTGTTGACGGTCGAACATGCGTTGGGCGTTCGCGAGGTTCGCGCGCGCTTCGCTGTCCTGTGCGACGGCCGCGGCCAGCTCGGCGCGGCTCGCCTCGACCTGTGCCGCCACGGCCTCTGCGCTCCGGGCGTAGAAAGCGCGGTCGGCCTGGAGCTCGCCCGGTTCGAGCGTCGCGATGACCTGGTTCGGCGTGACGGAGTCGCCCTCGCCGACGATGAGGCGACTCACGCGGCCCCCGACCTGGGAGCTGACAATGAGGTCGTTGGTGGTGACGACGCCGGTGAGCACGAGGTCGGCGGGTCCGGCGCGCCTGACCTCGAGCCACCCGGCGGTGGAGGCCGCGGCGAGGACAACGAGGGCAATAGTGAGCTTGCGCGACATAGGCGCGTCTCGAGCGTGGTGTGATTGAACACACGTATAAAACGCTCGTTTGAATTTGTCAACGCTAGGCGGCAGGCGGCCGGCGACAGGTTGCCAACGGGATCTTATCCCGAGGCTCCGGGGAGACACGCCTTTCCGTCGCCCGTCGCCCGTCGCCCGCTGCCGCCTGCCGTCTGCCGCCTGCCGCCTGCCGCCTGCCGCCTGCGTTTACGGTCGCTCTCTATTCGCCTCGATCTTCCAGAAATCCCTGATCCATGTCTTACCGCCATCCTGCGACCCATCGGCGCGCCACAGGAAGTGATCGGACGTAATCGCGTAGTATCGAATGCGCGTGATCAGGGCATTCGGGCCGGTGCCGTACGTCTGCACAACGAAACGATCGCGACCATCGCTCCACGACGTACCGGGTGCCCATGGAGTACCCTGCTTCGCGCTCGTCCCGGCGATCTCCCAGGTCTTCCGCGACTTGTTGTAGACGCGGTAGGTCAGCGTCAGGCTGCGGCTCCCGTCGTTAGGGTTGACCAGGCTGAATTCGTCCTCGATCACGAGGCCGTCGTGCGAGCGGTGCGCGGACCATGTGCCGGCCACGGCGGGGTTGAATGCCGTGGGTGACTTCCGCGACTGAAAGCGGATGTTCCATTTCCCATCGAGAAAGTCGAAGTCCGTCGGCGTGGATGTGCCAACGCTGTCGTGACGGAAATTGGCGCCGAGCGTGTCGGAGGTCGGGACGTCGGGCACCTGCGCGGCGGCTGGCGCCGCAGCGCTCGCGAGAAGCGCGGAGAAAAACAGGACGCGTCGCATGTCGCTCCACGGATCTGGATTCCGCGAGCATGCGACGCGAAAGAGACGCCCTCAACTACAATTCAGCCGGCGGCCGCGCTCGTCGGTGACTGGTCGCGACGCTGCAGCGAGCGGCTGGTCCCTACGAGACGTAGCGACCCACCGCCATGGCGATGGTCGTGAGCGTAAGTAGCCCTGCGGCCACCATCGCCATCTTCCCCAGCTTTACCTGGAGCCCCTGCATCTCGGCAGCTTGTTCTGGAGTCGGCGGCCTACCGCCGGCCGCGATCTCGGCCCCGAGCTTACCGGCGCGAATCGCTGCGGGCGTGACTACGAAAATTCCGAGGAGAACCGCGATGAGCGCGAGCACGGCGCCGATCCCGAACGTCATCCCGCCAGCCGAGCGCATGAATCCGTTCGTGAAGCCCTGCGAGTCGTGCCAGTAGAGGCCGAATCCCGAGAGAACCGTGAGGAGTCCCGCCACGAGGAAATAGACTGGGAGCTTCCGCTTCCCTGCGATCTCCTGCATCACGGGCCCACCCGCGGGTCCGAGCGCGCGGACGGCGGGGATGAGGAAGATGGCGTTGAACATGGCCGTGCCGGCCCAGAACACGCCGAACAGGATGTGGACCAGTCGAAGGAGGATGAGCATAGGCGCTTAATTAACGCCCAGCAGGCTCGGCCGGCAATTCCCACTGCAAAAATGCGCGAACCGATTTGGCGGCGCGAAAATCCCGAACGGCGCCAATTCCATAGGGCGCCGATCCCAAAAGGCGCCGATCCCAAAAGGCGCGAGGGCGTGACATCGGTTCGCGTCGTTCGCGTCGTCTGGGATCGGCGCCCTTCGGGATTGGCGCCGTTCGGGATCGGCGCCGTTCGGGATCGGCGCCTTTTGGAATTTCGCGCCGTTAGGCTTTCTCGCCGTTAAGAGAGAGTCAGTCCTTTCGTTGGCATAATGCTTTCGTCAATCGATCGCCGTATGCTCCCAGTTCCGTTGCGACCCGGAAGAGAATCGGGATGTCGCCGAACGAGCGACCGGCCCTCGGCAGAACGACCTGCGCCTCCGTTGCCGCGGCGGTGAGCTCCTTCGCCAGGTCGCAATTCTTCGCGGCCGCTGGTTCGGCCGACAGGTCGCGCGCGAGCATCACATACGCACTCCCCAACAACGCCGCCGTCGTGTCGGACGCCTGCACCGAATCGGCGAGCTTGTGGTAGCGGATCGCGGCGCGCGCCGACGAGAGCTTGTTAGGCGCCGCCGTGTTCTTCGATGCTGTCTGGCCGAAGTAGCGAGCATACTGCGCGATCGTCGCCCGACCCTCGCCGTTCTCCGGCCCGCGCCCGAGCGTCGCCAGCAGCGTGTCGGGACCGAGCCCGAGCTCGAATTCGACGAGCGCCTTCTGCACCCAGGCGTTAGGCGCTCGCGATGCATACGCGGCCTAACACGGACTGCGGGTACGCCTCGATCGCCCTGCGCGCTTCGGCCAACGCGCCCGTGTAGTTCCGGGTGCGAGCGAGGGTCATGCATCGCTGCACGGACTCGACCTGCTTGCGTGCGGCCTGGAACTCACGTGCGACGAGCTTGGCCACGTCGCTGATCTTCGCTGCCTCCACGGCGGGAAGCGGCTGCACCATGTCGTCGCGTGCGCTCAATGACCACGCGGCCTGCACGCGATAGCCGGTTGGCGTCTTCCGCACGATGCCGTTCAGCACTTCCTCGGCGCGGAAGTCCGACGCGAGCTGGTGGGTCTCCGTTTTCGACAGCCATTGCTCGGCGGGGTAGCCCGCCCTGACGAGGTACTCGGTGATGGTGCTTTCGGGGACGACCCACAGCGCACGCATCTCGAAGTCGGAGGCGATGCGTTCGCGGACGGCGTTCGCGACCTGAAAGCCGAGACGAGGACCGTCGCCCACCCCCTGGAGCGCCGACATGACGAACCGCGGACCGGGGCTCTGGCCGGGTCTGAGTGGTGACTGCTGTGCAGTGCTCGTGGAGGTCGCGCTCGCGATCAGCGCCACGGCGAGAAGCCCGCCAACCTCTCACGGGCTCGGGGACCGAGTCGACATTGGTCACTCCCGGCAGGTGGGACGATCAGTGTAGGATGCGGGGAAGGAGGTGGTCAAGAACTGCAGGCGGCAGGCGACTGGCGACCGGCGCGTTGCGGTAACAGCAGCAGCTCGCAGCAAGCGGCAGTAGCGCGCAGCCGTCGGCCACCAGCCAGCAGCTGCACGCAGCCAGCAGCTTCGCGCTTAGTTAGCTTGCCACCACCAACCTCATTCGAGTCTTCCATGTCGGTCCGCCGCTTACTTCTACTCAGCCTCGCCTCGACAGCGAGCCTAACGCTCAGCGCCGCGGCGCAGGCAACCCAGCGTCTCCCCGAGCGAGCGGTCCGTCGGGACATCCCCATCACGAACTCGATTCGCCGAGCGTACGCGGCGGGCACGCGAGACTCGACCGGTCGGCCTGGGCGGAACTACTGGCAACTCCGCACCGATTACACGATCACTGCCCGACTCGACGCGCCGGCGTCGCGGCTGACCGGCCGCGAGACCGTCGTCCTGCACAACAACAGCCCCGACTCGCTCGGCCAGATCGTGCTGCGGCTGGACCCCAACATCTTCCTCGGCAACACGCCGCAGGCGGCGCCGTGGGTGCCCGCGGAAGTGACCGACGGCATGGTCATCACGCGCATGGCTGTAAACGGCGTCGTCGTGATCCTCGAACCGACGCCCGGCGCCTCCGCGGATGGTGCACGCTCTGCGGCCGCCGCGGCCGCCGCGCAGAGCGCTCACGCGGTTAACCAGCCAACGCTGCTGCGCGCGAAAACGACGTCCGCGCAGATCAACCTGCCAACGAAGCTGCCGCCGCACTCGACCACGACGCTCGAGATCGACTGGAACCACAAGATTCCAGGAGGCCCCGGCGCGGGCCATCGTATGACGCAGCGGTGGGCGGATACGCTCTACCAGCCAACGCAGTGGTATCCGCGGGTCGCGGTGTACGACGATCTCCGCGGCTGGGACAGTGAGCTGTACCTCGGCCCGTCGGAGTTTTACAACAACTTCGGCCGGTTCGACGTGAGGATCGACGTGCCGGCCGGATGGATCGTCAGCGGCACGGGCGTGCTCCAGAATCCCGAGGAGGTGCTCACGCCTAACGCCCGCGAGCGGATCAAGCAGGTGCTCTCGACCGACGACATCACGCGCATCGTCGGCCCCGACGAAGTCGGGCCTGGCCAGGCAACGCAGCGCGGCGCACCGATCGCCGGGGAGGATGGCGACCGGCTCGTCTGGCACTTCGTGGCTGATACGGTCAACGACTTCGCGTGGGCGACGGCGAAGAACTACGTGTGGGACATGACGCGGGCAACGATCCCGGGGAAGGGGCCGGTGCCCATCACCATGGTCTATCTCCCGGGCCGAGCGCAGCTCTATGTGCGCGCGGGAGCCGTCGCGCGTCACGCGCTCGAGTTCTATTCGAAGCAGTGGTTCCCGTATCAGTTCCCGCAGCTCACGCTGCAGGACGGCCCGAGCGCCGGCATGGAGTACCCGATGGTGATCAACTCCAACCAGGGCGCGGCCGATCACGAGACCGGTCACCAGTGGTGGCCGATGACCGTGAGCAACAACGAGACGTGGTACGGCTGGATGGACGAGGGCTTCAATCAGTACATGAACATCCTGTCCGATGCCGATGCGGCCAGGCAGACGCCGGAGTACAATGGCCTCGGGCAGTCGTACGGTCGCACGAGCGGCAACGAGGCCGAGGCGCCGATGATGTGGAACGCGAACTACGACGGCCCCGGATTCTACGGCTTCACGACGTACTCGAAGACGCCGCTCATGCTGTCCATGTTGGGTGGGATCGTCGGCGACAGCGCGGTGCAGCGCGCGCACCGCGAGTGGGCGCAGACGTGGATGTTCAAGCACCCGTCGCCGTGGGACTACATGTTCTTCATGAGCCACGCCTTGAAGCGTGACCTCGGGTGGTTCTGGTATTACTGGCTGTTCACGACGGAGAGTGTGGACGGCTCGATCCAGAATAGCCGGTCGGCGGCCGGGAAGACCACGGTCACCGTTAGGCAGGACGGCCAGATGCCGTCACCGGTGGTGCTGGAGGTGAAGTTCGCGCCGGGTTCGCAGGTCATCCGGCCGATGAAGAACGCCGTGATGAAGGACAGCCTCACGGCGATCGTCACCTACCCAGTGGATGTGTGGTTCGCGGGGAGTAAGACGTTCGACGCGGTGCTCGACTTCGGGACTCGGCCGATTCAGCGGATTCGACTGGATCCATCGTGCCGGTTCCCGGATCGCAATCCGTCGGACAACTTCTGGCCGCGTTCTGCTGCTCCTGCCGAGCCGGCCCAGGCTCAGGGAGGTCGGCGCGGGCCAAGCTGCCCGGCATAACGGCGCAACCGAACTGGTAATTGGTTACTGGTATGGGTAATTGGTTATTTGAACCTTCAGGATGCTTCTCTCCGCGAGATGAGCATCCCGACAGTTCTGATAACCAATAACCAATTCCAGTAACCAATTACCAATCGCGGTAACCACTTACGGAGCAATGGAGCTCAAGTCTCGCGCGGCCGGATCCGTCAACGACTTGAGGAACGCGACGAGCTGACTCTGCTCGATAGCCGTTAGGCGCAACGGCTCACGAAGGCGGAAGTCCAGCGTCTCCAGCACCGCCAGCTTCGTTGCCGCATCGCCATGGTACTCCGCCCGGACGGCCGGCGTCAGGTTCGTTGGGTCATAGTTCTTCTGCGCCGAGTCGGCGTTGTTGTAGTGGCGGACCACCGCCTCGAGCGTTGCGTAGGCGCCGGAGTGAAAGTACGGCGCCGTCAGCTCGACGTTCCGAAGCGGCTGGACACGGAAGGCAAACCGATACTGCTGGATCTGGACCTCCTCGCCGCGGCCGATGTCGAGCGGCGCTGCCGCACCGACGCCCGGGCCGATCTGCGGCACGCCGACGTTCGCGAAGCTCTGGCCACCCAGGAGCGGGCCCGAATGACACGTCGAGCAGCGTGCCTTGCCGAAGAACAGCAGCGCGCCGCGCTTTTCCTCGGTCGACATCGCGCGGTTCTCGCCGGCGAGGAACCGGTCGAACGGCGAGTTGCTGTGCGTGAACGCCTGGATCTCGAACGCGGCGATCGCGTTCGCCGCATGCGCGAAGCCCAGCGAGCTCGCCGGGATGCTCGGGTACGCCGCGGCAAACTTCGCCTGATACTCCTGGATCGCCAGCAACCGGCGCATGGCAGCAGCCCAGACCTGGGGCGGCTGTTCATCGGGAATCGTCGCGAGCTCGTTAGGATTGCCGGCGACATCGCGATCGCCCGAGAGGCCGCGCATCTCGGTGCGATTCAGGACCGGCAGCATCGCCTGCGCGGCGAGGAGGCTGCTCGCCTGTGGAGGGATCGTCACACCGGCGGGCGTCCGGAACTGCCCGATGCCGCCCTCCTCGTTCACTCGGCCATCCCAGAACAGGTAGAAGAGGCCGAGCCCCTGGTTGAGCAGCGATGGCGCGTTGCGTGGCACGAACTGGCGGCCGGCGCCGAGCGTGCGCGTGGTACCATCGCTCACGCCGCCCGTGCCGATCGGCAGTGAAAGGGCGTCGGTCGCGTGGTCCGCCATCGTGTGACACGTGGCGCAGGCGACGTCGCGGTTGCCGCTCAGGATCTTGTCGAAGAAGAGCGAACGGCCAAGCTCGACGAGCGCCGGGTTCTGCTGAGCCACGGGCAGGATCGGCACGACACCCCAACCGCCGATGTTCTGCCGCACCTGCGTGTCGAGCGTGGGCTGTTCGGGCGGGTCGGCGATGGTGTACTCGCTCTTGCAGCCCGCAATGCCCGCCAGTACGAGCGCGATGAGTCGCGTTAGGTGACGCGTGCGCATAGGGCTCACCGAATCGGGACGGAGAACGAGATCTGGTGCGTGGTCGTGCGAACGTCGTCGAACTTGAGACCGAACGGGACCGGCTGTCCGCAGCAGGGGCGCAAATCGATCCCCGGAGCGAACACGACGCCTCCGTCGTTATCGAACCCGGGTCGGCTCGCGCCGGTCGTGAGGTTGCCGCGGTACTGCACGGCGGCGCCAGCGAAGCGGTAGCTCACGCCCCAACTGCGGGTCCACTCGTTCCAGCCCTGCGTGCTGGAGACACGGGCGCCCTGAATCACGTCCTGCTGCTCCAGCCGGTAGCGGATCGCGCGGAGCTGACCCCCCGCCTCGAATGTCAGTGCGTGTTCTCCGACGATCGGCACCGCGAAGCCCAAGCCCAGGCGCGCGATGGCGTTGTGGAATCGAAAGTCGTTCTCGAGGACATTCGCGCCAGCGTCGATCGGGGTGCCGTCGCGCGCCTCGGTCGGTTCGTCCGCACGGACCCACGACTGGCGCCAGATCGGCTCGTAGATGGCCTCGAACCCCGCCACGAGCTGACTGGTCGAGCGTGATATGCCTGCGCCGATGTTGTACGCCTGGGCCCGTGAAGCGTCCGCGGGAACCTCGGGAATGTCGTAGGCGGGGAGCCTCGGCTGGTTGATTCGATTGGCGGTCAGGATGGCTCCGATGTGCCACGTCGAGTCCGCGAGTGGTCGCAGGTAGCTGAGATGCAACCCCCAGGTATCCGTCTCGTCGGCGTTAGGCTCGATCCGCGCCCGGGATGTGAACTGTCTCAGCGTGGGGTCCCAGAGTGTTTCGGTGGACGCCACGTCCTGGTTCATAGCGAAGCGATTGTGCAGTGCCACCGCTTCGATCGAGTGCCCTGGGCCAAACTCCTTGAGGACGCCGATTCGCACATCCGACGCTTCGCCGTGCTGCCGAACCTGGTCGTTCGCCGGGTAATACAGCTCGACCCCGTCGACCATGTTGAGGTGCCACCAAGACGCACTCGACGCGAGAGAGAACCCGTGCCCCAGCCGCCGGCCGATCATGCCGTGCACATAACGATTCTCGCGCGAGGCTTTCTCCTCATCGGGCGGCGGGGCGACGTCGCTCGCGGGCTGCGGCGCGCGCGAGTCGGCCGCGGCCGCCAGGGGCGAGATCACGGCCCCGTCGTTGCCCGTGCGGTCGATGTCCTGCATGGCGACGAGCAGCTGCGTAAACCAACGGCCCTTCGATAGACTGGCGCCGAGGGGCAGGGTGAGCCCGCCACCGGCCTTCCGGGTGACGGAAAAGAATGTCGGCGCGCCGAACACGCGCACACCACTGAGGCGTGCGCCCGTGGCTGGATTGATGAACGGGTCGAGGGCGGAGTCGGGGAGGGCGATCGACAGACCGCCCATGCCGAGATTGGCCGAGGGGAGGAAGGCGAACTGCCCTCCGTCCGCGACCGGTGCGGTCTTCACCGCAATGACCTGCCCGCGCGCGGTGCCTAGCGCGGCCGGGAGGGTGGCAACGAGCGCAAGCGCGAGTCGGTAGGTCATCCCGACACCTCATGAGGGAGTCGTGGTGCCTAAGCCATACCCCGCCGTTCGTCCCTTGGTCACATCGCAGGCTGCGTAGCACCGCGCTTCAAATGCGGGGCCCCGTCGATCACGGCGAGGCCAACGTCAGTACCAGCCGTCCGTTGCCTAACGCTCGACGGGCGTCTCCGTCACGCGTGGCAGTGTCAACACGAACCGGGATCCTTCGCCAAGCACGCTTTCGGCCGTCAGATCGCCGTTCATCGCTCGAGCCAGGTCGCGGCTGATGGCGAGACCAAGGCCAACGCCGTCGCGGTCCACGCTCGTCAGGCTCCGGTCGACCTGGACGAACGGCTCGAAGATGCGCTCGAGGCTCTCGGGGGCGATGCCGATGCCGGTGTCGAGGATCTCGACTGTCACGGCATCGTCGCCAGTGCTGCACACGATCCGCACGCGCCCGCCGGCCGGAGTGAACTTCGACGCGTTGGTGAGCAGGTTCACGAGAATCTGTCGAAGGCGATCCGGATCCGCGCGCACGAGGGCCGAGCACCCGACTCGCTCTACCAGGATCGATTTCTGCCGGAACTGTGATGTCATCATCTCGTCCACCTCGGCGAGTACCGCGTCGATCGCCACGTCCTCGACGCGAAAATCGACGTGGCCGGCCTCGAGCTTCGCGAAGTTCAGGATGTCGTTGATGAGCGAGAGCAGATGGCGCGTGCTCCGTTTGATGCGCGTGAAATCGGCGTGTTGCTCATTCGTCACCGGACCGCGGATGCCGAGCTCCAAGAGGTCGGTGTAGCCCGCGATTGCATTGAGCGGCGTCCGCAGGTCGTGGCTCATGCTCGTGAGGAATCGACTCTTTGCCTCGTTAGCCGTTTCGGCGGCGACCTTCGCGGTTTCGGCGATCTCGCGCGCCGACTCCGACGACGCGAGCAACTCGCCCCTCGCTGCGGAGATCTCCGCCATCCGGTCACCACGGCGCGTGCTCGCATCGACGTCGCCGAATACGAGCACCGCGCCGTCCACTTTCCGGTCCGGCGTCTGGTATGGCCGGATCGTGAGGTCCCACCACCGGCCGTCCTCGTCGCGGACGTTCGCCGTGTGGACCTCGAGCGTCTCGATCGTGCGTGCGATGCGCACCTCGAGGTCATCGATCGGCACACGGAGCTTGATGTCACCGAGCGGCCGGCCGACGTCGGTGGCGATCACCTTCATCACGCGGCTCGCCGCGGGCGTCAGGCGTCGCACCCTCAGGTCGCTTCCCACAATGACGACCGGGACCTGGGTGGCGGCTAGCACGTTCGCGAGATCACTCGAGAGCGCGCTCAGCTCCCGGTTCCGATGCCGGAGCTCCTCGTTGACCGTGGACAGCTCCTCGTTCGCCGCCTGTATCTCCTCCTTCGTCGTCTCGAGCTCCTCGTTGGTGCTCTGCAGCTCCTCGTTGCTCGACAGCACCTCCTCGTTCGCCGCACGCAGCTCCTCGTTCAGCGCCTCGTACTCTTCCGTCATCACGTGCACGTAGCGCCTGAGCGCTTCGAGCTCATCACGAAGCGCCGTCGACTTCTCCTCGCTTCGTCGCGATCGCGGACCGCGGGAGCGACCGGCGCTCGGCGGGCTCGCGTCAGCTGCAGGATTGCTTTGGGTAACGTTGACGAGAAAATACTGGCCCGGCGCCGATGCGAGACGGAACGGCATGACGTCAACCGAATACCACTGCCTGGTCGGCCCTTGCGTGATTACAACGTCCTTCTGCGATTCAGGCTGACCGCTGAGCCGCGCCGCCTGGATCACGGTGCGAATGGTCGTCGCCAGCGCCGGTCGGACGAGGGCGAGGAGGTTGAGGCTCGCTCTGCCTGCCGGGTGCTCGAGAAACTCCCCCGTTCGCCCACGAAACTGAAGCACCTCGAGGCGGTCGTTCACGACGACGCCCGGCGGCGCGTAGTGGCCAAGCGCGAGGCGGTCCGCCTCGGTCTCGAGCTCACTCGGTGATGCCTCGGGGACCAGGGCCACGCGACCCGAGCCTCGCTTCGAGGCGTCGAACGCCGGAACGGTCAGCTCGAGGTCCACGAGCCGTGACGCCGATGCCCGGCGCCCGAAGATCCGATGGCGACTGTCGAGCGCGACGAACAGCTCCACCGCCGCCCCGACCGACTCGGCGGTGCCTAACAACAACAAGCCGTTCGGGTCGAGCGCGTAGTGAAAGATCGGAAAGACACGCTGCTGCGTGCCGGTCTCGAGATAGATGAGCACGTTCCGGCATGTGATGAGGTCGAGATGCGCGAACGGCGGATCTCGCACGATGTCATGCCGCGAAAACACGCACAGGTCACGAACCGACTTGTGGATGCGGTAGCCCGTCTCCTCTCTGGTGAAGAACCGGCGCAGTCGTTCCGCCGAGACGGTCGTTTCGATGCCATCGGGGTAGAGGCCGGCCCGGGCCTTGGCGATCGACTTCTCGCTGAGGTCCGTGGCGAAGATCTGAATTGGTGTCTCGGCAGCCGCCTCGCCGAGCGTCTCGAGCAGGGCAATGGCAATGGAGTACGTCTCTTCGCCGCCCGCGCATCCGGCTACCCAGACGCGTATGGGTCGGCCGGGCGCGTGACCCGCCAGCATTGCCGGGAAGTGGTCCCGCTGGAGCGTCTCGAATGTTTCGGGGTCTCGGAAGAAGCTCGTGACCCCGATGAGCAGATCGTCGTAGAGCGCGTCGATCTCGTCGGGGTTGCCACGCAGGTACTCGAGATAGCTCTGGTGGGTATCCTGGCGGTGGACGAGCATACGCCGCAGGATGCGCCGGCCGACGGTTTCCCGCCGATACCCTCGGAAATCGACACTGGTACGATTTCGGAGGGCGACCAGAATCCTGTTCACGGCGTCCGATGTGTCCGGGACCTGGTTCCCACCTAAGACCGGCGGTGCCGCCCTTTCGGCAATGTGGCTCCCGATCTTCGTGAGCTCGACGGCGATCTCCTCGGGCGAGAGGATGAAATCGACGTACCCGGTCTCCATTGCGCTCGTGGGCATGCTTGCGTAACGCGCCGTCGCCGGGTCCTGCGCCATCGTGATGCCACCCTCGAGCTTGATGGCCTCGATGCCGCGCGAGCCGTCCGATCCCGCGCCCGAGAGGATCACGCCAATTGCGCCGGGCCCGCGGACTTCGGCGAGCGAACAGAGGAACGCGTCGATCGAGAGGTGCGGGCCGCCCGTCGGCGCCCGCTGGACCAGCCGGAGATGCCCGTCGGCGACCGTCATCGTCGCGTTAGGCGGGATGACGTAGGCATGGTCTGCCTCGATCTTCAACCCGTCGGTCGCCTGCGTGACCGGGACGGCGGTCGTTCGTCCGAGCAGCTCGGCGAGCATGCTTTCGTGCCGCGGGTCGAGATGCTGGACGAGCACGTACGCCAACCCGGTATTTGCCGGGAGATCGCCGATCAGACGCGAGAACGCTTCGAGACCGCCGGCGGAAGCGCCAACTCCCACGATGGTGGGCGATGACGGGCGGACGTTCGAGCGGTCATCGCCGACAGGGTCCGGTGTCGTGCCCGCGCCGAACTGAGCATTTGGGCCGATTACCCATGCTGTCTCCACGCTTTGGTCCGCGTCGCGGCGGACCAACGGCGGCAGCCGTGGCTCGTCGAGCTTGCCGATTTCGCTCCGCCTGGGTCGTTTGTTCCTGGCCACGGCACACGCTCGCGACGCTTACGGCGAGAAGAACAACGCGCAAAACAGAATGTACGGGCGCCTGACGGTTCGGGACGTGAACTCGTCGGGCGACCGATTGCAGGCCTCCGGGTCCAACGCGACTTCGATCCGAAGGCACACCCTAGATGTTACGCCCCGGCGCGCCGATGTCCAATTCGAACGCCAGTGACGGCCGGGTGTGGCCCGCCTATCTCGCGCCTGCCTCGCTGGATCCTCGGCGAGCCGAGGTCTTCGCCCGCCGACCGCGGGATCCAGGCTCCTGCGAGGTCGCGACGGCGACTTCTCGCTCGTCGTCGGCCTCGTCGTCCATCCTGGCGGCCTCGATGTTGATGGAGCTCTCGGCCAGCTGCGTGAGCGTCTTGTCCGCCTCGCCTTCCTCGTCGAGCGTCTGCTGCAGCAGCTCCACGTGCTGATCGTACCCCAACTGCTGTGCCCAGGCGCGGACCGTGCCGTATCCGGCGATCTCGTAGTGCTCCACGTGCTGTGCCTTCGAAATCAGCCCGGCATCCAGAACATCCGGATCCGGCCTCTCGGAGATGAGCTCCTTTCCCTCTTCGAGCAGCCCTTCCATGCCGTGGCACTTCTTGCCCCGTGGGCTCTCGTCCAGGTCTTTGAAGATACGCTCGAGGCGCTGGACCTGCTTTCGCGTAACCCGCTCGTGCTCGGTGAGGGCGTCTCGCAATGGCCGGCTCGACGCGGCTTTGATCATGCGGGGTAACGCCTTCAGAATCTGGCCCTCGGCGCTGTAGAGGTCTTTCAGCTCGTCGACGTAGAGCGCGCGCAGTGTTTCGAGTTCCATCTGATCTCCACAGCAGCAGGTTGGCAGACAAACGTCGACATCCAAGGAGCAATGAGAGTGCCCACGGTGCTGGACATCGCGCGGGTGACACACTATCCGTTGGACTGGCGCGATCTCCGACCCCGAGGCTCGCGGTTCTCAGTCCCGGTACGTGAGCGGGCTGGTCAGGTGTAGCCGGAGGCGGCGATGGCCCTGCGCGGATTTATCGGAGACGACGGACGGGACTGGCAGGTCTGGGACACGCGGCCGACGATACCGTCGCCTAACGTCGACGCATCGGATGCGATTTCGACGGCGGACCCTTCCACGGCGCCGCCTTCGGCGGGTATTGCAGACTTCGCGCGGATCTCCAGGAAGCGAGAGGGTGGATGGCTTACATTCACTACGGCGCGCGAGCGTCGACGCCTGAGCCCCATTCCGGACGGCTGGGATTCGGCCGACGACGCAACGCTCAGGGCATTGTTGGCCGTCGCCGACCGAATCTCCGGCGCCGGGGAATGAGAAGAGGAATCCTGCTGGATGGAGCGGAAAACGCGTCATGGCATTAGTCTTACGCGCCAGGTCGAGCGCACCAACCCCAATCACATCGGATGGAGAACCCGGAGATCCAAATGAAGGGAACAGTGAAGTGGTTCAACAATGACAAGGGCTTCGGCTTCATCACGCCCGAAGACGGCAGCAAGGATCTCTTCGTCCACCATTCGGCGATCCAGGGCGGGGGCTTCAAGTCCCTCGACGAGGGCGAGAGTGTGGAATTCAACGTTGTGCAGGGGCAGAAAGGCCCCGCCGCGGAAAACGTGGTGCGTCTGGGCGGTGGCACCCCGGGCGGTGGCCGTGGCGGTTCGGGTGGCCGAGGCGGCGGTGGCGGGTATGGCGGCCGAGGCGGTGGGGGCGGACGGTCGCGAGACTACTGAACGCCCCACGGGGCGACGGGCGGGATCCTAGCGCGGCCGCTCGACGTCAGTCATACGGGTTGTAGAGTCATCTGCCGGTACGTTGCTCCCCTCGGCCGGGAGTGGCGGACCGGCAGCGGTGGCGCGGTCCGCCAGAGGGTCCGGGGCATCCTGCGGGAGCCACGGTCTCCATCGGCGGGCGAGCGTGTCCCGCCGGTTTCTCGTGTTGGTGCGGCGAGCTTGACGCATCGAGCCCTCTGGGATGAGGATCTTTAGGCGCGCCATCGGGCCAGGGCGGTCACGCGATGGCCGAACCCGGGGCGGGCGACCCGCGCCGCGAGCGAAGCGCGGCCAGTCGGCCGCCGTGCTGCGCTTTGCTACGCCAGTCTCGTTCCAACGATCGTCGCGGGCGTCGGTCCAGCCGGCGCAACCACCGGTCTAGGTGCGGTGCTCGCTGGAGAGCGGAAGCGTCTCGGGACCGCTGACTTCCACGAAGTGGCGCGAGATCCGGTGGTCGGTGCTCAGCCTAACGCCGAGCGTGTCACAACGCGACTGGTACGTGTTCCGCTCGGCCTCGGACAGCGCGTCCCACCACGCCCAGCTCACGACGATGCGACTTCCCTTCGGAACCGCGCCGGCGTCGACCGCGGCGAGTGCTTCCCCGAGCGTCGTATAGCGGTGGGTCATCGGACCTCCAGGGGCATGCCGCCTCGTGTGTCGTGTGCGTTCGAGTCAGCCCTCGGTGCCTCGACTCGGCCGGTACGTGGCGCCGCGTCGCGACTCCCGACGGACCAGAACCCCACGAGAGCGTGCCTCGTTGCTGACCATCTGCCATTTCAGCCACGCATTCACGAGCGCGGCGGGACCCTGCAGCAGCGCGTATCGGTCGCCGCATCGTTCCTTTTCTCGGCTTTCTTCGTCGAGGAACTCGCCGTGCAACCGAGACTCCACGGTCTCGAGCTGACCGTTGGCGAGCGTGGCGATCCAATCCGCCGTCACGCGATCTGGGACGACCATGCCATCTCCGTTCATTTGTGCCGGAACGTGATTCGGCCTCGCGACAAGTCATATGGCGAGACCGTGACAGTGACTCGATCGCCGACGAGCACGCGAATCTTGAACTTGCGCATCTTGCCGGCGGTCGTGGCGAGGACTTTGTGCCCGTTCTCGAGCGCCACGCGGAACATGGCGCTCGGGAGCACCTCGGATACGATGCCGTCGAGATCTATCCCTTCTTCCTTCATGGCAACCTCTCGAATGGGAGAAAGCGCACGGCCGCGAGGTTCATCGACTCCGGCGGGCCCGTGCCGCGTCCTTGTGCCGTGTGCGCTGCGCCGCTTTCGACTTGAGTTGGCGTGCTTCGCTCGGTTTCACGTAGTACCGCTTGCGACGCAGAGCGGCGAGGATACCTGACTTCTGCATCTTCTTCTTGAAGCTCTTGAGCGCCCAGTCGATGCGGTCGGTATCTTCGAGATGAATTTCGGGCATGGCTGTGCGGACTCAGGTGATGGTCACATCGCGAAAGCGGACGAGCCGTTGCTGGTCCTCGTCCCACAGCGTTAGGCGAAAGGCTGCCATTCCGGAGCGAAGCGTTATCGTGGGAGCGCCGTGAAACACGGCGTTCGCGTCGTGGCACTGCTGCAGCCGATAGTTCGGGATGCGCGGCGCGACATGATGGACGTGATGCAGACCGATGCTCGCTGCAAACCAGCGCAGCGGCCGCGGCAGTTGCAGATGTGAGCTCCCGAGCAGGGCAGCGTTCGCGTAGTCCCAGCGATCGTGTCGTTCCCAGTACGCGTCCTCGAACTGGTGCTGCACGTAGAACAGCCACACGCCCATGAGCCCCGCGAGGTAGTAGGGCAGGGCGTAGGCGAGCATCACACTCTGCCATCCGACGGCCCACGCCGCCCCGGCCAGCCCGATCGCGATGGCGGCGTTCGTTCCCCAGACGCTCGCGATCTGGCGTCCACCGGTCGCGATGCTGGAGTCTCGGAAGCGCTGGCCTAACGCCAGGTGGATAGGCCCGCCGAGCAGCATGCTCAGCGGGTGTCGGATGATCCGATAGGTCAGGCGTCCGCGTGGCGAGCGCTGCCGATACTCGTTGACGGTGAGCGTCGGGACGTCGCCGTGACCGCGTCGGTCGAGGTCGCCCGATGACGCATGGTGCAGCGCGTGATCGCGCCGCCACTGGGCGAATGGTGTGAGCGTCAACACACCGGTCACGAATCCGACCACGTCGTTGACCCGGCGCGAGCGGAAGAACGATCCGTGTGCACAATCGTGCATGAGCACGAACGTTCGGACGAGCAATGCGGCGACCACCACGGCGATGACCAGCGCGGCAATCAACGACCACGATCGCACCGTGTGGATAGCCCACATCCCGGCCGCGAGCGGCACGAGCGTGGTCGCCAGCTGAAACGACGCGCGCCGCGCGCTCGGACCAAGATACGGTCCGACCACGCGGCGCCAGTCCGCCCCCCCGTGGGGCGACGGGTTCTGGCTCAACGAGCCAACTTCGTCACGCTTTCAGCCGCTGGGCCCTTCTGTCCCTGCACGACATCGAACTCGACACGCTCGCCCTCGGCGAGCGATTTGAAGCCCCCGCCCTGAATGGCCGAGTGATGCACGAAGAGATCTTTGCTGCCGTCTTCGGGCGTGATGAAGCCAAACCCCTTCGCATCGTTGAACCACTTGACGGTCCCGGTGGTACGCATGAGCTACTCCTTGGTGATTTTTGCTGTGTGGGGGAGTGCGGGCATGCCGTACCGACCGACACAACGTGCTCGTGAACGACGCCTCACGATGGCTGCACCGCGAACGCGGGGCTTCGCGACGGAACGCAAACGGGCCTGCTCGCAATTCGGCAGGCCCCAAATCCGTTCGGAACTTGTCCACGCGCTGGGCGCGTGTGTCGCTTTGAATCAAAGCTAACCGTTGGCCCGCTCCGCCGCAACAGCGATCCCAAAGGCGACGGTGATCGATGACCGGATCCCGAGCTGTGGGTGACGTGGTATCGGCGTTAGGCGTTGTCGGACGCCGTTGGTGCGCCGCATCGTTGGCGTTAGGCGCTGGCGTCCGGCGCCGACATCGAGTGAGGGCGCGGGATCGAGCCGGGAGCGCGGCAGTGGCGCCTCGCCGGGCAACGCATAGATTCGTCCCGATGCGACGCGCGGGTTGGTTCCGTTCGCTGGCTGCTGTCGTGGAGCTCTGGCTGGTCGCGGTGCTCCTCGGGCACGGGACGATCTACACGTGTCCCGAGCACGATGGCGCCCCGCCAGCGATCCACGCGAGATGCATGGAAGGCCTCTTTGACGTAACGCAGCCCGTAACGACCCTGTCACGCTCCAGCGTGCCGTCAAGTATGCGGCTAGGCAAATAACATGCGTATACACACATTTGATCTGGTTTAGCGGATAGGAAATACACCGCCGTGACCCCCGCAGTCGCCGCTCCTGCCGTCTCGGATCTTGAAACACTCTTCAACGGATTCGCCGACCCGACGCGACTCCGCATCCTGAACCTGCTCGCCGCGGGCGAGCTGTGCGTGTGCGACCTCGTCGAGCTTTTGGACCTTCCCCAGCCGCTCGTCTCGAGACACCTCGCGTACCTGCGGCGCACGAAACTCGTGGAAGTGACGCGTTCAACACGATACGCGCATTACCGCCTCGCCGAACCGGAGCACGCAGTGCACCGGAACCTCATCACCTGCGTGCGCTCATGCTTCGTCGGCATCCGCTCGCTCGACCGCGAACGTCGGGCGGCCGAGCGGCGCGTCGCCGAGCGAGACGCCTCGCCGTGCGACTAAGGCTGCTTCTCTAGCTCACGAGGTTCGTGAACCGCGAGCCTAACGCGTTGTCATCCATGCGCTACGCCCTCATCTCCGACATCCACGCCAACCTCCCGGCGCTCGAGGCAGTCCTGCACGACATCGCCGGACGCGACGTCGACGAGACCTACCACCTGGGCGATCTCGTTGGATACGCGCCGTGGCCGAATGAAACCGTGGCGCTCGTCAACGACGCCCACATTATGGGCATCTCCGGCAACTACGACTCAACCGTCGGCACGAACTACAAGCATTGCGGCTGCAAGTACGAAGACCCGAAGCAGGAGGAACAGTCGCACCTGTCGTTCGAGTGGACGAAGGCGCACGCCTCGCCCGAGGTGAAACAGTACCTCGCGACCCTCCCGTTCCGCATGGACTTGCGCCCGTTAGGCGGGCACGGCGCGGGACCGACCGTGGTTCTCGTGCACGGCACGCCGACGCTCAACACACTCTACTGGACCGAAGACCGGCCCGACTCGTTCTGCCTCAAGATGGCGCAGCACGCGGGCGCGAAGGCCGGCGACGTGATCGCATTCGGCCATACGCACAAGCCGTGGCATCGGGAGATCGAGGGCATCCGTTTCGTAAACACCGGGAGCGTCGGACGGCCCAAAGACGGCGACTGGCGAGCAGGATACGTCCTGCTCGAAGTAGGCGACGCTACACGGGTCGAGCTCGTCCGCGTGGAGTACGACATCGACGCAGCCGTGCGGGGGATTCTGTCGAGCGACCTTCCGCACGACTTCGCCGAGTACCTCCGGACCGGCGGGAAGCCGGTGGCCGAAGTCGGCCGATGAACGACATCGCCGGATCGATCAGCCACCGTTCGGATTGGCGACGCTATGCCGCCGAAGCAATCGGCACGTTCGCGCTCGTGGCGGTCGGTCCCGGCGCCGTGATGGTCAGCGCGGCGACGCACGCGTTCGGGCAAATCGGTGTGGCGCTGGCGTTCGGCCTGGTCATCGCCTTTGTGATCGCGGCCGTCGGCCACTTGAGTGGCGCCCACATCAACCCTGCGGTGACGATCGCATTCTGGTCGGTGCGGAGGTTTCCGGGCCGGGAGGTCGCTCCGTACGTGCTGGCGCAGTGTGCGGGTGCGACCGCGGCGGCCTTCGTCCTCCGCTGGCTGCTCGGGCCAGTCGGTGCGCTCGGCGCGACGGTGCCGACGCTATCGTTAGGCCGCGCGTTCGCGGTAGAGTTCGGGTATTCGGCGATCCTCGCGTTCGTCATCATGGGTGTGGCCACCGACGAGCGCGCGCCCGCCGGCGTCGCCCCGTGTGCGATCGGGGCCACGGTGTTCGCTGGCGCGCTTGTCACGGGGCCGCTGACCGGCGGGTCGTTCAATCCTGCGCGCAGCCTTGGGCCGGCACTCGCGGGTGGCGGGTGGGTGGCTCACTGGATGTATTGGCTCGCGCCGACGCTCGGGATGATGGTCGCGATGCGCGTTTACGAGGCGCTGCGCCCGGCCAGTTCGCCGGCGGTGGTGCCGGCCGGCGTGCCGATCGGCGTCGAGGGACCGATCAACGCCCGGACTCGCGCGGCGCTGTAATAACTGAGTCTGGCGGCTCCTCAGAACACATACCGCAGATTCGCGAAGATCGACCGGGGCTGCCCCGGGGCGACGAAACCGCCAGCGCGCAGCTCCGGGTAGTCGCGATCGAGCAGATTCCGCACGCCGACCTCGAGGTCCGCCTTCGCGAACCTCACGCGCCCCGACAGGTGCAGCAGCGCGTACGCCGGGAGCTCGAACCCCACCTCCTCGTCGAACGGCGTGTACGGGCCGACGACGTTCGTGGAGAGTCGAACGGTCCACGCGCCGCTCCCCGGTTGTGAGACGGCAATCGCGGCGATGCCGACGTAGCGGGCGGTATTGAACACGCGCACTTCATCCGTCAGCACATCGCCGTCCTCGGTCGTGAAGCTGCGGTACTTCGCGTCGTTGATCGTCCAGTCCGTGGAAACGGTCACCGGTCTTGCGATGCGCGCCTCGCCCGACAGCTCCACGCCTCGGCGCCGGCTTGCGCCACCGGACACCGAACACGCGCAGATGTCGCTGAACTGCTGTTCGTCGCTCACGTCCACCTGAAACGCTGCGGCCGTTGCCGAGACG
>Ga0207701_10001403_pt1 | contig 25390 bp, 29 predicted proteins | sample KBSSwiSSwithPhiX_FD_184294 | JGI IMG/M metagenome (GOLD analysis project Ga0207701, IMG submission 184294) | Switchgrass rhizosphere bulk soil microbial communities from Kellogg Biological Station, Michigan, USA, with PhiX - S5 (SPAdes) (version 2) | ecosystem: Environmental > Terrestrial >... | reverse complement strand
GTTGCCCCCGTTACTAATGTCTTCATGATTTATAAGTTTAATTAATTATTGAATGATTAAAATTAAATAATAGAAACAGCAATTCACTTAACCGAGGTTAAGAAAGTAAATAGGAGTAAAAAATAATTAGTGCCCCGAGATCTGTTTGCGTAACCGGCTTAGCGATTGCGGCTCGATGTTAAGGTAAGATGCGATGTACTGAAGTGGAATACGTTGAAATATCTCCGGCCTGTTTTTTAATAAGTCTAAATAACGATCCTTAGGAGACATGGTTTTTAGTTCTTCAAATCTCTTGTTAGTTGTAGTTGCCCTGCGGGTCATCTTCACTGCATACCATTGACTGAGCTTTGGTATTTTGTTTTCAAGTAACTGAAAATTTTCCCTGGATATTTCCAGCAACTCGCAGTCTTCAATGGCCTGTATAAAATTTGTCCCCACCCCACCGGAATAATAACTATCAATATCTGCCACCCACCAGTCCTCCATCGGAAAAAAAAGAATGCGTTCATGCCCCATCTCATCAATTACATAATTTCGCAAACAACCTTTATTTACATAGGCCTTATGCCTGCATACTTTTCCCGGCTTCAAGTAGAATTCTTTCTTTGATATTTTTTTCAATTCAAAATAAGAGAGCAACATTTCGAATTCGCTTTCATTCATTCCAAATGTATCCCTGAAGAGAGTTGTAAATTTTGGATCAACGATGTGGGCTTCTATGCTCATTTGATTCGGGTGGAGATAATTTCAAATACTAATCCTATCATCTTTGTTCAAAAATACTAAGATTCCGGTGCTAAGGAACGATGAATTATTCTTTTGTACTAAGCGGCATTGCTACTATTAAGCTTTCATTGTGTCACTCACTTGTGCTGCATCAATTCTATTCAGCTATTTAGTTGTTATTGTTAGGGAATAGATAATCTTTCTAACTTTAGCTTGTCTTACTAATTTGAAACTCCTTCCAGAAAACTTTTCTTTTAATCCAGATTCTATTTTCGATCACACATTTTCTTAACTAAAACATTTTAAAAAATGAAACGATTATTAATTGTATTGTTTGCAACTTCAGTTTTGGTTGCCTGCAGTAACGACAAAAAGACCGATGAAACTTCTGCAAAGCCAGAAGAGAAAAAAGAATCTGTAGCCATAGCTTACCCGTATACGGCTGCTTTTTCCTCTGATCTCAGTATAGGTGATGCTAATCACGCCAAAATGGTGCTGGATCTATACAAAATGTGGGAAGACGGCAAAGTGGATGATTTTAAATCCCTGATGGGTGATTCGGTAAGCATAGATTTTCCTGATGGCAATAAATACAAGGATAATAAAGTTGATAGCATGATAAGCTTTGCCAAACAAGTCAGGTCCACATTCTCATCCGTGAAACTGGCATTTGACGGATGGATGCCCATACATGCTAACGATATAAAAGAGGATTTTGTACTGGTTTGGTTCCGTGAGTATGAAACTGACATGAAAGGCAAAGTAGATTCAATCCGTGGACATGCTTGCTTTCATATCAAGAATAATAAGGTCAGGTCATGGAGCGAGTTTAGTCAAGCACTGACAGCACCTCCTCCACCTCCGTCCAAGATGAAGAAAAAATAAGACCTGATGATTTTCTGAATTGTTCGGATCTCTTTTTAAACTTTTATATAGTAAACCAACGCCTGCTTATATTTGAGGCGTTGTTTTTTTAAGATCGCTGGTGCAAGAATGATGATGGAATACGAATTGCTATTTCTTTATTGCATACCCTGCATAAAGTATATTGATATCCTTACTCTCAACCAACCAGAAATTTTTACCAAGATCAGCAAAGGTCCATTCACCTTTTGCTCTTTTTCTCAGGTAACCAAGCATCTTCGGTATAGATACATTGGGTGAAGACCCGTGATGTTCTTTCCAGTCAAAACCATTTTTGTGTAACAGTTCTTTTATTTCCTCTGGTTTAATGAACATTTCCCATACATGCAGGTTGGGCGGCATGAATGCCCATCGTTTCCATTCCTGCCATATTTTAATAGCAACCATTTTGCTGATAAATGTCCTGTTCAATGTATCATAGAAAAAAAGGCCTCCGGGCTTCAGCACTCTTGAAATTTCAGATATTACTTTAGGAAGATCCTGTACATGTTCTAATACATCGCAACAAAAAACGCAATCAAATGAATTGTCAGCATAAGGAAGATGCTCACCCGTGCCTTTATCATACTTTATAGTCAACCCGCTTGCCTTTGCATGATTGGATGCTGTTTGAATAGATTGATCAGCCGGGTCGATACCAGTAGTAGTGAATCCCATTTTACAAATTTCTTCTGTTAGTATTCCACCACCACTGCCAACTTCGAGAGCAGTTTTACAATTTGGTTCTATACCAAGTTTTTTAATTATGCCAGTTGAATACCCCACCCTCCATGGATTGATAGAAGTTTTCAGTAAGTGTAAAATATGATCTGGCTTCCACCAGATATCGCCATCGGTTTTATAAACTTCATTGTTGATCTTTTGATAGACTTCAGTACTTACTTTTTCCATGTTTTAGTTTTTAAAAATGGAAAATATTACTTCTTTTCTTATTTACCCAAGTCAATTTGATTTAATAACTCAAAAGAAGAAACTTTATCTTCATCATATTATGGTAATAGCCTTACAAGTTTTATTTGTCCTGGTGTTGATCATTTTATTAATTCTGTTTGTATTCAGAATAAGCAGAACAAGGAAGACCAACCACTTGCCGGAGAATTACAGCGAACTGCTAACAGAATATGTAAAGTTTTATCGGCAACTTGATGTTAGGGGAAAAGAAATGTTTGACAAAAGAGTTGAACATTTTTTATCTGCAGTAAAAATTACCGGGGTTAATGCGATCGTTGAAGATATTGACCGGCTTTTAATTGCCGCTGGAGCAATTATCCCCGTTTATTCGATCACAGACTGGCAATATATAAACCTCCATGAAGTTTTGGTATACCCCGGATCATTTAATATGGATTTTGACCAGGAAGGAACTGATCGGAATATCGCGGGGATGGTAGGCACCGGTGCTTTGCAAAATGTAATGATCCTTACCAAATGGCAATTAAGACAAGGTTTTATTAATAACAATGATACACATAACACGGCCATTCATGAATTTGCCCACCTGATAGATAAAATGGACGGGACTATGGATGGTGTTCCTGAAATAATTTTAGAACGGAAATATGTATCGCAATGGAAACAGATGATGGAGACCACTATTGAGCAAATGAAAAACTATGGATCAGATATTGATATGTACGGGGCCACCAATACCGTCGAATTTTTTGCAGTCATTTCCGAATATTTTTTTGAGCAACCTGGTTTATTAAAAGCAAATCATCCCATGCTGTATGAAATGCTTGAAAGGATATATAAAATTTCGGGATGACAATTAAGAAAGATATGGATACAGTAGTCTCAAATATTTAAAGAAAAAATCTTCTCTCCTAAGTATCCATCTTAATTATAACATTTCCTATTTTTTGACCGGTGCCTACATAGGCAAATGCTTCAGCAATTTTTTCAAGCGGGTAGGTTCTGTCTATCAGCGGACGGAAACGATCTTCTTCAACCAATCTTTTGATAAAACCAAGATTTCCCCTGATGTCTCCCGGAGCATTGAATAAAACTCTCTTTCCGCCAAGTAAACGGGTAACCGGTACAAGAAATATATTCTCAAGCCCATTTGAAGGAAGATATTTTCCCTTCTTATTTAATAGTCGTTTACATTTTGCAAAAGTACTTTTGCCGATCGCATCAATAACATAATCATACTGCTCATCATCTTTTGTAAAATCCTGTGTTTTATAATCAATTACTTTGTCAGCTCCCAATGATTTTATGAGACCGGTATGCTCACCACCACATACAGCTGTAACATACACACCATAGTATTTTAAAAACTGTACATGGGCGGAACCGATAGCACCCGTGGCACCATATACCAATGCTTTTTGTCCCGTTATTGGTTTCAGATCATTAAGACCCGCAGCGGCATAAAATGTTCCTTCGAGGCAACCTGCTGCCTGTTCATAAGTTATATTGCCGGGCATTAAAACAATTCCCTTGCTTTCCGGGAATGTTATATATTCTGTAAGCGTTCCATAACCTAAAGCCCCTGCAAAGCCCATTACTTTATCACCTGTTTTAAAAGCTGTAACGGCCGAGCCAATTGCTTCCACCTGGCCGGCAAAATCTGACCCAACAACAATTAACCTTGGTTTGGACAATCCTGTCAGGAGCCGCATAAAAGATGGTTTGCCAGTCAGTACATGATAATCGGATCTGTTTACGCTGGCCGCATATACTTTTATCAATACTTCATCATCCTTTGGAGTTGGTTTATCGATCTCTTTTATATTTAACACCTCTCCAGGTGGACCATATTTAAAACGAATGGCAGCTTTCATTTGCTGTAAGGTAGAAAAAATGAATTATAAAAGCTGGCGGACGGAAAATATATGATCAATGATCAATAACATTTCCATTTTTATCCGAAGTAATTACCCAGCGAAATGCTGAAATAATGAGTTTGTTTTGGGTACTGGTGGTATCAAATACAAAGCCATTACCTACGGTAAGCTCTTTGAAAAATTGTATGGCAGCATCTGAAAAATCAATATGTGCTTTTTCAACTGTGTTGCTGTAAAAAGCAAGTACTTTAAATCTTGGATAGGTCTGCCCGGATAATTTGAATGCAGCCAGGAGCAGGAATGCACATATATAAAAACAAAACCTGGTATGTTTCATTGCTGAGAAAGTTACAGAATTATTTGGTTGTTGCTGCAAAGAACTATGGAAGAAAGAAACTGATACTGTAAGACTAACAGCCTCGTAAAGTTTTCTGAACTATTTGTCTTAATTTTTTTAAGAACACGAGTATGGCAAGGAAGTTGCCCAAATTTTCCCAGTAAATTAGGTAACTGAGTTTTATAAACAACTTTCTATAATTTTTTAATTCACTAAAATGAAAAAGACAATAATGACAAAGGGATTTGTCCTGGCAATGGCCGCAGTATTTATGTCCTCAGCAATCTGGGCGCAAGCTGATAAATCAAAAAGACCAAGCCCGCCGGGCACAGCTACCGGTAAAGTGAATGGGGTTACCATTACAATTGATTACAGTAGCCCTTCAGTAAAAGGAAGAAAGATATGGGGTGAACTGGTTCCATACGATAAAGTTTGGCGAGCAGGAGCGAATGAAGCGACAATATTTCAAACAGACAAGAATATCACTGTGGAAGGTAAAACGCTGGCTGCAGGAAAGTATAGTTTGTATGCTATACCCGGAGAAAAGGGATGGACAATCATTTTTAATTCAGCAACGGGCCAATGGGGAATAAACAATGACGGATCAACTACTGAAGACCCGGCAAAAGATGCATTACGGGTAACTGTAACACCGAAAAAGTCAGCAAGCTTTAATGAAAAATTAATGTATAAGATAGATAGTAAGGGCTTTGCGCTGCTGTGGGAAAACCTCGAAGTACCGGTTTCAATAAAGTAATTTTATTGAAATCCTTTTATGTGCCTGCTATGTTTTATTTCATAGCAGGCAAATTTATTTATACAACAAATGAGCTATGGAAGAAAGAGGATGATAGCTGAACAATAGCTATCGGACTTATTTCTTCTTAAGCTCCAACAGTACCCGTCTTAACTTTTCCGGCTCGTTTGTAACTGGCAATAATAGCTCCGGATGATGTAATAATGCTCTCTGTTAATGTAAATGCTGCCGGAATCGTCCCATTGTCAAAAAGTTTTTTCCCCTTACCTAAAGTCAACGGGTGAATTTTGAGTCTGAGTTCGTCTACAAGATCATTCTTAAGTAATAGCTGAATAAGCTTACTACTGCCCCAAACTTGAATGTCAGAGCCTTTTGAATTCTTGAGCTTTTTAATATCTGCCAGGTTTTTTATTAACACTGAGTTTTTCCATCCGTTAACCAGCGGATCCGACTTTTTCAAGCTTTTGGAGAACACGTATTTCATGCCTTCATTAATACGCGGCCAAAAGTCTCCATGTTCAGGCCAGTACCCGGCCCAGATCTCAAATGTTTTTCTGCCCAAAAGATAATCTGTAGGTTGTTTTAATTCTTCTTGCACAACCTTACTATAAACTTCGTCACCATACGGTGCGGTCCAACCGCCATATTTAAAAACGCCTGATGTATCTTCCTTAGGTCCACCTGGCGCCTGCATTACTCCATCTAATGTGATCATTGATAAGACAGTTATTTTTCTCATCTTTTTGAATTTTAATTTTTATGCTTACTCTTCCCGCTAACTATCGGGACAGGTTTCAGCTTCCACATTGTTCCTGTTGTTAATCTAATATCTCACACTTAACCCCATACTCCTTTACGAGTATCATTATCCTTAACGCCTCTATGTTGTCTCCTTCAACTCTAAGCACCTTATCACAATCTGAAAGGTCAAAATTAATTTTAAATGATGGGAATGCTTCAGACAAAACAGAAAGCAGCATCTTGCTTTGTGTCTTTTTCTGAACATTTGTTTTAAAAACTTCAACCATTTCATTTTTATTTGAGAAACCAATCGGTTGCAAATATATGCGCAACTATTCGGTTTCGCAAAATTTTTAGAGAATATTTTTTTCAAAGAGAAAATGTGAGGAAGTTTGAATCCGATAGCTATTGTACCGCGGGATATCACCGTACAATTACCTCCGCTCATAGTAAAGCATTATTGCACCACAACTAAATGTTTTTGTTTTTAAGAGCTTAAGATCAATTCTATCCCTGAGGTTTTTAAATAATGGTAAACTGCTACTTCAGTTGTCGTTGCGGAGAACTATGAAAGAAAAAATATAGAACCACGGTGGCACAATGACAGGGTGATACACGAGTTTCTTTGTGTTCCCCCTGTACTACCTATCTCCGTGGTTTGTAACAATTGATTCCTTACTTCCTTAAAATCTTCTCCATTGTTTTTCCTTTTGCCAATTCATCAACCAACTTATCTAAATAACGAATCTTTTGCATGAGTTTGTCTTCGATCTCTTCGACACGATATCCACAAATTACACCTGTGATTTTTGAAACGTTTGGATTCGGTTGTGGTGCTGGGTCGAAAAAAGTTTCAAAATCAGTTTTCTTGTCGATGTGTTTTTGCAATGTTTGCTTATTATACCCAGTAAGCCAAAAAATAATGGTATCCACCTCTGCTTTTGTACCCTTCTTCTCCGCTTTATTTATATAATGAGGGTAGACACTCGCAAAAGACATTTTAAATACTCTTGTATTATCCATTTAAGATGTTATTATTTATCAAAGTATTTTACTCACTTCTCTTTTATTGCAAGCAACGCTTTTCTTTACGCAAGTTCTTGTACAGAAAGTTAATGATTTCCAATTGTAAGTGGACCCGGGCGGACGAAAGGTGACAAGCTCAAATTTTTTTCGATTTAGATTTGAGGTAATTTTCTCTTATAGTACGAAGATCAATTTTCGAACAATCAGCAATTAGATCCTTTACAATTTTTAGTGGCATTTCATCTTTGTTTTTGAAATTGATGCAGCCTTTTTGGAAATTTGCTTCTTTCAACAAGCCTTTATATTTTTCATACAGGATAGTTGAACCATACATTGGCAATACATGCAATGACATATAATTTTTCACGCTGGAAAGTCCATATTTAAAACTCCCTGGCGCATTATAAATAATCATCTCTTTCCCCATCATTGGTGCAATTACTGGTGTGACAGTTTTGTCATTTTGGATGATAATCTCATGAATTTGAGATAATAATTTTTGTCTCTCTTCTGGTTGGTTTGAAATAAATTCTGAAATTGACATACCTCGATATTTTTAGAGTTCTCACGGCTTGCATTTAACATTCTGCTTTACGCAAGTTCTTGTACAGAAAGTTAATTCATTTTTCGTTTTAGCTGCGAAGAACTATGGAAGTAAATATAAGAACCACCCTTCCTTCGTCAGGGCAGGCTGTGGCACAATGACACGATGATACACAGAGTTTCATTTTGTTTCTCTGTGCCTCCCTGTCACCGTGGTTTAAAAAATAATTTGAAACATTTTTCGGTTGTGTTGCGAAGAACGAACGGAAATTTACATATCCGGGATTTCAGGCTCAACTAATTTTTTTAATTTTTCCAACGATTCCTGCCATCCCAAATAACACATATCTGCCGGGATCATAGCGGGAATATTTTCTTGTGTCACTTTAAGTTCTGTACCAGCAGAAACTTTCTTGATCCAAACTGAAGTCATCATTTCTCCCGGTAAATTCGGATCATCAAATTTGTCGGTGTATTTTAAAAATTCATTTGGTTTAAGTTCCAAATATTTTCCACCAAAAGAATGTCCATTGCCGGTAGTAAAATTGATAAAGGACATTTTGTAAGTCCCACCAACTTTCGCATCCATGTTATGAACAACACATAGATATCCATAAGGCGGAAGCCAGGATGCAAAGGCATTGACGTCAGTAAAGGCACGATAAACTTTTTCGGGAGTAGTTTTCAGAACTCTGTGAAGTGTTACACTGTTTGTTGACATATTAATTCTTTTTCTTGTTCATAAAATAAAGTGAGCCGGGAAGAACTATCGAAGAAAGATGTTTGTTATTTATTTTTCACCCAAATAACTTGCCAATATTGATTTGGTTTTGCATCCCGTAAGAACAGCGTATCATTTCTTAATTGAAATCGCCGTTTATAAATTGTTCCGCTTTTTTGGGGTCTTAAGTTTCCTGTCATCGTATGTGTTACAATCTGTTCTTTCCAATCAATTGAATAATCACCAAAATAGGCATCGTACGTATCGATGATCGTTCTTGCCTGTTCCGTGGGCCATGTATTAAAACCAAGTCCAAGATGCGAGGACATACCATCATTATTCATGATGGTATCGGTGATGATCTTTTGTCTTGTTCCTTTATATAAAAGTTGAACATTCATTTTCCCTTCAGGTGAGTAGATCAGCAAGCCATCAACATTCGTGTCTCGATTGATGACTTCGCCGGTGCTATCCAATTCCTGTTCTTCTACAAACCTCCACGAAACCAGCACTGGCTCATTATCATTTTTTGCGTTGTTTGATGATTGTTTGCATGAATAAAGGAAAAATGGCAAAATGAAAATTGAAAATAGAAATGTCCGCATGGTGGTGGTGGTTGGATGAATTATCTGTGGTTGATTCAGAAAGATAATTCATTTTCAGTCGTTGCTCCGAAGAACGATGGAAGAAAGGTGCTGAATCTATAACAACAATTATTGCAACTAAACTCCCGGGGTCGGGCCTCTTAATTCAATAATGTTGTACTGGCTGCGGGGCGGACAACTGGCGGACGGAAATGCTATATTAGTTGTCGTTTATTACATTCAAAGTCTTATGCGCAACCATTTTCTTGCTATGAATGCAACAATAGCAAGAAGAAATGCTTCCCCTAAAAATTGTACTATACCATGACCAAGAGTTGGATAAAACCTGGTAATCTCATTTTGATTGTATAACCTCCTAAATGAGGGTTCACCAATAATACTATATAATACAATTGAAATAAGACCTGTGGCTAAAATAAGAATACCAATACGTACAAGTATTGACTGCAACTTAATTGAAAATATCTCTCTGCTTTGCTTTGGAACGCTTAATCGTTTTTTGAAAGCTGCCACGATCCATCCCCAATTTACTGCAATATGGAGTCCTGTAAAAAATACGACAAAATTTAAAGGTAGATTATGTACCGAACGCCATGACCGGTCATTAATTGTTTTTATTCCAAGACCTGGCAAGGCTACCTGAGAGATAACAAAGCCAGAAAGCAATTCTGTGATCACTAGTATGAATAAAATAGCATTAAGAAAGAAATTGAACCGGGTACGATTGCTAACAGTTTTGAAAAATTTTCTCGTAGCGTTTTGGATCCATGGCCAGGCAATAAGAAGGTGTATTACTATTGGAATAAAGAAAATAACTCCTAATACTTCATGCAATGGTAATCCCGTCAATCTTGGTGACAGAAGCAAAATAAAAATGATCAGAAGAGCTGTATCTAAGCAAATAATAAATCTTCTTCGTGGAGACGCAATCATGCCTTTGTGTTGGAAATTAACAATGGTTCCACTATAAATCTTGATGCTATGTGTATGGTTTAGACATTAGAGCTTACAAAAAGGTTACAGGTATTTGATATATTTATTTTAAGTAACGAGTGAAGGATCAATTAACATACCATATATGAAACTCAACTTATACTATCATTACCCTCCACAACTCGCATGCACATCGAAGAAGGCATTAAAGAAATAATTTTCTTTTAATCTGCATGTTATCGGTTCGTGCCTACTCTTCCCGATGGCTATCGGAACGGTTTTCAACATTCCAGTTGTCAATGATTATATATTGTGCATAGTCTATATTATGCGTCAATAGTTTCTCCGTCATTAGGTATTAAAACCTGAGATTCCAATTGGTTCTCTGCCAATACTTTTACCAGGTCTGTTCGTTTAATAAAACAATGATTGACTGTATCCATATGGACAGCTATGATCTTAGTTTGAGGAAGTTTATTTTGTACTTTAAGAATATCTTTTGGTGTCATTGTAATAGGATTTCCTGTTAAAAATTTAGCTCCTCCTGCATTTAATATTGTAATAGCTGGCTTAAATTCCGATAGTGCTTTTTCAACATCTTCACACCAAATAGTATCTCCGACAAGGTATATTGATTCTTTTTTATGATTGAAAATAAAACCTGAAACTTCACCCATTTTCTTCCCAATTTCGCCATCTCCATGTTGTCCTTTTGTCCTGGTTATGCATATTCCTTTCCAAACGATGTTGTCAACAATTGGGGTGATATTTTTGAATCCTTGTTCTTCAATTTTATGCTTATCGTTTGGTTGACAGAATACCAGTATATTTTTATCAATTAAGTTTTGAGCAATAATATCCCAATGGTCCCTATGTAAATGCGATACAACAACTGCGTCGATCCGGGATAATAAATTTGTTAATTCTAAACTACTAATTGGCAAATCGACCATCGGAAACCTTATTTCGTTACCACAATTTTGAACAGGGTCTAATCCATCCTTCTTAGATAACATTGGGTCGATCAGTATTTTTTTACCATTAATTTCAATAATTAATGTGGCGTGCCTAATTAGTCTAATTTTTGTTTTATGTTTCACTTTATAATTTGCTTTTGCTATTAGTGAAAAAGGCATTGTCATTAAAATACTTATACTCTTTATAAATCCTTTTCGGTTCATTAGAATTCCTGATCTTGTTCTGATATTTGTCATTTAAATTACGCACAACACCCTGCTTTACACAAGTTCATGTACAGAAAGTTAATGCCTTCCAATTGTAAGTTGTATAGAATAAATAAACGCATTTCAATTTTTTAGGTTGCGTCTGCGAAGAACTATGAAAAATTAATTAATTATATCTCCTTTGACATTGGCCAACTTTTCACGCCATTGTTGAAGTTGCTCAGGTGTTTGTCTTACCCAATCCATTACTTCGCCAATGATCTTTAATGGTGCCTGGGTGCGATATGAACGTGTGGGATTGCCCGGAAATTTTTTGTCTGTAACGTTCGGGTCATTTTCAAAGCTACCTGTCGGTTCAACGATATAAACACGTTCACGTCCATCACCTTTAGCTAACGCGGCAGCAAGTCCCGCACCATTAGCAAGGGCAGTGAAATAAATGTGATTCATTGTGAGTTCTGATTTGTAATTAGACTTGTTCCCTGCTGTCAGCAAATCGCCAACCTGCAAATCTGCTTTCGTCCCGTGATAAAAGGGGCCGTTATCAGAATGCGTGTCCCTGGACGAAATTGCTAACTCATGATACTTTTTTGCGTTGTCAAGATCGCCTAATTCCTCATAGCATTTGGCAATGTTTGAATATAAAGAAGGATAAGCCCCGGCAACAGATACATCATTTATTCTTAATGCAGATCGTAAAGCTGTTTTGAGCCATTTTAATTTGTCGGAAACATTTTTCTGATGTCGGGCCACATAATAAGCAACAGTAAATTTTTCAAAGTCGTTTGTCGCTTCGTTCCAGGCACGAAGAAATAGACTGCTTGCTTCCTCTGGTTTGCCCTTTTCTTCCATGCCCATACCTTCAATACACAGTTTAATAACATTGTTGTGTGGGTTGAATTCCATTTTCTACTTATTTTATCTGTTATTTATTGTAATATCAATTTAGTTGCTTGCCCTTAGACCGTTGAAGTGTCTCGCAATGACCGCTAACATTCTGCTTTACGCAAGTTCTTGTATTGGAAGTTAATGATTTCAGATTTTAGCTGCCTCTTCATTCAGTTATGGTGTACTGGCAATGGGCAAAACCCCGGGGGACAGAAAATGGGTTACTAGTGACACGAGGTAATTATTTTTTTGACTGAAACAACTCAACCAAATTGCCGGAAGGATCGACCAATAAAATTTGGGAACCACCGGGACCGGTCACAATATCATTACGAAAATGTACCCCTTCACTTGTTAACCTTGTAACTTCTGAATCCAGGTCATCAACCACAAGTTCAATGCGATTCCATCCGCCGGGTACGGGTAATGAACCGTCAGGCATTGGTCTGCCTGCTGAACTTTTTCTTGCACTAAGAAGTAAACGCAAATTTCCTCTAGTTACATCTGCAAATGCAGGAGATGCATTCGTTCCAAGTGTAAATCCCAGATGTTTTGTATAAAATTCTATTGCCTTATCAAGGTCTTCAACCATGTAGTGAACATTTACCTGACCTGTTTTCATACCGATAATTTTATTAATAAATATTACTCCAAGTCCTGGTTAACCAGTAATATTTTGCAACAATTTTGACACCAAAAGCTCATCACCGGAATAAAAAGATCAAAAATTTGATTGTTATTTTTTTGTTGAAGAAAGAAGTTATCACGCCAAGACGAAAAGATTATTAAGACGCCGATACCCCAATTAACCAATCATGCAGACTACTAGCGACTATGCACTTGTTAGATTAAAAGGAATAATAAGCGCATGAAATAAAGGATTACAGCAATTAAAATCAATACTCCAATGATTTGAGCGTATTTAATTAAACCTCCAATGAATGGATGAAATGATTTTTGTCTCATCTTAGTTTCTTTTCAATTTCTTTGGTAATCAAATCTAATATATACTGGTGATTGTAACCTCCCTGAACTACTTTCCATTTGATAGGAAAATACTTTAATCGTTTGGCTAATATTACAGGTCTATTGTTTTGCAAAACGAATGATTGATTGTTGGCTATCACTCTAAATTTTTCAGTTGTTTCCGTTTCCTCAATCTTTTCAACTTGCAAACGAATTGTTTTCCTTTCGTGTTTAATAATTATCGGGAAAGTCATTTTGAACGGTACAATTTTTATTTGATCAATATCGATTTTCTTTTGAGCAGCTCTTTCTTGTTTAATAATAAATGGGTGGCAAAATGTATTATGCGGAAATGATGTTACCTCTGACAAATTGCAATAAAAGTAAATATTAACCAGACTAATATTTTTCTTTAAGAAACTGCAGCAATTGCTCTGCAGTTAATTTTGCTTTTACCAGGTTTTTAGTATGCTGCCCAACTTTTCTGTTCATGATCCATATTTCATTATAGTATTCTTTCAGCATGTACTTATCATATCGTAATAAAGAAAGGCGATAGTCAAAGTGGCCCGATGAAAATTTGTTTTCAAAATCAGAGACACTGCTAAAATCGAAAATGGCGATGGTTAACCTCTTAAGACTTTGCTGATTGGGATTTAGCTCCAATTCTTCGGTAAGTAATATTCTTTTTATTGCTGCATCATACATTACTATTCTATCAGCCGATTCTTTGTCCGGTATCATTCGGAGGCCTCCGGCATTTTTTAATTGCTGCATAGTTCTGTCTGTATATATAAAGTCAGGATAATCGGTAGTATATTTCAGATAATTATACAAGCCGTTTGAATTAGATAAACTGCTAATCCCTTTTATAGATTCAAGCATAGAATCAAGTCCGGATTTTTTTTGCTCAAATTCTGTAATAAGGGCCGATAACTTTGCAGTGTCAACCTGTATGTCTACTTCAAGTGAGTGAATGTATTGAATCCCTTTTTGATGTTCGACGATGTGTTCGAGTTTGTATTCCGCCAAAAAACCACAAAACACCGCGAGGAATAGCATTAAAAATTCCCAGAAATAGGATCTCCAATTTTTCTTTCCTCCATGATGTGCATGCTGATGAACTTCCATAAGTGATGGTGCTTGTTTTTGTTTGTGGAGCAGGAAGTTAATTTATTTTCAGTTGTTGCTGCGAAGAACTATGGGAGAAAGATGCAGATTCTATAACCTGCCTACCGGCAGACAGGCACCAATTATTGTAATTAATTTCCCGGGGGGTTGCCTTCTTCATCCAATTATGTTGTACTGGCCGTAGGGCAGGACCACGGGCGGACGGAACACGAACGCAGGCAGAGTTTTTTCCGACTCTCCCTTCTTACACAAATCAATAGTTTATTCCTATGAGTTTACTAATGAAACCAAGAAATTTAATAGCGACATCGGGCGGATCTTTAGCAATAATTTCGTTGCGGTAATTGTTCATGAGAACACTCATATACAGCATAGCCTTCAGATTCATTTTAAAGTCTTTTATTCTGTTGTCCGTAAGTTTATCCAACACTTTGCAAACGTCTTCAAAATAGTTTTCCATTCTAAGGGCAGGCTGGTGAGTGTTGTAAACTGTTACGATTTTTTCTGTCGGGTTTCTGAATGCGTGGGTCATGCCTTTAGGAACGTTGAGTTTGTCACCTTTTCTTGCATGCAACCATTTGTCTTGCACAAAAAATTCCATTTCACCGTCCAGCACTTCATAAGTTTCGATAGCGTGTGGATGTGTATGCACCAATGGATCTTTCATGTTGCACCTGGGTAGAAGTTCCCAATGCAGATCTAATGATCTTCCGCCTGTATCAGCACCGGCTTGCAAAACAGTAAATTTCATACCAACCGGCGTCATATCAAGTATTTGATTTTTGGTAGCCATGTGAGAAAATTTATTTTGTAATACTGCACGACTGCACACCGCTAACATTCAACGGTCAATTTGTTTATGATTTTTTATAATGAAGTGCAATTACGCCACATGTAAAAGTTTTAGATTCTACAAGTTTCAATTTAGTCGTCCCGGTTATCTCTTTAAATAGCGGCATGCCTTGTCCTAATATAATTGGATTAACAAAAAGCCAAAACTCATCAATTAGCCCTTCATTTAATAATGATCGTGAAGCACCAGGACTTCCAAATATTAAAATATTTTTTCCGTCCTGTTTTTTTATTTTATTTATGTTGTCTGCAAGTTGGCCACTAATAACTGTGGTGTTGTCAAGTCCTTTTTCGCTGATCGTCCTTGATAAAACAACTTTTGAAACTTTGTTGTACCAGGCCGAATGTTCTTTGTCGTGTTTAGATGCGTTTGGTTGCTCACCTGCTTTTGGCCAATAGCTTTGCATCATTTCATAAGTTACTCGCCCATAGAGTGCGGTGTCAGCTGTATCGGTCATCGTTGCAACAAAGTCAAACATCTCCTCGTCTACTTTTATCCAGTTCATTTCTCCCTTAGGTCCTGCTACAAAACCGTCAAGTGAAGTGTGCATAAAGAATATTAAATTTCTCATCTAATATATTTTTTAATTAGTGATCTTTTGTCCGTTAAAGTTTTTAGGTTGTCGAACTAAAGGCAACACTCTGATTTATGCAAGTTCTTGTATAGAAAGTTAATGATTTCCAATTGTAAGTTGTACAAATTTAATAAAGGAAGCCGGACAGTCCCGCACATGCGGGACTGTCCGGAGATACTCCCGATAGCTATCCTGACTACGGATAACGATCGAAAATTTTTTATTTTATAAAACACTGCACAACGAGGGAATGGAAATAAATACATGTCACTTCAAAAGAATTGAACTTATTTCGTCTTTTCACTAGAAGTCATAAAAACTGAAAGCCTTTTAAAAAAAGTTTTCTTGTTTTACTGAGTGTATATTTAATAAAATTGAATTCTTATTAATCATTCCGGCTGGAGTTTTTCCATTACAGATTGCTTATACAACCGACCAATAGGGATCTCAAGTTCGCTGAGCTGCACCGAAAGACCATTATAACCGGAAATTTTATCTAAGGAAACCATAAATGAACGGTGCACCCTCACAAACTTATGTTCCGATAAAAGATTCTCCATAGCACTGATAGATTGTTTTGCCAGCAAGCTTTTGCCATCGGTAAGAAAAATTTTTATATAGTCCTTCCAGCTTTCGATATACACGATATCATTCACAAAAACTTTTTTCATATCCCTGTCAACTTTCAGGTATACAAAAGCCCCTGGATTAGGCGTATCATTTGTAATAAAAGAAGAAATCTCTCTGCCCAACAGCCGGTTTAGTTTGGTGATCGCTTTAAAAAAACGCTCAAACGAAACTGGTTTTACGAGATAATCCACTGCATCCAACTCAAATCCATCAACAGCATACTCCCTGTATGCGGTGACAAAAATTACTTTGGGAGGATGTGATAAATTTTTTAAAAAATCAGTGCCAAGAAGACGAGGCATTTTAATATCAAGAAAGATCACGTCAACTGTTTTCTGGTGCAAAACCGTCAATGCTTCGATGGCATTACTGCATTGACCCGCAATCTCCAGCCCATTGATCGAGGAAATATAGGAAGCCAACACTTTTAGTGCCGGGGGTTCATCATCTATGAGCAGGCAGCGAAGTTTCATGATGTGTTTTTTGCGAGATGATGAATGGTTCAGGAGTATAAATGGTTACCGGTTGTTCATTGGCCAGGGTCAATATCATTGATACTACAAAAAAATCGCCTTCATCATTGATCTTCAGGTCATATTTGCCGGGATAAATAAACTCAAGCCGCTTTTTTACATTAGTGATGCCAATACCATTAGCTCTTAGTGATACATATTCATTTTTGCTATTCGCAATTTTGCATTTCAGCGTGCCATGCATGACTGATATGTCCACACTGAGCCAGGATTTTTCTATTTGCTCCGATGTGCCATGCTTAAACGCATTTTCCAAAAAAGGAAGCATTAGCAGAGGAGCAATAAACTTATCCTTAATTTCCCCTTCTACGCTCCAGGATATTTCAATTTTATTCCCATACCGCTCTCGTTCCAGGTCAATATAATCTTTCATGATCTTGATCTCCTTTTCAAGCCGCACTTCATCTGTCTTACAATCATAAAGCATGTAGCTGAGCAGGGACGAGAGCTTTAAAATAAGTTCTGGGGTTTTAGGGGAATTTTCCAGCGAAAAAGAATAAATATTATTTAAAGTATTAAATAGAAAATGCGGATGTACCTGTGCTTTCAGCAACTGTAGTTCTGCGCTAATTTTTTCCTGTTGTACACGCATCCAGTCCTGCTGCTTAATTGTCCACAACTTGAAAAATTTTATGATCATTGGGCTGGCTGCTGATGTGGTCATACAGAGAAAACAAAAAGCCAAAGGCCCCCTCGGTATAATATTATCGAGACCCATTGCTTCCTGAGCAGGAATTAAAACATAACTTCTGTAGCCTGAATCAATAAAGAGGCCGACAGCGCCCCATGCTAATGTCAGGAAAAAAAATTGCACCACTTTTCCTTTCAACAAAAGATGCGGAATTGCTCCATATACTAAGGGATAACCAAATAAAATAAAGGCAGGCACCCACATTATCATATTGAGCAGTTGACGTCCGTACGATAAGGGAACTCCCATCACAACCCAGAATGCAGCCCATATCGCAGCATGAAATGACCAATAAAATACATGACGCCATACCCTGTAGCGGGAAGAAAAAATAAAATTATAGTAAGGACTGGATTGCATCTGTTAATATCCTCCACAATTTAAACATTTGACCTGTTGCATGCTTCAAATGCTGATACAAAAACGACAAGCAGCCTGTAATAGCGACGAACAGCATTTTTTTTCTATAAAAGCAGTTGAAGGCTTTTCATTGCTTTATTACTGCAATTTTTTTCACTTATCGATTTGCGTTAGCAGGCTGTAAAGCTAACTTTTACCTTGACCATGTAATATTCTTTTCAATCATCAAACTTATTATTATGAAGAATACATTGATCAAAAATGTCTGTTTTGTTTTTGTTTTTATCTTATTCTTTGCATCGTGTCAAAAACAAGTATCAACACCAGCACTGCCGGAAGAAATTTCAACAGCGGCAAATAGCCAAAGCAAGCATGGTCATTTGCAACAAACCAAAACCTTTTCATCTGATGTAGCCAGTAAATGGCTCGGTATGCAATTGCAGCTTATGAAAGCAGCTCCTACTGCTGCAGCCAATGTTGCATTTTCACGACACTATGCTTATACCGGCATTACATTATATGAATCAGTTGTTCCGGGCATGCCGTCTTTCCAGTCTGTTGCATCACAACTGAACGGCCTGAGTGGCTTGCCACAAACTACTCCCGGTTTTGGCTATCATTGGGAAGCCAGCGCTAATGCAGCTCTTGCTTCTATCACCCGCAAAATGTTTCCCGCTGCCAGTGATGCCAATAAAGCTGCTATCGATGCATTGGAAAATACATTGCAACAGCAATACAGCAGTGATGCTTCTTCAGATATAATAAACCGTTCAGTTGATTTTGGAAAAGCGGTAGCACAAAAAGTATTTGAATGGGCCAGTACGGATGGTTATGCAGCAGCTTTTGCAGCCAATCAAAATGTAGCATTCACTTATCCTTCAAATGTTACACCGGGGTCACATCTTTGGGTGCCGCCTGCTGCATGGAATATTCAAACAGCACCTTATTGGGGAAATCTTCGTCGCATTGTACCAGGCAGCGGCAATGGAGCACAACCCGACGCTCCTCCGGCTTATTCTACCGATCCATCTTCCAATTTTTATAAGATGGTGAAAGAAGTATATGATATGTCCCCTGTCGCAGGTTCCCCTGAAATTAACATGGCTCTTTGGTGGAGAGATGTGCCGGGCACTACAACACCCGGACATTATGTAAGCATTTTAAAACAGGTTTTGGAAAATGATAAACCAACTCTTGATGTAGCGGCGCTTGCTTACGCAAAAGCAGGCATTATGGTATATGATGCATCTATTAGCACCTGGCAAACCAAGTTTACTTATTATTTAGTAAGGCCGGTTACCTACATACAAACTGTAATAGGACATACCACCTGGGCGCCATCACTAGTAAATACACCTCCTCATCCTGAATATCCTTCGGCACATAGCACTTTATCTGCTGCTAATGCCGAAGCTTTGACTGAAGTGTTTGGTGATGATCATGCAGTTACTGATAACACGTTTGAATATATGTGGCCCGGCTCAACACGTTCTTACAGCTCATTCAATGCAATAGCAGAGGAAGCCGGTCTTTCAAGACTATATGGAGGCATACATTATCGAAACTCTATTGATGTGGGATTATGGCAGGGAAGAAAAGTAGCAAACAATATTATCAGCACGTTGAAATTTTTGAAAGAGTGAATTTGACCTAATGATCGCATTGATCGTTTTTAAAGAGCCCTTCTGTAAATAGAACGGCTCTTTTTTTAAAATAAAACAAAATCATCTTTCAAATCTGCCAATAAGTCGATATCCTTTTTCAATTCTTTATTTTATGTTATTGTGCACTACCTGTTTAATTTCACTTATCTGTACAACAGGCTGAATATTTGTATAATTTTTAAAGTCACTGACAACTGCATCCCTGTTTTGTGCTATCGCTTTATTGTATTCAGCAACATCATTAATATAAAAATATCCTATAGCCACAAAAGGCACTTTATCATTTGGTGTTCTGCTGGCTATGCCCTTATCTATTTCATAAAATTTTAAATTTTTGCCTAAAAATCCTGCAACCATGGGCATGTGTTTTTTTTCATAATAGTCCATGTCGAAGGTTTTATCATCCCCATTCGGATAAAGTATTGCCACCTTAAACATGCCGGTTTCCGGGGTGGATGAGTGTACCTGTTGACTGGTTTTGCAACTTATCAATCCTATGAAGGCGAAGATCAGCGACAAGAAATTAATTTTAGTTGTCATATAAATCAAGTTTAAAAAAAAATTGCTTCTTCGGTACGCTTGAAGTCATAGGTCCCCACAAAAAAAATTCAGAAGCCACCAATTATTCTCATTGTCCTGCTATTAAGTCAAATTATTTCTTTGGCTGCACAAATAGTTGTTCATTCTTTGCTTTTATGTCCATCCCATTTTGTAAAATCTTTTCAAACACTGCAACGCCTGTAGCAACTACGAGAGAAACAAAAGTAGTTAGAATACACATGGCAAGAAAACCCGCAGGGTCGTCATCTTTATTATGAAATATCCTTACGTATAGTCCTGCCATCACAATGAAGACGCTCAGTACGATTGCGCAATATTTTATACTACTTAAAGCCCTCACCGAGCTTAGTGAGAATGCTTTATTTTGCCCGATATATCCGAGTAATTTGAACGCCTTATAAAGCGCAATAAAAAATGGGATTGACGCGGCATAGCCATACAAGATGAACGGATCAGAGTAAATGCTGAACAGATCTAAGTTTTCGGCTCTCCCCTCGCTCAAGGGAAACCGAATCATGATGGCCAGTGCCAGAATGCCAATAATCACGATGACCACTTGAAGAAATATTGTTGAACTTTGTTTCATAAAAGAGTTTAATTGTTGCTTGATTCTATTACTCTCGCCTAGCGGTTGCCGATAACAATCTGCTTTACGCAAATTCTCTACAGAAAGTTAATGATTTCCAATTGTAAGCAGCCTTCTTCATTCAATTATGTTGTACAGCTGTGGGGCAAAACCCCGGACGGATGGAGAGTCGCTACATGAATCCAAGATTAGTGTGCTTGAAATCGTCTGAGTATTTTAGACCATACCCCAGTATTCTGTCAAATGATGAGTGAGCAAACATTAGCAAACCAGCAAAAAGTAAGTAATCATTTGGCAGAACAACGCCCAAAATGAGAAGAGTACTGGCTATTGCTTTATGATGAAAAAAATTATACGTGTATGCACCAACTTTTGTATTGATTAAATAGCCTATCATGCCAATATCGGGACTAAAAAAAAGAATAATATAAAGCCACCAACTAAGATGAATATTTAATTTATATAGGAAAAAAATGGAAACGACCAGTATTCCGAGCTCTTCCAGTTTAATAAGATTCTTCATAATGTCGATTTTGATTTGTGTGTAGGATTCTATTGGCTTTGCCTCAAACTTTTTGCTTTATGCAAGTTCTTGTACAGAAAATTAATGATTTCCAATTGTAAGTTGTACAGAATAAATAAACGCATTTCAATTTTTCCGGTTGCGTCTGTGAAGAACTATGGAAGAAAAATGCTGCCCTCTTCATTCAATTATGTTGTATTGGCTGTGGGGCAAGACCCCGGGCGGACGGAAACGCATTTCAATTTTTCGGTTGTTGCCGTGAAGTAAATAAAGAAAGATGCTGATACTGTAACAACAATTATTGTAACTAAACTACCGGGGTTTGCCCTCTTCGTTCAATTATGTTATATTGGCTGTGGGTCAAGACCTCGGGCGGACGGAAAACTTAAACGGATGCCAACTCACGAAATAGTAAATGCCATAGTGAAGAACAATAATAATGTATTGTGGTTGATAACCTTTTTCATAGTTGAGTAGTAGCACGTTTTTTCCTTGCTACACTAACTATTGCAACAAGTCCCCAAAGCACAGCAGCCCATACTATATACCAGGCCATGCGTTCTCCTCCTGTTATTGCAACCGGCATAGACAGTATCCAAAATGCATCAAGGCTTGCATGCATCAATACACCTATCAATAAACTTCCTGTATGTTTATAAACCCACACCATAAGTATTCTAAAAGGCGGCAGAAAGGAAAAAAGCATTACTAACAAGTATAATGGCAATGGAACTGCCCCGGTTGCCTCAGCACTTCCGATAAAATTGGAAAGCAGGTGCCATAGTCCCCACATGATACCCAGGTTAAGCCCGGATGCAATAAGACGGTGATTCAAGTGCAGTCTTGATGTTGCAAATCCGGTCCATCCAACCTCTTCGACAAAACCGTTAAAAAGTCCAAGCCCAAGAACAAACAACGACAAGATGATTTTATTACCACCCGGTAAACCAAACGCCAGGGCAACCGGATTATTACCGGAGCTGAATATGCCGGGCATGAATACCGGTGAACTTAAGGTAAGAGCGAACAGTGCTGCGAAAACAGAAAGCGGAGCCGCAAAGAGAGACACTGCATACCACCTGGCAGGTACACGCCATTTAAACAAACGTAAAAGCAATTCACGATAACCTTTCTTTCCATTATATAAGCTGGTAAGAAGAAGGGATGCAAGGATGGGACCGGCTACTGTTATAAAATATAAAGGCAAAAAAGGAACATCGCTTGGCTTCGAACTAATTCGGCCGGGACCGCCTGAAACCAGCACCACTCCGCCCCAGGAAATAAGAAATGTGACGAAGTAATAAGTTAATAGGGGATGCTTTTTACACAACATGATCATCGTGCTTGTGAATTGAAGTAGCTCCAAACATCAATTCCCTTTGTATCAAACAAAATTGATTCAACAGGCTGAATCAAGCAATGATAAGGTACAAAAAAGCATATGATTTATATCAGCCATTTCTTTTTGTTTTTATAATGCAGAATTGCAAATTCTTATTACACCAATTATTGTAACTAAACTCCCGGGTTCTGCCCTCTTCACTCAATTATGTTGTACTGGCTGTGGCTGAGAGGTCAAAGCGCTTCACCAATCAAAGTTTCATTAATCTTTTTTGTGGATTCTGTTATTGTGAGTTCAATTGAATTGCCCTTAAAAACAATTCTGAGCTTATAATCTTCAATTCTGCATAATCTATTGTAGTTAATCTCTAATGTGGTGTCAGTTATCCATCTGCCTTTAACTGCCATAGGCAATCCAAAAGTTTGCTCATTAGAAATTTTATATTGATCATTCAATCCTATAGGATGTTCTTCTTTTGGGGCATCAAAAAAATCAAGAACCATATAAGTATCTTTATTTCTTTGTTGAAACTGGATGGCTTTAAGTCCTAAATCATTTTTATTAAATTGAAAACTTTTGTTCAATTCATTTAATGAAAACCTACCTTGAATAACATCACGGCTTGTTGTATCATCTGTCCCTACCGCTTTAACCTGTTCTTGCAATTGATAATTATAGTTTTTATTTTTCATAAAAGTTTTTATTGATTCAAGTGCATAGTCATCAATATCTCCAGCATCAAATCCTCCACCAGTAGCTACTATTACCATTTTTTTCTCCCTTAAAATAAACAATCTTTGCCCACCCCTTCCCAGGGCCTGGATCTCATCAGGATTTTCACTATCTAACCACCAGCCATAACCATAAGATTCAGTACCATGTATATAATACAGTGGTTTTATTTTATTAAGCCATTCATTTGAAATAACCTGTTTATCATTCCATTTACCATTATTCAATAGTAAACACCCGATCTTTGCCAGATCATAAGGATGAATATGCAGATCACCCCAGCCCTGGTTTACACTCTTGTAGTTTTCTAGCCAATAGGATTTGCTAAAATTCAAGGGATCAAAAAGATATTTTTTTGCAAAATCATGGCAAGTCATTTTAGTAGTTCTTTGAAGAATTTCCGCAAGCAGATAAAAATTGCCACTGCAATAAGAAAATTTTTGTCCGGGCAATTTATCAAAAGAAAGACTGAACATGAATTTAACCCAATCAGCGCTATTCGTCATTTGATTTAATTCCTTTTCCCCATCATCCCAACTACACCGTAAACCAGAAGACATATTTAGCAAGTCCTTTATTGTTACTTTCTTTAAAGTATCGTTTGTTATTGTATACTCCGGAAAATATTGAAATACAGGTTCATTTTCATTTTTGATAAATTTCTGATCTATTGCAATCCCAATTAGAAGCGAGGTAATGCTTTTAGTAACTGATGCCAAATCATGAACATAATTGTTTTGAAAAGGATAAAAGTAAACATCCAGCACAACATGATTATTTTTAATGATCAATAAGCTATGAATGTTAATATTATTTTGTTTAAACTGCTTTATCGCATTAACTAATATTAATGAATTCATGCCCTGCTCTTCAGGTGCGGAAACTTTCCATATCTTTTGCAATTGGGCAAAGGATGCACTAAAAAAGAGTAAAAGCATAAAGCCTAAAGCAAGTCTCTTATAAATCATCTTATTTTAAATCTTTAATCACATTTGAAGAAGATGATGTAGAATCAACCACGAACAGCAACTACCTTGCCGCTTCGCGAAAATTTTATAGAGAAAGTTAATTCATTTTCCTTTTTGCTGTGAAGAACTATGAAAGAAAGATGCTGATATTATAACACCAATTATTGTAACTAAACCCCGAGCTCTGCTCTCTTCATTCAATTATGTTGTAATGGCTGTGGGCAAGCCCCGGGGCGGACAAAGATTATTTTTGCCCGATATATAATCTGCTATCAATTTTTTCAAGGTTGTTTAAACCACAATTTTGCTTAATGGTTTCAATTTGACGTTCTGATATTGAAAAGTCATAGATTATTTTGTAATCCGATTTTGTGAAAATTACAATGCTATCTAGATTAATCCCATTGCTATTGCTAAGTCCATAAACTGTTTGAATATTATCAACACCCAGATATTTCATTTTCCTTTCTACATCATTCGATTTTGCTTGTTCGTAAATTTCAACCAAATTATTTGGGTCAATTGGTTTACAATTTTCTTTAGCTACTTGTATAAATTTTTCTTTGTTTAATTTAACTTTTTCGGGAATTGATTTGCAGCCGAATAAAGTAAATAGGATTGATAAATAGATTATATATCTCTTCATTAATAAAGAAAATTTGGCAATATTCTTTTCAAACACTCCGCTTTACGCAAGCTCTTGTACAGAAAGTTAATGATTTCCAATTGTAAGTTGTACAAATTTAATAATGGAAGAAGGACAGTCCCGCAAATGCGGGACTGATCCGGAGATTGTATCTCCGGATAACGATCAAACATTTTTTATTTTATAGAACACTAAACACAAGGAGGGACCGAAAATATTCGTTAAATTGAAATACAATTTACCAGCAATTTTATTCATTCAATATATTTTTCTAAGTGACTACATATCGTTGCGGGATCTCATGGATAATTACTTTGTTATTATTTGTCATGCATGCACCGGCCCAGCAACCTACTGCAGAAACAGACCATGATACAACTTATTACGAATCCTTCATGGGTAAAAAAATTACCGGCAGATATTATTTTTCTCAGAAATACACTGCATTAGAGATAG
>Ga0207701_10001402_pt1 | contig 25419 bp, 23 predicted proteins | sample KBSSwiSSwithPhiX_FD_184294 | JGI IMG/M metagenome (GOLD analysis project Ga0207701, IMG submission 184294) | Switchgrass rhizosphere bulk soil microbial communities from Kellogg Biological Station, Michigan, USA, with PhiX - S5 (SPAdes) (version 2) | ecosystem: Environmental > Terrestrial >... | reverse complement strand
CGTCCTGCTGACCGGGCGCACGCCGACCAGCAAGCGCCAGGCGCTGGTGGATCGGTTCCAGGAGGACGACACGGTCCGCGTGTTCCTGGCCAACATCATCGCCGGCGGCATCGGGCTCAACCTCACCGCCGCGAGCCAGGTCGTCTTCAACGATCTCGACTGGGTGCCCGCCAACCACTGGCAGGCGGAGGACCGCGCCTACCGGATCGGTCAAACGCGGACGGTCAACGTGACCTATGTCGTCGGAAGCGGCACAGTGGACGATTTCGTCCAGGCCGTGCTCGAAACGAAAGGCGCACTGGTCAATGCCGTCGTGGAGGGCAAGGCGCTGGCGGCCGATCTGTCCGGCAGCGTGCTCGATGAACTGGAGCGGGCGCTGCGCGCGATTTCACCAGGACTTGCTGACACTCCCGCCACTGTCGCGGATGCGGACGTGATCGAGCGGCTCCTCCGCGAAGCGTCCGACGCGTTGCGGGCGCACGAATCCCGCTCGGAAGAGGGCGTTGCCTCGCGACGCCCTGAAGACATCGACGCGCTTCGGCGCGCGCTGGAGGCGCTCGCGCGCGTGCTCTCCGGGCCGGCAGTCAATCGCTACCGGATCGCGAGCACGTCGCAGTCCGGCGTTAGCTATCTCATCACGGCGGACGGCGCAGATGTGACGTGCAGCTGCCCGGGCTTCGAGTACCGCGGCCAATGCCGCCATGCGCGCGATGTAAAGTCAGCGCTCGCGGCGGGGTCGGCCGTTCCCGCAGCGTACGTTCACGAAGTCGCCGTCAACTCCTAATCGAATCCAGGGAGCACGCGATGGTCCCGACCAGGTATCACCACGTGTGTACCGTAATCAAATAGCGCGTTTCAAGACTGGCGTGGCGTCGGGTCTTTAGACCCGACTACCCTGGGCGCCGGCTGAGGCAAAAGAGGGCGGGTCTGAAGACCCGCCCCCACGTACGTCAATTCTGAAACGCGCTCTTAATCGAACTCGCGCCGTGGAGCTGCCTGCTCCGCTCCGACACGCCCGGTCACGATCTCCGCCTTGAAGTAGTTCTCGCCGCGCACCGCGCCGCCCGCCAGCCGCCGCAGCAGGGCAAGCTGCCCGACATGCGTGAAGGCATCCGCAATCGGTCCCTGAAAGACTCGCGTCCATTCATACTCCGACGAATCGCGCTCGGCGATCAGCCCGTCGAGCGTGCGAAGCGTCTCGTGAAACCGCGTCACGTCTTCGTCCCACGCCCCCGGCGAGGAATTGCGCCAGGCTTCGTGTCCACCCACAAGGGACAGGCACCAGTCGAGGAGGTCGCACACGTGCGCCAGGATCTGCGAGGGAGTCCGTGTGGAGTCGCCCACACGAAACGAGCCGAAGCCCTCAGGCGCGCCGCGCAGCGCCTTGCCGCCGCGATACGCGAGTGTCGCAACGCTGTGTCTCAGGTAGTCACGGACGTCGAGGTGCTGTTCGTCTTTCACCGGTTCTCATCCTTCCCGCAGGTCGTGGTACCGCATGGAGTCGTGTCAGCGGTATCGCGCCGCTACAGATATCGCTCCCGCAGGATTTTCAGGTGGTGAGCGACGTGCCCCGCGGTGATGTATGCCAGGGCGCGCACCGTGAACGGGTTGTCGCTGGCGATACCCCGCCGGCTCCAGGCGTCGGCGGAGAGATTCTGAAAGAACGGCAGCGTCGCAGCGCGAACCAGCCGGAACTCTTCGACGTGACTGCTCCACGCACGTGCGTCCGCATCGGCCGACCCAACCGCGATGTCCTGGTCGAAGCCGGGCAGCGCGGTGTCGTACCCGCGCGCAAACCAGAAGGCCCGGAACACAAAGACGCGCTCGGTGTCGTTGATATGGCTCAACACCTGCCGGATGCTCCACTTGCCAGGCGCGTAGCGATGAAGAGAACGCTCTTCGGAAATGCCACCCAGCAGGTCGAGCGTGCGGCCGGCCTGCTCCTCGAGCGTCCTGACGATGTCGCCGGGCGCCACCTGGTTGATGTAGGTGAAGTAGTACTCCGCCGCCTCCGTCGGATCCGGTGATGCAATCGTCGTCATTCACACCTCGATGAGCGCCGCGTAAAGAGGCGCACGATTGTAGACTGACGGCCGCGAACCGAGCATCTCGACCCGTCCATACCCGGCCATGCTGAACAGGCGCGCGAGAGCAGCCTTGCCGACCGGGTAAGGGACCCACCGGTTCGCCTGTTCGGTGTCGTACTCCACCACCAGGAACATCCTCCGGGCCAGCGCGCTTTCGCAGGCATGCAGCCATGCCAGCCGATCGGCGACGTAATGGAGCGAGTTCGCCATGAGGACTCCGTCGAGATGGTCGAACGGCAGGGGCAACCGCGTGAAATCTCCTGCGTGCGTCACGATCGAGGTGCCGGCGCTCGACGACGGAATCTGCTGAAGGACTGACCGATCGCGGTCCATCGCATGGATGACGCTGCCGCGGGGCAACAGCGTGGCCAGTGCCAGCGTGAACGTTCCGTCGCCGCAGCCAAGGTCGGCCCAGGTCATCCCGTCGATGCGCGAATCGGCGATGAGTGCGGCGGCCTCGTCCACTGTCATCGGCTGAAGCCTGCGGGGTTGTCGCCCGAATGTCGCGTTACCCCAGCGGGAGGGACCGTCCCGGGAAACGGCCCGGTCCGACGCCCTCCGGTTGTGATCATCATGCTTCGTCTCGCGCTTCGCGCACTCATCTGGATCGGACTCGTACTGGTTGTATCTGTCTCGGTGCTGGGCATTTACGTCGCCCGCAACTGGGACCGCACGTGGGACGTGCCGGAGCCCGATCTGCATGCCTCGACTGACCCGGCCATCATCGCACGCGGTGAATACCTGGCCACCGGTCCGGCACACTGCACCGAGTGCCACGTTTCGACCTTCGAGACGTTCCAGCATTTCTATGACGAGGACGCAAAGCCCGTGGCACTGACCGGAGGGTACAAGTTCACCCTGGGGCCGCTCGGGACGCTGTACTCGAAGAACCTGACGCCCGATCCGGAAACGGGCATCGGCCGATATACCGACCCCCAGATCGCGCGCATGCTCCGGCACGGCGTCCGGCCCAACGGGCAGGCGTCGATTCCGCTCCTCATGCCCTTCGGAAACATGAGCGACGAGGACATCGTCGCGATTCTTTCGTTTCTCCGGGCCCAGCCGCCCGTGCGGAACGTGGTCCCGGAGAACGAGTGGACGACCGTCGGCAAGGTGATGCGGACGTTCGTCTCCGCGGCCAAACCGAATCTCGACGTGCACCCGGCGCGCACGGCACCGGCACAGGAGTCGTCGGTGGCACGTGGCGAGTACATCGCGCGCTCAGTCGCGAACTGCGGCGGATGTCATACGTCGTTCAACGAGGTGACCGGCTCACCAATCGCGCCGACCTTCTCGGGCGGCAATGTCATGGAACCCACCGCTCAGAAGGGCGCGGACCCGTCGCTGTGGTTCAAACCACCGAACATCACGCCCCGCGAAGGCAGCGCGCTGATGAAGTTCCCGGATCGCGCCACGTTCGTGGCCCGTTTCAAGGTAGGCGGGCGGCACTACGATGGGTCGCCGATGCCCTGGGAGGCCTTCAGCCGCATGGCGGCTGAAGATGTCGGCGCGCTCTACGAGTTCCTCCACGCGCAGCAGTCGTCCGGCGCAGCTGCGCCCGAGGATCCTCGCGTCAGACAGGGCGGACCGGCAGCGGGCAACTGAGCTAGCGGACGTCGGTCAAACGGATCGACGACCCGATGCGTTGAAACACATCCCGGAACTGCGCGGAGTCCGCCTCCGGCGCGATCGTGAGGTAGTAGAACAGCGTGCCGTCAGCGAGGAACGTCGTGTAGAGGACGACGTGCTCCTGGCCGCCGAGCGGAGACGCGTTGACAAGCGGCGTGACGATCGCGGAACGTTGCGACATCTGGGTGGTCTGCTGCGATCCCGCGAGATGCAAGTCGGGATTGCCGCCGGCGACGGCGTTGATCCACGCCTTTGTTGCCTGCTGGAGGTCGCGCGTGTCCGCCTTGGCGACGCCAAACTCCACGCCGTGGGTGAACACCGTCCGCCCCTGGATCGGCCCGTAGCCGTTCTCAGGAACGACCCTGATCGTTGTCTTTCCGTTGAGGCTCGTCCAGTTCGCGGGCACTGACGCCTGGAACACCGTGCCGCCGTTGATGGAGCGGTACTGCGTCGACGGCCGCGGCACCGGCTGACCGGGCGTGCCGACCGCCTTCATCGATGGATCGGACTCGGGTTGGTCGCCGCCACTTCGACGCGCCAGTTCCGCACTGGTCTTCGCTGGCGGCAGCGACGCAAACGCAGTCTTGACCCGGTCGAACTGCGCGGTGTCCGGAGCGGGACCCATCGTCAGCCCGTCCGCTTCCTTGTTGATGTATTGCGTGCGGTTGCCCGGGTTGGGATGGCTGCTCATCCACTGCGGCCCGCCGCTTCCCGAGTTCTTCGACTCGCGCTCGATGGTCTCGAACATGCGGCCGAGATCGCGGGGGTTGTAACCCGCGCGGGCCATGATCTGCGCGCCGAGCAGATCCGCCTGCTTCTCGAAGTCGCGGCTGTATCGCAGCAGCAGCGTGCCGAGGCCGAACTGGCTGCCCTGCGCGATCAGCGATCCTGCGCCGCCCCCAACCATCGCGCCCCCGACCACACCGGCGATCTGCCCGAGCTGCAGCCAGGGATTCTGCGCCTTGGTCGCGTTCGCCGTTCCGTGACGAAGCAGGACGTGCGAGAGCTCGTGCGCCATGACGCCGGCGACCTCTCCCTCGGTCTTTGCCGCGTCGAACATGCCGCGGTGCACGAACATCGGCCCGCCCGGCAGCGCGAACGCGTTGATCTCCTTCATGTTCACCGGGGTGAACGAGTACTTGTAGACCGGCTTCTTCAGTTCCTGCGGCGCCGCCGCCACGAGGCGATCGCCGAGCGTCGTCAGGTAGCCGGTAATACGCTCGTCGGTGATCACCGGGTACTGCTGGCGGACTTCAGCGGCCGCCTCGAGCCCCATCTTGACGTCCTGCTCCGGCGTGAAGTTGTTCTTCGGCAGCTTGACGGCGGTCTGTGCCAGCGCCGTCGTCGCGCAGACGGCGAGGGCTGCGGCAAGACCGGTCAGACGTAATGATGCAGCGCGCATGCGCAATCCCTGTTCCGGCTGGGTCGGCGAGGACATCCGGCCCTGGCGCGCCGGGCCGGTGTCCCCTGGTGACGAACGAGCTTACTTGGGCGGCGCGGTGAGGACGTTGATCGTCGCCGCGTGCTTCATGTTACCCATATCGTGATACGCGATGGTCACCGTGTCACCGGTCTTCACGAAGTCGGTCAGCACCGTGGACTTGCCGTCCGCCTTCAGCGCCAGGCTCTTGTGGGTGGCCCCTTTCGCCATCACGGTGGTGTCCTTGTCCACGACGAACTTCAACTCTTCTGCTTTCTCCTTGATCGCAATCGAGCTGGGAGTGACCGCGGACACCACACCTCTGACGTTCGTGGTCTTGGCCGAGCCCTGCGCCAACAGATTCCCTGGAGCCACTGCAACCACCATCACCGCCGCCGCCGCGAACAGGCCGCCGATCAGTTGTCTCATGGTGAAAGCTCCTACCCCCGCCCCAGGGCCGGCGCGATCGGACACTCGAATCACGGTCGGCTACGGCACCTCAACTGGACGGGGGCTCATTGTGCGCCCCTTGGGCTCGTCTGGGAAGAGCGATTGTGCGGGCCGCCACTACGTACCCCGTCCGCCAGGCCGTACCGGAAGCAATCGACGGTGTGGTCGTTGACCATCCCAACCGCCTGCATGAAGGCGTAACAGATCGTCGAACCGACGAACTTGAAGCCTCGGGCGAGCAGGTCGCGGCTGAGCGCGTCCGACTCCGCCGTGCTTGCCGGGACCTGCTTGAACGTCCGCCAGCCGTTCACCCTCGCTGCGCCGCCCACGAATCTCCAGACGTACGCGTCGAAGCTCCCAAATTCGCGCTGGACGCCTAGAAATGCCTTCGCATTGCTCACGGCACTGAGCACCTTGAGCCGGTTGCGGACGATGCCGGGATTCTGGAGGAGGCGTTCGAGCTTTGCCGGGCTGAAGCGAGCCACACGCGCAGGGTCGAAGCCGGCGAACGCCTCGCGATAGGCCTCGCGTTTCTTGAGGATCGTCTCCCAACTCAATCCTGCCTGCGCGCCTTCAAGCGTCAGGAACTCGAAAAATGTCCGGTCGTCGTGGACCGGCACTCCCCACTCGCGATCGTGATAAACAATGCCCAGGGGCGTCGTCGCCCAGGCACACCGCTGCGGCTGGTTCGCTGGCGTTCGCGTCATGGCTCGTTTCGAGGCCGTCCGGAGAAGCTTACGATGCACCGGTTCGATCGAACAGCACTCCGTCTGGCGGGCCTGACTTCAATTCTCGCGGCTCTGCTGGGCGCGGCCGGAGACCTCGCCCTCCAGTACACGTCCAACCCCGATCACCTGATGTCGCGGCAGTCGTTGTATCTGCTCGACGTGCCGCCTGGTCGCTTGTTGCTGGGTCACTACCTGGGCGTCGTCGCAATCCTGTTTGAAATCGCCGGTTTCTGGTCGGTGTACCGCGCGCTGAAACCAGCCGGCGAGCGCTACGCGCTTCCCTTCTTCCTGGTAAGTGCCTTCGGTGCGATGCTCGGCGCCGCCTTCCACGGCACGTTCGTGTTCGTCGGATTGACACTGCAGGCGCAAGCCAGGGTGACTGGCGCGGCGGCCTCGGAGTTCACGGAGTTACTCGCGAGCTTCAACGCGGCGCGCGTCGGGCTCGCCATACCGGCACTGGCCGCGATCGTAATCTGTTCGTCATTGTTCGCGTTCACGGTTGGTTTCAAGCCAACCCTGTATCCACGCTGGATGGCCCTCTGCAATCCTCTGATCTTTCTGCTGCTCACGGTGGGACTCACGCTCACTGTTCCGCCGTCAGCGCAGGTTCTGGCACCGACTGCCATCAACGTCAGTCACCTGCTGTTCTTCGTCTGCTCGACCACCGCGACGTGGAGCGGCTCGCCAGGGTCGAATCGAAGGCATTTTGTTCCGCGGGTTGTTGCCTGATCTCGCGCGGCTCGTGCAGTGCAAAGGGATCCGCTGTTCGCGCCGATAGATAAGCGCGGGCACACTCTTTCCAGGAATACACCACCATTCACGGAGCATCGATGAACATGTCAGCGGGCATTGGTCAGACCATTCGCATCAAGGGGGAAGTCACCGCGCGCGAGCCGTTCCTGATTGCCGGCCAGGTCGAGGGCACGGTCGAGGTCGATGGGCACACGCTGACCGTCGCCGAAGGGGCCAGCGTCGTCGCCACTGTCACCGCCGACATCGTGGTCATTCAGGGTCACGTCAAAGGCGGGGTGTCCGCATCGAGCAAGATCGTTGTGGAGCCAACGGCTAAGATCCAAGGCGAGTTCTCTGCACCGACCATCAGCATTGCCGAGGGGGCATCGATTCTGGGCAGGGTCGAAACCACTCAGCGAAAGGGGAAGCTCGCGGTCGCGTCGTAGTCTCTCCTGCGGACAGACATTCCATCACGAGGTGCATTTCAAGACTGGCCCGGCGAAGCCTTGCGGAGGCTGGTCAGGTCCGAAAGGCGGGGCCGACCCGAAGGTCGACCGCTGCTCCAGTGTTGGAGTGCACCTTGTTTCGGGCGTTGGCGCTCGGGCCGGGCTGTGGGAAGGTCAGTACGCTTTGCGCGTCTGTTTTCGTTTATCTTCTTTGGTATAGTCGCGTCGAATTCCACTCGGGCTTCGAACATGAAGGTGAACGAAGGTGGCAGCAGATAACAAGACGCTGGTTCGGCGATGGTTCGACGACGTCTGGAACGAGGGTCGTGTCGAGGCGATCGACGAGATGCTCGCTCCCGATTGCGTCGTCCACGGCCTCGGCGACGACCTGCACGGGCCCTCAGGGTTCAAGCCGTTCCACGCTGCCTACCGCACGGCATTTCCCGACGTCCGCCTCGATGTCGATGAAGTCGTCGGCGAAGGCGACATCGTCGCTGCGCGCTGGAGCGGGAAGGGAACGCACCGCGGGCATACCCTGGGATTTGCCGCGACGCACAGAACTGCCGCGCTCGCCGGGATGGTGTTCCTGCGCATCAAGGACGGGAAGATCGCTGAAGCGTGGAATACCTTCGACCAGTTCGGGATGCTCCACCAGCTCGGCGCCGTATCGATGCCGACAAGCTGACGAGCGCTGGGCATCGGTCTTCACAACATCCCTGTAACTTTCACCCTGGAGAGTATTCCGTCGTGTGACCATACGGGAACGCCCCTCCACTCCCACTCCTCGACCACCTCTGGGTCGGCGTCCTTAATCAGGGGTGGAGCCGGCTGAGCGTTGCGTCCAGCCAGTCGTCGAGCTCCAATATTCCTCCCGTCGATCAGCTGAGACGGAGACTGAGTCGTCTCCGATCCGCTCTGCGTCATTGCGCATTTCCCTCGTAAATCCACAAGGCTTCGACAATCAGACGCACCGCCACCCGCGCGGATTCTAACGGGTGCCGTGTCCTCGTGCTGAGGCGCCACCCCGCGGCAGCATCCGTCACGGTCGGAGCTCCCGATCGATACCGCAGAGCAACCGTCGTTTTCGCGGAAGTGGCGCGCACTTTGATTGCCCTTGAGCACTCGCTCAGAGTCCGTCGGCGTGACGCAACGGCTCGAGCACAGCAGTTAGCCACGGAGCCGGGAACGCTCAAATTGTGGTTTCGGTCATCATCGCAACACGTAACCGCTGCGGGCTCCTGGACAAAGCGCTCAGGGCCCTGACACGGCAAACGTGCGCGCACAGTTCCCTGGAGATCATCGTCGCCGACAACGGTTCGACCGATCGAACCAGGGAAGTCGTCGAGGCCTACGCTCACACTGTGCTGGTCCGTTACCTCTCCGTTCCTGATTTGGGCAAGTCGCATGCGATCAACGCCGGGCTTGCGGCCGCGACGGGCGACGTCATCGCACTGACCGACGACGACGTCGTGCCGGCTGCCGGCTGGATCGACGCGATCGGCGAGGCGTTCGAGCGCGAGGAGTGCGACTTTGTCGCCGGCCGGGTGATTCCGCTGTGGGAAGTAGAACCGCCCAAATGGCTGTCGCCTGCGCTGCACGGCGTGCTGGCGGTTCGCGACAACGGCATTGAACCGCGCTGGCTGGACATCGGCGAGAACACGCACATCATGCCGATCGGCGCGAACATGGCCGTCCGCGCCAATGTCTTCAAGCGGCTCGGTGGGCTTCGCACTGACCTGGGAAAGCTGGAGGGAACGCTTCGCACCGGCGAGGACCACGAGCTCTACCTTCGGCTCCTCCACGCCGGCTGTCGCGGCCTCTATGAGCCCCGAGCCGTCGTCGAGCACTTCGTGCCCGAGTCGAGGCTGAATCGCGCGTACTTTCGCAAGTGGCTGTTTCAAAACGGCCAGATCGTCGCGCAGCTTGAAATGACCTATCCGCGTCGCACGACGCGCCTACTCAGGGTTCCCAGGTATCTCTGGCGGGCGGCCGCGCAGGACGCGCGCCGATGGACGAGCGCCAAAATCCAGGGCCATTACACGAACGGATTTACGGCGGCCATGCGGATGACGTGGTTCGCGGGCTATTTGCGGGCCGCGTGGTTCGGGGCTGCCCAGGCGGCGGAGTCACCTCTATGCGTGAACGAGTCACGATCCTCTTTGCGCACTTCGGCATAGATCGGATCGTTGGCAGCGAACGCTGCCTGCTGGATCTGATGGCACATCTCGACGGCGATGTGTATCGCCCGGTGCTCGTGTGCAACACGGATACGGTTGCCAAAGCGGCAAGAGATATAGGTGTTACCGTCCACGCGGGGCCGCAGTTCACTCCGCCGGACCAGCTCATGCCGGCGCGCAAGCTGGTTTCGCTCGGCCGAACGATCATCGCGCGCGAACGAGTGCAGCTGGTCCATGTCAATGCGTTCGAGCACGTGAAATGGCTTCTGCCCTGCACCAGGCACGCGCGCATTCCGCTGGTGCTGCACGTGCATCTACCGTCCACAGCCGTCGAACGATGCTACTCCCTCGCGCACCAGGTGAGCTGTGTAGTCGGCAGCAGCCGGTCTGCGATCAGCGGCTTCGTCCAGGACGGGCTCTCCACGGAACGCCTGTCGGTCATCTACAACGCCGTCGACCCCGATCGCATGGCTATGGGAAACGCCACACACCTGCGCACGGAACTCGGCCTTGGTCCCGACGACGTCGTGCTCGGCGTCGTTGGATCGCTCATAGAACGGAAGAATCAAGAGACCGTACTCGAGTCGTTTGCGCTCCTGCGGCGGGCTGGCCACACAAACCTGCACTTGCTCCTCATCGGGGACGGTCCTGACCAGCAGTATCTGCAAGGCAAGGCGGCCGCGCTTGGTGTGTCCGACAACACCACCTTCCTCGGACATCGCGCTGATGCGGTGGCCGTGCTCCGGGACGCCGTCGACATCGCCGTAACCGGTGCGCGGGAGGAGGTATTCCCGCTCAATGTTCTCGAAGCCGGATACCTGGGACTGCCGATCGTCGCCAGCGACATTCCGCCGCACAAGGAAGGCATCGAACACGAGCGCACGGGTCTCGTGGTTCCAACCTTCGAGGCGCCCGCCTACGCCGACGCACTCGAAAGGCTCGTGACGAACCGTGCCCTCCGTGCGTCGATGGGCGAAGCTGCGCGGAAGCGGATCGAGGCGCGCTTCCTGTTGCAGCGCTACGTCACGGAGTTTTCAGCGCTCTACGACCGGCTGATGGCACAGCCTTCATTTCGACACAGTTGGTTGGGCGGGTCCTGCTGGCCGCGTGTGTATACGGACTGGCTTTCCAGGAGCGTGGGCCTCGGAGAGGCAGCGCGCTCGACAATGCCGAGTCGTCCGTAGCGGGCTTGCGACGTCGCTGCGCTACTACAGCGAGTTCAGAAACCCGATCACCGTCATCGAGCGAGTTCTCTCCGTCCCGTTGCCGCCGCAGGTATCTGCTGTCGCTCGCCGCTCGCCGCCAGCGCCGTCGTCGCCCAGGCGCTTGCCGCCGCCGAAATCCATTGGTCGGCACCGTGCGGATAGCCGCTCTCGAAATATGCCTGAATGGGCACTGAATGGGACCTCACGAACCAGCTGCCATCCGCCAACTGCGTTCGAACCAGGTACTCGACGCCGCGACGTATCGCGTCGCGCGCGCTGGCGGCGCCGCCGCCCAGTTCGAGCGCCACGAGCGCTTCGCCGGTCGCGTACGCGTCGGACTGCATGTCCGCCTCCTGGGCCCACCCGCCGTCCGCCTGCTGCGCGGCTGTCAGGTCACTGATTGCCTGCCCCACAGACACAGTGTCGACCCCGCTCCAGACCAGCCCCAGCACTCGAAACGCGCGCTCCTCGGTGTTGCGTCCACGCGTCGTCGTCAACCAGCCGCGGGCACGCGCGATGGAGGCGTCGGCGGCCGCACGGTGCGACCGCGGCGCGTAGGCGTCGACCACGCGGAGCGACAATGCGGTCACTGCGACGTCGTTCGATTCGATCGGCGGACGGAGGGTCGCCAGCGGCCAGCGCCCGTCAGCCGCCTGCCGCCGCAACAGCCAGATGGCCTGCGCATCCGTGGCTGCATCCGAAGGCTGGCGATCGTTCACCAGCCCGAACATGACGTAGCTCACCGAATCCTGCACACCGGCGATCGGTTTGTTCTGAAGCGTGCGCGCGCGCCAGCTCTCCAGGTAGGTCGTCGTCATGTCACGTTGTGTGGCGGCGAACCGTTCATCCACTGCGTAGCCGCGCTCCCGCGCGGTGGCCACCGCCATCGAGACGAGACTGTTGTGATGGCACGACACGCATCCGGTCTTCTGGATGAACGCAGGGCCGATTCGTTGCAGCGGCGGCAGCGCGCGCTCAACCGCCGCCTTGATGGCGGCGCCATCGACCGTCTCGACGGCCACGCTCAGCGGCTTCGGCGCAGGAGGAAGAACAGGCCTGAGACCGCTATCGGGCGGTGGGACGAGCGGCAACGGGCCTGCGCCTTCGACGTGCGCGGCCAGGGCACACTCGAAGCAGTCCGTTCGCAGAACCGCGGCCGGCACGCTCCGCGCATCAGCCCCGTAGTCCAGCAGCAGCTGGAATCCTGCATCGTTCTTCGCGACCACGGCCGCGCGAAGTGGCGAGGGATCGCTCGGCAGAGCAGGCACCGGGTTCGCGCCGTACTCCAGCAGCAACCGAACGGACGCCTGCGATCCGACGCTGCCCGCCGTGATCGATAGGGCAGTGCGGCGGTCGTCGGAGATCGCGTTGACGTCTGCGCCGGCGTCGAGCAGTGCGGCCATGCGTGCTCGATCAGGCGCGGCCCACATCAGGGCGGTTGCTCCCGCGACGTCTGACGCATTCACGTCGGCGCCGAGTTCGATGAGCCGACGTACAAGCGACGTGTCGCCGTACAGCGACGCGAACATCAACGGGGTGGCGCCCCCACGAGCCCTGCCCTTCGCGGCCAGGGGTCGAGTGATCAGCAACCGACCAATTTCCTGGGCCTCGCCCATCCGGATGAGCGAGGCCAGACGCTCCGCGTCAGGATCGACTGGAGGTGCAGCGCGTTCGCCTGACAGCGCGTCCGGCCAGTCGACCCCCTCGTCTATCCACGCTTTGATGGTGCGAACCTGATCCAGCTGCAGCGGTCCCGTGGGCGGCATGCGCGCGCCAACCGTCGTGTCCACGAGGCGGTGATACAGCCTGCTGCCTTCGGCATTCCCGGGTCCAATGACCGTCTGAGAGCCGCCCCGCAGCGCGTCGGCCCGCCGATCGAGCCGGAATCCGTTCATCTGTTGCTCCGGACCGTGGCAGCCGTAGCAGTGGTCGCGGAGAATGGGCCGCACGTCGCGCGCGAAGTCGACGGTCCGCGGAGCGGATTGACCGGCAGGCGTTGCAGCCAGAGCCATCACGACGACGACCGCGAGCCACGTACGTGTCACGGGACCGCTCCTTGTCCGCTTGAACGCTTCCGGTTGGCTGAGGAAGCGTCGATTATATGGCGGATTGGCTGATGACTACCGCGTCAGCCGGCGCACCACACGTCGCGGTTCATGGCGACACCAGTGCCGGCGGTCCGCAGGAAAAGCGACTCGGCATCGCCGCGTTGCCACCGATACCAGCCGGCTCCACGGGCGAAGTAGAAGCGCTCGGGGTGTGTCGAGCCGGTCGCCGGATCGTAGGGCGCGTACTCGAGCACGATGTTGTCGCGAATGCCCACGTCTCCGCCGGCATCGACCCCGCGTTCGAACCAGGCGCGTTGACGATAGGGAAACGCGCCGCTGCGAGCCGCGTCTACGCTGCACAGCGGCGTGAACCAGGTTAGTTGATTCGCGGTCACATCGAGGCTCCACTGGCCGCCCGGACCGATCGGCAGGCGCCGAGGCATCCACCGGCCGTCGCTGAAGTGGTAGGACTCGCCGGTGTTGCCGTCTATCGCGTTGTCGGTTTCGTGATAGACGTAGGCGTCGTCCCACCGCCAGCACTCGAACCGGCGCGGGTTGAAGTACTTGACCCAGCACACCTCACGGCGGGCCGGATCGACGACCTGGTTCATGTAATGCGAGCCGACGCGCGGCCAGAGGGCAGCGTCGCCGACCAGGAAGTCGAGCACGTCGACCGTTTCGACCGCTGGAGACGGCGCGAGCGCCTGCTGGCAGGCAACCGCCAGGCAACCGGTGAGGAGCGCTGCGGCGAGTGCACCAGCACGACCCGTCATGGCCGATCGCCGGAGAGTCATGGTCGACCCGGCCAGACTAGAACCACTCGCAAATGCCGTCAAGGCTCGACACGGAACGGGGAAGCCTCCGTCTACGTAGAGCAGTTACATGGACATCGCCCCGCGTGCCGCGTCTGCTGCCCCGTCGCCGCAGCGCTATGCGCGGATGGGCGGGCTGCTCTATCTGATCATCATCGTGGCCGGCCTCAGCGGCGAGCTGTTCATGCGAGGGCCGATGATCGTATCCGGCAATGCGGCGGCCACGGCCGGCCACATCGTGTCGGATCCGACGGTGTGGCGCGTCAGCCTCGCCGGCGATTTGGTGATGCACCTGTGCGACGTCGGCGTGATGCTGGTGTTCTACGTACTGCTCCGGCCGGTGAGTCAGAACCTGGCTTTCGCCGCGGTCCTCTTCAACCTGATTCAGACCGCCGTCGCCGTCGCCAACAAGATGAACCTCATGGTGCCGCTGTTCCTCCTCGGAGACGCCAACTACCTTCAGGCGTTCACGCTCGAGCAGCGCCAGGCGCTCTCTTACGTGTCGATTCGCACGCACGACTACGGCTTCGGCGTCGCCCTCGTGTTCTTCGGCTTCGAGTGCCTGGTCGTGGGGTATCTGATCATCCGGTCGGGCTATCTGCCCAGGACCCTCGGCTACTTGATGCAGATTGCGGGCAGCTGCTATCTGGTGAACAGCTTCGCCCTCATCCTCGCTCCAACCGTCTCCTCACGGCTGTTCCCGGCGATCCTGCTTCCGCCCTTCGTCGCCGAGCTGTCGATGGCGCTGTGGCTCCTCCTGAAGGGGGTCAACGTGGCGAAGTGGGAGCAGCGGACAGGAATGGCGTAAGACCACGCGGCCCCTCCGCATCGATTTCCCACTGACGATTTCACTGGCGCACGCACTCGAAGTTCGCCGCCTCGTTGGTGTCGCCTGTCCCCTTGTATCGAGGCACGGTCGGATAGAGACACACCGGGCGTGTGTACTGGACGGTCCTCGTGGTGGCCTCGTTGTTGGCGAACTTCGTCCCGATGATTTGCGCCGGCGCGGCGCCTCGTTCAACCCAGTTCTCCAGCGCCGTCTGCAGATCGTGCGCCGCGTCGCGGACCGGCGGTATCTGCTGTCCCACGCCGCCGAAGTTGGAGGCGCCGATCCCGCCGCTGCAGTGATTCAGGCCTGGCACCATGAACAGTCGATAGAAGGCCTGTGTCTGCTCGAGACCGCCGTTCGCCTTTGCGAGCTGTTCGTAGTACTGGGGACTGTATTCGGGCTGGAGGGTCTGATCGTTCCAGCCGTGGTACTGGATGATCTTCACTCCGCGTCGAATCGCCGCGGAGTAGTCAGTCGACGTAGCGTTTCCAGACTGCCCGGTCGTCTGGTCGGTGTGCTCCATGTCGCTGTCGAAGTTGAACGACCGGAGGTCCCACTCCTTGTTCTGGTACACGATGTTGGAGAAGTAGACGAGCAGACCGGAGGCAGCCGTTGTCGGACGGACCATGCCGGTCCAGCCCGCTTCAGAGCCTCTCGCGAAGCCTGGAAAGATCGATTCGCCGGTTCGCGGATTCCTGGGACCGTCGTAGATCTTCTGGAGCGCCGCAACCTGCGGCGGCGTCAGGCAGCTGTTGGCGTCCGCGCCCGAGCATGCGAGCGACCGGGGCTCGAACGTGCAGCGTCGGGGATCGGCAATCACCCCGTCGGCGAGGCCGTCGTTCTTGTCACAGGCCGCGGTCACCGCGGCCGTGATCGCGGGCAGCTTTTCGGCGGGAATGGCCGCGCCCGGAGCAGTGAGCGCCTGAGCGTCCCAGATGAAGCCCGCGTTCGAATGGGACTGGAAATTCCACGGGGCGCCGATGACCAGGCCGTCGAAGTCGTCCGGATAGCGCTGTGCCTCGATGAGGCCCTGGCGGCCGCCGTTCGAGCAGGAGCTGAAATAGGAATGCGACGGAGGCTGACCGTAGTAGGTCGCGATGATCGCCTTGGCCGCAACGGTCGTCACGTGCTTCGCGCGGTAGAGATAGTCGGTCACCTTCTCAGGATGCCCAATCCCCCACCACTGGTCCGTGGACACATGGCCGGTGTCGGTGGACGCCGTCGCGTAGCCGCGGCGCAGGAGTTCATCCATGGCGCCGTCCAGGCCGTTTCTCTGGTAGTTCAGCTGCCCGGCGAAGCCACCCTCCCCAGTCGACAGGAACTTGCTGTTCCACGCGGCGGGCTGCGGCAGCCAGACCTCGAAGCGAATGTCCGAGTCGGCGGATGGTTTGCTCACGCCCTGGACACGACAGAACGCCGGAAGGTTGGGAACGGTGACGGTGTCCGAAATCCTCAGCATGCCGCTTGTGACGAGCGTCGCGTCGAGGATGGAAGTGGTGTTGTCGAAGGTGCGTGCCTTCAACGCCGAGCACTCCATTGATGGTCCCGAAGCCGGCTTGCGCTCAGGTTCCTGTGCCGCGATCCCGACGACACAGGCGAGGGTCGCCGCAGTCGCAAAATAGGACGCGTACTTCAGCATCATGGGACGCTCCTTTCGTGCTCAGAGTAGCATTGCCCTTGCGCAATGGCAGTGCGAATCGTCCGCCTCGGAACACCCCGCGCGCGCGGTGAAGGTCTGCGGATCGGGACGGTGAGGCGTCCGCCGCGCGGCGTGCCGAAGGAGCGATTCGCCTCAGAGAATTGGTACGACGTCTGGTTTCCGAATCTCGCTCCCAGCATCGAGACGATGAAGCTCGGACAGCAGGCCGACACCGAGCCGAAGTGGAACGCCTTCGCGATGAAGTACAGGGCTGAAATGTCGACGCCGGCGGCCAGGCACGACCTGGCGCTGCTGGCTGCCCTTTCCCATTCCGCGAATTTCTCCGTCGGCTGCTATTGCGAGAACGAGAGCCGGTGCCACCGGTCGATTCTGAAGGAGTTGCTGGCGAACCTCGGCGCGCGTTTCGCGTGACGCAAGTTACTCAGCCCTTCTTGGCCGCAATCCAGCGATCGATGTCCTGTTCCAGCACGCCGAGCGGCACACGGCCGGCGCCGAGCACGCGGCTGTGGAATTCGCTGAGCGAGAAGTTCGCACCGAGCGCCGCCTTCGCCCGCTCGCGCAACTCGACGATCTTCAACTCGCCGATCATGTAGCTGCACGCCTGGCCGGCGTCGGACACATACCTGTCGACTTCCGACTCCGTGCTGAGACCCGGAAGCGGCCCGAGGTAGTCGACGGCCTGCTGGCGCGTCCAGTGCTTCGCGTGCAGGCCGGTGTCGACCACGAGGCGGTGCGCGCGGAAGAGCGCCATGTCCAGTTGCCCGAGCAAACCCGCCGGGTCGCCGTCATACCAGCCCTGCTCCGCCGCGAGGCGCTCGGCATACAACCCCCAGCCTTCACCGATCGCCGAGTTCCCGCCGAACACCCGATCCCGCAGGACCTTTGGCAGCGTCGTGTCTTCAGCCGCCAGTGCACCCTGGAAGTGATGGCCCGGAATCGCTTCGTGATATGCCGTGGTCCGCGCACCGTGCCGGGTGAGCGTCACGCCGGTCACCGAGTACTGGTAGACACCGGGGCGGGCGCCATCAATGGTGCCGATCGAGTAGCTGGCCGCGCGTCCGCCCATGAATGCCGGGTACGGACGGGCGACTACGGGCATCTTCGGAACGCGTTCGAACAGCGTGGCGGCCCGTCGTTGCGCGTCGATGATGAAGCCCTCGATCATCGTGCTGTATTGCGCGCGCCCCTCGGCAGTGGCGGGAAACTGCGGCTGCGCGGCGCTCATCGTGGCCATGCGCGTGCGTAACGGGCCGTCGGTGTATCCCATCTCCCGGAGCACGGTGTCCATACGGGCCTCGATCTGCTGCACCATCTTCAGCCCGGTCTCGTGCACCTCGGCCGGCGTCATCGTCGTCGTGGTGTAGCGCGCCAGCGCGCGGCGATAGGCTTCGTCGCCTTTGGCAAATCGCCACAGCCCTGCGTCGTCTGTGGCGCCGGGAATCTGGCCTTCAACCAGGCCCAGGGCGCGGCGCCACGCCGGGTAGATCTGCGACGTCGTCACCCGTTCGGCCGCGGCCCGCAGGCTTTCGCGCTGCGCCGGCGGCAGGTCTTTCACGCTGGCGAGTTTTTCGGCGAATGTCGCGACGAACGGGTTCGACGCCGGCGGCATGTCCAGGAAGCCGCGCATCTGCGTCGCCGTGATCTGCAGGATGAACTTCGGCGGCAGCAGGTGTGCTGCGGCAAGACGACGGCCTTCAGCCGTCGCTTCGTCCATGCGTTCCGCAACCAGCGACAATCGCGCGAGATAGCTGTCGGCCTCGCTCGCGGTGCGGATGGCGTGGCTGATCGTCAGCAGCGAGATGAGGATCGAATCCACGCCGTAGTTCTGCGCGAACGGAAAGTGATAGTCGTCGAACTCCGCGTTGGCCTTCTGCGACTCCAGGTCCCAGGAGACGATGTCGAGAATGCGCTGATCGCTGACGCTCAGCCGCGAGCGGTCAAACTTCCTGAGCCCCTCGATTCCCCGGTCGATTAGCCGCACCTCCGCGTCGCGCCGAGCCTTCGTGACCGGCTCGATCTGGCGCTCCATCGCTTCCTGTTCGCCGCCACTGAAGTAGCGGCGCGAAGACGCGGCGTTGGTATGAAAACGCATCCACTCGTCGCTGTACCGCTGGATGAATTGGCCGAAGTCGGAGGTGGCGGGTTGTGCGGCGAGGGCTGCGAGTCCGCACATGAGGCACGCAGCGACAATGAATCGGCGCATTCCGGGATTCTATCGCTGACTTCCTTACGTGGATCGTCGATGCCTTTCACGCCCGGTAACCCTGCAGATGCCACTTCAACAACGGGGCACGCGCCATTTCGCGAGAGGCGCGTGCGTGGCACTTGCCTTGCCGTTTGCGGCCTCCCGAGGAGGATTTCTGCATGGAACTCTGCGGCGGAATGCGAGGCGTGTTTCAACCGGTTGTCAGACGTTCTGCAGTGGCGGCGACTGCCGTCCTGCTTACCTGGTCGATCGCGCACCTGATGGTTACGCCGGCGACGGCGCAATCCGGTCCGGTGGTGTTCGATCGGAACTTGAGCGTTCGAACCGTGGTCGCTCAACTCGAGCAGCCAGTGTCAATCGCGTTTCTCGGGCCGGACAATTTCCTGCTGACGGAAAAGGCCAGCGGACGGGTGAAGCACGTGGTCAACGGCGCGGTGTCAGCGACGCTGCCGCTCGACCTCGCGGTGAACAACAACTCCGAGCGCGGCCTGCTCGGCATCGCGCTGCATCCCGACTTCGCCTCCACGCACTGGGTTTATCTGTACTGGACATGCCGAACCGCTGCGGCGCCGACACCTGACACGCCACAGCTCGACTGCCCGCCCGTCCCCCAGACCGGAGCCGACAGCGGCAACGCCCTCGAGACCGCGCTGCTCGGCAACCGCGTCGATCGATTCGTCTGGGATGGCAGCACGCTGACTTTCGACCGCAACATCATCAAGCTGCACGCCTTCCAGTTCGACGCCACCAACGGCGTTGCCCGGGGGAATCACAACGGCGGCGTGATTCGATTCGGACCCGATGGCAAGCTCTACATCATCATCGGAGACAACGGCCGTCGCGGCCAGTTGCAGAACCTGGTGAACGGCCCGTTTGGCGCCGGCATTCCGGACGACCAGTTCGGTGGGCCTGCCCCGGACAACGCGCATTACACAGGTGTGATCATCCGCCTGAACGACGACGGGTCGACGCCCTCGGACAATCCGTTCGCCGGCGTGACGACGGCCGCCAACGCGGAGGCGCTTGCCAACATCCATCGGACGTTCGCGTACGGCGTCAGGAACAGCTTCGGCATGGCCTTCGATCCCGTGTCGGGTGATCTCTGGGACGAGCAGAACGGCGACGACACCTTCGACGAAGTGAATCGCGTCGAGCCTGGATCGAACCTGGGATGGGTCCAGGTAATGGGCCCGATCGATCGCGTCGCGGAATTCAAGCAGATCGAGACAACGCTCGGCACCAGGGACCTCCAGCAACTGCGCTACCCTCCGACGAGGATTGCCGATACGCCGGCCGAGGCGTTGTCTCGCCTGTTCATGCTGCCTGGTGCGCACTACAGCGATCCTGAATTCAGCTGGAAGTTCGCCGTGGCACCTGCGGCCATTGGTTTTCTCGAAGGCGCAGGCCTCGGGCCGCAATACGCCGGCGACCTCTTCGTCGGCGCGTCACGGCCGACGCTGGACGCGGGCTACCTGTTCCACTTCAACCTCACCGGAAACCGCCGGAACGTCGGCGTCGACGATCCGCGCCTCGAGGACCGCGTCGCCGACAACATCGCCAAGTTCGATCCGACCGAGAGCGAGACGATTCGCTTCGGCACCGGATTCGGCGTGGGCACCGATATCCAGACGAGCCCCGCCGGAACGCTGTACGTCGTGTCATTGAGCAACGGCGCGGTGTACGAGATCTTCCGCAACCGCTAGCGTCGCAACTGGCAGCCCCGATTCCGAGCGGGCTGCCAGTTCTCCCCCACGAAAATTTACGAACGTAGGGGGCGGGTCTTCACAGCTGCCCCGCGGCCGTCGGGTCTGAAGAGGCCTAAAGACCCTACGCTGCGTCAACTTCAAAGCCAGCTCTAAGTCCGTCCGCCCCCGGTCGACGCCTTTAGTCGCATTGACTTTCTCGAATACCGGGGTAGCATCTCCGGCACCCATTTCGTCAACGCTAAGAAAGCAGAGGACAGCATGCGCAGACTTCGCTACCTGGAAGTGGTCAGTAAGCTCCTCGGAGGAGCGGGAATCGCCTTCGTCGCGATCCTGTTGTCATGGACGGTGTCGGGTCCGGGTTCGGTTGTCGTCAAGGCCGATAAGCCGCCTCAGTACTTTGTCGACGAAACGAAGCTGCCTTTCGATGCCCTTTCCGGCACCACGACGAAACGCCTCTGGGGCGTGCACGGCGGAGCCGGGTACCGGATTGAAGTGCCGGAGAACTGGAACGGCGAACTCGTGCTCTATGCGCATGGCTTTCGCGGTGCGGGGCTCGAGCTGACCGTCAGCAACACTCCCATTCGTCGATATCTCGTGGAGCACGGCTACGCCTGGGCCGCGTCCAGCTACGCGACCAACGGCTACGACGTAACTCAGGGCGTCAAGGACTCGCACGACCTCGGCACGCTGTTCAACGGCCTCGTGGGTCACCCGAACCAGGTGTATTTCACCGGCACCTCGATGGGCGGTCACATCACGGGCGTCGCCATCGAGCAGTATCCGAATGCCTACGTGGGCGCGATGCCGATGTGCGGTGTGATGGGCGACAACAAGCTGTTCGACTACTTCGTGGAGAACCACCTGGCCGCCCAGACGCTCGCCGGTCTCCCGCAGCCTTTCCCGTTCCCCGCGGACTACGCCACCACCGTCGTGCCGCAGTTACGGGCGGCGTTTGGGGGAGCGGCTCCAGGTTTCCCGCAGACCTTGTCGGCGCTCGGCGACAAGTGGTACGGCGTGGTCCAGAATCTGAGCGGCGGGCAGCGTCCGATGTTCGACCCCGGTTTCCGCTTCGCTCCCACGGGAGGCAACTTCCTTCTGAGCCAGGGCGTGGGTTTCGGCGAGGGCAGTATCACCAATGTCGATAGGGTTTATCAGATCGACAACGACCCGGCCTTGTCCGCCCAAGAAGTGGCGCTGAACGCCAACATCCTGCGCATCGACCTCGATCCGCAGGCCCGGCGTGAGCAGGGCCTCGCCGGAGTTCCGGCTATCGCAGGAGACCTCAAAATGCCGGTGCTGTCGATGCATACACTCGGCGATCTCTTCGTGCCGTTCTCGATGGAGCAGATCTACGCTCGCCGCGCCGCGGCCAACGGTGATGCCGGCCACCTCGTCACGCGCGCCATCCGCGACATCAACCACTGCGGGTTCAACACGGTGGAGATGGAGGAGGGATTCGCGGCACTGGCGAACTGGGTCGACAACGGCGTGAAGCCGGCTGGCGACGACATCCTGACGCCTGCGACGGTGGCGAATTCCAATTTCGGGTGCGCATTCACCAGGGGTTCGCACGCGCTCGCGCCGGTGTGCCAGTAGCCGCTGATGGCGATAGGCTTTGGGCGCTGGGCTTCGTCGACTACGAGCCCAGAGCCTGAAGCCCGAAGCCTTTTAACTGCCCTGTCCCTGTGCCAGACTGGCGCGCATGTTTCCAGCGTTCGTGCTCGCGCTCGCGCTCAACGTGCAGCCTGCCGACACGCCTCCGTCGAGACCGGCACCGCCAACTGTCAGCGAAACGACTCCGGTGGCGGTGCCGCCAGCGACACCTTTGGCCCTTCAGTACTACGCGAGCGGAAATCGACTGTGGATCCTGGACCAGGTGTTGTCGCTCGCGGTACTGGCGGGCATTCTTTTCAGCGGGCTGTCAGCCAGGCTGCGCAGGTGGGCGAGCCGGATTGCGCGGCGCAACTGGTTCGTTACGATCGTCGTGTATTTCGTGCTGTTCTCCGTCCTCACCTTCGTCATCTCGCTCCCGCTCACCTACTACGAAGGGTTCGTCCGCGAGCACGCCTACGGTCTCTCGAATCAGACGCTGCAGAAGTGGTGGACCGACTCGCTGACGTCCCTGGCGGTCAGCTGTGTCGCGGGTGCGCTGTTCCTCTGGGTGCCCTACCTTCTGCTGCGCAAGAGCCCGCGGCGATGGTGGCTGTACACCGCCGCCGCGGCCATCCCGTTCATCGTCGTGGCCAATCTCGTGGCGCCCATCTGGATTGCCCCGCTCTTCAACCGGTTCGAACCGATGCGCGACAAGGCGCTCGAAGCGACCATCCTCGCGCAGGCGAACCGCGCGGGCATCGAAGGCAGCCGGGTCTTCGAAGTCAACAAGAGCGTCGACACGAAGACGCTGAACGCCTATGTCGCGGGCCTGTGGCAGACCAAGCGGATCGTCCTGTGGGACACCATCATCGCGCGCATGAACGATCGCGAGCTGCTCTTCGTGATGGGCCACGAGATGGGGCACTACGTCCTGGGGCACGTCTGGCAGCTGGTGGCGTTCTCATCGCTGGTGATTCTTGTCCTGCTCTATGCGGCCTACGCGGCGATGAATGCGATCGTAGCCCGTTGGGCTGACCGCTTCGGGTTCTCGGACGTGGCCGATGTGGCGTCGCTGCCGTTGCTGCTGCTCGTCACGAGCGTGTTCTCGCTGGCTGTCACGCCGGCGCAACTCGCTTTCTCACGTCATCTCGAGCACGAAGCGGATCGGTTCGCCCTCGAGATGACGCAGACCAGCCACAGCGCGGGCACGGCCTTCGTGAAGCTGCAGGAGGACGCGCTTGGCAATCCCTGGCCAGGTCCGCTGTTCACGTTGTGGCGCGAGAATCATCCGTCGCTCGGCGAGCGCATCGAGTTCAGCAACAGCTATCACCCGTGGCAGGACGGTGCGCCGCTGCGCTACGCGGGTCGATTCAGAAACTGAGAGGCTGATCGCGGTCTCGCCAGCCCGTCGGGTTCACCTGATTGCCTCCGTCGTATCGACCTCGAAGCGCCGGAACCGCCGGTAAGACGTGCGTGTTGTGACGTTGTGATCGCCTCCCGGGTACCACCCCTGCATGGCGACCGGCACGTCACAACCAAGGGTCTGGTCGAATGTGAACACCGTCAGCACGCGAATCGGAAATGTGCCGCTCCCCGCCCGCAACTCGGTCTGTATCACACGGCCGGATGCTTCATCCATCCAGACGAGGCCTCTCGTCATGAGGTCGTTGATACCCATGCGCACGATGCTCGGACGTTGCATTTCCTCGAACCCGATGATACGCACCTGCGGCCCAATCTTCCGGTCGATGCCCAGCACGCTAAACCTGAACCGCGACTGATATGGCGTCTGCAACATGCTCAACGCCAGCAGCGGATCGTCCAGCGGAGCGACGCGAGCGATGTCATAACGATCGCCGGCACGCGCGATCTCCCGCGCGCGCCGCGCCGCGTCATCGAATGGCTTCAGGAACAGACTGGAGAGGCGCTCCTCGCGATCGCTGCGCACCGGCTTGCCGTCCACTTCGAGCACGTCCCGAAACGACAGCCACAGCCGGTCGGCCCCCGGATAGCGGACCAGCAGAAAGTCGGACGTGAGATCACGTGTCCTGAACGGCGAAGACACCTCCTGGTGATAGGCCTCTTCAGCGACGACGCTGGAAAGATTCCGGACAAAGCTGCCAATCGAGAGACCAAGCTTCGCGACGAGCTCTTCACGCGAGGGCGCCTGCGCGTGAATCGCGACGTTACCGTCCCACGCGGAAACCCCAGCGATCGTGCTCGCTGTGAGAAATGCCAGGCTGCTCCGGCGCATGTTCGTCCTCCAGGGGCTCTTTGCGTCGTCCGCGATTTTACGGCCGTGTCGAGCTTCCTGCATCCCGGTCTTCAGATTGCACGTATAAATAGGACCTGACGCCGTCGATCCGGGCCATCTGACACCTCCTGGCGCCATCTCATTCGGCGCGTTATGAGGAAGTGCCGCCACCCGGCCATGTGTTACGCGCGCTGAAGGGGATCAGTTACACTCCCGCCCGTTGGAAGGTTCTGGAGGTTGGCATGCGCAAGGGCATCGTTGGACTCGCACTCGCTCTGATCGTCGTCGCGCTACCCCTGGCAGACACGCCGTACTATCCGCCTGCGGGCGAATGGACCCACAAGGCGCCGGCCGAAGCCGGCATGGACGCCGCCAAATTGAACGACGCCATCGAGTTCATGAAGGCGCACGAGACGCGCTCGCCCGCGCGCGATTTCTCGGATCAGGAGATCGTGAACGGCAAACTGCTCGCCTCGATGCCGACCGAGCGGGCCGCCACCAACGCCCTCATCATCCGCCACGGCTTCATCGTCGGCGAGTTCGGTGACACGACGCGTCCCGACCCGACCTACAGCGTCGCGAAGAGCATGCTGTCGACCATCGCGGGCATCGCCCTGCAGCGCGGGTTGATTCCCGGCCTCGATGAGCCCGTCGCGAACGTGGTGAAGGACGGCGGCTACGACTCGCCGCACAACCGAGCCGTCACCTGGCGCAACCACCTGCAGCAGGAGTCGGAGTGGGAAGGTGAGATGTGGGGCAAGAACGCCAACTTCATCGGCGCTGAAGCGTTCGGACGCGCCGAGATGAAACCGCGCGACATCCAGGCGCCCGGCGAGCACTACGAATACAACGACGTGCGGATCAACCGGTTCTCGCTGTCGCTGCTGACGCTCTACAGGAAACCGATCCCCGATGTCTTCCGCGACGAAGTGATGACGCCCATTGGCGCGTCGAGCACCTGGAAGTGGGTGCCGTACACGAATGCCTACGTCACCATGGACGGGAAGCGCATGGCATCGGTCGCCGGCGGCACGCGCTGGGGCGGCGGCATGTGGATCAGCAGCTACGACATGGCCCGCTTCGGCCTGCTGTGGCTTCGAGGCGGACGCTGGGGCGACCGGCAGATCGTCTCGCCCGAATACGTGAAGATGGCGACGACAGCCAGCAAGCACGGACCCGACTATGGATTCCTCTGGTGGCTGAACACGACCGGCAAGTGGGCCGGAGCGCCAACAACCGCATTCGAGGCGCAGGGCCAGGGCGGCAACGTAATCCACGTCGACCCGGTCAACGACCTGGTCGTCGTCTGGCGGTGGAGCGCGCAGTCGCAAGAGGGTTTCCGCAAAATCGTGGCGTCGATCACGAAGTAGCGGCTCGACCCGAGGCACAGGCCGATCAGCAGCCACATGCAGGCGTAGCTCAGCACCTCGCACCCCG
>Ga0207701_10001401_pt1 | contig 25444 bp, 24 predicted proteins | sample KBSSwiSSwithPhiX_FD_184294 | JGI IMG/M metagenome (GOLD analysis project Ga0207701, IMG submission 184294) | Switchgrass rhizosphere bulk soil microbial communities from Kellogg Biological Station, Michigan, USA, with PhiX - S5 (SPAdes) (version 2) | ecosystem: Environmental > Terrestrial >... | reverse complement strand
AGGTAGGGCTCCACGGCACGCTGTATGCAGCTCGCGACTGGAGAAACGCGCGAAGCCGTAATGACGCCAATGTCTTGCGTATCGTAAAGAAATGAACTCGCCATGACCCAGCGCAAACCGGCGCCTGAAAGCAGCGCGCTCAACGACGGCAATAAGGCTGCTTCCTGTATCAGAACGACGTCGTCGGCGCGCGCGATTTGCGCCAGATCCTGCTCCCACCCGGAGTCGGCTTCCTTGTGAATGTTCCACGTAGTCACGCGGAACCCCTGGGGATCGAGCGCATTGCCAGTGACCCCGACGGCACCTGGCTGCAACAACGTGGCCGCGACATCGCATTTCAGCCACGTAATTTCCGTCGCGCCCGACGCTCCAAGGAAGACGGCGCGAGGATCCGACGTAATCGTTATGCAGCCCGCCAACATCTGCAGCAGCAACAACGCTGCAGTAAAACGCAGACGGCCACAAGTCATTCTAGAGCTCGCGTGGTCCCCGTCATGCTGTTGGTACGCCGTTCAAGTTCTCCCCATCGGCAGTTTCCCCGGATCGGAATCCCAAGCTTCTACCGCAGCGGGAGCCCTCGGATGAGCGACCGAAAACATAGCATACTCAGTGCGCTGTACCGCCTAGTTGATAGCCGATGGATCCGGCGGCTCCTCTGCGAGCGCCTCAAGCTCAAACAGCTTGTTTCCCATCGCGGTAGCCATGCCTTGTGGTCGTTCCCCGAGCGCTGGTTCAGCGGCGATCAGCTGCGCAAGCAGCAAGTCGTAGAGTTCGCGGGCATGGCGCACGATTTCCCGAAAATCCGGGCCAATTTCGCCGACGGCTGCAAGCACCTGTGCCTCGCCAATCACCTTGATCAGCTCGGCAGCGATTCGAGCGCCGGTTTCGGGAATGAAGTCTTCTGGCATCCACCTTAGTGCATTGGATTTCCGCCGAGTTCCCCCAAAGAAGGCTTCGGAGGTCGCCTGCTCCCTGGTTACTTGCCGTAGCTGGTGTTGCGCGGAAGTCGCACGGTGAACACGGTCTCACGACCGTCCGACCCCGCTTCCACCATCCCACCATGGCCCTTGGCGATCTCGCGGACGATGTACAAGCCAAGACCCAGACCGTGGTGCCGGTCCGTGGCGGCCCCTCGCTTGAGCGGCTCGAACAGCTGGTTCAGGGTCTCCCTGTCGATTGCTGGACCCGTGTTGGTTACGTCTATGCGAACGTGTGTCGATTCGCCCACGACCGCCACCCGCACCGGCCCGTGGGGGGAACCGTAATGAATAGCGTTCGTAACAAGGTTTCCGAGTAGCTGACGCACCCGTTTCCCGTCCCAGGCACCGTGGCAGTCGCCTTCGACACGCATTTGCAGCTGGCTCTCAGGATACGCGCCGCGCAACTGATCCAGCTCTTGCGCACACACCGCGCCGAGATCCAGCAGTGATGGAACGATACTGATTCCAATGCCAAGGTTGGTCCGGTTGAAATCGACGAGATCGTCGAGTAGCGCCTGAAGGTGGGCGCCGCTGCGAATCAGGCGACCCGCCGCGGCCGAGACGTCAGAACCTGCGTTGAGCTGTCCAAGATAATGCGCGGTCATCTGTACGGTCTGCAAAGGACTGCGCATGTCGTGGCTGAGCATGCCGAGAAGAAGGTTTCGCGCTTGGTCCACCTGCGCGCCGAAGTGTCCGATGGATTCAGCCACCGCCTGATCGATCGCCTCGTTGAAGCGAATCATATCTTGCAGATCCGGAGCGTCATGAAGGCATGCAGCCATCCACATGGAGAGGACGCTCGCGCGTAATGCCCGATACTCGGAAACCAGCTGCTTGATGTCGTACCCGCCTCGAGCGCGCAAGATGGCGTGCGTTTGGGCAGCGGTTTCCCTCGCGGGAAAGGGAACCGGCGCAAGTCCCATCGACTTCGCGACCTGGGCTTCCGATGACTGCGGGGTAGACAAGTCGGCGGCTACCGCTTCCAGAATTTGCCGCGCGTGATCCCGGAGCTCCAGGGAATCCATTGATGCTGCCGCGGGCAAGCAGGTGGCGGCGAACTCCTCCCACTTCGCAAGAACGCTTTCCATGTCCCGCAGAATGAAGTCAGCCATTCGCATGTCTATCCCCCCATGCAAAATCCACTAGACCACAGCCGGCCAAGACCACGATGGTACGCGAACGCCCGGCCAAGGGGCCTTCAGGTCGCTCGACCCTCCGCCTCGCTGAACGTCGCCGAGGAAGGGAAGGCGGACGCGACCTCGGACGACGCTCCGCCAGGGAGGCAGTGAAAAACGGCCCTGCTCGGCCGGGTCGCCTATGGTTTGGTGGAAAGCAGTGAGAGCTTACTTGCCGGTCGCGTCGCCCGACGCGATTTTGGATGTCCCGAATTCAACTCGTGGCTGCCGCTGGCCCTGCTGCAGATGCTTCTTGTCGTTTCGCGACTGTTCGCTGTGCTTCGCACCGCGCTTTTCCCTTTCGTTGCGCCTTTGATCCTGCGCGCCACCCTTTTGATTGCCTTTGTTAACGTTGTTCTGATTGGTGCTCATATTTGTCCTCTATGGTGGTGCCGAACTGCCACGAAAACTGCCGCAATGGTGGGCTGCGCATGTAGGTCGCATAAGTCCCTGTACGCTGAAAGTTGTGTAGGCCGTCTCCCGCAAGGCTTCTGACGCGGGCCGAGCGTCGGTTCGGCTATGCCAAGACTTTCGACCAGGACCGTCCTGCCGCGAGTCCTACCTGCGAAAACGCCATCGTCCGGTGTCTGGACTGGACTATCGGTGTTGGAATTCGGGGCATGCACGTGCCCCGCCCCCGCTTCGTCACCCGCGTCCTATTCTTCTTAGCCGCCTGCGTGCTGGCCTTCGAGGAGTGGATCTGGAATCACGCTTCGGCGGTCCTGCGTCGTATTGGACGGCTGCTGCCGTTCCGCTGGATCGAGGGCTGGGTGCGACGGCGTACACCGGCACAGGCGCTGGCCCTCTACGTACTGCCGGTGCTGGTGGTGCTGCCATTGAAGGGTTTCGCGCTCGGCGTGATCGGCCACGGCCACGTCGCGCTGGGGTTTGCGATATTGTTCCTCGACAAGGTCATCGGGACCGCCGTACTCGCGCGCCTGTGGCAAATCACCGAGCCGGCAATAACCACCTACGACTGGATCCGCCGTGGCCGCGACGGCTTCCTGCGCTTGCGCCGTCGCCTCTACCTTTGGCTGCACCAGCAAACGGTCTACCGGAGCACGCGCGCATTGCTCGAGCGGATGAAGCGCAAGGGCGGTGTTCTGGCGGAGTTTCGTGAGCAGCTACGCCGCCAACGCCGCGAGCGAGCGCTCGTACATACGACTCCGCGCTAGGCTAATTGGACGAAACGTCGGAGGCTTGCAGGTCTGTGATGGGCGAATCGCGGGAAGCGAGCCGCCTGAACTCGCGTTCGAGTTTGGCGAGATCCTCGTCGCTGAGTTCCCCAACGTTTGCAAGACCGGTACGCGCGCCTTCGATCGCGCGCAACAACTCGTCGAGTTTGATATTGATCGCTTTCGTGTCGCGATTTTGCGAGTTTTGCAGGATGAACACCATCAAGAACGTGGGTATGGTCGTGGCCGTTGAAAATATAAGCTGCCAATTGTTCGAATAGTCGAGCACTGGACCGAGCGCGGCCCAGATTGATACGAGCGAAACCGCCGCGAGAAACGCCCAAGGCGAACCCAGAGCGCAGGACACGCGAGCGGCAGCCCGGCGAAAGACCTCGTTCAACCCCATGCTATCGCCGGGCACCAACGTCAGCTCTTGCGTTTGGAGGAGTTGCCCGAGAGTTTCCGCGACCTTGCGTCCGGCGGTACGGGGTCACCGACGCCCATCTCCGCCTGGAGCTCCGCCTTTCGAGCGGCAAGCTCGGCTCCGACGGCATTCGTGTCTATCGCCTTTTTAGCCTTCGGAAACATCTCCCCCTCTTCTTCCTTGACGTGATGGTCGATCATTTCGCCCAACACGGTCACCTTCGCGTCATAGTGGTCGTCGCCGGGGCTTCCCTCCTCCAACTGGGCGATCAGGTCTTTCGCGGAGGCGTGCTCGACGTCGGCCTCGTCCATGAGGTCTTCATCGTCAATGGCCTCGCGCACCGCGGGATAGAAAATTTCTTCTTCAACCGTCGCGTGGATCGTGAGGGCGGCGCAGATGCGGCCAACCAGCTCCGCTTTGTCATCGTCAGCATTATCTTGCTGCTTCAGCGATTCGAATTGCTTGAACATCGCCTTGACTTCTTTGTGATCGGCCATCAGCAACTCGATGGCATCCTCGTCTTTCGGCAGGCTTTTGGTGGGTGTATTGGTTTTCGACATAGAGACCTCGGCTGGGAAACGTGTGCGGCGAGATGCGACACAGCGATGCGAGTCTGGGCCAAAAATGGTTCATGACTAATGGCGCCATTGCCCCTTCGAGTGTAAGAACGCCACTTACACAGGCCGTGCGAGCCAGTTTGTACAAATAGTCAATTTCAATCCGGAATGCCTAGCTCTTACGGAAGATTAGGCAAATGGCTGACTGGCACGGTTGACAATCGCTCGTATCGTCCACTCCATCGTGCACTTCAGCACGCTTTGGAGGAACCACATGAGCGACGAACAACGCAGGTCCGCTTCGGAAAATCGCGACCCGATCACTGATGCGCCGGGCGCGCATCCGGTCGGTGTAGGCATTGGCGCCGCAGCAGGCGGGATAGCGGCGGGTGCTGCGGCCGGGACGCTCGCTGCCGGTCCCATCGGTACCGTGGTTGGCGCCGCCGTCGGCGCGGTTGCCGGCGGCTTGGCCGGCAAGGCGGTAGCCGAGCACTACGATCCGACTATCGAGGAAAAATACTGGCGCAACGCGTACACCAACGAGCCCTATTACGACACAGAGTACGGCTTCGACGATTACATGCCTGCGTATCGCCTGGGTGGCGCGGCAGGTGCTCGATATGGTGACACCCCATTCGAGGCGTTCGAGGACGATCTCGCGCAAGAGTATCGCGACGCGCGAGGCAATTCGCGTCTTGATTGGGAACAAGCGCACCCCGCCGTCCGAGCTGCATGGACGCGCGTGCGCACCGAACCGGTCTGATCAGTCGCCCTTGGGCGAGCACACTTATTCAACAAGGTGATCAAATGAACGCAAAGAGAAACGCAGGATTCATCGCGGTGGGCGCTTTAGCGCTGGCAGCGGCCGGCTCCGCAATCGGTCAGGCAGACAACACCAACTCCAGGATGGCTCCGACAGGCACGTTCTCTACGTGGATGACCGAGCAATCCCGGATGAACAATGGCTACATCACCCGCGAGGAATACATGAACGAAGCGGGTCGCCGATGGGACATGGCCGACAAGAATCGCCGAGGGCTCACGCCGGCCGAAGTCAATCAAATTTACGGCTACGGCTCAAGTGCCGCGGCGGCCACTCGGACCCAGGACAAGTCGGAAGGACGTATGTCCCCCGCCGTTCCCGGACCGACCAAATAGCTGCATAGGTCCGAATGACAAAATGGCCGCTTCAACGCGGCCATTTGTTTTCAGGGACCCCTAGCTAGTCAACGACAGGTGGATGGACCACTTGGCCCGCGGCAATGAGGCCGCGTACGAGTTGGCGCAGGTCAGCCTGCTCGCCGCACGATTTGCATTGCATAGGCGTGAGGAGCGCGTCGTCTGCCAGGAACTTGTGGACTTCCCCACACACCCTGCACTTGCCGACCGCCCAGAGGATCCTGGACCCATCCCAGAAGAGGCGGACAACCATAGTAATATGCCCAGCTCGATTTGAAACCGGGTGCGAAAATACCAAGGAATCAGTCGATCTCCAAACGCGTTCGCTAGCGAACAAAACGATCGGCGCGGAAAAGCGTGGAATCGAAATCGGGAATAACGGTTGGCGCGTTGTCTCAATACCGCGCAATAAAGGAAATGTTCAAATGACGAAGTTGTCGCTCGCGGTTTTTCTTTCGGCTCTGCTTTCAGCTGCGGCCCATGCGCAGACCAACGCCGGGGAGCAGAAATCCGAATCGGCCCTTCCGTTCAACATGACGCAGGTGGCGAGCTTCGACCTGCCTTGGCGCATCGCGTTCCTGCCCGATGGCCGCATGCTGGTGACCGAAAAAGTCGGCCGCGTCGTGCTGGTCTCCCAGCAAGGCGTCAAGACCGAGCTCCGGGGGGTTCCGCCCAGCTATTATCAAGGGCAAAACGGCATGCTGGGCGTCTTCCTCTCGCCCCATTACGCTACCGACCACAATGTGTATCTCACCTATGTCGAGCCGGGAGACTATGGTGGGGGCTTGGCGCTGGGTCGCGGCCAGCTTGTGTTGAACGGCGAGCGACCCGCGCTGGACGACTTCCAGGTGTTGTGGCGCCAGATGCCCAGGGGCAAAGGTGGTCAGGCGGGCGCGCAGATCGCGTTTTCGCCGGACGGCAAATACCTCTTCCTCACAGTGGGCGACCGCCAGCGGATGACTCCCGCCCAGGATCCCGACCAGCCCGTGGGAAAAATCCTGCGCCTGACACTGGACGGCAAGCCCGCGCCCGGAAATCCGATGGAGGGCAAAACCGGAGCGTCGTCCATTCCGTTGATCGATCCGCCGAAGAATACGGAGGCGGCCAAGACTGCGCGAGTCATCAGCACATACACGTTTCTCACGCCGAATTTGACGCCGGCCGAAACCTGGTCTACCGGACACCGCACGCCTTACGGCCTCGCGTTTGGACCTGATGGCCGCCTCTGGGAAGTCGAGCATGGCCCACGCGGCGGCGACGAACTGAACCTCATTGAGCCAGGCAAGAATTACGGCTGGCCGCTAGTCGTCTATGGCAAGAACTATGACGGCGTGCCAATCGCAAGCCCTGACACGCGGCCCGACTTGGCCAAGCCGGTTATCTACTGGGATCCGGTGATCGCGCCGGGCAACCTCATGTTCTACAAGGGCAGCGTCTTCCCGCAATGGAATGGAAGTGCCTTGATCAGCGGCCTGGAAAGCAAGGCAGTGCTTCGCGTCACGTTTGACGGCAACGGCGGAGCCAAAGTGGTCCAGCGTTGGAACGTCGGCAAACGCGTCCGTGATATCGAAGAAGCGCCGGACGGCTCGCTTTGGATGCTGGAAGATGCCAACCCGGGCGGCCTGTTCCACCTGACGCCGAAATAATTCTGTTTGATTAGAGCACGGGTCTGCAAACGCCTGCGCGGCCGGGCGCGCACTCGAGAGCGGCGCGATCCCACTGCGCGGCGTTGGCCGCTGCCTCGTACGTGCTCTGGAGGAACGCCAGCAGAACCGCGTCGGGATCGGACGCGCTGCGCACGAACTCGTAGGGCAGCAGGAACTCGCGCAGCGTTTCGCTGTAACTGGCCCCCGCCGGCGCAACCGAAGCGTCCTTGAACCCATCTGGCTCGGGATACGCATACGAATAGAACGAGGCGTCGACGCCGGCGCCTCCCGGCCAAAAGCCTGCACTGCTCACCTCGTGCGAATACGCCTCTTGCATGACGATGGGCGCTAGGCCCGGCGCGGTGCCGCCGAAGAGCGGCGCACGCCGCCCGGAGAAGCGCGTCACCGCGAGATCGAAGCTTCCCCAGAAGAAATGAACCGGGCTCGCCTTGCCGAGGAATCCAGTACGGAACTGCTTGAATACGCGATCGACTTCCGAGAGGACGTGATGGAATCGACGCGCGGCATCGCCGTCGAAGGCGCGGACCGCATCGTCCCGCGAGAAAGGCGTTGCGCCAGCGATCTCACATGGCAAATCGCGGATGTACACGGCGATGTCAAGATTTGCGAGCATACGCATTGTCGCGGTCTTGAATTGCGCCACGGACTGCGGCGCAAGTGGAACGCTTCCACGCCGTCCATCACTCGTTTCGCATTTCAGCAACTGATCGACGAAATCGAAACGCAGCTCGAAACTTCCCCCATCGCGAGGCATAGGCGACGTCGTGAGCCCGGACGCGTCGACGTAGAGCGCGACGTGCCAGCCATGGTTGAGCCAGGGGGTCGTCGCGAGCCGTATCTTGCCGATGACCTGCGACCACAAGTGCAGCGTCGTGCACGTGTCGCGCCACGCATCGTAAGGCAAAGCGGGCCAGCGGTCGTCGTGAGGCATGTCAGGTCCAGCCAAAACGGAATGGTATCGCGACAACAGGACGAGGTCCTCGCAGCGATGCCGACACGCCCTGCGCGGGGCCGCCCCGCGTCGCCTGTCGATGGATTTTACAAGGGCCGCATGGCTGCCACTATCGAATAACGCGAACCCACTGTTTGAATTCGCACTTCACCAGCGGGGCATGGGCGTTGCTTGTGGTCACCAGCTTGTGCGGGACAAGTCATTCGGCAGCCATCCACAAGGAGGTAACCATGCGCACACGGACGAGCCTGTTCCACCGCCGCGCCATCCAGGCGATCGCGTCGGCTGCGACCTTCATGGTGACTGTGGGGATCTCGTACGCGGGCCCGTTCTTTTTCAGCACGGGCAATCCCGACGGATTGATAGCTACGGCCTCGCGGCCGGACTCGGCGGGAAAATTCGAGATCGAATCCGCGGACGACTTCGTGCTGACCAGCGCAACGACACTGACCAGCGCCACGTTCGTGGGCCTGCTGGCGGGCGGCGCGACCGTGGGAGAAATCAGGGTGGAGATCTACCGGGTCTTTCCCAAGGATTCGGATGTCGGGCGCACCTCTGGTCCGCCGACGTTCTCGACCGCGCAGGTGCCCACACGCGTGAATTCACCTTCGGACGTGGAATTCGTCGACCGCGACACCGCCGATGGCAATCTGACTTTCTCGACCTCGGTCCTCAGTGGCTCGTTCACCGCAAACAATTCGATCCAACCTGGAGGCATCCACCCTCTCCCCGGCCAGTTCACGGGGGGTAATGGCCCGATCACCGGCGAAGAGGTCCAGTTCAACGTCAAGTTCACCGTGCCGATCGACTTGCCGGCTGATCACTACTTTCTTATCCCTCAGGTCCAGGTCGTAGAACCGAACGGGAATTTCTTCTGGCTATCTGCCCCCAGGCCGATCGTGCCGCCGGGAACCCCTTTCCCTCCGGGCTTTACGGACCTTCAGAGCTGGACGCGAGACGAATTTCTCGATCCCGACTGGTTGCGCGTAGGTACCGACATCACCCATCAAGGACCCTTCAATGCGACGTTCTCCCTCACCGGGCTAGTGCCGGAGCCGGGAACGCTGCTGCTCATGGGCGTGGGCATGGGCGCGTTGTGGTGGCGCCGCAAGCGCAACTGCTGAGTACCGTCGGGGTCCGCGCGGGATTTGTTTCGCCAATGATGGGCGGGCGTTCGGCTAGTGTTGGAAGAACTGCACTAGCTTTGGAATGACCTGCCCTGGCGCCTCGTCGATCAGCCAGTGTCCCGACCCGAGCACGAGCACGCCCTCGACGTTGGTCGCCACCAGTTTGCCTTGAGAGATGAGGAAATCGCCACCTGATTTCTCGCCGCCAAGAACCAGCACGGGCATCGTAAGCTTGGTCGTTGCGAAGACAGCGTTGTCCTTGGCGTCCTGATCGAAGTTTCGAAAGACCTCCATGCCAGCCTTCATCGCTCCAGGTTGCGCATACTTCTGCGCGTAAAAGCGCCGATCTGCCTCGGAGACGGATTTCTTTCCATCTGCGGCAAAATCATTCCAGAAATGCTCGAAGTAAATGCGCTCCCGGCCTTTTACCAGTGCCAGCGGCGTAGGGCCGTAGAAATGAAAATGCCAGAGATCTTTCAACAGGAAAAGGCCGGTCGTGTCGCCGACACCCGGGATAAAAGCGTCCAACAGCGCGAGCCGATCAACTTCTCCCGGATATTGCGCGGCATACGCATAGGCGACCATCAAACCGATGTCGTGGCCGGCCACGCCCGCCTTCTTGATGCCCAGCGAGTTCGCCAGCGCGTGCACGTCCTGCGCCATCGTTTTCTTGTCGTATCCGGATTCAGCTTTGGTGGAATCGCCGAAGCCGCGTAGATCAGGCGCCACCACGAGGTGCGTTTTTGCCAGTTCCTTCATCAATGGACGCCACATATGACTGTTCTGTGCGTAGCCATGGAGCAGGATCACCGGGTCGCCCTTTCCCGCGACGAGATAGTGGAGTTTCAATCCATTGACGTCGGCGTATCCGTCGGTGATCACCGGCCCCGAATCCGCCTGTACGCTGGTAGCGATGGTGAGCGCGGCCGCGAGCAGCATCACGCTCGCAATTCGGGGGAGACAAAGTTTCATCAGCATTGCGTTCCTTTGTGACAACGTTGCAGTGCAAGGTAGGCCCGCTCGGCTCAAACAAAACGGCCCGCTCGGGGCCGCCATTCTTGCGTGGTGGGGCGCTACCAGAGGTCGACATTCCCGACCCCTTGCATTGGATTCTAGCTTAGTGGACAGTTCGGAAAATTTTACAATCCGCGTGCATCCATGGAATGGGAGCTCGCGGTCCTTTCGTTGAATCATTATGTTGCCGAACTGGTTCGGATGTTGCATCGATTTGAGTTTGGCCTTTTCGGCTGGTTTTCGCCAGCCAAAATCCAATTTCCAGGAGGCGAACGATGGACAGAACCGCTGTTGCACTTGTCATAGGCGTCTTGTTTGCAGTCGCAGGAACGGCCGGCCCCGCGTGGGCCGACGAAGATCCGATCGGATTCAAAAAGGGTCTCGAGGATGAATCCGACCGCGCTCCGAACAGGACTCCGGCCGCCGAGGCCTACCTGATAAGGGCATACCCGGGAACCGACATCCCTGACAATGTTTCCCTCGCGGCCCGCGTCAACTGGGCCGCAATTAACGCCGGCGCGCATTCAGCGGGCTCATGGCAACTGATCGGCCCGAGCAAGGCGACCTATCCCTCCGTGCTCAATCCGTTCCTGTTCGACGGGGCGCAATACGTGGCGAGCGGCCGCGTGACCGCGATGGCGATCTCGCCGAATTGCTCCCAAGGCAAATGCACCCTCTACGTCGCGGCGGCCGGAGGCGGTGTCTGGCGCACCGACAAGGCGCTCAACGGCTCGAACTGGCAATACATCTCGAGCAGCTTCGGAACGAACGCGATCGGCTCGCTGCTGATGGATCCAAGCGACTCCTCGGGCAACACGTTGTATGCCGCCACGGGCGAGCCGAATGCCTCGGCGGATTCGGAAGCAGGAGTGGGCATCTACAAGACCACGGATGGCGGCCAGACATGGGCGCTCGTACCCGGCAGCGAAATCTTCTTCAACCGCTCGATCGGACAGATGGCGCTCGACAACGCCGGTAACCTGCTCGTCCCGATCGACAGCGGTGTACGTGGCATCAGTTCCACGGGCGGAGCGGTCGGCGTGCCTCCAGTTCCACCGCCGCTAGCGCGCGGGCTCTATCGACAAACCGGCGCTACTTTCACCTTGATCCGCCCGCTGAACGCGGTCGCGACGGCCCGTGGTTCCACGACGGTCAGGGTCGATCCTACGCATGCCGGAGTCATCTACGTCAACGAGTACTCGCGTGGAGTCTGGCGCTCGACGGACAACGGTGCAACTTGGACGCAGATCAAGACACCTCTTAACGCCGGCCTTAACACGGACCGTGCCGAATTCGACGTCACGACGCTGCCCAATGGCAAGACACGGATGTACGTCGGCGTCGGCAATCAGACCGACGCGGGCGCGAACAGGGCCCGGTTCTATCGCACGGACGACGCCACCGCGGCAGTCCCCGTCTTCGTCGACATGACGACCGACCAGACCATCGGCTATTGCACCGGCCAGTGCTGGTACGACAACGTCGTCTACACGCCGCCCGGAGCACCCGATGTCGTCTACCTTGGTGGCTCGTTCTCCTACGGCGAGCTGCACGGCCCCTCCAACGGACGCGCCTGGTTGTTGTCGACCAACGGCGGGACGTCGTTCAGCGATCTGACGCAGGACGCCGACCCCACCCATGCCGAAGGAATTCATCCCGACGAGCACGCGATCGTCACGATTCCCGGCAAGCCGCTGCAGTTCATCACCGGCTCGGACGGCGGCGTCGTCCGTTCGGACGGCAAGTTCGCCGACATCTCGTACAAGTGCGACACGCGCGGGCTCAATGCCGCGGACCTCGCTTTGTGCAAGAGCCTGCTGAGCAATGTCGCTAATCAGCTTGTCAACATGAACAACGGTCTGTCGACACTGCAGTTCCAAAGCCTGTCGGCGAGCTCGCAGCGGCCCAGGAATCTCCTGATGGGCGGCACGCAGGACAACGGGACGTTCCAATTCAATGGCTCCCCGGTCGTCTGGCCGCAGGTGATCTACGGCGACGGCGGCCAATCCGGCTTCAATGTCCTGAACGACGCGCTGCGTTTCAACACGTTCACCGGCCAAGCGAACGACGCGAACTTCCGCAACGGCGACCCGACGAAGTGGGTGATCATCTCGGCGCCGATCATTTCCAGTCCGGAAGGTTCGTTGTTCTATCCGCCGGTCATCGCCGACCCGAATCCGGCCGCTGCAGGTTCGATCTTCCAGGGCTCGTTCTCGGTATGGCGTACGCAGGACTGGGGGGGCAACCAGGCGTATCTCGAGGCCAATTGCCCGGAGTTCACGACGAGCGCTGCCCAGCCCGGCTGCGGAAACTTCGTTCCGATCGGTCCGGCCGGCGCGACTGACTTGACGGACACCTTCGTCAACAACAATTATGGATCCGATCGTCGAGGTGGCGCGGTGGCCTGGATCTCTCGGGCTTCGCAAAATACGGGGTCTTTGTGGGCGGCGACGAGCACGGGCCGGTTGTTCATCACGGAAAACGCGAGCGGTCCCGCCGGCGCCGTCGTCTGGAACCGGGTCGACGTGGGGTCGATCGGTCCCAACCGATTCGTCACGGCGATGTATGTCGATCCGACGAATCCGAGACACGGATGGATCTCGTACAGCGGCTACAACTCGAACACGCCGGCACAACCGGGGCACGTATTCGAGGCAACGTGGAGTGGAGCAGGCGCTGCGACGCTGGTAGATCGCAGCTACAACCTGCCCGACTTCCCGGTAACAGCCGTTGTGCGCGATGACGTGACGGGCGATCTCTACGCGTCTTCCGACTTCGGAGTCATGAAGCTCCCGAACGGCACATCCGCGTGGGTTGCGGCCGGCACCGGAATGCCGATGGTCGAGGTGTCGGGTCTCACGATAATTCCGTCCGCGCGGATCATGTATGCCGCGACGCACGGTCGCAGTGCGTGGTCGATGCAGCTGCCCTAGCCTCAAGCATGACGTAAGTGCAAGGGCCGCCCCCGGGCGGCCCTTGCCATTGCTCGGCGAAAGAGCACCAAGTCATGGGGTATTCAAGACGGCCGGATGCGTACTACGTCGCAAAGCAGGCGGGACCACGGTCTCTCGTCACGCCTGCCCAGTGAGGCGGCGGACATTCGGCAAGAAGCGCAGGACGTCGAACATGATGAGGGATGGGGTCGGCCATTCCCGTACCGCGACCATTAGTACATCGCGGACATCCGAGCTTTGACCGCATTTGCAGACGACCGGTGCATCGAATGCGTCGAGGGCAGAATACTTGTCTACATCGGTGCAGGCGTTACATCGGACGATCGCCCAACCTTTGCCGAAACCGTCAACATACAGACGCATCCGAGTGTTCATCGCTGGCTCCGCTTCCCAGTAAAGAATGTGACCATCTAGGCGGAGATTGGTCTTTTGAGGAATGTCTGTCTGTGCGGTGTCGCTCCAAGCTGCAACCGCCACCGCCGGGAAACTCCTAAAAGCTCCGGGGAATCGTCAGACGGCCCGCCGAGTGTCAGTACCGCACCGGCTGGTTTGGGTCGCGCGTCTCAAGGCTCGGCGGCGCCTCGCCCTCTGTCGCGCAGCGACAGGACGATGTCGTATTCCTTGACGGTAATCTGCACCACGCCTGCGCGGAATCCGGCCGCGTTCGCCTGGACATAGGGGTTGGACCCGTTCGGATCGATCCGCTGTACAGCGACGGCTAACTCCACGGCGTTCGTCCAATACTCGACGTCGCCAAGCAACACCCCACTCACCGCTATACCGGAGTCGGCGGGATCCGAGGGCATTGGTTCGAGGAACGCGGACTTGATCACGGCGCGACCGACGAACTCGCGTGTGAGCGCGACGAAGATCAGCGCGAGATCGCCGGGAGCGAGGGCATCGCGATGGCGCTCCTCGCGGCTGAACGCCCACCTCTTCGCGCGCAGGCAGAACTCGGCCCGCTCCCGGTCGCCGTCAGCCAGGTTGAGTATGAAGTGTTGCATCTACACAGGGGCGCACGTTGTCGGGCGAATATCTCACGCCGGTGGATGCCGGAGTATAGTCAATAACCTTGCAAACATTTGTTGTAGCAGCTGTGACAGATGTTCACATATCGCCAATGGAAGCAAGACGCAGCCCTGAACACCCACCGTTCAGCGTGGCCTGTCCATCGTGCGTTCTGTGCATTTGCTGTATGCGTAACCATCGCTGGCTGTACCAACTCGCCGCAATTCCCGGTGGCTGCTCCGACCACGGGTAAGCGGCAACAACCAGCTGAGCGCGATTTCCGAGCGTCGGACGTTGCTAAATCTGATATCGATGTCGCGGCTGAGGCGCACGAACGCGAATGTCTCGCCTCGGCACGTTTGATAATGGAAAAGCTCTATCGGCGAAATCCTCGCGAGTGGCGCAAGGGCACCTTCGCCTCGATGAATGCGGCAGTTGCGCGAGCGTTCGATGCAAAAGCGGAGTTTCGCTTTTCCGAGCTACAAAATGTTCGCGGTACCGACGCCATCATGCTCGCGTTGAAGCCGGAGTATCCCGGTGACCGGGTTTTCGCGTTCGGAGTCGGACTGGCGAGCATGATATTTCTTTCGTATAACGCGAAGACGGAGTTTTACCTCACCGACGCGCTCGATGCGCAGAAGCTCTACAATTCTGCGCGCAATATCGAAATTGCGGCGTGGAAGCTTTCGAATGCTCGCGATGCTCGGGGGGATCCGTTAATTCTTTCCAATGAAGGGTCGGGCGAAGTGCTCAACCTCTCCTTTGAGCGAGAGTTCGGCAAGATGATTGCATATCAGGACATCATGGCGGAGATCGCTGCCCAGCGGACCAATCGAACCATTCGGCGAGTGGTGCAAACCGCGGCGGCAATGGCTTTCCTGCCGATTTGATCTGGCTCATCACCCCGGCCCGGATGAGGCTTCCGGTCCCAGGCGCCGGGGGACCTCAGCGGCGGGACGGGGGACCCAGAATCCCGTGATGCATCTTTTCGAAGCGCTGCTGGCGCTGCATGACCAACGGGCAGCTCCGAAGCGTTGGCTGGCGCGCGCGGTATCGGTGACTTCGTCGCCTATCGGCGCCTTGGGGGATTGCCGGATGGAGGAGCCTACGCGGGTCGCTAGGCGCACTCTTGCCGCTTCAGAGGTTAAACCGCCTTCGAAGGTCGGAAACAAACGAAACAATTTCGGCAGCGGTCTGCAATTGCTTCGCTACAGCGATCTTATAAAGTCAGCTGACGGTTCATACCGTCAAAGGAGATGCAAAATGAAGATCGCCAGCAAGGTGCGCAAACAGGTTCGGCTCACGCTCCGCGAGCGCGTGGCCGCAGCCTTCGCAAAAATAGCCGGCGCAGTCGATTCGCGAACCGCGCAACGCAGGATCAACGACTTTTATCGCTCAAGTGGGGCCGCCTGGACACGGTCCCTGAATTGATCGCGATCCGGCCACGCGTCCGGGAATCCCGTCGAACGCCCACTTGCCGGGTCGTTTCGCTGCGACCGCTTCTGGCCGCAGGCAGCCCTTGGCTGCCGCGGATCTTGCCTAATGGGTGGCCAACGCCACGCCCCCGCTTGGTCCATACGCCGACATTGCATCGGTGCGTGTTTATCTATGTTGGTCCCCATCGTCTTAACCAACGTTTCGCAATACGTTTCGCGCATCTGATTGGCCACGCGCCCGGTGGCGTCCCTACGTCTGCTACCGACCGACTGCGGATGTTCTCGCCGATCGGCCAAATAGCCACTGAGTGCAGCTCATCGGCCACCAAAGCTGATTTAGGCTATAGCAAGTCAGGCGATGTGAGGCTCCCGAACCAGCCCCGGCCAGTGTGGAAATTCCGGACGCCGATGCTGCTTCCGATCTGGCTCAACGCCGCATCCGTCTAGCGACGGACTCCCATCTGACCGGCCGCTTCCATGCCTGCAAGCAATGTCGCGAGATCGGCGCCCTTGACCTGAATGATCTGGACGCCGCGCGGCACTTCGAAAAGGCCGGGATCGAGTGTCCCGATCCGCACATCGCGGAAATTCATCAGTGTTCGACCGCGTCGGCCACGGCTCTCGCCCTCGCCCGAAAGGCGCGCGATCACACCTTCATCCGTCGCCCAGACGTGGCCCGCGAAATGACTTCCCGAACCAGTGTTGCGTTCGACCCGGATGCGCGCGGTGTCGAGCCCATTCACCCGCTCGCGCCCTTCGCGAACCTGTCGCATGTCACCGCCGCCGTTCAGCACGTCGATCGGCACATTGAGGGCCGAGAGATCGGTCTCAAGCGCCAAGTGGGACTCAGCCATCACAAGCCAGCCGAGACTGCGATCGAGCCTCGCGATCACCGTCGACGGATGGCCAAATTGCCGGCCTTCGTAGCGCAGTGCCGAGCGGGTGCGCCACAGGCGGCCGGCCGTCGTCCGCCCGTCCGTTTCGATGAGGCTCGTCGCCGCGTACTCCACACGCAATCTAAGAGGGTTTGCGCTCGTGGCCCCCAATGCCAGCCGACCATGCCCGAGCAGGGCGATTGAAGCGATCAGGACTTGGCGCCGCGACGGCATGAGCTAGAGACCATTCTGGGATGAGATAGTTCAAGTACGAGCGTCGGAGGCTGGTAGTGGCCGGTCAACGACCGTCCGGTTCGACGGTCGCGACCAGCTTGGCGGGACTACGCCTCCGTCTGCTGTGCACCCGACTGGAAACAGGAAACTGTCCGACTTCAGCCCGGCCAACTTGATCCATGCTTCCAGCGCCTCCCGGGTCGGTGGCGTGACCTCGAACTGGACCGGACGCTGCGTCTTCTGCTGCAACACAATCGCTCGCCCCGCGACCGATCCCCATGGCAAACGTCGCGGACGCGCAAGCTCACGAGATCGCAAGCGCGCAGCTTGCTGTCAATGCCGAGATCAAACAGGGCAAGTTCCGCAGTCGGCCCTGCATCTCCAGGCGAACCTGAATGGCCCAAATTTCCTTCAGCTTTAACGGCGCTTTCTGTCCGACCAGCTTGCCGTTGTTCCACGCGCCGTGTTGACGAACCTGTGTCGATTCCATCGTGATCTCCTTTCGTTTGAAGGAGATTTCACTTTGCGCTGACCACCGGCGCCAATATTCATCCCGGGTCAAATTCGCAGACGCTATGACGATACTGAGCGGCGTGCCTGGTGGACAAATCCCGACCCTGAGCAGTCAGCCGTCGCCAAGAAACCAGACAACGGCGGAAGCTAAACATCCATCCCGGCGCACTACATTGCCCTCGGGTGTCAAGTGCGCCAGAATCGGTCGCTTGCGAGGGAAAGCGAAATGGCGCGGAACGTTGCCCTGCTATTCACCGACATCGTCGACAGCACGTCGACCACACAGCGGCTGGGCGACGAGGGTGCCGCTGCGATCTGGACCGAGCACAACCGCCGCGCTCGCGATCTCCTTCGTCAGTACAACGGCCGCGAAATCGGCCGCTCGGACGGATTACTCATGCAGTTCGAGGAAGCCGCTGACGCTGCGCGCTATGCGCTGCAGTATCACGCGCAAATGGCCGAAATGGGGCTCGCCGCGCGTGCTGGAATGCACGTGGGCTCGGTCTTGTTTCGTGAAAGCTCCGACGACGACGTCGCGCTCGGTGCCAAGCAGACCGAAGTTGAAGGCCTTGCGATTCCATTTGCCTCGCGGGTCATGGCGATGGCGCGCGGCGGGCAAACACTTCTGACGGCGGGGGCGAAAGAGGCGCTGGATCCTGCGACGCTCGGCACCTCCGTACAGATTCGCAGCCATGGACATTACCGCCTTAAAGGCATCGACGAGCCGGTCGCGATATTCGAACTCGGCGTGGCGGATCAGTGTGGCTTCATGCCACCCCCTGACGCTGGCAAGTCGTACCGGGTTGCATGGGACGGCGCCTTGTGGCAACCGGTACGCGCCATCCCGCGCCATTTGCCGGCGGAACGCGACGCTTTCGTCGGTCGCGGCGCCGACCTGCAGCAGATCGCACGCCTCTTCGACGACGGCGCGAGGCTGGTCACGCTGCTCGGTCAGGGCGGCACCGGCAAGACGCGGCTCGCCGTCCGCTACGGACATGCCTGGGTCGGCGACTGGCCGGGCGGCGTGTGGTTCTGCGATCTCTCCGAGGCGTCGACGCTCGACGGCATCCACTACGCCGTCGGCAGCGCGCTCGGCGCTCGCCTCGGTGCCGGCGATGCGGCGGCGCAGATCGCGGAGGCGATCGCCGGACGGGGCCGCTGCCTGGTGATGCTCGACAACTTCGAGCAGGTCGCGCAGTACGCCGGCGCGACGATCGGCCGCTGGCTCGACGGCGCGCCCGAGGCGGCCTTCATGATCACCAGCCGCGAGCGCCTGAACGTCGCCGGCGAGGTGGTGCAGCCGGTCGAGCCGCTGCCGCTTAACGGGCCGGCGATCGAGCTCTTCGTCGTGCGCGCGCAGGCGCAGCGGCCTGGCTTCGTCCTCGACGACGCGCAGCGTGCCGCCGTGGTCGAGGTCACGAGTCTGCTCGACGGACTGCCGCTCGCCATCGAGCTCGCCGCCGCGCGCATCGCCGTGCTGTCGCCAGCGCAGCTGGTGCTACGGCTGCGCGACCGCTTCGCGCTCCTGGCCGGGCGCGGCGGCACCGGCCGCCAGGCGACGCTGCGGGCGGCGATCGATTGGTCATGGCAGCTGCTCAGCGCCTGGGAGCAGTCGGCCTTCGAGCAATGCTCCGTCTTCGAAGGCGGGTTCACGCTCGCCGGCGCCGAAGCGGTGGTCGACCTCTCGCCCTGGCCGGAAGCGCCGCCGGTCGTCGATGCCATGCAGGCGCTGCTCGACAAGAGCTTGCTGCGACGCTGGGTGCCGCCGCAGGCTTCGGCCCGCCAGGAGCTCGACGAGCCGTATTTCGCCATGTACCTCAGCATCCACGAATACGCGACCGAGAAGCGCCGCCAGCGTGGTCTCGAGGTCGAGCGGGCGCTGCAGCTGCGTCACGGCCGCTACTTCGCCGCGTTCGGCAGCGACGCGGCGATCGAGGCGCTGGCGACGCACGGCGGCACGCAACGCCAGCAGGCGCTGCGCCAGGAGCTCGACAACCTGCTTGCCGCCTGCCGGCGCGCCGTGACACGGGCCGACGGCGAGATCGCGGTCGCGTGCTATTGCGCTGCTTGGGAGGTGCTGGCCCTGCAGGGTCCGTTCGGCGTCGCCGTGACGCTCGGCAGCGAGATCGCGGCGATGCCGGGCCTCGACGTCCCGCTCGCCGAGACGGCCCGGATCACCCACTCGGAGGCACTGATGCGGGTCGGCGGTGGCGAAGGGCTGGAGGCCGCGTTCACGCGGGCGCTGGCTCGGGTGCGAGCGCTCGGCGATCGCCGGCTCGAAGGGCGCATCCTCAACCGGATCGGCAACATCTGCCTCTGGGAAGGCCGCCGCGGCGAGGCGCATGCCCACTACGCCGTGGCGCTCGATTGCTTTCGCGAGATCGGTAGCCCGCTGCTGCAGGCGAGGATGCTCGGCAATCTGGCGATCACGCATCACGAGCAGGGTCGTCCCGCCGAGGCCTTGGCGCATTACGAGGCGGCGCTCGCGATCGAGCGCGAGATAGGCAGCCGGCGCGACGAGGCGATCACGCTCTGCAACCTGGCTGACCTGTTGGCAGGCCAGGGCCGCACCGAACGCGCGCGCGCCACGTTCGCCGCCGCGCTGGCGCTACTGCGCGAGCTGGGCGACCGCGACACGGAGGCCGTCACGCTCGGCCAGCTGGGCAGCTTCGAGCTCGGCCAGGGCTTGGTCGAGGAAGCGGTGGCTACGCTGCATGCGGCACTGGCACTGACGCGCGAGACCGGCAACCAGCGCGTGCAGGCGTTCACCCTACCCCTCTTGGGCGACGCACTGCTCGAGCAGGATGATCTCGAAGGCGCGCGCGAGGCCTTCGAGCAGGCGCTGGCGCTGCTGCGCATCGCGCCGAACCGACGGTACGAGGCCTTGGCCATCGGCGGGCGGGCTGCGCTTGCGCTTCGCGAGGGGGACATTGAGGAATCCGCTTCTCGCCTCGCTGAGGCTGAGGCGACGATGCGCGAACTCGACGACCGGCCGCTGCTCGCCGAGTTGCTCTGCTTGCGCGGTCGGGTCGAGCTGGCACGGGCCGATCGCATGGCGGCCCGGGCTGCGCTGGTAGAAGCCGAGCAAATCGCAACGGCGACCCGTGTCGATGCAACCTCAGTCCTCGGGCGACGCATCGAACGCCTGCGCCAGGCGCTCAGCGCCGGAAGCCGCTGATGGCGGCCATCACCGAGCACCCAAAGCTCGGCCGAATCTGGGTCCGCCAGAGCGGCCATGTTTGCCGTCTGCGCGCAGCTTGGCGTCGGTTGCCGGCGCATCGTAGAACTGGATTGCTGACCGAAGACGAGGGCGCCCCAACCAGACTCTCGCGAGCGACCGCTTGTGGCCGACAGGCGTCATTCGCCGCGACTGCTATCGACCCGGTCCCGTCCTTCCCGCTTGACGCAAGCAGACGTTCGTGAAGATTTGGGTGTGCAGCCGAAAGTTGTCGTCGGACGGGAAATGAGATTCCACCACGCGCGCGCATCCAAATACGTCATTCTTGCATCGAGGTTCCAACCGCTCGCTGTCACGAGGCGGCTTGTTCCACCCGCCACCATTCAAGCAAGCGTTCCTAGGGCCGCGTTTCGCGAACACGATTGATCGTAATAGGACGCAGTCTGATTGCCATTTCCTCATGGCCGGTCTTACCCTTGCAAAGCGTTTCAGTGTGGCGCAGTCTGCAAGGATTGCGAGAGCTTTTGGCTGGCCCCCGACTTCCATGGTCCTTTCTTGACGACCACTCTGGGCGTTCCCGGGAGGGTTGCTTCAACGTCCCGCCCGTGCGCTCTGCGGTCTAGTGAATGGACCGTGCAGTTCTCGCAACGTGGCGTGGTTGCGCGTTCGGTTGCGTCCGCGCCCCCTGTGCTTGGGCAGCATAGTTCAAATCACTAAAGGGAGACCACGATGGAACGCAAGCTGAATGCCTTTGGGACTCGACGGACATTCCTTAAAGCGACGGCCGCAACCGGCGCAACTGTGATGACCGGCGCACTGGGCTCGATGCTCTCTCAGGTGGCCGCCGCCGCCAAGCCCAGCGACACAATCTGGATCGAAAAGACGATTCCCGAGCTGCAGACGCTCATGGCTTCGGGCGCGCTCACCAGCCGGGAGCTGACCCGCGGCTACCTGCAGCGCATTGCCCAATTCAATCCGCTGCTCCGCGCGGTCATCGAGACCAATCCCAACGCCGAGGCCATTGCCGCGCAGCTCGACAACGAACGCCGTCAGGGACGAGGGTTGCGAGGACCGCTCCACGGCATCCCCATCCTGCTCAAGGACAACATCGCGACCGATGACCAGATGCAGACGACGGCCGGTTCGCTTGCCCTGGTGAACAGCAAGGTGCCCGCCGACGCGATTCTGACCCAACGCCTCCGCGCTGCCGGCGCGGTCATTCTTGGAAAGGCGAATCTCGGCGAATGGGCAAATTTCCGCGGGTTCAATCCCTTAGGCTTCTACGGTTGGACCGCGCGCGGCGGGGCAACGCACAACCCGTACCTGCTAGACCACACTGCGTTCGGTTCCAGTTCCGGGTCTGCCGTGGGAGTGGTGGCCAACCTGTGTGCCGCCGCTGTCGGCACCGAAACCGACGGCTCGATCGTCGGCCCGTCGAACGCGAACCTAGCGGTCGGACTCAAGCCCAGTCTCGGATTGATTTCGCAGGCCGGCATCATTCCCATCAGCCACAACCAGGACACGGCCGGTCCGATGGGTCGTACGGTCACGGACGTGGCGGTGATGCTGGGGGTGCTGCAATCGCCCTTCGGCCCGGTGGTGGGCGAACCGCTGCCGACCGGTTACACGCAGTTCCTGCAGCGAGGCGCACTGGACGGCGCGCGCATCGGCGTGGACCAGCGCTTCTTCGATGACTATGGCGCGTACGGGTGGCCGGGAGACGACGACACGCTTCCCTTCGTGATGGATGCGTTGGACGCGATGGTAAGTCTGGGGGCGACTCTCGTCCCGACCGACACCGGCGACATCTACGCCTATTCCGGCGACGAGTTCATGGCGCTCCTGTGCGAGTTCAAGGCGCACCTTCCGGAGTACCTCGCCGGGCTCACGCACACCAGCATGCGCACGCTGGCGGACCTCATCGCCTTCAACCTCGCGCACTGTCCGGCCGAATTGGCGTACTACGGCCAGGAGCTCTTCGAGATTTCCGATTCGACCGCCGGCCTGGCCGAACCCGGTTATCTGGCGGCGAGGGCGAATGCGTTGCTCTCGGCGCGCACGGGTATCGACAACGCGCTCACGGCCGGCAATCTCGACGCCATCGTCGCACCGCACCTCACCAACAGCACCGGACCAGCCGTATCCGGCTACCCGAGCCTTGCCCTGCCTGTCGGCATCACTCCGGCCGGCAAGCCCGCCGGCATGCTGATGTACAGCACGTTCCTCGAAGAGTCGACGCTCATAGGTTTCGGCTACGATCTCGAGCAGGAACTCAACGTCCGCAGGCAACCGCAATTCCGCGGGACGGTGAACGACCCGCCGAACGCCGGGCTGTGCGCGGCCTTGCCCGCGCCTCACGTCTTCAAGGGCAAGGCGCATCTGCCGCATGGTCGCCTCTTCCTGTGACGTCAGGATAGTCGCTGGATTGTTCGGGACGATGTCACCCTCATGCGTGAGGGTGACATCGCCGCTTGGAACCTGTCTGCGACCGAGGGAGAACAGCGAAAGAATACTTAAATGGTTCGTTCGACTAGACGCGGATCGATGTGGGCTCGACCCCAGAATAGCCGTTTGTGGCCGCATCTTGCCGGCCGAGGTCCGCTTTGGAGCGCAGCATTCTATGACCGCAGTTGGCCGAAAGCACCCAATCCACGGGCGTTCCCAACTTCCGTTCCCTACGACGGAATAACTGATCGTAGGCGCCTGTAAGCCTCGGGTGGACTTCGCGTCCCTCTAGGCGTGTCGATGCGGAGTACACACACCTCATCATCCGCCACAAGCAGGAGGAATTCATGCGTCGCACAACGCTTGCTACGACTCTTTCCCTCGCAGCCGCCGGGCTGTTTCTATCGTTAAACGCAGTCGCCAACGATAAGGGCAACAACGGCAACGGTAATGGAAACGGCAGCGCCCACACGGATCTTTCCGGATTTCAGGAGGTTCCGGTCGTCATCACTACCGGCCAGGCCGAGCTCAAGCTCGTGATCAACGAGGCTGCGCGCACGATCGACTACACGCTGACGTATTCGGACCTTCAGGCGGATATCACGCAATCTCACATCCACGTCGGCCAAAAAAGCGTCAATGGCGCGATTGTCCTGTGGCTGTGCAAAACTGCCGGTACGCAGCCAGCCGATCCCGTTGTCTCCGCGCTCACCCCGCTTTGCCCGGGTGCAAGGTCGGGCACGGTGTCGGGCACTCTCCGGGACGCCAATACGCTCGGCAATGCTACGCAGCAGCTCGCCGTCGGCAATCTAGACGACGCGCTTATCGCGATCGAGCACGGCAAGGCGTACGGCAACATCCACACCGTCGCTTCGCCGGGCGGAGAGATCCGCGGCCAGATCCACTCCAAGCGCCACGATCACTGATCGGAACGATCTAGCCCGCAAAGGGGACCCACGGCGGTCCCCGTTCCTTCCTGCTACCCTGCTTTCGCGCCGGTATCCCGGTCCGCTCCGCCAGTTGCCAACGCCGTCCCGCCACACTCTTTCGCGATGAGCCGAGCGACTACGCGCAGCTCACCTCCGGCAGTCAATCTGCACCTCAACGATCAGGGTTGAGCGTTGTCGGCTCGGTCCCTTGAACGACTGCTATCGCCGCGTAGCGCAAATGACTGCAATTGGCCAGAAGCGGTCTGTCGCTGACGACCGCTTACGACCCACGGAAGCACTCTGCTTGGTGGCGACTGCCTTCATGACCAGTTTTCCAAGGGGCTGGCCAGCGGCATCTCGCGTGTTGCGCAACGATGTTCCTATGGGTGTCGGCGCCGCACTGTTCGCAAAGTAGACTCCATTCATGTTGATGGTAAATACATAGAGCGGACCTGAACGGAGCGCGCTACGAATGCTCAGGCTAGCGCCACGCACCAGTGGCTCGAACAGATCCATGAAGTTACGTGACGCCGCCGATGTCGCGATTGCCCGACTCGAGGTTCAAACACAATAATTTTCGAGCGTTGTCGAAATCGGGCTTCCCCAAACGACTAAGGATGTAGGACAAGAATTATCAAAGGAGAAATGCCATGAAATTCATGATGCTGATGATCCCCGCTGTTTATCAAGGCGGCAAGACGGTAGACCCCAACTTCGTACCCGATCCGAAGAAGGTGGAAGAAATGGGCCGGTTCAATGACGAGATGGGCAAGACCCTCCGGATTGAGTCTTTGAACGGACTCCACCCGCAAATCACCGGCGCCCGCGTCTCGTTCGGCCAAGGCAAGCCCACCGTGACCGATGGACCTTACATCGAATCCAAAGAAGTGCTCGGCGGTTACTGGATGGTGGAGGCTTCATCAAAAGAAGAAGTCGTGAAGTGGGCGCAGCGTTGCCCGGCCGAGCCCGGTGACACGATCGAGATCCGTCAGATTTTTGAGGCGTCGGATTTCGCAATAAAAAAATAGGGCGTGTGTCCTGAAATACATCTCCCTAGGTTAAGCCGCGAGCACTTGCATCGTCATATGGAGTTGTTGTTCCAACCCGCAAAGCGCAATGGAAAGGAGACGTTATGAGCACGAACAATACCTATCTCGCAGTTTTCCTTGGCAGCAAAACCAGTCCGCGACGAGTGGCCTGGGACGCCCTGCCCGAATTGGATCGCCGCGCGAAGGAAAAGGAAGGCATGGCAGCTTGGAAGGCGTGGGTCGAGAAACATCACGCCGCCATTGTCAGCATGGGCGGGCCATTGGGGAAAACCAAGAAGGTCACGCAAGGTGGGATCGACGATAAAAGCAATGAGTTGGGCGCATTCACGGTTGTGCGCGCGGATTCGCACGAGGCTGCCGCCAGACTCTTCGACAGGCATCCGCATTTTTCCATTTTTCCTGGAGATTCCGTCGAGATCATGCCCGTGCTGCCCATTCCAGGCGTCTAGGGAAGGTAGTGCGCGCGGGTGACCTGCATCCGGACCCTGCCCGCGCGCACTGCATCATCGCCGGGGCCGCCTACGACGCTGGCGGTGGCGCGACGCAGCTACCTAGAATCCCTCGCACCACACC
>Ga0207701_10001400_pt1 | contig 25449 bp, 24 predicted proteins | sample KBSSwiSSwithPhiX_FD_184294 | JGI IMG/M metagenome (GOLD analysis project Ga0207701, IMG submission 184294) | Switchgrass rhizosphere bulk soil microbial communities from Kellogg Biological Station, Michigan, USA, with PhiX - S5 (SPAdes) (version 2) | ecosystem: Environmental > Terrestrial >... | reverse complement strand
GCTTGCCCCAGGTGATCTTTTCATTGGGAACAGCGCCTGAATATGATCCGTATGAGGTAGTGGAATCTGAGATCTGGCAGAAGTAGCTCCAGAATGGAACATCATGCCATTCGAGATCCTGGTACATCATGGGTACAACGCATATCGGGAAATCACCCGCAATGCCTCCGCCAATCTGAAAAAATCCAACTCCTTTTCCTGATGAATTTTTCCGGTACCAGTCCGACAGGTAAACCATGTAATCGATACCACTCTTCATTGTTGAAGATTTGAGTTCTTTCTTGATCACATAGGAAGCGAAAATATTTCCCATGGTGCTGTCTTCCCAGCCAGGTACCACGATCGGGATGTTCTTTTCAGCTGCTGCAAGCATCCAGCTGTCTTTGGGGTCTATTTCGTAGTACTGTTTCAGTGCTCCGCTGTTGAGCATCTTATACATGAACTCGTGAGGAAAGTAACTTTCATTTTTATCATTTGCATCTTTCCACACCTGGTGTATGTGCTTCTGAATTCTTCTGAAAGCTTCTTCTTCGGGGATGCAGGTATCGGTAACCCTGTTGTAGTGATTTTCGAGTAATTCCCATTCCTGCTGCGGGCTCAGATCACGGTAATTGGGAACTCTTTTGTAATGGCTGTGTGCCACAAGGTTCATTATATCTTCTTCAAGGTTTGCTCCGGTACAACTGATGATGGCAACTTTATCCTGTCTTATCATTTCTGCGAGGCTCAATCCAATCTCCGCGGTACTCATCGCTCCTGCCAGCGTTATCATCATTTTACCACCTTCCAGTAAATGCTGCTCGTATCCTTTTGCTGCATCAATTAAAGCCGCTGCATTGAAGTGCCTGTAATGATGTAAAATAAATCCTGAAACCGGTCCTTTGCTCATATACTGAAATTTGTAGCGGGCAAAGGTAAAAAAAAGGGAGTACCTGACTCCCTTATTTTCTTTTCTCCTTTTTGAATGTTGTCCAACCTGTTGTTCCTTCAGTTTTCAGTATAGTTATATGTGTTGCGCTTTCTATTGTTGCATAGTAGGCAGTTTCACCATTAGATGAAAGTTCAAACAGTTCAGTAAGCCAGCCTTCACCATATTTGCTTTTGAGTTCAGCTGAAAGTGCAAGAGGAAGCTGACTGGTGTGAATACGCCTTGTGATAGCTACCTGTTCACCATCTGAGTTGTAGTATGCGAACATTTCCTTTCCGTCTGCTTTAAATGAAACTTTATAAAGATTGTCCTTTACTTCCCAACGTACATCCTCTGCATATTGAAAAGATTTTTTAAAAGTGATTTCAGCTTTCTGGTTTATACTATTTGTTTTGTTTGCAAAACCAGAGATTGTGATTGTTGTCAGCACTACGGCCAACATGATTAACTTTTTCATTTTACTTAATGTTTTTTTATGTTTAATTTTTTTAATTGTCTAACGCGTTATATAGAATCAGACGCACTAACGGTAAATAGGTTACAGTTGCTCCTCTGTTTTTTTGTAAATTGATTTTCGTGAATTACCTGGCGCATGCATATCTCTCTTTTGATGACCCTGAAGTGTTAACTGGTAATATGATCAGTGATTTTGTTAAAGGGAAGAAGAAATACGGGTATCCACCCCGGATCCTTGCCGGAATAGATCTCCACCGTGCAATCGATGAATTCACTGATGATCACCCGGTTAACAAAGAGATTTCCAAAATATTCAGGCCTGCGTACAGATTATACAGCGCAGCGATGCTCGATGTGGTGTATGATCATTTCCTGGCGGTTGAACTGGCTGCCTTACCCCAAAGTTTTGAGGAGTATACCCATGCTATATATGCAAATCTTGAAAAGCACAAGCCCGTTTTCCCCGATGCTTTTAACAATATCTTTCCATATATGAAGCAACATAACTGGCTGTTCAATTATCAGTATGTATGGGGAATTGAAAAAAGCCTGGCGGGATTGGTTCACAGATCGGCATATTTATCAGAAAGCAAAATTGCATTTGAGCTATTCAATACAAGGTATGATGAAATTAAAGCGGCCTTCCAGGTGTTCTTTCCTATGTTGAAGAACTTTGCTCTCAAAAAATTTTCAGATATTCACTAAATGTTATCCAGCTTCAGGTACACTTTGTCCTTCCAGGTTTTATTCTTTTCAATTCTTTCTTGCAGAGATAACAAACCAGCACCCGTACAGCAGGTGAATGTTCAACCCGCAGCCGCCAAAGCGCAGGAAAAGAAGCGGGCTTCGAATATGGATAAGTCGCCAATGGACATTGCCTATTACCCCGAAGATTTTCCTATTTTGAAAATGTCGGGTAAAGCTACCGGTGAGCCTATAGCCAGAATTATTTATAGCCGTCCATCGAAGGACGGGCGTGAAATATTCGGAAATGTTGTGAAGTATGGAACTTACTGGAGGCTCGGTGCTAATGAAGGAACTGAACTTGAATTTTTCAAAGATGTTTCAATTCTCGGAAAGACCGTTAGGAAAGGACGCTATATCATTTACACTGTTCCATATAAAAATAAATGGACGATCAAACTCAACAATGACCTGTATACCTGGGGGCTTAGTATACACAGTGCAAAGGATGTTTATTCATTCGATGTGCCGGTATCTCCCGCTGAAAATAATTACGAGGTACTCACCATCAAATTTGAGTCAAAAGATAAAGGCGCGCAATTGATGATGGCGTGGGACAGCGTTAAAACTTATCTGCCGTTCAATTACTAACATGTGCGGAATCGCAGGCATCATATCGCAGGAAAGCTCAAAGATCAATGAACATATTCTAACGCGAATGGGCACAAGCCTTGCCCACCGCGGTCCCGATGGGAAAGCCACCTGGATCAGTAATGATGGTTATGCAGGATTTTCTCACCGGAGGCTTACAGTTATAGATACAAGTGAAGCGGCAGCACAACCCATGCATTATGCCGGTAGCTATACCATTATACATAATGGAGAAATTTACAATTACATTGAACTGAGAGAAGAACTGAAAAAGAAAGGGTATGAGTTTAAAACTGTATCTGATACAGAAGTAATTCTTGCAGCTTATGCGCACTACCGGGAGAAATGCGTTGAATATTTCGAGGGCATGTTCTCGTTTGCCATCTGGGATGATCATAAAAAGATATTATTCTGCGCGCGCGATCGGTTTGGAGAGAAACCATTTTATTATACTGAGGACAATGGTTTTTATTTTGCATCGGAGATAAAAGCATTCAGTGTTGCAGGAATCCTGAGCGAACATGATAATGGAATGTTACTATACTTTCTCGGCTCCGGCAATACAATAGATCCATCCGATAGCTCGAGAACCTTTTACAGAAGGATCAAAAAATTACCTGCCTCCCATTGGCTGAAATATGATGTAAGAAATTCAGCGGTTACCATTAATAAGTACTGGGAAGTATCGCGTGAAGTCTCATCAATAAAGGTTAATGAAGCCCAGGAAAGATTGAATGAATTGCTAACGTTGTCGGTCACTCGAAGACTACGCAGTGACGTTCCCATCGGAACAAGCCTCAGCGGCGGACTTGACAGTTCTTCCATTGCAGCCTGCTTATGGGAAATGCAGGTAAGTAACCTCAAAACCTTTACTGCCTCTTTTCCGGGTTTTGAAAAGGATGAAGCGGGGAAAGTTAAAAAGGTGGCGGACAAATTTAATCTCGGGAATATAGCAGTAACGCCAACTGCGGCGGACCTCGCGAACGACCTGGAAAAGGTTGCCCGCTTCCAGGATGAACCCATTGCTTCCGCCAGCGTATATGCACAGTTCAGGGTTTTTGAGCTTGCTGCGCATGAGAACGTAACCGTTTTACTCGACGGCCAGGGGGCGGATGAGGTCCTGGGCGGTTATGATCATTACCGAAATTGGTGGCTTAAAAGTTTATTTCCTGCATTTGCCGCCAGGGTGCTTGAGCGGCGGGGAAGAAGGGAATTATTTGATCCTTCATTAAACAGGGGTTTTGCTGAGTCGGCCGCCAAAGAGATAAACATAGTTAAACCTGTTGTTCACCGGCTTAATGACCTGCTCTATTTTGATACATTTTGCGCAGGTCTCGAACAGTTGCTCAGGTATGCCGACAGAAATTCAATGGCTCACAGCAGGGAGGTAAGACTACCATTTCTAAATCATGAGCTGGTAAGCTTTGCATTCAGCTTGCCCGCTTCAATGAAAATACATGGAGGATTCACGAAATGGCTGCTCAGGAAAGTCATGCACGGCAGGTTGCCAGATGAAATTGTATGGACAAAAAGGAAAACCGGCTTTGAGCCACCCCAAAAAAAGTGGATGGAACATAAGGGGATGCAGGAAATAATAATGGAAGCCAGGAAGAACCTGGTAAAAGACGGAATACTGAATAAAGTTGTTTTGGATCAACGGTTATCTGCAAACGAAGCATTTGACAGGAGAGCTTACGCCTGGAGATGGTTGGCGACATCAATGTTTATGCACAAAAAAGGGGTCTGAATAGAAATTCAACCCCGTTTTTAAAATCCAATATCCTATGAAAAACCGTTGTAAATGTAAGGGTAAGCGCTGATATGCCAAATAGATTTTTGGGAATGCGTATTTTTACGCAATCAGTTCTTGATCAGCTTTTCCTGCGACATTATATTAGTAAGTTTATTAATAAATCGGATCAGATAAACTCCTTTTTCTAATGATGAAACATTTATAGTGTGCAGACCCTGAACATGGGATTCTGATAATCTCACCCTTCCATTGGCATCGGTGATCATCAGGTCGAGCGGGGCTTCAGTTCTAACGATAAGCACGTGATCAACCGGGTTTGGGTAAAATTTAAAGGCTACATAACCTGCTATTGTAACCGGGATAGTTTTTGAGTATAATGAGTCGCCATGCTTAAAAGCATACCGTAACCTGTAAAAGCTCTTACCTTTTCTTGGAGCATCGTCTGTCCACTGAAAAATTTTTTCCGCAACAAGATTGCTGAGCACACTTACCACTTCAAAACTTTTACCATTGTCACTGCGCTCTATTGCAAAAAAATCGGGCATTGAGTTGGAAACGGTCCAGCTTAGAATGATCTTTAAGTTATCTGTTATGCGTGATGAAAGGTCGTGGATGATCCTGTTAGGATCTTCAATCATTATGTCGGTCGGACTGGAATAATCCGGCGGCGATTGGGAATAACACGCAAGCGCAAGAAAGCTTACGTAAATTGAAAGCAGTAATTTGATCATACAATCTAATGGGTAGAGAACGAAAAGTTATTAACAAAAGTAATGCCGCCTTGTGGAAAACTTCACATTGTATTGAAAATTAACAGAATTAATTATGACAACACGAAATGTACTAGCCCGGAAAAGAATTGCTCTTGTAGCACATGACAACAAAAAAAAGGATTTGGTGGTGTGGGTTGAAGAGAACAAAACTGAATTATCGCGGCATGAATTATACGCTACAGGCACTACAGGGAAAATGATGGAAGAGCAACTGGACCGCCCGGTATCGAAATTGCTTAGTGGTCCTATAGGAGGGGACCAGCAGATCGGTGCTATGATAGCCCAGGGTGCACTTGACGTTCTTATTTTCTTTTGGGATCCGATGGAGGCGCAACCGCACGACAGTGATGTTAAGGCTTTACTTAGAGTAGCCATTGCATGGAATTGTATTGTGGCGTGTGATAGTTCTACTGCTGATTTTTTAGTTACCTCACCATTAATGCTGAAAGAATATGAAGTGAAGGTTCCAGATTACACAACATACCTGCAAAGGAAAATCAACATTTGAAAATACAACAAGCAATACAGAACAGGGGTATTACAGGAAAAATAGTGCGGTACGGATTAAGACCCCTGGCAGGGCTTGTGGCGGTCTTAATAGTGATATGGGTAATATTCTGGGTATATGTTGTAACACATGAGGAATCTTTAAAGAACAGGATATCCAACGCCATCCATCTTAAAACACGGGGCGATGTTAAAATTGGCGGGCTGTCGGTCAGCTTCTTCCGTACGTTTCCCATGCTTTCCCTCCAGTTAAATGATGTGCTGATAAAAGACAGCATTGTTGCCTTCGCCCATAAAGATTTCCTTAAAGTATCCGATATATATCTCCGCATCAGTGTTCCGGGACTTATTAAAGGAAACTCACCGATAGGTAAAATACTGATCAGGAATGGAGAGATCAATGTTTTATCTGACACCAGCGGTAATACGAATGAGTATATTTTCAAAACAAAACCGAGAGAAGGCAGGAAGACGACCCTATCTTTTCCCGACCTTGAATTGCAAAATATTACAGGATCTTACGTTGATCCGAAAAGGAAAAAGGATTATTCAGGGATCATTCATTCGTTGAAATGTTCTGCAAAAGACCGGGATGGCATTCTTCATATTAAAATGAATGTGCGCCTGCTGGCAAAAAATCTTTCTTTCAACACTCTCCGCGGCGCTTATCTGAAAGAAAAAATGATCGAGGGCAAATTCACTGCCACTTATAACAGGGAGTCGAAGGACCTTCTGGCAGAGAATGTGAAATTGTATCTCGACAATCATCCTTTCATTTTCAATGGAAAATTCAATCTTGATAACAGGAACGCCAATTTTAATCTCGACATTCACAGCCAGGCTGTGATGTTTGCACAAACAGCTTCACTTCTTACTGTACCCATCCAGAAAGCCCTTGCTCCATATTCTCTCAATAACCCTGTAAACGTGGTGGTAAAACTATCAGGGAAAACAATTTTAGACTACATCCCTTTGGTGGAAGTGTTTATGGACGTTGAAAAGAATAAAGCGATCACGCCCCAGGGAATGTTTGAGGACTGCACATTCCAAGGGTACTTTTCAAATGAAATGGTCAAAGGAAAAGAAAGAGATGACCTAAATTCATTTCTTCTTTTCAAGAAATTTTCCGGAAGATGGGAAAATATCAGGCTTGCATCAGACACTATTAAAATATCAAATCTTATAAAGCCCTATCTCGAATGTGATGTTGCTTCGGACGTTGACATGAAAACAGTGAACAAGCTCGCCGGGAGTAAAACTCTTCAATTTCTCGATGGTAGAACTTCCTTTAAAATTGATTTTAAAGGTCCCATATATGGCGGAGACAGTGCTGCCTCAAATATTAACGGGTACATTGATATAACCGGTGCCTCTATCAAATACATGCCGCGTAGTATCCTGCTTTCCAACTGTGAAGGCCGTTTGAAATTTGTGAACAACGATCTTTTTGTAAACAAGCTGGAAGCGGAAATAGGGAAAACAAAATTGCATATGAATGGCAGTGCAGTAAATTTTCTGTCGATGCTGAATGTCAGCCCGGAAAAGCTGGTATTGAAATGGAAGATATATTCACCGTGGCTGCACCTCGAAGATTTCAGGGAACTGCTTTCATCATCATCATCCAAAACTCAGAATAGTCAGCAACGAAAGGGTACCATCGCGAAAACTTCATCGAAAATAGATAAGATGTTTTCAGATGGCGACATGTATATCGGTCTTGAAGCCCCGGAAATGGATTACAAAACATTCAGGGCAAAAATTGTTAAGGCAGATGTTTTGTTCACTCAATCTGAAATAAAATTGCAAAGGGTGTCACTGAATCATGCCGGCGGGTTTATGAATGTAACAGGATCGGTCAGGAACGGTGCAGAGAAAAACCCCGTAGCATTAAAAGTGATGATGCAAAAAATGAATATTCCTGAACTGTTTTCAGCATTCAACAATTTCGGGCAGGATGCAGTGACCAACAAGAACCTGAAAGGAAAACTGTCGGCTGACATCACCTACCAGACTTCTATCACGAATAAAGCTGAACTGGTGTCGGCAGATTCCGATGGTTCCATTGATTTCGAACTTGAAGGGGGTGAGCTGAAAGATTTTGAACCACTGCAGGAAATTTCGAAAAAGGCATTCAAAAAGCAGGATTTTTCTAATATCCGTTTTGCCGATCTTAAAAACAGGCTCGATCTTAATGGAACTGCATTCATCATCCATTCTATGGATATCCGTTCCACGGCCCTGAACATAACCGTAGAAGGAGTTTATGATTTTAAAAAAGGAACGGATATGTTTATAAAACTGCCTTTACGTAATCTGCTAAAGAGCCAGGCCAATACAGACATTTCCGACGGAGGAAAAGCAGCCCATGGCGTAAGCCTGAGACTAAGAGCAAAAACAGGTGATGACGGCAAACTGAAAGTAAGCTGGGATCCATTAAGGCTGGCCAAAAGAAATAAGAAAGATGTGATGGACTCTGCAGAGCAAAAAAATTAAGATTCGGTATTTTTGCGGATTCAATTATGGCATTCAGGTTACATACTCCATATTCCCCTTCCGGCGACCAGCCACAGGCAATTGAGCAACTGACAAACGGGATACTCGAAGGCGAAAGGTACCAGACCCTGCTCGGGGTTACAGGTTCCGGCAAAACCTTCACCATGGCAAATGTTATCCAGAATGTTCAGCGGCCAACCCTGGTGCTTACACATAATAAAACCCTCGTTGCACAACTGTATGGCGAATTCAGGCAGTTCTTCCCGGAAAATGCGGTAGGCTATTTTGTGAGCTATTATGATTACTACCAGCCGGAAGCATACATGCCTGTCAGCGATACTTATATAGAAAAAGATCAAAGCATTAACGAAGAGCTTGATAAGCTCAGGCTGCAGGCGACCGCACAATTATTAAGCGGAAGAAGAGACATTATTATAGTGGCATCTGTAAGCTGCATTTATGGTATCGGTAATCCTTCAGAGTACGAGAACAGCATTATTCGATTGCAACCCGGCCAGGTGATATCCCGCCAGGGATTCCTGCATTCGCTGGTGAATTCTTTATATACCCGCAGCCAGGGAGAATTCGGCAGGGCAACATTCAGGGTGCAGGGCGATACAATAGATATTAATCTTCCCTATCTCGATTACGGTTACCGCATTTCTTTTTTCGGGGATGAGATTGAAGAAATTGAAAGTATAGATGTGAAGAATGGTAAACGCATCATGCGGCTCGAGAATGCCGCTATTTTTCCGGCAAATCTTTACCTGGCGCCTAAAAATATGATGCAGCAGATACTGGCAGAGATCCAGGATGAAATGCAAGCACAGGTAGATTATTTTAAATCGGTTGGCAAATTCATTGAGGCGCAGCGGCTAAGTGAACGCGTAAATTTTGATGTTGAGATGATTCGCGAGCTCGGCTTCTGCAATGGCGTTGAAAACTATTCCAGGTTCTTTGACAGAAGAAGACCAGGCAGCCGGCCGTTCTGCCTGCTTGATTATTTTCCAAAGGATTACTTGTGTGTGATCGATGAAAGCCATCAGACCATACCACAGGTAAGCGGCATGTATGGTGGAGACAGAAGCAGAAAACTGGTTCTTGTTGATTATGGTTTCAGGTTACCCTCTGCTCTCGATAACCGGCCGTTGAACTTTCATGAATTTGAAAGTATGACCAACCAGGTGGTATTTGTTTCCGCAACACCCGGAGATTTTGAGCTGGAAAAAACCGGTGGTGTGGTGATCGAACAAGTGGTGAGGCCAACAGGATTACTTGATCCGCCGATAGAAATAAGGCCAAGTGTTAACCAGATCGATGACCTTCTCGATGAAATCGACAGACGGATAACAAAAGGCGACAGGGTATTGGTGACAACGCTAACGAAGAGGATGGCTGAAGAAATGGATAAATACCTGCACCGTATCAATATCAAATCAAAATACATTCACAGCGAGGTGGACACGCTGGAACGTGTTGAAATATTGCGTCAATTAAGATTAGGGGAGATCGATGTGCTTGTGGGCGTGAATTTGCTGCGTGAAGGGCTCGACCTTCCGGAAGTTTCGCTTGTAGCTATTCTTGATGCGGATAAAGAGGGATTTTTAAGAAATGAAAGATCCCTGACACAAACAGCCGGCCGTGCAGCAAGAAATGTAGACGGCCTTGTTATTTTTTATGCGGATAAGATGACGGAAAGCATGCAGAGGACGATCGATGAAACCTCGCGAAGAAGAGAGAAACAAATTTCATACAATGCCGAACATAATATTACTCCTACAACCGTTAAAAAAAGCAAGGATCAGATTTTTGCGCAAACATCGGTACTCGATATAAAAGGGTACGATCCAAAAAATCCGCATGCGCTTGGTGAAGCAGATCCACCGGTTACGCTTGTCGCTGAAGAACAGGTAGAATATGTTACTATTCCTCAACTGGAAAAAGGTATTGCAAAAATCCGCAAGGAAATGGAGAAGGCCGCGCGTGATCTTGACTTCATGGAAGCTGCACGTCTGCGCGACGAGATGTTTTCCCTGAAAAAAAGACTCGAAGAGATGAAAATAAAGTGAAGATGCTGATGCCTGCATCAAGAAGCATTGAATATACACCCCGGCCATAATACTTTTTCACAAACTGGCTCATGGCTTTGTAAAATTGCTTCACATACTTAAAGTCTTTTTTTGTGCTTGCTCCTTTATAATGAATGATGGAGGTTCCTGCAAAATAGTAATTTTTATAACCTGCCTGTTTTATCCGGAAACTGAGGTCGATGTCTTCAGCATACATAAAAAATCTTTCATCGAATCCACCGGTTTTCTGCAGCACTTCTTTCTTTACCATCATAAATGCTCCTGAAAGCACGTCGGCTTCATGATCCATATTTTCATCAAGATGTCCGAGATAGTATTTTGAAAATAAAGGTGAGCGTGGGAGCATCCCCGTTATACCGGTCATTTTCCAGAAAGAGACTATCGGCGATGGGAATCCTCTTTTAGATTCTTTCAGGAATTTGCCTTCACCATTCAACATTTTTACGCCGAGGGCTCCAGCCTGGGCATGCGCTTTCATGAAGGTTATGCATTTTTCAAAGCAATTCTGAGGTACTGTTGTATCAGGGTTCAGAAATAAAATGAATTCCCCTTTTGCAATGGCCAGTGCCCTATTGTTTGCTTTGGCAAAACCTTCGTTGACCATGTTACTGATAAAATTGAATTGCGGGAAAATTGGCTGGAGATAATTGATACTGTTGTCGGATGAAGCGTTGTCTACAATAATTACTTCTGCTTCCAGGTTTTCAATGGCTTTTGCAACTGAATGCAGGCATGATTCAAGCAGTAGTTTTACGTTGTAGTTTACGATGATAATGGATAGGGTCACCGGGTAAAGGTATGTAAAACGTAAAATGAAATCGGCAGACGGAAGAAGGAATGGTTTAAATGTTAATGGATGGTATCCATTCGAAGGCAATGACGTATTTTTGGCATCGTCCGCAAAAGCGGGCCGGGAAAGGATGGCTCTATTTGATATTTCATTACCGCCCTCGATTGCAAAAGCGTTGAACTTGCCTGGGAAATCTCCTGAACGGCAGCAATTAAGAGTGTTGAAAAAACTGCTTAAGAAAGCGAGGTTCACAGAATTCGGCCAGCAATACCATTTCGATGAAATGCTTCTTTCTAAAAAACAGTGGCAGGAGTTCCGGTCGCGCGTTCCGTTATTCGATTATAACAAAATATATAAAGACTGGTGGCACCGTACGCTTAAAGGCATACCTGATGTATGCTGGCCTGGAAAAATAAAGTACTTCGCGTTGAGTTCAGGAACATCTGAAGCCGCAAGCAAATACATTCCTATAACCAGTGACCTGATGCGAGGAAACAGGATGATCATGATAAAACAACTGATCAGCCTGCGAACTTATCATGACATCCCGGTACGCAGTCTCGGAAAAGGATGGCTGTTCCTGGGCGGTAGTACAGATCTTGAGAAAGGTCCGGGTTATTATTCCGGAGACCTGAGCGGTATCACAGCCAAAAAAGCTCCCTTCTGGTTTTCTCCATTTTATAAGCCTGGAAAAAAAATTGCTAAAACAAAAGACTGGAATAAAAAAATAGACAAGATTGTTGAAGAGGCACCTAACTGGGACATCAGTTTCGTTGTAGGTGTTCCGGCCTGGATTCAGATGTGCATGGAGAAGATCATTGAAAAATATAATCTGAAAACCATTCACGACATCTGGCCCAATCTTTCATTCTTTGTTCATGGCGGCGTTTCTTTCGAGCCATATAAAAAGGGATTCGAAAGGTTAATCAGCAAGCCTCTTACCTACATCGAAACATATCTTTCTTCCGAAGGATTCATTGCATACCAGGACAGGCAGTTCGCAACGGGTATGCGCCTGGCTTTGAACGAACACATATTTTTTGAATTCATTCCCTTCAACGACAAAAATTTCGATGCCGACGGTAATATTTTACCCAATGCCGAAGTGCTGATGATACAGCATATTGAGGAAGGAATTGATTATGCGATATTGCTAAGTACTGCGGCGGGTGCATGGCGGTACCTGATCGGTGACACCATACGCCTGGTTGATAAAAAGAGGAGCGAGATCATCATTACAGGAAGAACCAAACATTTCCTCAGTCTTGTTGGCGAGCACCTGAGTGTAGATAATATGAATAAAGCGGTGAACCTTGCCAGTTCTGAATTAAATATCTGCATACCTGAGTTCACAGTAGCAGGCGTGCCATACGGATTGTTCTTTGCGCATAAATGGTGGATAGCCTGCGATGATAAAACCGATCCTGATATATTGAAAAAGAAAATTGACCAGCATCTTGTTGAACTAAACGACGATTACGCTGTTGAAAGAAAAAGCGCTCTCAAAGAAGTTTACCTCGAAATATTGCCCGAGTCTAAATTTATGGAGTTCATGAAATTCAAGGGCAAAATTGGCGGCCAGCATAAATTTCCCCGGGTTATGAAGGGGAAAATGTATGATGAGTGGATAAGGTTTTTAGATTAAATAAATTTACAGGATGTGGCATGCCATAGTAAATGGAATAACGTTAGGGTTGGTGCTGATGATATCGGTTGGTCCTGTTATCTTCTCCATAATAAAGCAGAGCCTTAATAACGGAAGGGAAGGAGGATTCAGTTTTGTAGCTGGCGTGTGGCTCAGCGACATACTTCTCATCATTGTCAGCAATGCGTTTTCTGAACTGGTGACTTACATGATGGAGTATCGCAAGATCCTTGGGATCTTAGGCAGTCTTTTCCTCTTGCTGATGGGTGTTTTTTATGTGTTCTTCAAAAAAATAAAGCTTCAGAATCCTGAAGGAGGAATTTTAAAATTCACGAGAACCGACATTCTTAAAATTTTTTCTTCGGGATTTTTACTCAATACGCTTAATCCTAATGTATTTCTTTTCTGGCTGGGTACGGCAACCGCATTTGCCAGTGAGTATTCTTTTAATGAGCGCATTATGATTTTTTCAATATGCCTCATTATTAATGTTACGGCCGACATCGTTAAAGTGCTGATGGCGGGTAAGCTCAGAACCCGCTTAACATTACATAATATCACGCTTATCAATAAAATTTCCGGATCAATACTGATCGGATTCGGAATTGCACTGCTTGTGGGAACCATGCTCATCAGAAAGTAATAGTAACTTATTATCTTGCGGCAAAGCCAATATATTTAATGGCGGTGAAAACCAAAGGACTGGTACCCCGGTTATGGCGAAGGACTAAAAGGGTTTTAATCGTACTCTTTCTTCTTCATCTATTTTACATCCTCATATTAAAATGGGTTAATCCCCCCATTACACTAACCCAGATCGGCAGTTTATTCAGTGGGGATGGCTTAAAAAGAGATTACATCGACTTTGAAGACATGTCGCCATATGCGAAACTTGCCTTCATTGCTGCAGAAGACCAGAAATTTCCGGATCACAATGGCTTCGACTGGAAGTCGATCGGGAAAGCCATGGATTATAATAAACGCAATCCGAACAGGGTTAGGGGCGCATCAACCATCAGCCAGCAGGTGGCCAAGAATGTTTTTTTATGGCAGGGCAGAAGCACATTCCGCAAAGGACTCGAAACATATTTTACATTCATGATAGAACTTGTGTGGAGCAAGGAGAGAATCCTGGAAATGTATCTGAATGTAGCAGAAACCGGTAAAGGAATTTTTGGAATCGAAGCTGCTTCGCAGGCCATGTTCAGGAAACCGGCAAAAAAATTATCGCGGCGCGAAGCTGCACTGATCGCTTCCAGTTTACCGAATCCCAGGGTTTATACGATAGCACCACTTTCGCGGTATGTCGCAGAAAAATATCCACGGGTGATGAGAGGCATGTACAATCTTGAAAATGATCCTGACATTCAGAAATTACTCCAGGCTAATTAACAGTTATTTTAAATGACGAACTGTTTATTGAAGGTCGCCCGGCCAAACAGGTACTTATTGCGATTTTGCATTCATATTTTCCTTTTGGTACCGGGATTGCAAATGTAACGATGTTATGCTGCAAGACTTTTTCAATATCCTTCACAGTCATATTGGAAGATGTATAGTTTACAACCTTTTTATTTTTATAGACCGTAAGGTAAACAGATGCTGTGTCGTAAGGTGATTTACTGAAATAGTCAAGATATCCGGGTGGAGTAATAGTTGTAAAGGTTACTGAAATTTTATTACTGTCGATCGCAGTTGCCCGGATTCCTTCTATCATCACTTTTGAAAAAGAATAGTAAGCAGGTATCAACCTTCCGCCATTCCGGTCGCCATTCCTCAAAACAAATCCGTCATTAAAAAAATATTTATCATACTGGCCGAAAACATAAGCGGGCTTGCCGATGTAATTTTCTTCAATCGGCCAGAAGTTATAGTTATTTCTCCTGTATGTAGTTGTGTTCAGCGCAAGAGCCGTGTCGCCGGAATAGAACCAGTATTTTGAAGGTTTTTGATAGGTATCGAGGAATACTACATGGTAATCCTTCGCACGTGAGTGCACCTGCTTTACAAAATTTTTATTTTCATGGAATTCATCTTTGAAAATCCACCATGCCGGAGGCAGGTCGGCCATCATAATAATCCTGCCGATGATCACCAGTATCAAAGTAACTGGGAGTGTATAATAGAGGATCTTCCTGAGCTTATTATTTGTAAGCAAATACTGGTGGCTCAGAACGATCAATCCTATAAAAGAAGGGATCGTCCAGTTGGCCTCGGTTTTACCCATTAATGAAAAAACAAAGAAGAACACATAAATACCGGCGAAAGAAAACTTAAGCGCCCTTTCCATCAGTGATGTGGGTTTGTATAAAAACGCGGCAATGATGAGCAACCATCCCGTCAGTGGTCCTGCAAGCAAAACCTGGCCTACAATAAATTCAACCGTGTACCACGGCCGGTATTCAGCAGCGTTCCGTTCGAAAAGATGAAATTGAACAGAAGGATATCCGTTGATGTGCTGCCAGTATATGTGCGGTATGAACAACAGCAATGTGAACAGGATGGCGACATAAGATTGCCAGTGCCTGAAAAGTTTAAGGTTTGATAGGATGGTGAATATAACAATCAGCAAAGCATGATACTTGGTATAGAACATCAAAGCGATGACGAGACCGATAAGTAAAGTATTTGCCAATGACATGTTTGCCTCAAATCTTTTATAAACAAAAAAGAAGAGTGCGATAAAAAACATCAGCGGCGCATCGGGAACAGCAAGCATGCCTCCTACCTGTGCAAGCGTAAGTGATCCGCAGATAGCATAAAAGAGAAAATGATTTTTTTTAGCGATAAGAGATTCAATGATCAGCAGTGAAGCAGTTGAAAGAAATATGGTAAGTATCCTTACGCCAAGTTCGTTTTGGAATATTGCGTAACCAGCTTTAATGAGTATCGCTATCATTGGTGGATGATCGAAATATCCCCATGCAGGAAAATTCGAATACACCCAGTAATACGCTTCATCATCAAATAACTCTGTGTTAAACGCCTGAACGAAATGCAGTATAAGCCATGTTGAATAAAATAACAGCCTGTGGTATTTCAGTAAAACGCCTTTTATACGCACAGTAATAATTTTAATAATAAACCATTAACCTGTTCACTGCATCAACTGCCGTCCTTAATCTTTCTTCATGATTTCCGCTGATAATTTTCCAGGGAATGTGCTGATTGATCATATTATCTTTATAGATATTGAACAATTTCAACCTTGGCTCTATGTCAGGGTATTCGCGCAGGTCATCTCTCACCCAGGGAAGGTCGATATTGCACAACAGGTATAAAGTATATTTTCTTTCAGCGATCCTGTCCAGTATCCACTGATGGCAACGACCGAAAACAAATTCGCACCAAACCTTCATCACATACATATCTGTATCTACAAACAGTAATCCCCGCCTGGTTGTTGAGGCTATATCGTCTTCAAGCGCGAGCTGTAGTCTTGCAATAGTGAGTAGGTCGTTGTAAGTATAATTCATTCCGTTCTTCTGCAGATGTTCCCTTGCGTATTCAGGTACCCAGGAAGTGTTGTAATGTGCAGCGAGTTGTGTGCAGAGTGTACTCTTACCTGTAGATTCCGGACCGGAAATAACTATTCTCCTCGTCATTGCTTTTTTACTTTTTTAGTCCATTCTTTGAGTCCTGATACGGCAAGAATAAGTAATACAAGATAATAGAAGCTGGTAAAAACAAGCCCTTTAACAAAGTACAAAGGTATTGATGCAATGTTCGTGGCGATCCACCAGTACCAGCTTTCTATTTTTTTCTTTGCCATCAGCCACATGCCCGTGAATGCTGTTGCGGAGGCAAAAGCATCTGCGGCCGGTAAAGCGCCAGGGTAAAATTCTTTTTTAAGGTATGAAAGACATAAAAAAATGATAATATAGAAAGATGCAAAAAATGCCAAATTGCGGATCCATTCCCTCCCCGTTGAATAGGTGATGTGAAGCACGGTTTTTTTGTTTGCATCTTTTTTAGCCCATAATACCCATCCATAAATGCTTACCAGGGTATAATAGAGATTAACCGAAGCTTCGCCGATCAGGTGCTGCTGAAGACTTATAAAAATATAGAGGATAGTATTTACAAGCCCAACCGGGTAAACAAGAATATTTTCTTTCTTATTGAACCACACACTGGCAATGCCGAATACAACGGCAATAAATTCATACCATTTAGTTTGTTGTAGTCCTTCAATGAATTGATGGAAAATATCCATAATAAAAAACCTTTCTTTGGGAGAAAGGTTTTATAAAATTTGACAATTATATATTTATTATTCTGCTTCCGCAACAACTTCCTTCACTTCGGGGATCATTCTTTTCATCATTCCTTCGATGCCCGCCTTAAGCGTGATCATTGAAGAAGGACAACCTGAACACGATCCCTGCAGCATGAGGTTAACAACACCTTCATCATAGCTTTTGAACTGAATAGCGCCGCCATCCATTTCTACTGCCGGTTTTACATAATTTTCGAGAAGTTCTTTTATTCTCTTTACCACATCATCATCATCGGCGCTTACGGCATTGCTGCTTTCCTGCTTTAATGTGGCAACCTCTTCTTCATTGATCACAGGTTTGTTCTCTTCAAGATAATCTTTAAGGAACTGCCTGATAGAAGGTATTACATCCTGCCATTCAGTTTCGTTGGTCTTGGTGAGGGTAACGAAGTTGCTGGCAATAAATACTGCTTTAATAAACGGGAAGCCAAAAAGCTCAGTGGAGAGGGGTGATACCTTAGCGCTTTCAATATCCGGAAGATCGATGCTCTTTCCTGGGTAAAGCAGCTTGTTGGCCACGAACTTCATTGTTTCAGGGTTAGGAGTCATTTCCGTATATATGCTGATAACGGGATTTCCAGTTTTAATCATAGCTCACAATTTAGTTACAAAAGTAACAAACAACGTGCAAAAAAAGCAGAGAGGGAAAGCGGAGAAGGAAAGAGGTATTAATGATTGCAGTCTTCGGAATGGGCATGATTATGAATACGGCATGCTTTATAGTTGAGCAGGTGAGCTGAAACAATGAACACCAGTGCAAAAGGAAGGAGCCAGTACTGATAGTGGTGCCAAACCTGTTTTGCTATCAGAAAGGTTATGCCTGTAGTGAAAACAAGTACCGGCACAAAGCTGTGATGATGACGGCGGTAGCCGTGCCATAAGGAATACCCTCCTATCAGGAATGCAAGCAGGATCATGAAGTATTCAAAGCCAGTATTGTTCACAATATTAATCCCCAGGATCGGTAATGAGCTTAGGATCAGCGGTAGAATGGCGCAATGAATTGCACAAGCAATGGTGGTTACAATCCCTGCCGCATCCCAATTAATTCTTGCCATCGCGCAAATATAGTCAATAATTCAATTCATCTGCAACTGAGTTGCAAATACGGAGTTAAGAAAAATTCTGCCCTTCCTATGCAATGACCAAACCCTGTAACTTTGCGTGAACATGAGCAAAAAGGGGATATTTTACCTTGTTTTTTTTACAGTACTTGTTGTGGGCTTTTTCTTCGTACTGAAAGCGGTGATACCTGGATATGGGGATAAAAAATTCCAGGTGCTGAACCAGGTAAAACCATTTACGTTTACCAGCCAGGATGGAAAATTGATTTCGGAGCGCAATGTTGAAGGAAAAGTTTATGTGGCTGAATATTTTTTTACCAGCTGCACCGGCATCTGCCCCATCCTGAATTATAACATGAAGAATATTTATGAGAAATACAGAAATGAACCTGATTTTCTCATCCTTTCTCATACCTGCGATCCAGAAACTGATAGCGTGTCAAGATTGAAACAGTATGCAGACTCACTTAAAGTAGACACTAACAAATGGCTATTTCTGACAGGAAGCAAAGAGAACCTGTACAATGCTGCGAGAGTAAGTTACCTGCTCGATGATCCAAAAAACAATCTGCAAAACATAAAGGATCAGTTCCTGCATACACAATTCTTTGCACTGGTCGATAGAAATGGGCAGGTCCGCAAGAAAATTTATGATGGTTTGAAAAAAAATGAACTGAAAGAACTTGAGGAGGATATAGCAGTTTTGCTGAAAGAACCGGCAACAAAAACAAGGTTCTCAAATAATCTTTTCAATAATTGAGGAGGAATTTATGATGGATATAAAAATTGCCGAGGTCAATGATATTCTTCGAAGGAATCAGCTAAGCGTTACTGATAGCCGCAAAAGCATTCTTGATCTTTTTCTTCACAGCAATGGAGCGCTCGCTCATGCCGACATTGAAAAACAGACAGGCGAAAAATTCGACCGTGTTACCGTTTACAGAACATTGCAGGCTTTCATGGAAAAAGGCATTATCCATACTATTCCTACTTCTGATAATTCTATCAGGTACGCCTTATGTAAAGATGATTGTACCGAAGGTCACCATCATGATAATCATGTTCATTTTTTGTGTAATGTTTGCGGTAGAACTACCTGCCTGGATAGTGTAACGGTTCCTGAAGTAAAGTTGCCAAAAGGGTTCAGGCCAATGGATAGCCAGATGATCGTTTCAGGTATCTGTGGGCAGTGCCAACAGTAGTCCACAAATTCAATTAAAAAATAAAAGCCCCGATGTTGAAACAACGGGACTTTTTGGTTAAGGCTCTGATTAGAAGCTTTTCTATAATAGAAATATTTTTATGTTTTCTGCTCCAAATTAATCATTTCATCCTTCACAAATTCCATTAGCTCACGAATTTTTTCCGGAGCAAAGTCAAATTCAAGTCCTGCAGTCTTGTAAAGCTCAGGTAATGTTTTTGTTCCGCCCTGGCTGAGTGCGGTGATGTAGTTGTCGAGCGCTTTTTCTTTACTCTTTTTGAACTGCATCCACAAACCTATTGCTCCAAGCTGTGCTATGCCATATTCAATATAATAAAACGGAACTTCAAAAAGATGCAATTGCCTCTGCCATCCGCTTTTACGATATTCCTCAAGCCCGCTGAAATCCACTACAGATGAGGAGAACTCATTCAGTATCTCCATCCACTTACCGGTTCTTTCGGCTTCAGTGTGCTTTGGATTTTCGTAGATCCAATGCTGGAACTTATCGATGGTGGCTATCCATGGGAAAATGGTGATCACTTTTTCAAGTTCCTTCAGCTTAGCTCTCGACAGATCTTTCCCGTTGCTGAAGAAATGCTCCCAATGTTCCATGCTGAATAATTCCATCGCCATACTCGCCACTTCAGCTATCTCCATCGGGTATTCCTTAAAGGCACTCAATTCCAGCGGGTGAGCAAGAAAGGAGTGAACCGCGTGCCCGCCTTCGTGAACCATGGTGGTAACATCGCTGGTTTGTCCGGCTGCATTCATAAAAATGAATGGTGCTCCTGTTTCTGCAAGCGGGCAATTGTATCCTCCGGGAGCTTTGCCTTTTCTGCTGTCGAGGTCGAGGCGTTTCATTTTATCCATGCGCACCAGGCACTCTGCAAAGAAAGGACGAAGCTCACTGAAGCAGGCTATTGTTTTTTTCAGCAGATCTTCTCCGTTTGTAAATGGACGAAGCGGCTCAATGCCTTCAGGTTCTGCTTCAAGATCCCAGGGCTTTAATGTATCAACGCCAAGCTTTTTTCTTTTATTTTCATAGATCATGTTTACCAATGGTAGAACATGCTGTTTCACTGCTTCATGAAACTGGAAGCAGTCTTCTTTTGTGTAATCGAATCTTCCAAGTTCTTTGAATTTATAATCGCGGAAATTTTCAAAGCCGGCATTCTTTCCGATGCGGTCTCTTTTTTCAACAAGACTATTGAACAGGTTGTTTAGTTCATTACGGTCCTGTATCCGTCTATCGTTGATCTTCCTGTAAACTTCTTCACGAAGTTTACGGTCGTGGTCTTCCAGGAACTTTGCTGCCTGCTGCAACGTATATTCCTGCCCGTTAACAGTAACGGTCATTTTTCCGGAGATCACTCCGAACTGTTGTTGCAGCACACTCATCTCTGCCTGTATGGGCACATTCTCTTCCCGGAAAAGTTCAATGCTTTTCCTGATGTTCCTCAGATAAGTGAAATATTTTTTGCTGTCGAGCTCTTTGGTGAATGGGTTGGCAACGAGTTTCCTGTTGATCTGGTCTGCATAAGGCTGGATATGTGGCTGAATGTGCATGCAGAAGAAATTAAAGGCTTCTTCAAGCGATTTGTTTTCAGTGTCGCATGTCATGTTGATCTGTCTCCAGCATGCATCTTCGCTTACTACAGCTTCAAGTTCACTGATGTCTTTAAGCCATTTTTCAAGATCTTTTTGAGAATTGACCGGTCTTTCGAGCAATTCTTTAAAATATGGTTCGAGCTTATCCCAGGTAGTAATTGCAAAATCCTCCGGTAGAAATGACCGGGGTAATTTCTTTATGTCTGCGGACATCATGTGTTTATTTTTTCTTTGGAGCCGATTTTTTTGCTGGTGCTTTCTTCTCCGGTTTATTCGTCTCCTTTACTCCAGAAGTGGCTTTAGGTTGCCTGGGTTCCGTGGTTTTTTTGGCAGGAGCTTTCTTAGGTTTTTTTTCCTGTATTGGCTCCGGTTCGACTTTTGTTTTTTTCTTAGCCGGAGCTTCGGTTTTCTCCTCGTCTTTTTCTTTAGCTTTTGCCGCAGGTTTCTTCACCTCTTTTACAGGTTCTGCTTCAACAACTTTTAGTTCCTCAATTTCTTCTTCAGGTTCTGTAAGTTTTATCTCGATCTTATTTGCTTTCAGCACTTCGTACCATTTTGCCATCTTTTTAAGATCGCTGGAGTACACACGTTCAAAGTCGAGATCAGGAAATACTTTCTGGAAGTATTTCTTCACTGCTGCTGCATCTTTAAGGTCCGGAGTTTTTCCGCCTTCTTTTTCTATGGCGAAAAAAATCTCAACGAGGTTCACATTATCCTTTACAGTGAAAACCTCGATGCTTTCAAGATGTGAAAAATTATGTATGCGTGATGAAACGAATTTTGTGCTGTTGTCTTCAAGTGAGCGAACAATAGCACCGTCATTTTTGCTAGTCAAAAGTTCAAATAGTCCCGGCATTCCGGTTACTGCTATTATTTTTCCGTATTCCATGTAAATTATTTAAGAAAGGGCTGCAATATAAATGATTTTCTTATGACTGCTAAGGAGTAGAATTTATGCGTTTTTTTCGTAATATCGTCGCTTCCAACAATGCGGGTCTTGAATGAATGGAATCTAATTGAACGATTGAAGAAGGGCGATGAAGCCGCCTTTAAAGAGATAGTTGAATCGTCTCAGGGTTTAGTTTATAATACTGCTCTCGGCATTGTGCAAAATCCGGAAGACGCCGAAGACGTGGCACAGGAGGTTTTTGTTCAGCTTTATGAATCCATCAGGAGCTTTAAGGGAGAATCGAAGTTGTCAACATGGTTGTACCGTATAACGGTATCAAAAGCTATGGACCACCTCCGGAAGAAGAAACGAAAAAAGCGGTTTGCTTACGTTCAAAGCCTTTTCGGGGCCAATGACCAGCTTATTTACGATCCGCCCGACTTTGTTCACCCGGGTGTTAGCCTCGACAACAAGGAAAAAGCCAAAGAATTGTTTAAAGCCATCGACCAACTGCCACCAAAGCAAAAAATAGCCTTCACCCTCAACAGGATAGAAGGGCTCAACTACCAGGAAATAAGTGAAATAATGAAACTTACCGTGGCATCAGTGGAATCCCTGCTGCACAGGGCAAGGAAAAATCTTCGAAAAAACCTCGAAACCTACTATCTTCAAAATGAAAAGTAACACAGGTTTTATATTGAATTCACGTCTAATACCCTGTTATGAATAAGATGACAGACATGCAAAGCAAAGTTGATGAAGCGATGAACAGCGTGCTGAACATCGGTCAGGCCATGCCACAACCCTTCTTTTACACCAGGTTAATAGCAAGGATCAACAGGCAGGAAAACAACTACTGGGATAGGGTGGGCAGCCTAATCAGCCGTCCGGCTTTTGCTTTCATAACAGTTTCTATGGTATTGTTGTTGAACATTTACGTTGCTTTTAACGAATCTTCCCCATCTTCAGTCAGCCCAGATCTTTCCGAAATCGCCACAGCCGACGATCTAGGAACGAATACTTTCTATGATATTGAAAATGTTCAACCTTGATGAATCAATTATCAAGAAATAAGGTCTTACTTACCATAATAGCCGTTCTCCTCATTACAAACATTGTAATGCTGGTGCTTTTCCTCAGGATCAAACCCGTTCAACAGGAAGCAAAAAAACTCGGATTTACAGAGAAGTTAAAGAACCAGGTTGGATTCACCCCCCAGCAGCTTGCTGTACATGAAGCAAAAAAGAAAGCTTTCTGGGCGAGTGTACGAGAGCGTTCCGCAGAAATAAAAAAAACAAAGGAAGATTTTTACCATTACATGTACGATCCTTCTGTTCCTGATTCTGTAGTTGAAGCAAAGGCGAATATTATAGGAGATCAGCAAAAGCAACTTGACCTCTTTGTGATCAGGTATTTTAAATATATCAGAACACTCTGCACGCCCGAACAATTACCCAAATATGATTCATTACTACCGCTGCTGATCGAGAGAATGACAACTCGGCCTGAAAGAAGATAATCTTTTTATACCATCAGCACCCGGCTCTTCAGTACTGATTCTATTTCTTCTATTTTAAATGGCTTTGAAACATAATCGTCCATCCCCGCTTCAAGGCATCTTTCCCTATCACCTACCATCGCATCGGCAGTAAGGGCAATTACAGGAAGACTGCACCACGGTTCCGGCATTTTGCGGATTAGCTTCGTTGTGGCATATCCATCCATTTCGGGCATGTTCACATCCATAAAGATCAGTGCGGGATCAACGTAAGGAAGCATTTCCAGCGCCCTTTTACCGTTATTGGCCTTAATAACATTGAATCCCATTTTAGTGAGCACCTCGTTGATGAGCATCATGTTAATCGGATCATCTTCCACAACCATTATTGATGTTTCGTGCCCGATCTTTTTGATCTCGGGAGTTGGCTGCACTGGTTTTTCTACGTGAGTGGTTGCTACAAACATCGAGCAAAGAACACTGTAAAGCTCATACATCTTTACAGGCTTTGTAAGCATTTTGTAAATGCCGATCTCGGTTGCTTCATTTTGATGGATATTCTTTTCAAGAGATGATAGCATCAGTATATGGGCGCTATTATTATCCGGCAACATTTTCCTGATCTCCCTGGTAAGCGTTAGTCCATCCATTTCAGGCATGTGGTGATCGGTGATGATAAGATCGAGTTCTTCATTGTTCTTTTTGATCTTTTCTATCTTCATGAATGCCTCCTGTGCGCCTGAAGCAACTTCACACGGAATGCTGAAGTACTTCATGATCTCTTCCATAAGTTTGCGGTTGGTTGCATTGTCGTCGATGATCATCACCTTGCGTAAAGGTGGTTTGTATTCAGTTGAGATCTGCGGGCGTTCGTTGGTAACTTCTAGCGGAATGTGAAGTGTAAATGAACTTCCTCTTCCCATCTCACTCTTTACAGTGAGGTTACCGCTCATAAGTTCAGCGAGGCTTCGCGAAATAGTTAACCCAAGGCCGGTTCCGCCAAATTTTCGTGTGGTGGAGTTGTCGGCCTGGGTAAAGCTTTCAAATATCTTTCCGAGCTTCTCCTTACTGATACCGATACCGGTATCTTTTACAGAGATCTCTATGTCGAGGTATTTTTTGTTGTTCTTGAGATATATTTCTCCTGCGGGAATTGCAGATACCAGGATCTCACCCTGCTGCGTGAACTTGATAGCGTTACCAAGCAGATTTACAAGGACCTGCCTTATCCTCACCGGGTCGCCATTGAATTGAGATGGCAATGAAGGATCGATATGACAGATCATTTCAAGATTCTTTTCAAATGCTTTCACGGTAAGAATGTCAACGGTTTCTTCCACCAGCTCATCGAGCCTGATGGTCGTATTGTCGATGAACATTTTACCAGCTTCAATTTTAGAGAAGTCGAGAATGTCGTTGATAATCTCAAGTAGTCCGTAAGCGGATTTCTTTACGTTGCCGAGATAATCTCTTTGTGATTTCTGTAGTTCAGTGGTAAGTACCAGATCAGTGAAACCGATGATACCATTCATGGGGGTTCTTAATTCATGGCTCATGTTTGCCATAAACTCACTCTTTGTGGTGCTTGCTTTTTCTGCAATGTCTTTTGCAAGAACAAGCTCCTGCTCCATCTGCTTTCTTTCGATGGCTGCTGCGAGTGTAGAAGCAAATGATTGAAGGATCGAGAATTCTGTGATCGTCCACTCACGTTCATTTTCGCAGTCACAGAAGGAAACAAATCCCCAGAACTGGTTAAGCGTGAAGATCGGTATCGATGAAATTGATTTTACATTTTCCTTTTCCAGCTGTGCCTGTATGATCGGATCATTCAACTCGCGGGTGTGACCGCAATAGATGTCTTCCCTGCGAAGTGTTTTGATCATTTCAGTTTCTTCAGGCAGCGGCTGGTTCTGCAGGTCCGGATTGTTCGCCAGTAGTTCTCCGCTCGCACTGTCCCACCGGATCATCTGGCTTGTATATTTCTTTTTGGTGGAGGAATCTACATTGTTCCTGTAAACATTTACTATGTCTACATTCATTTTGATACCCAGCAACTGGATGGCTTCACCAATGGCATCTTCAAGATTATTATTGATGATGAGCTGATGTGTTGCTTCTGCAACCGCCTGTAAAAGCT
>Ga0207701_10001399_pt1 | contig 25466 bp, 23 predicted proteins | sample KBSSwiSSwithPhiX_FD_184294 | JGI IMG/M metagenome (GOLD analysis project Ga0207701, IMG submission 184294) | Switchgrass rhizosphere bulk soil microbial communities from Kellogg Biological Station, Michigan, USA, with PhiX - S5 (SPAdes) (version 2) | ecosystem: Environmental > Terrestrial >... | reverse complement strand
CGCTGGGTATTGTAGTTTGGCACAGGAACACCAAAACCAGGCTGATCGGTCGCCAGGTTTGGGTCGGACTGGACCTTGTTTAGGTAATTCATCTCCGGAAGGCGCGCACTACTGCCGTGTTGCGCTTGGTGATCGTTTCACGAACTACATTAAGTTCTCCGGAATTCGCGGAGCGAAGTTCTCAAAAATCTTCAATCTTGGTGACGAGATTCGTGAATCAGTGTCTCAGCCCAGCCTCAACGCGACCGACCGACTTGAGTGAGCAATCGCTATCCCGTCGCCACAGAACCAGCCGAGATCATTCATATTCTCCGGACATATCGGCGGCCGCAGTCGAGAAAGGCCGTCAGTTCCTCATGCGCGCGCGCGCAGGAACGCGACGTCGCGATCATTCCTCGTCACAAAACAATTGCAGAACGAGTGGGATTGTCGTTAACGCGCCGACTGCAACCAGCGTCCAGCCGATTGCGCGCCTCTGCTCACCGCTCAGCTTGTCAGAAAGCAAGAGCGCGATTCCAGCGCCCAGCATGGCACGCGTGCCGGCAATGAGACCGATTTGAGGAACAGTGACTTCGTGTTGTTTCATCCGTTACTTGACTCCTTCTGATTGTGCTAAACCACCACCATAGAAAGTAAGCCTGAGCAAACAAACATTTGGAATTCGCAACGTGACCGGCAGTGATGCCAGATCACAACAAATTCGTACCTTTTTTAACCCGCGCCGGGAACCGCAGGATCGTTCATATCCGATTCTTATTTAAAGGGAGGGACGCGGTCTAAATGCGTCGATGAGCTCTCTGACGGGAGTATCATTCCTCCTGGAAAAAGGGAAAATCCAACAGAAGGGAAAACAATGAAAAAACTTCTTTTACTTCCATTGATAGCAATCGGACTGGCTTTGGTTCCGGCAAAACAAGCTGACGCTCAGGTTTCAGTCGGCATCGGAGGAGTCGGAATCGGCTTCGGTTATCCCGGATATCGTTACGGCTACGGATACCCGGGATATGGCTATTCCGGATACCCGGGATATAGCTATTACCCGCGCAGCTACTACAACTACTACGGCGGTTATCCATCTTACCGAACGTATTACAATACTGGGCGGCCGTACTACTACAGCGGCCATCGATATAAGAAGCATCACAAGCATTATTACTACCGCCACTAAGCGGGTAGTTCATGTGAGGGTTAATCGGCTGGCTTGGAGCAATTCCAAGCCAGCCTTCTTCTTGCGTGAAGCCGAATTATTTCCCGTAAAAGGCTGACGCTCTCACGGGAAACGGACCTAGGGCGCGAAGCACCTTGCCTAAATCCGCAGATTACTCACCACCGTTACCGTGCCCTCCGCCACGCTTAACGTTGCCGCGAATCTCACCCCCGGGGAAAGTCGTCGTGTGCATGTTCGCATAGGATAGACCGTCGCGCACGGCCTCCAACGCCGAGGTTAGATCGCCTGCGGTTATTCCCTGAGCGCTGGGTCCCGTAACATTTGCTGCTGTGATTGTCCCCGTAATGGTTCCTGAAGTGGCCGCAGGGCAAGCGGGTTGGTTCCCGCCCCCACACAGGAATATCATCACACCACCGGCGACCTTGGTGGGCGCGAAGTGCAGGTGAGACACAACAAGGTTCGATGACAGACCGGAGAACGTTAGCGAGAAAGTAATAGTGTCTGAGATCGTCATTTCGAAGGCCGCTGTGCCAGCACTGTTGATTGGAGGTACCTCATTCGCCCCAGCGAGGCTTGCAGAAAAACGCTCCGTTTGCGAGTTGACCATTGGCGCAGCGATAAGATTTACCACCACCGCACTCAACGCGAAAAACCGATGAGATTTAGTTTTCATAATCATATTCCTCCCGCCGCGATTATCGTTATGTCAATGACAATCACCGTGAGCAGCGAATCGAAAAGTAACGTCTCTGTTACTTTTTTCGACGACGTCCTTTTTAATGTCACCGCACGGCGAGCAGCGGAAAATTCAGCGCGGGTGCTGTGACACCCCAGCGTCGACTACGAAATCGTCGAGCCCTGATCGTCGCGGCGTTTGCGAAAAAACTCCTGCAAGATTGCAGCACATTCCTTTTGCAAAACACCCGATGTAATTTCGCACCGGTGATTAAAGGTCGGCATCTGCAGCAGGTTCATCATGCTCCCGGCGGCTCCGGCAGCCGGATCTGGGCAGCCGAAGATCACGCGGCGAATTCGCGTGTGCACGACGGCGCCCGCACACATAGCGCATGGTTCTTTCGTCACATAAAGATCGCAATCCGTCAGACGCCAGTCGCCAACGGCCGCTTCAGCCTGTGTTAACGCCAGCATTTCCGCGTGCGCAGTGGCGTCTTTCAGCAACTCAACTTGATTATGCGCGCGCGCGATGATTTTGCCCTCGCGCGCGACGATCGCCCCTACCGGCACTTCATCGGCCGCGCACGCTTTCTCTGCCAGTCGCAATGCGTCGCGCATGAAATATTCATCAGGCAGCGGTTCGAGCATGTTAACGTGTAGCCACGGCCCTGTGGGCCGTCCAATTTATTAGCATGCGACGAGCCATTTCTTGACCGGCCACAGGCCGGTGGCTACAGAGGAAGCGCGCGCTTGCCCAGAAAAGTTCTTGCGCATATTAGGGACTGCCCATGCACGACAACATTGAATCGCATCTGGTCGAAAAACGCGTTTTCAATCCTCCACCGGGTTTCAGTAGTAAAGCGCGGATCAAAAGCCTGGCTCAATATCGGCGACTGTATCGAGAATCGATCCGGCAGCCTGCCAAGTTCTGGACGCGCGAAGCGAAGGAGCTGGTCTGGCGTGCGCCGTGGAAGAAGGTCCTCGAATGGAAGCCGCCGTTCGCTAAATGGTTCCTAGGCGGCAAACTCAACGTTTCGGAAAATTGTCTGGACCGGCACCTCGCAGGGTCGCGTCGAAACAAGGCCGCAATAATTTGGGAAGGCGAACCCGGCGACAAACGCACGCTCACCTATCAGCAGTTGCATCGCGAAGTCTGCCGGTTCGCAAATGTGCTCAAACGCAACAACATCAAAAAAGGCGATCGAGTCATCATTTATCTCCCGAACATTCCCGAGGCAGCGATTGCGATGCTGGCTTGCGCGCGAATTGGCGCGGTGCATTCCGTGGTTTTCGGCGGCTTCAGCGCCGACAGTATCCGCGACCGGATCAACGACAGCGGCGCGATCGCTCTCATCACTGCTGATGGCTCCTATCGTCGCGGCGGAATTGTGCCGCTAAAGAAAAATGTGGATGACGCGCTCCGCGTTGGCACTTCCGTCCGGCGCGTGATCGTTTTTCGCCGCGCGGGAAACGACATCCACATGGAGGAAGGCCGCGATGTTTGGTGGCATCGAGAACTTGAATACGTGGATGCAAACTGCCCGCCCGCGCCGCACGACAGCGAGCATCCGCTCTATCTCCTCTACACGAGCGGATCGACCGGCAAACCCAAAGGAATCCTGCACACCACCGGCGGCTACCTCGTAAATGTTTATTGCACCACCAAGTACGTCTTCGACATCCGCGATGAGGATATCTTTTGGTGCACAGCCGATGTGGGATGGGTCACAGGGCACAGTTACGTCGTCTACGGTCCGCTCGCGAATGGCGCAACCGTTGTCATGTACGAGGGCGCACCGAATTGGCCAGAGCCTGATCGGTTTTGGAGGATCATTGAAGAGTATCGGGTCAACATTCTTTATACGGCCCCGACCGCGATCCGCGCATTCATCCGTTGGGGCGATGATTGGGTCAGGAAACACGATCTCTCATCGCTGCGGTTGCTAGGCACAGTTGGCGAACCGATCAATCCGGAAGCCTGGATGTGGTACTCCAAAACGATTGGCGGCGGACGTTGTCCTATAGTCGATACGTGGTGGCAAACCGAGACTGGCTCGATCATGATCACTCCTCTTCCGGGGGCGATTCCAACCAAACCGGGAAGCGCTACGTTGCCGTTCTTTGGCGTCGACCCGGCCGTAGTCGACGCAAAGGGGCAGGAAGTCGGACCGAATATCGGCGGCAAATTGATTATTCGACGGCCTTGGCCCTCAATGTTGCGCACGATCTACGGCGATAATGCGCGCTATCGACAGCAATACTGGAGCGAATTCAAAGGCAATTATCTCACAGGAGACGGCGCGCGCCGCGATGAAGACGGTTATTCTTGGATCGTCGGTCGCATTGATGATGTTCTGAACGTGGCGGGTCACAGACTCGGCACGTCAGAAATCGAGAGCGCGCTTGTCAGCCACCCGCGAGTCGCAGAAGCGGCAGTGGTCGGCAGACCGGATGAATTAAAGGGTCAGGGGGTCGTCGCGTTTGTGACAGTGAAGAGCGGAATTGAGGTCAGCCGCGGGTTGAAGGAGGAACTACGCGATCACGTCAGCAAGCACATTGGCGCAATTGCAAAGCCCGATGAAGTGCGTTTTGCCGAAGCGCTCCCAAAGACGCGCAGTGGCAAAATCATGCGACGGCTCCTCAAAGAAATTGCCAGCGGTGCAAAGGTCACCGGAGACACGACGACGCTGGAGGACTTCAGCGTGCTGGCAAAGCTGGCAGCGCCTGAGGAATAGCCACATCTGTCCGATGCCACTCCTGCGATACATGGGCCGAATGAAGCCGAAAAATCTTTTTCCCACTCCAGCTTCGGATAGCGTTTCCTCGTGAGCTTCTTTCGCACAGGCTTTCGCGAAATAGCCTTAAAGCTCAAGCGCCAGAAAACGCGCATAGCGCTCCGGCACGACCGGCGTCTTCTGCAAAGAAGTGAAATTACCCTCGGGCGGGAGGGAACCGCGCAGGCGGCAAATTTTCCCGAGCTGCGCAATGAGATCGTTGCACTAAAGAAACTGGAACAGGAGCAAAAAGAAGTCGCGCTGCGGATCGCGCGGATTGACGAAGGAATAAAACGAATTGAAGAAGAACGGCACCAAATCGCGCGGGAGCAGGCGAGCGCAATTGCGAAACTCGAAGCAGAGAAAAAGCCTCTCCTTCACAATCGTAATCAGGCGAAGAGCACTGCGGAGGTGTGCGAGCGAGAGATGGCAGGCGTGGAGCGGCGCATTCAGGAGAGCGAAGCTGCCGATCGCGATCTTTTGAAACAACTTTCCGATCTGCACGCGCTTGATCCCGCGCCTCCCGACCTCGAAGCGCTCTCTGCCGGAATTATGGCAAAGCGGGCGCGCCTTCCGGACGAACGCGCCGAACTCGTGCGGGCACGCATGGGCAGCGCCGACGCGGTGCGCATGGCAAAGGAAAAGTTGAACACCACTGAGTCCGAACTTGCCGCCGTGGAAAAAAACGTGGCCCGCACGCGGAGCGAGTTTGAAGCGCGCGACCGCAAACTGGCTGAGAGTATTCGGACCCAACAACAAGCAGCGCGCGAGGCACGGACGCGGCATCAGACCGTCGAAGAAAGAAAGAATCCGGCGTATTTGAGCATCGGCCGGCATTTGTCTGAAAAGGGCGTTGCTCCGCCGAATGCGCCGCATCTGCTGGAGGAGGCTCACCGTCGCAGAGCGGCGGTGGATCTGCAGCTAAAGCATCAGGCAGAGCTGGCCCAGCTCTCCAGCCAGATCGATAAACAGGAGCTACGAAAGTTCTACTTCAGCGCGTTTTCGGTTCTGGTTCTGCTGGCGATCACGTTGCTCGTTGTTTTCCAATCGCCGCGCGGACGCGAATGGCTCCCGCAGGAAACCGATACCATCCTGTCGATTAACGCGGATCAATTCGAACGCGCGAACCTCGCAAAACGCTGGCGAGACGCGGAACCCAAACTCTGGCCGGGATTGATCGGCACCGCCGCTTCCCTTCCGGGGTTGAACCTATCTCGCGATGCAGCGCGCATCACCCGCGCGCTCACGACGGACGAGACCGGCGAGACCAAAGAGTTCAACCTCGTCCAAAGCCGTCGCGGCCTAGCCAGGGTGATTCGTACCGTCGCTGACGACAGGAATTTCCGAAGGCGCTCGATCAACGGTTTGCCCGTTTGGGAGCGGCAGTCCAGCTCCGCCGAGCCGCCTCCGCAAAGCTCCGGCGCGCCAGGAGGTACAGTCGTCCAGCCGGAGTTTGCGCTCGCCCGCGTCGGACCGGCAACGCTCGCCGTTGGCGGGCCAGCACAAGTGGATGAGCTGGTTCTCGTGCGGTTGGGAATGAAGCCGGACCTGAAAATCACCGGGCAGCTGTTCGATCGTTTCCAGGCTCTCGATCACGAGAGCGCGCTGCGGCTCATATCCCGTGATCCACCGGATCTGTCTCGCGTTTTCCGTCCCATCTTTTCGCGTGAATTAATTGATATTTCGCAACTGATCGGCCTTGCAGTGAACCTGCAAAATCCGGTAAAAGCCAGAATTCTCATCAAGGTGAATGCTCCAAAAAGTGCCCCCGACGTCGCGCGCGATTTGCGCAGCAAACCGGACCAATGGCTTCGACTGCCTGACTCGCCGCTGTTGCTTTACTCGCAGCCCCCAGAGATTCAAACGCAGGGCAGCTCCAATCTCGAGTTACGTTTCACGATGCCTGAAGACAGTGCACGTCTTCTGCTCGAACGCCTGGCAAAAGTGGAGGCTCCCGCAGCAGTAACAGCGTATTGATCGAACAAGGCAAATGCAAAAGTTCAACGCTTACATATGCCGGTTTGGTGCAATCGCGATGGCGCTGACCTCGTTGGAAGCAAATGCTCAGGCAATTTTGGTAGATGTTCGCTCCGTTGATCCGACGATTACGGTCGAGTTACGCTATGCCGGCCGGCGTAATTTCCTTCGACATTCGCTTTATCCCCGTGGAACACACGCACTTGCTCGTCCCGAAATCGCTTCAGGTTTAGCTGTGGCACAGAGCATCCTGCGGCGTTACCAATATGGCCTCAAAATTTGGGATGCGTATCGGCCGGCAGCAGTGCAAGCCATGCTCTGGCAGGCATCACACAACGATGATTACGTGGCCAATCCCGACATCGGCGCCGGCTCGCTGCATAGTTGGGGTATCGCCGTCGACGCCACCCTGATCGACTCACGGACTCGCGACGTCCGCATGCCAACGGATTTTGACGATTTTACGCCCGCCGCAATGTTGCCTTATATGGGTTCGTCTCTCGAAATCCGCTCAAACCTGCGCTTGTTGCGGTACGCTATGCACAAGGCTGGTTTTTGCGGCTTACGCACTGAATGGTGGCATTACACGATCCTTGGTTGGCAAAAATACGTGCCGCCGGAAAAAGCAAAGGCTACCGCACAACTCTTAAAAACTCAGGCGGAAGGCAAATTGTGATCGATTCGATGTTTCGTGGTTTGCAGCAGCCGGAGTATGTTCACGTGCTGCTCAATCCGTTGCCGATTTACGGCTTGCTCATCGCTTGGATTGGATTGCTCATCGCTTTTTTTTCCAAGAGCCGCCGCGCTCAGATCACCACATTAGTGCTGGTACTCATCAGCTCGCTTTCCGCATGGCCAGTTTATGAATTTGGTCAGCAGGGATACGATCGCGTTCTGTCGATGACTGATGAAGATGGAGAACGTTGGCTCGATGAACATCAAGATCGTGCGGAGGACCTGATCTGGATCTTTTACGCGCTCGCGGTCTTGAGTGCTATCGCAATCGCAGTGCCGATAAAATGGCCAAAGTCTTCCGCACCACTCGTCATCGCCGTAATTTTTCTCGCCGCAGTGACGTTGGGAACCGGTGGGTACATTGCGTACGCCGGCGGCAAAATCCGGCATCGCGAATTTCGCAACGAACCAGCGCCACCGAAGAGATCGGCAGAGGAACATTAAAACGGTTGAACCGTTGAAGTGTTGAAGCGGTAAAGCGTAACCGTCATCCTGAGCCCCGAAAGCTTTCGGGGTCGAAGGATCCCGCGACGGAACCAATCGGTATCGCTACGGAATGGAAAGCCTGGCCTCGCCCCGAATGCTTTCGCGGCTGCGTTACAGCCTCGACTTTCGCTCGGAATGACTTTCAGTCTACCGCCTGAACGATGCAGACTTCGCTCGATCGCGCAGAACGCGATGTTGAACAACAAAGCGCCGCCCTCAAAAAGCCGCTGGCACTGCGCGATCTGGTCCTGACGCAAATTCTGTTTGTGGTCGGCTCGAGCTGGGTAGGCACCGCCGCCAAACTCGGACAAGCGCATCTTTTCTTTTGGTTGCTCGCAATTTTGCTTTTCTACGTTCCGCAAGCCGTCGTCGTCATTTACTTGAGCCGCGTCATGCCGCTCGAGGGCGGTATCTACCAATGGGCTAAGCTCGCGTTTAACGAATTCGCCGGCTTCATGGTGGCTTGGAATTTGTGGCTGCTGTCCATCATGGTCATTGCAATGGGCGGAATGTTCGTAACCACAAACATTTCGTACGCAATCGGCGACAGCGCCGCCTGGATGCCGCACAGCAAATGGTGCGTTTCACTCGTGAGCAGCGCAATGATCGCCGGTCTCGGGTGGATCGCCGTGCGCGGCCTTTCGTTAGGCAAATGGGTGCACAATATCGGTGGCTTTACCATGCTTGCAGTCTATGCGGTGCTCATCGCACTGCCGTTCATCGCACTGATGCGCGGCGATTTGAAGGAGTATCATCCACTCGTCCTCGCGGCGCCGACCATGTCCATATTTTACTGCATCAACATTTCCACGAAACTCGCCATCGGAGGCCTCAGCGGATTCGAATACGTCGCGATTCTCGCCGGCGAAACGCGCTCCCCTGCGCGCGACATCGGTCGCTCGGTCGTTATCGCATCGCCGGTGATCGCGCTGGCATTCATTCTCGGCACCAGTTCGGTGCTCGCATTCGTCGGCGACAAACCGATCGATCTCATTGGCCCGGTACCGCAAACGTTGAATCTCGGGTTGCGTTTCTTTCCAGTCGCAAGCGCCATCGCCTCCATCGCCATTATCTTGATGACCGTGAAAACGATCGCGTCCACGAGCGTCCACGTCACTGGTAGTTCACGTTTGCCAATGGTCGCCGGCTGGGATTGTCTGCTGCCTCCCTGGTTCTCCCGTCTGCATCCGAAGTTCCGAACGCCCATCAACTCCGTCATTTTCGTCAGCGCCCTGACGCTCACCATTGCCATCGCCAGCCAGATCGGTGCTGGCATTCAGGAAGCATTTCAACTGGTGGATAACGCTTCGAATGTTTTCTACGGGATTGTTTACTCTATGTTGTTCGCGATTCCGCTCTTTGGCGCGGGCGCGATTCGTAAAGGGGCTCCGATTTGGTTGCGGATCGCTGCGATTTGCGGCGCTGCCGTGGCGCTATCGGCGATTTTCTTCACCATCTTTCCGATCATCGATGTTCCGAGCCCGTTCAGTTTCGCCGTGAAAATCATTGCGGTTGCAGCAATCGCGAACGCGATTGGCGTCGCGATTTACCTGGCTGGCAGGAAACGTCAGCACGCCTGACCGCAGTTTTTGCTGACCCACTGCAGGTATTCCGGCAGTCCGCCTACGACTGGAACGAAAATGATCTCCGGGACATCGTAAGGATGAAGCGATCGCAGCTTGTCTTGAAACGTTGATTGCCGGTTTTCGCTGACTTTGAAAAAGACGAGCGTTTCGTTTCCCGACTCGATTTTTTCCTTCCACCGGTAAATCGATTCGACGGACGGGAAAATATTCGCGCACGCTGCGAAGCGTTCGCTCACCAGCTGATTTGAAATCCGCCGCGCGATTTCCGCGTCTGGAAACGTGCTTAAAGCGAGCAGGATTCTTTCAGACATTTTGTTACGCGAGAACTGTCATTCCGAGCGAAGTCGAGGAACCCCGTTGCGTTACCTAGCGTACCATCGCGGACTCCTTCGATCCCGAAAACGTTCGGGGCTCAGGATGACGCGCTGCAATGTTCCGGCAAATCCAACCACCGCCAAGCACGGCGTCACCGCCGTAGATGACCGCAGCTTGTCCGGGCGTTACCGCGCGCTGCGGGTCGTGCAGTCGCACATGTGCGCGATCATTTTCCAGTGGCGTAATTGTCGCAACCGTACCCGGATGATTATAGCGGATCTTGACCGTGGCTTCGAATTCTCCGTTGTAGCCGGGGGCGTTGACCCCGGCTTCCTTCGCCGCGATTCCGCTGCCGGGGTCAACGCCCCCGGCTACAGTGTGCCAGTTCACACGATCGATCTCGAACTCCTCGCAAACCAGATCGCCGGCATCGCCGACGATGACGCGATTTGTTAACGGATCGAGATCGACGACATAACGCGGACGCGGCGAACCGCCAGGCAGCCCTTTGCGCTGTCCGATCGTGAACAGTTCGATTCCGTCATGTTCACCGACGAGATTCCCATCGATGTCGTAAATTTCGCCGCGGTGAAATTCGTCTTCGCCCAAATGGGAACTCAGGAACGCCTTGTAATCGTTGCCGGGAACGAAACAAATTTCCTGGCTATCGACCTTGTCGGCAACCTTGAGGCCTAACGAGCGAGCAATCTCCCGAATCTGGGACTTGGTCATGGTGCCGAGCGGCGTGAGCGCACGGCGCAATTGTGGCTGCCGCAGACTGAAAAGAAAATATGACTGATCTTTGCGCGGATCGATCCCTTTGCGCAACACGGCGAAAGTAGATGCGGCGCCCTCGCCGCACTTTCCCTCACGCGACGAGGGCGTCGCGTCTACATGCTCAATGATCGCATAATGCCCCGTAGCGATGTAATCGCAGCCCAGTGCCCTGGCTTTGCTCCAGAGGTTCCCGAACTTGAGTTTTTCGTTGCACATCACGCACGGGTTCGGCGTCCGGCCAGCCTGGTATTCGCTGACGAAATAATCAATCACAACGCGCTCGAACTGATCTGCCTCGTCAACCACGTAATGCGGGATGCCGAGCGAATGCGCTACGCTGCGCGCATCAGCGACCGCCTGTGGCCCGCAGCATTTGTCCTCCGCTCGCGAGATACAATCCTGCGGCCAGACCTTCATCGTCACGCCGATAACTTCATAACCCTGCTCGCGCAGTAGGAATCCGGCGACGCTGGAGTCCACTCCACCGCTCATGCCGAGAAGAACGCGTTGTTTGGTTTTGTTCATTCGTTGTAGGGCGCTTCTGCGAATCCCGAAAGCGTTCAGGACTGATACAGACGCCTAACAATTTTGCTGAGGCAAGAATTTCGGTGAAGCGGCGCACGAGTCAATAAGGTGGATCGACTTCTCCTGAAGGCGATGCCTAAGATATCGCCGCAGGCGCTGGTCAAATTAGACTGCCCACCTGCACGCCAACGCGTTGAGGACAACGCGTTCCACCTACAGCTTTACCGTGCGGCTCACGAAAGGACTGCCGCGAAGAGTAAATCGCCACGGAAGATGCGCAGACCGGCTGATGCCGATGCGTTTGTCCGCGACAACATCGAAAGTCGAACGTGAGTTGGAGACGAAGCAGTGGCGGGGATCGGAGCACAGGTCGATCTCGTGGTGGCGGCCGCTGATAGCAAACGCCTGTGTGATCTTGCCCGGACCGGAGCAAAGCTGTCGGAGATCGTTAACGCCACGGCGTCGCTTCATCAGTTCGATCCCCTGCCGCGGCTCCAGCGCGCGAATCAAAACAAAGCCGTTGGCATTGCCTTTCACCAACACGTTCAACATCCAGTGAACGCCGTAATTGAAATAGACGTACGCCGTGCCCGCTTTGTTGCGTTCGATAAAGCTGCGCGCGCTCGGCCGTGTAAAAGTGTGCGCGGCCTCATCATCGATTGCCGCATACGCTTCCACCTCGACGACGACTCCCGAGCATTCGCCCCAAATCAATTCAGTGCCGATAAGTTCGCGCGCACACGTAAGCGGATCTCGTCGAAAAAACGACGCGCGAATCATCTTTTGCACCATTGCTCTGTCCTCATCTTAAATTTCAATGTTTGATCACATATGTGAGCAAACATTGAAATGACGACGCTTGTCGTCGTAGGTTGCCGCTTCGTCTGTAGACCGCTTAACTCGACGGCTTGTAGTAAACCGGAATTTTGACGTTGGATTCCACGGCTTGGCCATTTCGGAACGCGGGGATGAATTTCGCGCCGCTGAAATCGGATAATGCTGCGTCGCTGAACCCCAGCAGCGGCGGCTCTTCAGATAAAACCTGCAAGTTCGTCAGATTTCCTTTCACATCGACGCTCAGCGCGAGCTCCACAACGCCAGTGACCGCCACCGTGCTGCCCGTTTCCGGATAATGGAGACCAGTAAACTTTGAGTCCTGGCCGACGTAGGGTTGAGGATCAATGAAATCAGTTTCCTTGTCCAGTTCCGCCAATTGCTGATTAGCGAAAATCCGCAACCGCGGTTTGCCGTTCACCACTGCAAATTTCACGGTCCCATAGAAGATTGCGATCACTGGCTGATGATTGTGAATCGCCGGAATGAATTTGGCAGTGGCCAAACGTTTGAGTAATTCCTGCTCCAGCAGCTCAGATCCTTTAGTACCTCGATAGGCGCCGCTACGAACGATCTCGCCGGTCGGCGCGACGAGGCAGGAAAACATTACGGCGGCTTCTTTTTGACCTTTCTTGATCAGGTCGGCGGTGTCGATCGTGTTGATCAGCGAATTTGGCGCGGCTCCGATCAACGCTGGCCTCATCTCTGGCAGATTCGGCGTCGGTGATGGGGATGGTGATCCGGGTTTCGGCGTCTGCGCTGAGGCGAGACCAGAATTCAGCAACAAACCAACAAAGCAAAAAATCCGAAGTCGCATGGCGAAATAGGCAAGCGAAGTTGAGCGCTTTTGCAAGGCAAACTCTAGGCGGCGACTCTCCACGTTCGTGCTTCGCCAATCCTTTGCACAACTTTGTGCCGCCGGAAGTAATCGATGACTGCGTCGCGTGTTTGCACGGGGTGCAGAACGCAATTCGCCTCCGGTCTGTCAAGCAATGCTCGCAATTTCATGAAATGATGGCCGCCGCTCCGCGCGTCGAAACTGTTGACCGCGATTATGTATCTCTTATCGCGCTCCAGCGCGCGTCCATCTGGAAATGTCATCGAGGTGATCCTGCGATCGGGGCCGCGACCCTCCCCTCTTACCTCGATCCCCAGCAAGCTTCGCGGTTCACGGCTGGCATACACTTCTTCCATCACGCTTTTTATTTCATCAGGGGAGAGCGCGGCGGTAACGATGAGGTTTTCGTAGGGAATGATATTCCAAATGTCGTTTACCGTCGTTAGGCCTTCAGCAAGTTTAGCGTTTTCATCGAACACGCCATGCATGACCACATCGACCATGGTGCTTCGTTCCGCCAATGTCTCTGTAATCGCGGCGCCGATCAGCTTCTCGATTTCACTTGGGTGACCGTGCCGGCCGCGAGCGTGCAACGTTTCCGTCAACTCGCCGATGGGCTGTGCAAGCGCCGCCTCCGATTGTGCAAGCTGCGATCCTGCTCTTGAAAGGACAACGTGATCCGGATCGAAACGGTTATCCATCAGCTCACAGATCGCTTCACGACGAAGTAACTTTTTCGAGTTTCGATCAAACAACAGATCGACACGGCCCACGTGAATTCCGAAGTGGTCCGCCTGCGTGAACAGCACCCGATTTGTCAGGCGACTTGGAATCGCCTGATGAGTATGTCCCGCGATGAAAGCTGCGACATCAGGGAACTCGGAAGTTAAAGCCATCACCGTGTTCGCAAAGTCGTCGCCGCCCGTGCGCGGCTTCAGTCCCATGTGACCTGTGAGCACAATCGCGTCTGCGCCTTCGCTCTTCGCTTTCGCGATTGCGCGCCGTACAGGCTCAACGGGATGTTGAAAATCGATTCCAACTGTAAACTCCCGCGGAAGCCAGAACGACATGCCCGGCGTTGTGATTCCGATAATTGCGACTTTGATCCCGTCAATTTCCCTAACGATAAAGGGCTGAACCTTTCCGCACGGATGTTGCGAATCGGAAGATGACCCTGCCGGTTTTCCGTCTAACATTGTGTTCGCACCCAGTACCGGCATCGCCGATTTTTGTAGCGCACTCGTAAACGGCTCGATTCCCCAATCGAACTCGTGGTTGCCAATCACCCACGCGTCGTATTTGAGGTGATTGAAAAGATCGATCATCAGTTCGCCCTTGTTTCGGAGGCTTACGTCGGTGCCTTGATAAACGTCGCCGACATCGATGAGGATCGAGTTCGGGTTTTGCCGCCGCCATCGGCGGATTTGCGTGACGCAACGCGCAAGACCGCCGCGATCAGCAGTTCCGTCGTAATCAAATGTCGGCAAAATATGGCCATGCAAATCCGTTGTGTGCAGGATTGAGATGCAGAGTGTGTCTCGCTCAAGTGCGGCAGCGGCACTGGCCAGCGTAGGAAAAGCACCGAGCAATCCCGCGCGACCGGCGAGCCGCAAGAAATCGCGCCGCGTCCATGATCTGTATGGGTGAGACATTGCGGAGTGGCCTCTGCCGAGAGGCTAACCGTAAATGAATCTCAGGTTCAATGAAAAAGCGCCACGGAAAGACGGCTTCCCAGCCGTCGGGTTCAAATTTCGACGGCTGCCCAAGGTCACCACGGCGAATCCGTCCTGTGGCGGACCGTCGCTCCTTGACTGCTTGATCAAGCAACTGCAAGGCCTATATCTTGATTGCCATGCTCAACGAAGATTCCATTACCGAACTAAAACAAAGCCTCAGAGGCAGACTGATTGAGCCGGGCGACGCAGATTATGATGAAGCCCGCAAGGTCTACAATGCAATGATCCACAAAAAGCCGCGATTAATCGCGCGGTGCGTGGATGTCGCAGACGTAATTCGCTGCGTAAACTTGGCCAGAGATAACGATCTGCTTGTCTCCATCCGCGGCGGTGGTCACAACGCAGGCGGTTTGGGAATTTGCGATGACGGTTTGGTAATCGATCTCGCGCCGATCAAATACACGCGAGTCGATCCCGCGGCGCGCACAGTCACAGCCGGCGGCGGATGCGTGTGGGGTGACGTTGATCATGCCACTCATGCATTTGGATTCGCCACACCGAGCGGAATCATCTCCACCACTGGCGTCGGTGGGCTAACCCTTGGCGGTGGCGTCGGTCACCTCACGCGGAAATGCGGTCTGAGCATCGATAATTTGCTTTCGGCGGATGTTGTTTTGGCCAACGGCAAATTTGTAAAAGCCAATGCCGACGAAAATCCTGATTTGTTCTGGGCGCTTCGCGGCGGCGGCGGCAATTTTGGCATCGTCACGTCGTTCACGTTCAGGTTGCATCCGATCGACATCCTCTATGCGGGCCCCATGCTTTACGAGCTAAGCGAGACAGCCGACGTGATGAAATGGTATCGCGATCTGATCCCCTCGGCGCCCGATGATCTGACTGGCTTCTTCGCCTTTCTCACCGTGCCGCCGGCTCCGCCGTTCCCCGAACACCTGCACATGAAAAAAATGTGCGGCGTAGTCTGGGCATACGGGGGACCACAGGAGAAAGCAGAAGAAACATTCGCGCCGATCCGGGCATTCAAAAAGCCTGCTCTGGATTTCGTAGGGCCGCTGCCGCAGCCGGCGTTGCAAAGTATGTTTGATGCGCTTTACCCGCCCGGCCTGCAATGGTACTGGCGCGCCGATTTCCTAAACGAAATAAGCGACGAAGCGATAGCGCAGCACATTCGTTTCGGTGAAGCGCTGCCAACGATGCATTCCACCATGCATATGTATCCAATCAACGGCGCCGCAGCACGGGTCGGCAAAAACGATACTGCGTGGAATTATCGCGATGCGATGTGGGCCCAGGTCATCGTCGGCGTTGATCCTGATCCGGCGAACAAGGACAAAATCGTTTCGTGGACCAAGAGTTATTACGATGCGGTGCATCCGTTTTCGGCGGGCGGAGCATATGTAAACTTCCTCATGGGCGATGAAGGCGAGGAACGCGTGAAGAAAACCTATGGCGGCAATTACGACCGGCTGGCCGCGATCAAAAAGAAATACGATCCCGATAATTTCTTCCGTGTGAACCAAAACATTAAGCCGAGCTAGTCATCTGCGGCCAGCTCGAGTAAATCCGCCTCTCTCCCTAGGGGGAGAGGATTGCCTTGCCACGCCGTAGCTAAGCGAAGGCGGGAGGTGAGGGGTAAAGACTGTTCCCGCGACGGCGGGACCCTCACCCTACCCTCTCCCCTACGAAGGCGAAAAACTCGCGAAGTAAACGAGTCGTTACCTATTCAAATTTTGAAAATCAGGCCTCAACACCTGAAAATGAAGCAATGACAGCTGACGAGTTAAGATCATTGCAAGCGCCGCTGAAAGCGCAGTATCGGGAGCGGCCCGAAACAGCATTGGTGACTCTCCGCGCCGAGGGCCGCGTGGGCGGAAACATGACCTGCAAAATCGAAACCGGCAAAGCGCACGTTGAAGCCGGTCTTCATCCAGCGACCGGTGGCGATGGGCAGAGCGCGTGTTCCGCCGATATGTTGCTCGAAGCGCTGGTCGGATGCGCAGGCGTCACGTTAAGCGCAGTGGCCACAGCTCTTGGTATTCCATTGCGCAACGCCACGATTCGCGCCGAAGGCGATCTCGATTTCCGCGGAACGCTCGGCGTTGCTAAAGATGCGTCAGTTGGATTCAAACACATTCGATTGAATTTCGATCTGGACACCGACGCGAGCGAAGAGCAGATCGCGACACTACTGCGTCTGACCGAACGCTACTGCGTTGTTTACCAAACCTTAAGTCACTCTCCCGAGATCAGCGTTTTGCACCGCGTCATATCTCGCTAAAATCTGCGCCTATGCCGCTGTACATGGACATTCACAATCTCGACGACGGAACGACCGCTGAAGACGTCGCCAAGGCTCACGCGAAGGATATGGAAATCCAGCGGAAGTACGGCGTCGAATATCACAAGTACTGGGTCAATGAGGCTGGCAACAAGGTTTTTTGCCTCGCACATGCGCCAAACGCAGAGGCGGCAGAGTGTGTGCATCGCGAAGCTCACGGGATGATTGCCGAGAAAATTATTGAGGTAGAACCCGACGTCGCAGAAGTGTTCCTCGGTGGAACGGAAACAAATGCAGCGGGAGCAGTCATTTTTCCTGGCGGTGGAGCAGATGCGCGCGATCCCGGCATCCGAACGATCCTGTTCACCGACGTTGCAAATTCGACAACATTAACTCAATCGTTAGGCGACGAAGCGGCCCTTGCAATTCTTGGCGTGCACGACACGATTGTCCGCGATGCGTTGGCTGAATCAGGCGGTCGCGAAATAAAGCATACCGGCGACGGCATCATGGCGTCATTCGTCTCGCCAGCCGGCGCGGTTCGCTGCGCAATTCAGATCCAGCGCGAATTGAACAAGCATGCGCAAATGAATCCCAAGCGTTCGCTCAAGGTTCGGGTCGGCGCGGCGGTCGGCGAACCCGTCGAGCAGGACAACGATCTCTTTGGATCGACAGTTCAACTGGCTGCGCGTCTCTGCGCTCACGCGCAGCCGGAACAAATCCTTGTCTCGAACGCAATCGCGGAACTATGCCTCGGCAAAGGGCTTTTGTTCGAAGATGTCGGCGAAGTAACCCTCAAAGGTTTCAATTCCCCAGTCCGCGCGCATGCCGCCGCGTGGCGGCAGTGATTACGTCAGCGATTGCATATTCTGTCCCATATCCCATGGAACTCGAAGGAATTGATCACGTAGCCATGGGCGTGCGCGACATTGAGCGATCCGCCCAATGGTACATCGACATTCTCGGGTTCGAGCGACTTCACGAAGGCATGTGGAATGGGGTGCCGACTTTCATTGGCAAAGGAAATACCGGCCTCGCCTTGTTCCCTGCCAACCAGGAGCCGAAGACCTCTGCGCAACGCGAAATTCGTATGCTTCATCTCGCGTTTCGCGCGGACCGGGACAATTTCCTTGGTGCGCAGCGCGAACTCAAGAAGCGCGGAATCAAATTCGAATTCCAGGATCACGAAATCGCGCACTCGATTTATTTCCGCGATCCCGACGGCCACCAGCTCGAGATTACGACGTACGAAGTGAAGTAGCGCGAGGCAGCCTTCGCCCCGTGTCACGTCGAGTCGTTGCGCGCGAGCACGATGTTGTAGGGCAAGCGTTCCGCTTGCCGGCAATCGATGTGGTTGCCCTACAATTGATGCGTTAGGCAACGCGGCCGCAGCAGTTTTGTAATTTTCCGCTGCGACAGAAACACCCCGATGCAGGTCAACCGGCGGTTTCAAACATCCGTGAATTATCTGGTAGCGCAGTATCGAAAATCTGGGAAGGGTAACCGCCACAATATGAATACAATTACGCTTAAGCCATTCGCTCTTTGTTTCGCCATTGTCGGGCTCGGCCAAATCGCTTTCGCACAAAGCGATTTGAAGACGCCTGATGCCAGCCAGGCTGCCGAGAACAAGCAACGCATTGCGTTGACGGATATCACGGTCAACTACCATCGCCCTCTGGTGAACGGGCGAAAAATTTGGGGTGGCCTCGTTCCTTACGGCAAAGTTTGGCGTGTCGGCGCTAATGAAAACACGACGATTGAATTCAGCGATCCAGTTTCGATAGAGGGGAAGCCGCTCGACAAAGGAGTTTATGGTTTGCATATGATCCCGAACCAGGATTCGTGGACGGTGATTTTTTCGAAAACCAACACCGCGTGGGGAAGCTACAGCTACGACCAGAAAGACGATGCTTTGCGCGTGGATGTGAAGCCGAAACCGCTGGCTGAAAACGACGAGGCGCTGGAATTCGAGTTTGAAAATCTGAAGCCAACTTCCACGGCGGTGACGATGAAGTGGGAGAAGCTTGGTGTTCCTTTCACTGTCTCTGTCAACGACGCCGACCAGACCTTGCAAAATATTCGAGCCCAAATGAAAGGCGCAGGCCAGTTTGCCTGGCAAGCCCCGGACCAGGCCGCCCAATTTTGTTTAACAAGAAAGATCAATTTGGATGAAGCGCTGCGTTGGGCAGACGCCTCAATTCAGAATGAGGAACGATTCGAAAATCTCAGCACTAAGGCGGACATCCTTAAAGCCCTGAACCGCCAGGATGAGGCGAAAACTACCTGGAACAAGGCCCTCGAGAAGGGCAAAGCTCCCGACCTTTATGCCTATGGTCGGCAGCTGCAGAATCAGAAGAAGGCTGCTGAAGCGATGGAAATCTTCAAGGAAGTCGCCAAACGGTTTCCGAATGGAGTATTTGGATATCTGGCCCAGGCCCGCCTTAAATCCACAGCTGGTGATTTCGCCGGCGCGCTGAGCGATGCGAAACAGGCGCAAACTGCCGCTCCGAGCGAGGGCCAAAAACAGGCTATCCAGGGGTTGATCGATCGCCTCCAGGCAAAGCAGGACATCAACAAATAACGAGGGCTATCTCGGACTTGGGACGATAGCCTCGATGGAACGCTCGCTGGACAAAGCGCCGTTGGGCGCAAGGCACCACAGCCGCGCGCGATCGGCGGTCACAGACCGCCGCTACAGAAGGCGCGCCTGGCGCGCAGCCGTCTTGCTCGCGATGCTCGCTGTCGCGGGCACGGCGAGTTCCGCCGATGCGCCGCCGTTGTTGGCTCCAGAACAGATGAACGCCAGCGAGATTCAGCTCGCACTACAAAAGCTCAACGTGCTTGGCCGCGTGCTCTACATCGCGGCGCACCCGGACGACGAAAACACAAATCTCATGGCGTTCTGGTCAAACGGTTCGCTTTACGACGCCGCTTATCTTTCGGTTACGCGCGGCGACGGAGGTCAGAATATACTGGGACCCGAACTGGGCGAGCGACTCGGCGTCATTCGAACAGAGGAATTGCTCGACGCCCGACGCATCGACCATGCGCAACAGTTCTTCACCCGAGCGAACGACTTCGGGTTCTCCAAAACCGCTGACGAAACGTTGCACATCTGGAATCACGACAAAATTCTTGCTGACGTCGTGTGGGTCATCCGGAATTTCCGGCCGGATGTGATAGTGACTCGCTTTAGTCCCGAGGATGAAAAGACGCACGGTCATCACACGGCCTCAGCGATTCTCGCGCGAGAAGCGTTCTCGGCAGCGGCCGACCCAAATCGTTTTCCAGAGCAACTGGCTTTCGCGAAGCCGTGGCAAGCGACGCGGCTGGTTTGGAACACGTCTCCGTTTTTCTTTACGAATCGGAATCTTCCATTCGACCCGACCGGCCTGACCGTTTTGGAAGCCGGTGGTTACAATCCGCTTCTCGGCAAAGCCTACACAGAAATCTCGGCGGCCAGCATAAGCATGCACAAGAGCCAGGGAGTGGGCGGTCTGCCGCGACGCGGCGCACGGAAAGAATATTTCAAACCGTTGGAAGGTCAGCCCATGACGAACTCGCTTTTCGAAGGCGTCAACACGAGCTGGTCGCGCGTTGCGGATTCCGAATCCGTCGCTGGAGAGATTCGTCAGATCACTTCGAAGTTCAATCCCGCCGATCCGGCTGCGTCGGTGCCTGACCTGCTCAAATTGCGGCAGGCGATGAGTGGAATTCAGGATGAGTCGTGGATCGTCGGGAAAAAAGCAGAGTTGGATAAGATCATCGCGGCATGTCTCGGATTACATGTCGAAGCGTCGACAGCGACTGAAGCGTTCACACCCGGGCAAACCGCAGCTATAAAACTCGAGGCAATTAATCGCTCGAACGTTCCAGTTACACTGCAGGAAGTACGATTCCCCAACACTGGCGATTCAAACAAGATCGATGCAGCTCTTCCGTCCAACGAACTCGTTACGAAGGATCTGTCGTACAAGATTCCAGACGATGCTCCGTATTCGCAGCCGTACTGGCTTCGCAAGCCCGGGACGCTCGGCACGTTCGCTGTGGACGATCAAAAGCTTATTGGCCTGCCGGAGAATCCCCCTGCTCTTCCGGTCGAGATAGTTCTGCAGGTAAACCGACAGGAATTCCGGTACAGCGTGGACACGAAATACCGCACACCTGATGCGGTTGCGGGGGAACTTCCACGGCAATTGGTGATTGCGCCACCTGTGTTTGTGAACGTTCTGGACAAGGTGTTCGTATTCCCGACGAACCAACCCAAGTCTGTTTCGGTGCGGGTCACGGCCGCCACTGGTGCCGTTAAAGGAGAACTCAAATTGGCTGCGCCGCAGGGATGGGAAATCTCTCCAGCGTCTTTGCCGGTCGATTTGAGGGCCCCCGGTGCTGAGACGGTGGCAACGTTTACGGTCAAACCACCGCAACAGGATAGCCAGGGCGCATTGCGAGCAATCGCTTCCATCGACGGCCGCGACTATTCGCTCGAACGGGTGCGCATTTCCTATCCGCACATCGGCGTACAGACGCTGATGCCACCGGCGCAGGCCAAACTGGTTCGCGCGGACATCCAAAAGAAGGGCGACCGCATCGGTTATATCCCCGGCGCGGGCGATGATGTTCCGGAAAGCCTCGGGCAGATCGGGTATTCAGTGAAGATGTTGACCGAACCGGAAATAACTGCGAAGAACCTGGCGCAGTTCTCTGCTGTTGTGCTGGGGATTCGCGCGTACAACACGCAGGATCGAATTTCCAACTGGTTGCCGGAAGTTTTCGACTATGTAAAAAATGGCGGAGTGGCCATCGCGCAATACAACACAACCGCGGATCTCAAGACCAACGAATTTGGGCCGTATCCGTTGGAGATTTCACGGGATCGCGTCACTGACGAAAATGCAGCGGTGCGCATTCTGGCGCCGAATAATCCGCTCATGAACAGCCCAAACAAAATCACGCCGAAGGATTTCGACGGATGGGTTCAGGAACGCGGACTTTATTTCCCTAACAAGTGGGATCCAGCCTGGACACCGGTCCTGTCGTGCAACGATCCAAAGGAAAAACCACTCGACGGCGGTCTGCTGGTTGCAAAATCAGGCAAAGGTTTCTTTATCTACACCAGCTATTCCTGGTTTCGGCAGTTGCCGGCTGGTGTTCCAGGAGCTTATCGCTTATTCGCAAACATGTTGTCGCTGGGAAAATGAACGCACAAAATGATAACGCCGATACGGGTTCCTGGCGCAAAGCGTACACGATGGCGCTTTCAATTTTTGCGGTGGAGGTAGTGCTTCTCTACCTCTTCACCGTCCGGTTCTCGTGAACCGGCTGGATTACTTTGTTCTCATCGCCACGATTCTGGCGATTCCGCTCTACGGACTCTGGCGAACGCGCGGCAGCGCCTCGTTAGGCCAATATCTCAAGGGCGATGCAAGTATTCGATGGGCCACTATCGGTCTGTCTGTGCTCGCAACGCAGGCTGGGCCCATCACGTTCCTTTCCATGCCCGGCCAGGCGTATGAAAGCGGTATAGGTTTTATCCAGAATTATTTCGGGCAACCGCTCGCGCTCATCGTCGTGTGCGCGGTGTTCGTTCCGATTTATCAGCGGCTGAAAGTTTACACAGCCTATCAGTACCTCGGCGAACGATTCGATCGAAAGACGCAGTTACTCGGCGCATTTCTGTTTCTCATTCAAAGAGGCATCGCTGCCGGGATCACGATCTACGCGCCCGCGATCATTCTCTCCGCGTTGCTCGGCTGGCGGTTGAACCTGACCATCTGGCTCGCGGGTGGTCTCGTCATTGTCTACACAGTGATCGGCGGGACGAAGATCGTAAGCATCACGCAACGCTACCAGATGATTGTGATCCTTGTTGGGATGGCGATTGCGTTTGCGGTCGCGGTTTACCGACTCTCGCCCGATCTTTCGTTTGAAAATACGCTGTCGGTCGCGGGTAAAATGGGGAAGCTGGAAGCGGTCAATTTCTCGGTCGACCCGCACAAGCGATACACGTTCTGGTCGGGCCTGATCGGCGGATTCTTCCTGGCGCTGTCGTACTTCGGAGCGGACCAATCGCAGGTGCAACGATATATCGCCGGAGGCTCGCTCAAGGAGAGTCGCCTCGGGTTGCTGTTCAACGCCGTGGTGAAGGTGCCGATGCAATTTTTCATTCTGCTGCTCGGTGCGATTGTTTTCATGTTTTACCAATTCGAAAAGCCGCCGGTTTACTTCAATCAACCTGCATACCAGCGCGCGCTGGAGAACGGTTATGCGCCACAGTTAACGCAGTTGCAGACGCAATTCGACGATGTCTTCGCGCAAAAACGCGTAGCGATTCGCGCCCTTTCCACTGCATCGTCAGGCGAGCGCGATGCGGCAATGGACCTAGTACGCAAACTCGATGCGGAGGCGCACGTGTTACGGGATCAAACCAAGGCCGTTCTCGTTCAAGCGGGCGTGGATCCAAAGAGCAAGGAATCAGATTACGTGTTCATCACTTTTATTCTTCAACAGATGCCGCACGGAATTGTCGGATTACTCATCGCCGTGATTTTGTGCGCGACGATGTCCGCAATGGCAGCAACTCTAAATGCTCTCGGATCCACCACCGCGATCGATTTTTATCGGCCGTTGATTCGACCGAACGCGAGCGACCATCATTACGTAATCGCCGCGCAGGCGCTGACGGCGGCGTGGGGTTTGATCGCCATCGGCGTCGCTTCATTTGCCAGTTTGGTCGAGAACCTCATCGAAGCCGGCAACATCCTGGGCTCGGTCTTCTACGGCAGCATCCTCGGTCTTTTCCTCACAGCTTTCTTTATTCGACGAGTCAACGGATCAGCGGTGTTTTTTGCGGCGCTCATCGCGCAGATGCTCGTCTTCGTTCTATTCGCGACGACGAATATCGGTTACCTCTGGTATAATTTCATTGGGTGCGCGGCCGTACTGATCCTCGCGCCGATCCTGCAGCAAACTCTATTTCGCAGCGCGGAAGCGTCCGCCGGGGTATGAAGCTCGTTCTGAGCCATGGATCATCCGATTATCTGTTTCGGCCAGCAACCGTGCGGATTTTTTCCAAAGCGATTCTTATTCGCTAAAATCGCGACGGCTCGCCGACTGCAAAAGGAGATCGGTGGAGAAATCGTTTTTTTCTGTCACGACAGCGATCACGATCCGCGCGAGACAAGTACCATTTTGCGGGATCACCACAGCAACGAGGAAGTAGCTCTGAATTTTCAGTTCGAAAATCGAATTCAAAAACAGTTTTCGCCGCTCTATACGAAACGCGTCCTTCCGGAATGGCAGCGGAAAACTGCCCGCCAACTTCCAAATTACGTACCGGAGACGCTGGTGGAACACTTCAAGGAAACGGCATCGTCGAACGTCGCGGATTTCTGTCTCGAGATGTACACCCGAATGGGTTTGCTGGATGGTGTCCGGGTAGAGCGATCCAGTTCACCTCAATTCAGAGCGCGTGCTGTGGCAGTTTCGGATTATTTCGTGGATCAACCGTATGAAGGAGAAACCGTCCGTGCGCGTTATCGCGATGGAAAATTGCTGCTGCACAAAGGCGGCGATCGTTTTCTGGAAATCCCCGGAGGCGACTTCGGTCCGGAACAAATCAGCCCGACTCGAGACACGCGTTTCGTTTGGATGCAATCAGTGATCCGGTGCACTCATTACGTCGCCGGCGCGAGCGAGCAGGATTACGTTAACAAGGCGGATGCTCCCGAGGTGAAATTCGTCAGGCGCGAAGAGATTTCCGAGTCGGGCAAAGCGTACACCGGGGTGTAATGAAATCGGCGCCGCTCAAAATCGGGATTGCATGTTTTCCGCTGATTGGCGGGAGTGGGATCCTGGCAACGGCTCTCGGGTCAGAGCTGGCACGCCGCGGCCACGAAGTTTATTTCTTCAGTTACGCTCAACCGGTCAGGTTGGATCTGCCGCAGGATAATCTCCACTTCCACCGAGTTGATGTTGCGCATAACCCTTTGTTCCCCTCGCCCGATTACACTCTGCCGCTCGCGGTGAAGATGACGGAGGTTGCGCGTTCCCGGCAACTCGATCTTTTTCATGTCCATTACGCGATACCGCACGCACTCGCGGCGTGTTTGGCTTCGCAGATGTTAGGCCCGTCCGCTCCGCGCATTGTCACGACATTGCATGGAACCGACACTATTCTGCTGGGCCAGGATCCGGATTACCGCACCGCGATCGAACACGCCCTCGTGCACTCTGATGCGGTGACGGCAGTTTCCCAAAGTCTTCGAACTCAAACGCAGGAAAGCTTCAGCCTGAAACGGCCGATTGAAGTCATTCCAAATTTCTTCACGCCGAATAAACCGAAGCGAAGCCGCGAAGAAGTGCGACGCGAACTCGGCGTCACCGACGAATTTCTTGTGTTGCACATGTCGAGCTTGCGACCCGTGAAGCGCATCGATCTACTTCTGCGGACGATCGCTGCGTCGAAGAATCGCGAGCGCGTTCGGTTGTTAATCATGGCAGGCGGTCCTTTTGACCCTTACGAGCCGCTGCTCGATGAATTGGATCTCCGGGACATTGTCATTGTTCGCCAAAACACATCCGTGGTGGACGAGTATGTGCAGGCCGCGGATGCGGGACTCTACACATCCGAATACGAAAGCTTCGGCCTGAGCATTCTTGAGACGATGTTCTATGGGAAGCCTGTCGTCGCTTTTGGCGTGGGTGGCATTCCAGAAGTCATAGGAAATTCCTGTCCGCTATATCCGTTCGCCGATGTAGCCGCGGCTGCTGCTGGGTTGGACACGCTGGTCGAATCTACG
>Ga0207701_10001397_pt1 | contig 25471 bp, 17 predicted proteins | sample KBSSwiSSwithPhiX_FD_184294 | JGI IMG/M metagenome (GOLD analysis project Ga0207701, IMG submission 184294) | Switchgrass rhizosphere bulk soil microbial communities from Kellogg Biological Station, Michigan, USA, with PhiX - S5 (SPAdes) (version 2) | ecosystem: Environmental > Terrestrial >... | reverse complement strand
ATCTTTCGCGAGAGGTCGCCACGAGCGACGGCAGTCGTGACTTCGGCAATGTTACGAACCTGGTTTGTGAGGTTCGATGCCATCGAGTTCACAGAGTCAGTCAGATCTTTCCATGTACCGGCCACACCTTTTACCTCTGCCTGTCCACCCAGCTTACCCTCAGTACCCACTTCACGGGCCACACGTGTTACTTCGAACGCAAATGAGTTCAGCTGTTCCACCATCGTGTTGATAGTATTTTTAAGATCGAGGATCTCTCCCTTAACGTCGATCGCCACTGTTTTTGAAAGGTCACCACTCGCCACCGCTTTTGTTACTTCCGCAATGTTTCGCACCTGCGCGGTCAGGTTACCGGTCATCTGGTTCACGGAGTCGGTAAGGTCTTTCCATGTACCCGCAACACCCGGCACAAACGCATATCCACCCAGTTTACCATCTGTACCCACTTCACGTGCCACACGCGTTACCTCAGATGCGAATGCACGCAGCTGATCCACCATCGTGTTCAAAGTTTCTTTTAATTGGAGGATCTCTCCGCGCACGTCCACCATGATTTTTTTAGACATGTCGCCGTTCGCCACTGCAATCGCCACTTCAGCGATGTTACGTACCTGCGCGGTAAGGTTACCCGCCATCTGGTTCACAGAGTCAGTAAGATCTTTCCAGGTACCTGCAACACCAGGTACGTTCGCCTGGCCGCCGAGCTTTCCCTCCGTACCTACTTCACGTGCCACACGCGTTACTTCCGAAGCGAAACCACGGAGCTGATCCACCATCGTGTTAATGGTATTTTTCAATTCAAGGATCTCTCCCTTAACGTCAACTCCGATCTTTCTTGAGAGGTCACCGTTGGCCACCGCTGTTGTTACCTCGGCGATGTTACGCACCTGGCTCGTAAGGTTCGAAGCCATTTTATTTACAGAGTCTGTCAGGTCTTTCCATGTTCCACCCACACCTGGTACATCGGCCTGTCCGCCAAGCTTACCTTCCGATCCCACTTCACGCGCCACTCGCGTTACTTCTGAACCGAATGAGTTCAGCTGATCCACCATCGTATTGATCGTGTTCTTCAGCTCCAGGATCTCTCCGCGCACGTCTACAGTGATCTTTCTGGAAAGGTCACCTTTCGCCACGGCGGTTGTTACCTCGGCGATATTACGCACCTGGCCAGTAAGGTTTGATGCCATCTGGTTAACTGAATCTGTGAGATCTTTCCATACACCACCCACGCCTTTTACTGTAGCCTGGCCACCGAGTTTTCCTTCCGATCCCACTTCACGCGCAACGCGCGTTACTTCGGAACCGAAGGAATTGAGCTGATCCACCATCGTATTGATCGTATTTTTCAACTCCAGGATTTCTCCCTTTACATCCACTGTGATTTTTCTTGAAAGGTCACCATTCGCTACCGCTGTTGTTACTTCAGCGATGTTACGTACCTGGCTTGTAAGATTCGAACCCATCTGGTTCACCGAATCTGTAAGGTCTTTCCACGTACCTCCCACACCGGTTACTTTAGCCTGGCCTCCAAGTTTTCCTTCCGTACCCACTTCAAGCGCCACGCGTGTTACTTCTGAAGCGAATGAGTTAAGCTGGTCAACCATCGTATTAATGGTCTTTTTCAACTCGAGGATCTCTCCCTTAACATCCACCGTGATCTTTCTTGAAAGGTCACCTTTCGCCACCGCTGTTGTTACCTCTGCTATATTTCGCACCTGTCCGGTAAGGTTAGATGCCATCTGGTTTACCGAATCTGTAAGGTCTTTCCAAACACCACCCACGCCTCTCACTGTTGCCTGGCCACCAAGTTTACCTTCCGAACCCACTTCACGCGCCACACGTGTTACCTCAGAACCAAATGAGTTGAGCTGATCCACCATTGTGTTGATCGTATTTTTCAGCTCGAGGATCTCTCCCTTAACGTCCACCGTGATCTTCCTTGAAAGATCACCCTTCGCCACAGCTGTTGTTACCTCGGCGATGTTACGCACCTGGGCTGTCAGGTTCGATCCCATCTGGTTAACAGAATCCGTGAGATCTTTCCATACGCCACCCACACCTTTCACTTTTGCCTGGCCACCAAGCTTTCCTTCCGATCCCACCTCACGAGCCACACGCGTTACTTCGGCGGAGAATGAGTTAAGCTGGTCCACCATCGTATTGATCGTGTTCTTCAATTCAAGAATTTCTCCCTTAACATCCACCGTTATTTGCCTGGACAGGTCACCTTTCGCCACCGCTGTTGTTACCTCGGCGATGTTACGCACCTGTCCTGTTAAGTTCGATGCCATCTGGTTTACGGAATCTGTTAAGTCTTTCCACGTTCCGGCTACACCGCGCACCTGAGCCTGTCCGCCAAGTTTACCTTCCGTTCCCACTTCGAGTGCCACACGCGTTACTTCTGAGGAGAAGGAGTTCAGCTGATCCACCATCGTATTGATCGTGTTCTTCAACTCGAGAATTTCTCCCTTTACGTCCACCGTAATTTTTTTGGAGAGGTCACCCTTCGCAACGGCTGTTGTTACTTCGGCGATGTTTCTTACCTGTGCCGTAAGATTCGAACCCATCTGGTTCACAGAATCTGTCAGATCTTTCCACACACCTGCTACACCCTTTACTTTTGCCTGGCCTCCGAGCTTTCCTTCTGAACCCACTTCACGGGCCACACGGGTTACTTCCATCGAAAACAGGTTCAGCTGCTTCACCATGTCGTTCACCTCCTTGGCGATCCTTCCGAACTCACCCTGCAGGGTATGTCCTCCGATCTCTTCAGGCATTTTTTCCAGAAGATTTCCTTTTGCCACAGAGCTGATCACATGGGCTATTTCGATTGTGGGGTGCACCAGGTCGGAGATAAGGGCATTCAGTGATTCCACACCGGTGCTCCAGGATCCTTTTGCTGCAGGAACCTCGATGCGCTGAGTGAGCTTACCCTGCTTACCGATAGTGTTACCGGCGCGGGTGAACTCATGCATCATTTTTTCATTGAGTGAAATAATATCGTTAAGAATGTCACAGATCTTACCATTGATACCTACCTGGTTGATAGGCATGCGTACGGTAAAGTTCCCGTTTTTGACCTCGGTTAACACACGCAACAATTCTTCATCATTCAGGAAAGTTATTTCAGGGTTAGCAAGTGTATGTTTACCATTGCTATTCCCATTGGTAGCTTTCTTTAAAGAATTCTGCCTGATTTTAAGTGTTCCTGGAGTGTGTTGGCCGTTTGTTTTTCCGTTCTCTTTACGTAGGGGAGTTTTGGGTGTTTTCTTTTGCGTAGGCATCGGCTGAGTTTTGGACATTCCAAAAGTATGAAAACATGCCTTGCCTACAGCGGTTTTTAAGAGTTTCTTTCTATTGATTATAAGGGGTAGTAAATAAATAAGATTTTTTTAAACTGAAAAGGGATTTTGGGATTCTTTTAACCTTCATCTTCGGGGAGTCAAAACTAACTGCTAATCTTTCTGAACACCTAAACCACTAACAGGTTTTTATACAGCAACAACCAACGTCCCCGTCTTCTGCCGGGGACTTTTTTTGCGTGAAGAGGGAGGCGTGAAGCGAATATTAAAATTTAAGCTCGCCTCACACCTCACGACGATCATTTGTTCAACAATCCATCAACCGTAATCGCCAGGTAATATAACCCTCCGAGGGTGGGGCCACCAGCGTACTGGATGTAATTGTTGTTGAAAATGTTGCTTCCCCCCAATTTGAAAGTTGAATGAAGCTTGGGGGCTCGATAGGTTACCTGTGCATCGAAGGTATTGATCGCATCGATCTGGCCGGTAACAAGCGGGCTTTCCCACAGGAACGATTTCTGCCACCTGTATGCCACACTGAAACCTACATGCTTTGTAAGCTCCCTGTTGCCAAAAGAAAGATTTGTACTCCACTCCGGTGTATTGAACGCAGTCACGAATATGTCATTTGTTTTATTCGCTTTCATTTTATTATAGTTCAGATTACCTGAAACAGTGAACTTTTTATAGAAAATATATGTCGCCCCCAGCGAGCCTCCGAAATTCGTGTATTTGTTCTTAGCATTGGTGTACACACGGTATCTGTCCTGTCCTTTGCTTGCAGCTGTTGTTGATGTAGCTTCAGTAGCATCCCTGTTCCTGTCGATCATGGCGAGTACAGCTGCATCACTGCCCACGGTTTCTCCTTTTGGTACAAATACCTGTACCTGGCCGAGAAATCCTTCATATTTGTTCATGTATGCATCTATATCAAGAATGATCTTATTATTCAGCAGCACACTTTTATAGCCAGCTTCAAATGAATTTATTTTTTCAGGACCTGCCTTCGGAAGATTTGCAACTACAAGCAGATCCCTGTTTGCAAGTGCTGCTTCATCAGTATTGCCCGCGGCTTTTACCGCGGCATTGAAATTAACCACTGATGCTTGCGTGTAACTATTGTCGAGATAGCCAAGTCCTTCGTTGATGTAGGAAAGACTACCCACCCGTTTCACTCTCCCATTGTTAACATAAGAAAGCGCTTCGAACAAAGCCGGAAAACGATAGCCCTGCTGGTAAGTAACCCTGAAATTATGGTTCTTGTTCACTGTGTACACAGCAGCGAAACGCGGTGTGTATTTGAGTGTGAATTCAGGATTGTAATCACCCCTTATGGAAGCCCACAGCTTGAGCTTCTCATCGAAAAATGTTTTTGTAACCTGTACAAATCCCCCAAACTTTTTATAGTAAACATTATTTCCAAAATCGTTTGAATCGGGAACTTTGCCGTCAATAGCAACAGGTTTATTGCGATCTTCTATAGGCCTGCTGAAGTCAACAAAATTATTTCCATCGGGAATGATTTCATACACCCTTGCATCAGCACCGATCAGCAGGTCAACAACCTTGATCTTTTTAGAAAGATCCCACTGTCCTTCGATGTGATACATATTGCTTTTCTGTACCAGTGCAGAACCTCCTGTTGCAGGTGCGTCGGGGATTGTGCTCGATTTAATATCCCAGTTGTTTATTTTGGTGATGGTGTTCTTCAGGTCATCAAAAGCCTGTGTTCCGGGAACCACACGGCTTGCATCTGCCTGTTCGCGTGCATACTGCGTTGCCGCGGCAAGATTTGCTGATGTCAGTGCTCCATTGGTGGCAACATAGTTATTCAGTGCATCCTTATATTTTTTCCCCCACGCACTGGCACTGCCACCGCTTGCAAGATCAAGGTTGTCGGCCGTTGGTTTCACATTGTATGAATCGCCGGTATTTTCTTTAGACACATACGCACGTATCAGAAAATCATCTCCTTTCAATTCAACTTTATGATTTTGTACAACAACATTGTCGAGCTGGATCTTGTTTCCTCTCTGGAAAACACCATCCATTTTTCCCACGCGGTAATCATAAGAAAGCTCAGCGTGGTCGCTTAGCCTGTAATGCACTGCAGCATCAAATTTCAGGTTGTCTACAATCGGATTTACGAGGTCCTTCTCCCAATAGCCTGTTCTTCCCACAGTTAGCGTCTGATTGTCGGCGCCATTAATATTCAATCCCGAAATAGAAACTGTATTACTTCCTGCAAGCGCGTCGTCGCCATATTTATTCCATCCGTCGTACACGATATTATTTTCACCATTCAGCTCAGGAAATTTAGGATTGGCACTTTTGAGATTATTTGGATTCTGATCTTTATGGGTATCCGAAAGCCAGTCAGTTCCACGCATATAGCTCGCATTGATCTTGAATGCAAATTTATTATTGAATGCCTTAGCATAGCGTATAGATGTTTCCGTTAGTAAGCTTGCTTCCCTTCCTGTACCACCAACATGATTCACTCCGGTTTTCTGGTAAAAACTTAGTCCCTGGTACTGGAATGGACTTTTAGTAAGCAGGTTCGCCATACCATTGATGGCGCTCATTCCGTACAAAGCCGATGCTGCGCCCGGAGTGATCTCAACACTTGCGATGTCGAGTTCGGTAGGTCCTATTGCATTTCCTAGTGGCACACCGAGTGTTGCTGCCTGCATGTCTACACCATCTACAAGCTGCATGAACCTGAAATTGTTGGGAATGTTGAAACCGCGTGTATTGGGAACCTTGAATGTAAGGCTCGATGTTGTCATCTGTACTCCCTTAACATTTTCGAGCGCGTCGTAAAAACTTGGGGCAGGTGATTCACGGATGGCCCTGATGTCTAATTTTTCGATGGCTACGGGAGACTTCAGAATACTTTCTGCCACACGCGAAGCGGTTACCACAACTTCTTTTCCGAGCACTACAGTTTGCGTAGTGAGTTCTATGTCGAGCTTTGAATCGTAACCAGTGATCTCATATTCCTGCTGCTCGAAACCTATTGAAGAAAAAGTAAGCTTGAACGGAAATTTGAGTTTTGTTCTCAGCTTGAATTGTCCGTTGCTGTTTGTGATGGTTCCCGCCACGGTGCCTTTAATGTTTACGCTTACGTTCGGCAGTGGCTCTTTTGTTTCCTGGCTAGCTACGCGGCCGGTGATCTCAATGAGTGAACTTTCCTGTTGTGCGCTGGCAATGCTAATGATGACAAAAACAAAAACGATAAGTGATATTGCCTTTCTGTATTGAGTAGTGAAGTACATGTAGCGAACTTGTTAATCTGGTGGTTGAATAAAATTTTTTGAAAATCCTGGTATTGGCTGAGCGATCACGTTAGATGGGAAATGGTCAGCAACAACAACAACAGCAACAACAGCAGCCTTTGTGGCCGTGCATTATTATGTTGCTATGGGTGTATTCTAATTGCATAGTCTACTTAAACGGTAGACAAATGTACTATAACATTTTTATCCGCCAAATATTATTTTTTATAGATTTATGGGCATGAAATACAACCGCTGCGGCAGGTCTGGACTGTTATTACCGGCAATATCTTTAGGATTATGGCACAATTTCGGGGGAGTGGACATTTTTAAGAATGGAAGGAAGATCATCCGTCGTGCTTTTGAATCAGGTATCACCCATTTCGATCTTGCAAACAATTATGGTCCGCCTCCCGGATCAGCAGAAGAAAATTTCGGGAGCATACTCAGGAAAGATTTCCCGGGCACCCTGCGTGATCACATCACCATCACAACTAAAGCGGGTTATACCATGTGGGGCGGTCCTTACGGTGACTGGGGCTCACGTAAGTATCTTGTATCGAGTCTTGACCAGAGCCTTAAAAGAATGCGCGTTAAGTATGTTGATATATTTTATTCTCACCGTCCCGATCCTTCCACACCTGTAGAGGAAACAATGATGGCGCTCGACCATGTGGTCAGACAGGGAAAAGCTTTGTATGCCGGTATTTCAAATTATAATGCAGAGCAAACTGAAAAGGCAGTAAGTATTTTAAATAGCCTGGGAACGCCCTGCCTGATTCATCAGCCAAAGTATTCGATGTTTGTGAGAACTCCTGAAGAAGGACTGCTTGATGTGCTGGAGAAAAAAGGAGTGGGTTGCATTCCTTTTTCACCGCTTGCGCAAGGCATGCTTACGGACAGGTACCTGAAAGGCATTCCTCCGGATTCGCGTGCAGCTAAGGAACATGGTTTTCTGAAAACGCAGGAGATCACACCAGATAAACTTAATATAATCAAAAAGCTGAATGAAATGGCAGTGAAACGGGGACAATCGCTTTCGCAAATGGCCATTGCCTGGCTTCTGAGAAAACCGGTAATCACTTCGGTGCTGATTGGAGTAAGCTCAGTTGAACAGCTTGAAGCAAACATCGGAATGCTTGATAATATTTCTTTTACTGACGAAGAACTTGAGCAGATAGAAAAAATTCTCAGTTAAACAATTATATTTATTCTTTTAATCACTCACCAAACTACTAACGATGATCTCCAGCCAGGACAATTCTATTGTTATCCGCGACAATAGCGCTAATCCAGCGCCACTTGGTTTATTCGGTTTCGGAATGACGACCGTTTTACTCAACATTCACAATGCAGGTTTTTATGAAATGAATTCCATGATCCTTGCCATGGGTATTTTTTACGGAGGACTCGCGCAGGTTATTGCCGGGGTGCTTGAATCAAAAAAAAATAACACGTTCGGCATGACCGCATTTATTTCCTACGGATTTTTCTGGCTTACTCTGGTTGGTTTGATCTTTATGTCTAAATGGGGATGGATAACTGCCACATCAAAAAGTTCGTTGGCCACCTATCTGCTCTTGTGGGGCATTTTTACTTTATTGTTATTCATAGGAACATTGAAACTTAACCGGGCGCTGCAATTTGTTTTTGCAACTCTGACGATCCTTTTCTTTTTACTCGCTATTGGAAATTATACAGAGAATGGAAACATCATAAAATTCGCGGGGTATGAGGGTATTATTTGCGGCTCTTCTGCTATTTATACCGGCATTGCGAATTTATTGAATGAGGTGTATGGAAGAAAGGTGCTGCCTTTATAACTTTTCACTTATCACTTTATTTCCGCTTCCCATCCTATCATTGCGGTTTTTCTTACAGAACCCCAATGATAATTTCCAAACTCACCGGTTGAAAGTATCACTCTGTGGCATGGAATCAGAAATGCCACAGGGTTATCACCTACTGCTGTCCCAACCGCCCTGCTCGCCTTCACATTATTTATTGATCCGGCAATAGAAGAATATGTTGAAAGCATACCCATAGGTATCTTCAGCAGCGCTTCCCATACTTTTACCTGGAACGGAGTCCCTTTAAGATGAAGTTTGATCATGGCTGCATCATCCCAGTTTTTACTGAAAAATGAAAGTGCATTAGCCTGGTGAATATCCGTTAGCTGTTCATAGGCCGCATTCGGAAAAATGGCATGTAATTTTTCAAATGCCTGGTTCTTATCATCATAAAATGCCAGGTAACATATTCCTTTTTTGGTGGATGCGATGATCACATTACCAAATGGTGTTTCAGAAAAGCTGTAATTGATCCTTAACAACTCTCCTCCATTTTTATATTCACCGGGAGTCATTCCTTCTATTTTCATGAACAGGTCGTGCAGGCGGCTGGTACCTGAAAGTCCTGTTTCAAAAGCAGCATCGAAAAGTGATGCCTGTTTCTCTTTCAGTATATTTTTTGCATACGCTAAGCTGATGTATTGCAGGAATTTTTTAGGACTCACGCCTGCCCAGTCGCTGAACATCTTCTGAAAATGAAATGGACTTAAATGAACCTGCTCAGCGATGGATTCGAGGGAAGGTTGATCTTTGAAATTTTCTTTTATATAGGTGATAGCGGTGGCTATCCTGTTATAATCGGTAGTGTTCATGAAGGCAAATGTAGGAGATGGTCAATTCTATTAAAACCCGATTATTGCTGTTTTCACAAAAGCACAGCAAATTGCGCAGAAAAAAATAAACCTATTTTTACCGCATATGATAATGGAAATTTTCCAGCAGCAATTTAATTCCATACCACAGGTAGAAGTTAGTTCTCCGGGCAGGATAAACGTTATTGGCGAGCATACAGACTACAACGAAGGCTTCGTTTTGCCGGCCGCCATAGATAAATACGGATATGTAGGAGTATCGGAAAGAGACGACGACGTTATTTCCTTGTATGCTATTGAATTCAAAGAAAAATTTGAGACAAAGATAGCAGACATCAAACCCATTGAAGGTAAATGGACCAATTATGTTCTCGGAGTTGTAGATCAGCTCATTAAAAAAAATCATCCTGTCGGTGGATTCAACCTTGTGGTATCCGGGGATGTTCCCGTAGGTGCGGGTCTTTCTTCATCTGCAGCTATAGAATGCGCGGTTTGCTTTGCACTGGACCAACTGTTCGATCTTAAATTATCAAAATTTGAAATTGCGAAGATCAGCCAGATCGCAGAACATACTTTTCCCGGGGTAAAATGCGGTATAATGGACCAGTTTGCCAGTGTGTTCGGAAAAAAGGATCATGCGTTGAAACTCGATTGCCGTTCACTTGAATACGAAGAAGTGCCATTGGTGCTTGAAGGATATCATATTGTTCTGTTAAACACAAATGTGAAACATTCGCTCGCATCAACTGCGTACAATGAACGCAGGCAGCAATGTGCGGCTGGTGTAAAAATGGTGCAAGAACATATGCGTGAAGTGATCAGCATGCGTGATGTTACCATAAAAATGCTGGATGAATATGTTAAAGACCCGTTGATCTATAAGCGTTGCAGGTTTGTTATTGAAGAGAATGACCGTGTTCACAAAGCTGTGGAACAAATGAAGAATGGGAATATTTTGGGTTTGGGAGAACTTATGTTCCGCAGTCATGATGGCCTGCAGCATGAATATGAAGTAAGTTGTACAGAGCTCGACTGGCTGGTAGCTGCTGTAAAGGATAACCCTATCGTTGCGGGTGCGAGAATGATGGGAGGCGGATTTGGCGGATGTACTATAAATATAATTAAAGAGGGAAAAATAGATGAGCTGGTAAATATAATTTCGATGAATTACGAAAAGGAGTTGGGAAAGAAATTATCGCATTATTCAGCACAGACTTCAGATGGAACAAGTTTGGTAAAATAACTTTTACACTTTCTTTAACTTCCATTTCCCTTTCCGAAAAATAATAAAAGATGCAATGGAAATGCAGGTCTCAGAAACAGGGATGGCTATGAATACTCCAAGAGGGCCAAGTTCAAAATGTTTTGCCAGCACATAACCAAGTGGGATCTGAAGCAACCAGAATCCAAAAAGGTTGATCCATGTTGGTGTCCATGTATCACCGGCACCATTGAAAGCATTCATCATCACCATGCCCACACCGTAAAAAATATAACCGAGACTGATAATTCGTAAAGCGGTTACTGCAATTTCCTTTACCTGAGGATCATTTGTAAAAAAAGAGATCAGCCATTCTCCAAAAGAAAAGGTAAAAACGGTAATGAAGGCCATGAATATCACATTGTACAACATTGTTTTCATTACGGACTGGGCTGCTCGTTCCGGATTTCCTGCTCCAAGGTTCTGACCAACCAATGTGGCGGCGGCGTTGCTCATGCCCCAGGCGGGAAGCAAAAAGAACATCATCAGCCTGAGTGCAGTCTGGTAACCGGCAGATCCTTCATCATGCCCTGTTGTGGCAACCAGGTTTGCCAGGAAGATCCAACTGCAAGACCCGATGATGAATTGAAGTATTGCAGGTGTGGCAATTTTAATGATCGATTTAATTACAGGCAGATCAATGAACCAGTTGTGAAGGTGTATTCTGATAGATGAATTGCCTCTGAACAAATGAAACAACTGGTAAATGACGCCGATGCCCCTACCAACAGTGGTGGCAATCGCGGCACCAGTTAATCCGAATGCAGGAATGGGACCGAGACCATAAATAAGTATCGGGCACAAAATGATATTACAGATGTTGCCTACCCACAGGCTTTTCATCGCCATGGCTGCATTGCCCGCCCCCCGGAATATTCCATTGATAAGGAACAGCAGCATGATCACTAGGCTGCCACCCATCATTGTACGAACGAAATTTGTTCCGGCCACTGCAGTTTCTTCTGTTGCCCCCATCAGCAGCAGGATATTCTTTGAGTAAATAAATCCTGTTATGCTCATTAGCAGCGTAACGGCCAACGCCACTATCAGTGCCTGCACACCCGCATGTGCAGCCGCATCAATATTTTTTTCTCCCACTCTTCTTGCCACCATAGCAGTGGCAGCCATACTCATTCCAATGGCAAGTGAATATATTATGGTAAGAACAGATTCTGTAAGCCCAACTACCTGTATTGCCTGGCTGCTGTTTGCAAGATGTCCTACAAAATACAGATCCACTACCGCGAACACCGATTCCATGACCATTTCAAGCATCATGGGAATAGCCAGCATGATAACGGCACGGCGTATGCTGCCGGCGGTATAGTCCATTTCGTCACCGCGGATAGCCTGCCTGATCAATCCAAACCATGAAGTTGATTTTGATGTAGCGATTGTATCTGTCATAAAAAGTGGAGCAATGTAGCATTTATCAAGGAAAAGGGAAGATCAAGGATGGAGAAGTAATAATTTTATGATATGAAAGCAATTATCCTGAAAGATTTTGGTGGTCCGGACAAACTTGAAATAAAAGAAATTCCTGATCCATTTATCAATGAAAACGAGGTTCTGATTAAATCCCGGGCGATTGGTCTGAACCCCGTGGATATTAAAACAAGGAAAGGAAAAGGACAGGCGGCAAAACTCAGGAATGAAAATCCCATGATACTTGGATGGGATGTTTCGGGAGTAATTGTTGAAACAGGCGCCGATGTTTCAAAATTTAAAAAAGGCGATGAAGTTTTCGGCATGATCAATCTGCCGGGTGTAGGAAAAACATATGCAGAACTTGTAGCGGCACCACAGGATCAGATCACTAAAAAACCCGCTGGTATTTCACATGAAGATGCTGCTGCGGCTTCTCTTGCTGCAATGACCGCCTGGCAGGCACTGGTTGACCAGGCTAAAATAAAATCAGGACAAAAAATTCTCATCCATGCTGCATCCGGAGGAGTCGGACATTTTGCAGTACAGATCGCAAAACATTTTGGCGCTTATGTAATAGGTACATCATCCGCGGCAAACAAAGAATTTGTTCGTTCACTTGGTGCAGATGAACATATTGATTACAGATCAGTAAGATTCGAAGAAGTTTCTCCAATGGTTGATGTTGTACTTGATGCAATTGGGGGAGAAAATATTGACAGATCGCTAAAGGTTTTGAAAGAAGGCGGAACGATCGTAAGCCTGCCAAGCGGAATAAGTGAATCAGTTGGAGAAAAGGCCGCGGCGCAGCATAAAAAAGGATTTTTCTTCTTTGTTCATTCCAATAGTAGTGACATGGACAGGATTGCGGCTTTGCTTCAAAAAGGGTCTATTCGGCCGTACGTGTCGCAGAAATTTACGTTTGAAGAGATCAGTAAAGCGCATGAGCTTCTGGAGAGTGGTAAAGTAAAAGGTAAGTTAGTGCTAATACCTTCCTGATTTATTTTTGTGTAAGAAGTTTTTTATTTCTTTTTACTGTGTTCCAGTAATCTTTGCCATAGTCTACAAATATTTCTGAGCCGGATCTGATAAGCTTTGTGGCTTTAATAAAGATCCTGCCATCAATATTTACGAACCTGCTGTTGTTGTGCAAACCATCAATGCGTGATAACCCATGCGCATCATTAGCATATCGTCCAATTGCATCCGGAAAATTTTTTGCATTGATCACATGTTCTTCATTCACATAATATATGTACAGGTTAGCAGTATCATGCTTTACCATCTCCCAGGTGGTGATCTCACCTGTATATTCAATTATTAATTGTCCCTTTTGAATATTCTTCGCAGTGAATAAACCATTGCCCACTGAAGGGATGGAAGAGTTGTCTACATATAAATGATTTATTTCAGTGTCCATTCTGTACTAAGATAAACGGCATGCCAATTTCCGGTAATTTCCTTTAACAAAGTTTTCTGACCGGCGCATTTTACTTCGTCCTGATTCTCCGTCAAATATATGAGCAGGTTAAAAAGCCCTGGTTCAATATTTAACATGAGAAAAATCTACTTACTGGCAGCAATATTCTTTATAATTGGTGTCACAAAAGCTAATGCACAGCTGAGATATGGTATCAATGCAGGTCTGAATCATTCTACGTGGAAAGGAGACGCAGCAGGTAGTATTGAAAATCTTGCTGATTTTACTGATGGTTACATTACCACGAATGCTAAAAATGGATTATACGCCGGAGGTTTTGTTGAGATGCCGCTCGGAGGAATTATAACACTTCAGCCAGGAGTATATTATTCACAAAAAGGTTATGCTTTAAAAGGAAGCATCGCTGGTAACAAATTCGATTTCCTTGGTGTGAACGCAAAAGCAGAAATGCAATCACATTACATTGACATTCCGTTGCTGATCAAAGCTGAAATTGCAAAAGGTTTGCAGGTGTATGCAGGCCCACAGCTTTCTTATCTCGTAAAGAATAACCTTAAAATGAATGCCGGGCTCCTCGGAATTTCATTGCTCAATACTAATATGGACGTTACAAACAATTTTAACAGGGCAGATTTCGCTATAACCGGCGGTGCCAGCTATACTTTCGATAACGGATTTTCAGTGAATGCCGGTTATGATCATGGACTGAGCCGTCTTGATAAGAACAGTAATTTCAAATCATATAACAGAACATTTAAAGTGGGAGTTGGGTTTAGGTTTTAAGGAGGAAAAGGGAGAGGAGAAGGAAGAAGTTGTTTTTTTGAAGACGATTAAAGCAGGATGAATAGTCCTGCTTTTTTTATCTATAGAATAACCTCTTCCTTCTTCCTTTTCCCTTCTCCTGATTTTTATCAAAATGTGAATAATTCGTGTTTCTTGCCGATAACCTCTTGGTTTACATTTAATAAAAAAATGAAACCTTTTTTACTTATCCTCATCCTGGTTGCTCTTTCACCTGTTTTATCCTATTCACAATTCGGGATCAAAGGTGGTTTCAACTTCGCCAAGGTTACCAAAGCCTCAAATATCAATGCAGAAAATACATCAGGTTTTCTTGCCGGAATTTTTCTTGCGCCCCCAACCAATAATGTTCTTGGCTTTCGTTCAGAAATTCTTTATTCAAAACAGGGCTATGATTTCAAATCAGGGACCACAACTGGTTCAGTAAAACTGGATTATATTCTGCTTCCACAGTTAATGGAAATTAACATCACGAAATTTGTTGCATTGCAGGTAGGAATGCAGGTGGCATACCTGCTGAGTGCATCGGCCGACAGTTCCAAACCTGTTTCCACAGGTAATGCTCAAGCCGACGAAATAATCGACCTGATGAACCGCTTTGATTATGGTGCTGCAGGTGGTGTAGAAATTCATCTTTTTAAAGGTTTGCTTTTAGGTGCACGCATGAATATCAGTTTCAGCAATCTATACAAGGACCCTGCAACAATGACAACCCAGCCGAACTTCATTCCAGAGATTGATGCTAAAAACAATGTGGTACAGATTTTTGCCGGCTACCGGTTTTAAAACTCCTTATTAATCTTGAAAAGAAAGATGCCGGAATAATCACTATAACCAAAGTGGCGGGATCAGAGATCAAAGCAGTTTTATGAAATGGATGTGGTAAAATCAATGGGAGTGCTCACACCCGACAACCTTTTATTCGTGGTAAGCACCACCTCGGGAAGCAGCATGGGCGTGGATCCATCATCCCAATTTTCATTGTTGAAGTTTGAGGGTAAAAAAAATAAACGGCAGTCTTTGTCTGCAGACTATGGCGGTATGATGAAAAAGGGCAAGACACACGAAGGTGAAAATGAAATCAGCCTCAACTTAAAAAAGATCCGTGAAGGAATTGTTGGTCTTGTCCCGGGAAAACCACTGGATAAAGGTGAGTATGCTTTCATTAACAAAATGAGCGTTCAGGGTGGAGGAATATCTATGAAATGGAAGCTTTTGCATTTAGTATAGAATAGTCAGGGCCAAACAGGACATCCTTATGGGCAATATTTTACACTATGGGTATGAGAAAACAAGTTAATTTTGAAAGCTAAATCCTAAGACGTGCCGGATGTATCCTATTTAAGTGCTTTAGTAGCATTTAAATATCTCAATTTCTTTAACTTTAATTAGATGCAGCGTTTATGTGATGAAGTTTGCCCATTAATCAGCCTAAACCAACCCCGGGATTATGAAATATTCATTTTTAATCGCCTCAGCATTTATTGTAATAGCCTGTAATAAGAAGAATGATGATGTGGTTGTAGATCCAATTGATCCGGCAGACAAAGCCAAAGCTGAGGCTCTTAGCGATTTCCTCGAAAACGACAAACTTCACCTGACCAAATATTATTCCGAGACTCCAATCGATTATATTGATACTGATCAAGTCGTAATGCAGGAAACCGAGCTCTGGCAATATGTAAGCCTATGGCTTAAAGATGATGCCTATACTTTTGACCCTTCCGGCAATGTGGCAGTAGAACAGAACGTGGATCGTATAAGTACAGATACATCAGCAGTACTCACAAGACACTATGAAGTGTTTGCAGATAAAGATGGTGTTGGATTCGACTTTATCGGGCATGAATACCAGGATCTGCCCTACAGGCTTATATCCTTTTCAGACACCAATCTCGTGGTTTCAGCACAATGGAATGGAAAGAAAGTTATTTCAGAATACCACATCGTTCCATAATTTGCTGCCTTATTGATAATAAGGGGTATGTTTTCGAAAAAGATTGTTTTCCATTTATCAAAGGCCGGACTCTGCTTAATTGCCGTACTGTTTCTTTCCATTCATTCTTTAGCTCAGAAAAAGAATGAAAAGTTCCAGATTCATATTAAAAAATCTTCATCACCATTAGTCATTGACGGTGGAACTTCAGACCAGGGATGGTTGGAAGCTGAAATTGCCAGCGACTTTTATATGGTATTACCTATGGATACCGGAATGGCAAAGGTCAGAACCGATGTACGCATGACCTATGATGATGACAATCTTTATCTCCTTGCCGAATGTTATCACCTTCTCAGCGGCAGCTACTATGTGGAATCGCTCCGAAGAGACTTTGCTTTTGGTAAAAATGACAATTTTCTCCTTTTTATGGACCCTTTCGACGATCAGACCAATGGATTCTCATTCGGTGCAAATGCTGCAGGAGCCCAGTGGGATGGTACCATGTATGAAGGTGGAAAGGTTGACCTGAACTGGGACAATAAGTGGATCTCTGTTGTAACCAATAACAAGGAGAAATGGGTATTTGAAGCTGCCATTCCCTTTAAAAGCATCAGGTATAAAAAGGGCATCACCCGTTGGGGTATCAACTTCAGCAGGCTCGATCTTAAAACTACTGAAAAGTCGAGCTGGGCTCCGGTTCCACGCCAGTTTCCGACAGCATCACTCGCATACTCCGGAATATTGATATGGGATGCTCCTCCGCCAACACCCCGCATGAACGTTTCGCTGATTCCATATGTGTTGGGTGGCGTAACTAAAAACTATGAAGCAGACACCAAAGCCGAGTTCAAAAAAGAAATAGGTTTTGACGCGAAAATATCATTGAGTTCATCCCTCAACCTTGATCTTACCGTGAACCCCGATTTCTCACAGGTGGAAGTGGACCGGCAACTCACCAACCTCGACCGTTATGAACTTTTTTTCCCGGAAAGGCGGCAGTTTTTTCTCGAGAACGGCGACCTGTTTTCCAACATTGGATATTCAACGATCCGTCCTTTCTTTTCAAGAAGAATTGGTTTGGGCACACCTATCCATTACGGGATAAGGTTAAGCGGTAAGCCCAATGAAGACTGGCGCCTGGGTATAATGAATGTGCAATCGGGCAAACAGGAAGATGCCGGATTACCTATACAGAATTATACAGTGGCATCTGTGCAGCGAAAAATTTTCTCGCGGTCGAATATCGGCATGTTCCTGATCAATAAACAGGCAATCGGAAGTGCAGGCAGCGACAGTGCGAAGGATGCTTATAATGATTTTAACCGCAACGTTGGCGTTGAATACAATCTCGCTTCATCGAATAATATGTGGACAGGTAAAATTTTACTGATCAGGTCGTTCACTGAAGGTGACCAATCAAATGAAATGGTGAAAACGGGACATCTTCAGTATTCGAGCAGGAAATGGACGATTGCCATGCAATTCGAAGATGTTGGAAAGGGTTATGTGGCTGATGTGGGATATGTACCACGCCGTGATTATATAAGGTTGTATCCGCAGATCGCGAGGAATTTTTTTCCAAGGAAAGGTGTTGTGCTGAGTCATGGTCCGAAGTTCTATTCCAGTAATTTTTATGATCGTAAAATGGTGAAGACAGATTATGAACACCTGTTTGCATACAATATTGCTTTCCGTAACCAAAGTGTGCTTACTCCCTGGTATGCGTATAACTATGTGAAGTTGCTGTTGCCTTTCGATCCTACCAATTTTACGAAGGATACACTCGCGCGGAACTCACAACATTACTGGCATTCCTATGGTGCTGATTTTTCTTCAAAGCCGCAAAGTATTGTAACCTGCAGTCTTGCTGTGCGCTTTGGCGGATATTATGCAGGAGGAACCCGTACTAATCTACTGGCAGAGGTGGGTTACCGCTGGCAACCATATCTTAATATCTCACTTTCTACGAACTACAATATGATAAAGTTGCCGCAGCCATGGGGAGATGTGAACTTTTTATTGATAGGCCCGAGGGTAGATGTGACCATGTCAAACAAATTATTTCTTACAGGATTTCTTCAATACAATGAGCAGACGGAGAACATTAACCTTAACCTGAGGTTTCAGTGGAGATACAAGCCTGCTTCCGATCTGTTTCTTGTGTTTACCGATAATTATCTGCCTGAGAATTTTGGGGTACGTAACAGGGCGCTGGTGCTGAAGTTCAACTACTGGTGGAACAGATAGGATCGGGAGATGAGAAACGGGAATCGGGAAATTTTCCAGTCAGTAGGTTCTCATTTCCTGCTTTCCAGCCCGCCATGGCATACTTTTTAAGCGAATACCTCTATGGCCATTACTGAAAATAGAGGATCGGTCACTTCCGGGGAAAATATATCATACTGGATCGATTCCGTTAAGCCTGTTGAGTATACTCAACTCAAAGAAGATAAAAATACAGATGTGCTGATCATTGGAGGTGGCCTGGCAGGCATTACCACTGCATACTGCCTTTTAAAAGCAGGGAAAAAGATAATCCTGGTTGAAGACGGATTGATCGGCAGCGGGGAAACCGGCAGAACAACTGCGCACCTTACAGCAGCCCTCGATGACCGTTATTATGACATAGAAAATATTTTTGGAGAGGAAGGAAGCCGCATCGCTGCTGAGAGCCACACTGCTGCAATCGACTGGATTGAATCAACGATCAGGAATGAAAATATTGAATGTGACTTTGAACGGGTAGACGGTTATTTATTTCTTCATCCTTCAGACAAAGCAGAAAACCTCCAAAAAGAATTTGAAGCAACACAGAAAGCAGGATTAAAAACTGAATGGCTCACTCAAACACATTATATCGCTGCATATAATGGCTCATGCGTAAAATATCCGCGCCAGGCACAGTTTCATATTATGAAGTATATGCAGGCGCTCGCAGGGGTTGTAAAAAGAATGGGAGGTGAAATTTACACCAGGACACGCGCGGAAAAAATAAATAAGAAAGGAGCAGAATGCAATGGATTTACAATAGGGGCTGCAAACATTGTTGTAGCCACAAATTCTCCGGTGAACGATATGGTAACGATGCACACGAAACAGGCTCCATTCAGAACATATGTTTTAGGCGCGAAGATCCCCAAAGGAAGTTTACCTCATTCATTGTGGTGGGATACAGGTAACATGAATACAAAGTGGTTCACAGCACCCTATCATTACGTACGTGTTCAGCCATTCGATAACGGATATGACTTGTTGATATCAGGCGGAGAAGACCATAAAACGGGGCAGGCAGATGATGAAGGTATAAGAGAAGAAGACAGGTATGATGTTCTGGAGAAATGGACACGAAAACATTTTCCGTCGATAACCGACATCGTTTATCACTGGTCTGGCCAGGTGCTTGAGCCGCTGGATTACATGGGCTTCATTGGAAAAAATCCGGGTGATGACAACATTTATATTGTTACCGGTGATTCGGGAAATGGAATGACGCACACAACTATTGCGGGCATATTACTAACCGATTTAATTGAAGGCAAGGAAAATAAATGGGCTTCATTGTATTCGCCTAAACGTATTCCTATTAAGCTTTCGGGCAGATTTTTATCTGAATCGCTTAACATGGCAAAACAATATGGCGATTTTATTAAGAAAGCAGATATCAGTGAAGCCAGTAAACTTGCCAATGATGAAGGTGCAATATTGTCAAAAGGATTTAGAAAAATAGCTTTATACCGCGATCGTTCAGGAACACTGCATTCATTCACGGCTGTTTGTCCTCATCTCGGATGTGTGGTGCAATGGAATGCAGATGAAAAAACTTTTGATTGTCCTTGTCACGGTTCCCGTTTTTCAAAGGAAGGTATTGTTATCAACGGACCAGCTGTATCGGATCTGGAAAGGATTATAATTTCATAGTTTTTTCACGTTTTCTGTAATTTGTGATACTTCAAATGAAAATTCTGAACAGTACCACACCTATTACTATAGATATTCAGAAGCACCTCCCAGGTTCGGAGAGGTTCAGGCATCTGCTGGAGATATTACCTGTTGCTGTTTATACATGCGATAAAAATGGCTATATCATATTTTATAATAAACATGCCGTTGATTTATGGGGCAGGGAACCTGAGATCGGAAAAGACAAGTGGTGCGGTTCATGGAAAATTTTTACCCCGGAAGGAATACCCCTTCCGCTTGATAGCTTTCCGATTGTGATGGTGTTGAAATCAGGAAAGGAAATTGAACAGCAGGAGATAATTATTGAACGTCCTGATGGGAAACGCCAGTTTATTAACTCGTATCCGAAGCCACTGTTTGATGAAAACGGGAATCTTGAAGGCGCAATGAATATGCTTGTTGATATTACGCGCCGGAAGTCAGATGAAGAAAAGACAGCCGTGCTTTCTTCCATTGTAAAATCATCGAATGCTGCGATCATCAGTAAAACTTTAAATGGAATTGTTACCAGCTGGAATCCGGCGGCACAACATATATTCGGATATACATCAGATGAGATGATCGGCCAGCCGATCATTAAACTTATTCCGCATGATCTATATCATGAGGAAGAAGAAATACTTGGTAAACTGAGAAAAGGCGAGAATATAGATCACATGGAAACAATCCGTATCACAAAGGACGGCAACCTGATCGATATTTCTCTTACTATTTCCCCTGTAAGGGATGAAAGCGGCAAGATCATAGGTATTTCAAAGATTGCTAGAGACATATCAAGTGTTAAACGCGCTGAACGCCTTATTAAGGAATCTGATGAACGGTTTCGCATGGTTGTTGAAGCAACAAAGCTCGGCTCCTGGGAATATGATCCCACCTCTCAGGAATTGACCTGGTCGAAGGAATGTAAAAGAATATATGGAATACAGGAAGAAGAGCAGGTAGATTATAATTTTTTCCTGGCGAACATATATTATGAAGATTTTGATTTCGTGAACCGTGAGATAGAAAAATCCCTTGATCCGGCCGGAAATGGTAATTACGATATCAGGTTCAGGATAACAAAAAAAAATGGAGCCATCAGATGGATACGTTCGCAGGGCAAAATGTATTTCAACAACCAGGGGTTGAAAGAACGCTTCATCGGCACTGTGCTGGATATCACAGAAGAAAAGATGGCTAAGGAGGAATTGGAACGGCTAGTATCGGAACGTACGAAGGAGCTGAAGCTGATGAATAAACAACTGCAACGTTCAAATTCTGACCTCGCGCAGTTTGCGTCTGTTGCCAGCCACGATCTTCAGGAACCATTGCGTAAGGTGCAGATGTATTGCGACCGTATTCTCGCATATCCGGATGATAGCGAAGTATATTTAAAATTCTTACCGCGGATTATATCTGCTTCGGCAAGAATGTCGCAGCTGATCAAGGATGTATTGCACTATGCACTGATTTCCGATGGCACAAACGAGTTGCAGGAGATAGACCTCAATGTGATTTTTGATAATGTCTTATCAGATCTCGAAGTATCGGTCAGGGAAAAAGGTGCTGTATTAAATGCTGATCTTCTTCCAATAATAAAAGGTAATGCCAGCCAGATCCAACAGCTGTTCACAAACATTATCAGTAATTCGATCAAGTTCAGCTCCCCGAAACCAGTAATAAATATTACCAGCCGGATACTTCGGAAAAATGAGGTGGTGAGGAGGTATAAAAATATCCATGAAGCACATTCATATGTTGAACTGAAATTCAAAGACAATGGAATTGGTTTTGATCAGAAATATGCACAGCAGGTGTTTGAAATTTTTCAGCGTCTCCAGGATAGAAGTGCATACAGCGGCACAGGCATAGGACTTGCTATTTGCAAAAAAATTGTTGAAAACCATCATGGATTGATTAATGTAGAAAGTGCGCCGGAAATAGGTACTACCTTTACAGTGCTTCTTCCCACAGAATAATAAGAGGCAAAATTGTAAGACATCATTCTATTTTGAACAAACCATCCAAAAAACCTGAAATTGATAGCGTAAATGTTCTTCTCGAAGAATGTATCATGGCATTCCCGGTTTCTTCTTTTATCATCAGCCTCTATAAACAATACCAGCAACGCGGCAGCCTGAGTAAAAAACAGCTGCAGGGACTTTATGACAAAGCTTCGGGCATAAAAGATCTTGCACCCGGCAAACTTGCAGCGGTTGAAGCCATCATCAAACGAATGCCCACGCGGTATAAATCAGCTATTCCCGAAAATAAACCCCTCTATGAAAAGGATGAAGCAACAGGTGAAATGCTGCAATTCATACTCTCAAAAAATCCATCCCACAAAAGAGTATTGTTCCTCAATTCAAAATTCGACAACAACGAAACGCTTACTCCTTCTGAAATAAGCGAATTGAAAAAATTCATGCAGGTATTCAGCAAATGATTATTTTTCAATATCGCTGATATGCGGTAAATTAATTCCCTAACATAACGATTACCTGTATATGAAATTCTTCTCTTTTGTTTTCACCCTTCTCTTTTGTTTTGACCAGGTGAACGCGCAGGACAAAATGAACAGTTTTGTTACTAACCTGATGAACAAAATGACTGTCGATGAAAAGATCGGTCAACTTAACCTCGTTACTCCCGGAGGAGCTGTAACCGGTTCGGTGGTCAGCACTGATGTTGATAATAAGATCCGTAAAGGACAGGTGGGCGGACTCTTCGGAATAACAGGTCCTGATAAAATAAGACAGGCACAGGATATCGCAGTTAAAAATACACGGCTTAAGATACCATTGATATTTGGCCTGGATGTAATTCATGGGCATCGTACTATTTTTCCCATTCCATTGGGCATATCATGCAGCTGGGACACGGCAATGATCAGGAAAAGCGCTGGTATCGCTGCCACCGAAGCAACAGCAGACGGTCTCAACTGGGTGTACTCACCAATGGTAGACATAGCCCGTGATCCACGCTGGGGAAGAATATCCGAAGGAAATGGTGAAGATCCGTTCCTTGGCTCGCAGATAGCAAAAGTGATGGTAAAAGGTTATCAAGGAAATGATCTGGCAGCAAAGAATACGGTGATAGCATGCGTTAAGCATTATGCATTATACGGAGCAGCAGAAGGCGGCAAAGATTATAACACTACCGACTTAAGCCGTATCTCCATGCACGAATATTTTCTCTCGCCTTATAAAGCTGCAGTAGATGCGGGCGTGGGCAGTGTGATGAGCTCTTTTAATGAAGTAGATGGAGTGCCGGCTACCGCCAATAAATACCTGCTCACCGATGTGCTCAGAAAACAATGGGGTTTCAAAGGACTTGTAGTAAGCGACTACACATCGGTAAGTGAAATGATCAATCATGGCTACGGAGATGGACAGCATGTTGCAGCAGCAGCATTGAAGGCGGGTCTCGACATGGACATGGTAAGCGAATTATATCTTACCACACTTAAAAAATCATTGCAGGAAGGTAAAGTTACACAGGCACAGATCGATAACGCTTGCAGAAAAGTGCTTGAAGCGAAGTATAAGCTTGGATTGTTTGATGATCCATACAGATATTGCGATAAGGAAAGATTTGAGAAAGAGATCATGACACCCGAAAACAGGCAGGCTGCGCGTGAATTTGCGGCTCATTCTTTTGTGCTACTCAAAAATAAAGACCAGGTACTCCCTCTTAAAACCTCTGCAACTATTGCGCTTGTCGGTCCGCTTGCAGACAGCAAATTCAATATGCTGGGCACCTGGAGCGTTTCAGGGGATCATTCTAAAAGCATTACCGTTCTTGAAGGAATGAAGAATGCCGGGGCAAATATTTTGTATGCCAAAGGCGCAAATCTTTCTGATGACACTGCATTGGCGAAAAGAGTAAACGCATTTAATAAACAGGTTGAGATAGACCAGCGCGCTCCCGATGCGATGATTGACGAAGCATTGGGCATTGCTGCCAAAGCAGATGTTGTTGTAGCAGTGGTTGGAGAAGGAGCGGATATGACAGGGGAAGCATCCAGCATGAGCAATATTGCTCTTCAGCCATCTCAGCAAAAATTATTGCAGGCGCTCGTAAAAACCGGGAAACCTGTCGTTGTAGTACTATTCAATGGTCGTCCGATGACTTTGCCGTGGGAAGAGCAGCATGCAAATGCAATACTCGATGTTTGGTTTCCGGGAACTGAAGGTGGCAATGCAATAGCCGATGTTCTTTATGGAAAATATAATCCATCCGGAAAGATCACCACCAGCTTTCCTGTTAATGTCGGCCAGATACCTATTCATTATAATCATAAGCGTACCGGACGTCCATTTGATGGAAATGTGAACAGCGCGAAATTCAAATCGAATTATCTCGATGTAAGCAATGACCCGTTATATCCGTTTGGCTTCGGTCTGAGTTATACATCTTTTACATACAGCGATCTTAAGTTAAGTAAAACTTCACTGAAAGGACACGAAACACTAACGGCTACGGTCACACTAACTAATTCCGGTAAGTATGCGGGTGAAGAAGTTGTGCAGTTGTATATATCTGATCCGGTTGCATCAGTAACACGATCAGTGAAAGACCTGAAAGGTTTTCAGAAAGTGAGCCTTAATGCCGGCGAGAGTAAAGAAGTTTCATTTAAGATTACCACCGGATCACTCAAATTTTACAATACTGATTTAAAATATGATTGGGAAAGCGGTGAATTCATCGTACATATCGGTACAAACTCGCGTGATCTTTCATCAGGTAAAGTTACCTGGGTAAAATAAGGTGGAAAAAGCAGGTAAATATCGTTGGACGATCGTGGCGCTGCTGTTCTTCGCTACAACTATCAACTATCTCGACAGGCAGGTAATAGGATTGCTGAAAGATAATCTTTCAAAAGAATTCGACTGGTCGGAGAAAGATTACAGCAATATTGTTATGGCGTTTTCCGCCACTTACGCTATAGGGCTGTTATTATTCGGAAATATTATTGACAGGATCGGAACAAAGCTTGGTTATACTGTTTCAGTAGTGATCTGGAGCATTGCGGCTATGGCCCATGCATTGGCAAAAACAACTGGAGGTTTTGTAATCGCGAGAACAAGTCTCGGACTAGGTGAAGGAGGAAATTTTCCCGCAGCCGTGAAAGCAGTAGCAGAATGGTTTCCTAAAAAGGAGCGCGCATTGGCTACGGGAATATTTAACAGCGGTACCAATGTAGCAGCAATGGTGGGCCCGCCTCTCATAGCCTGGATCTACAGCAGTTATGGATGGCAGGAAGCATTTTTATGGACTGGTGCACTGGGATTCATATGGATTATTTTATGGTGGATATATTTTGATGTCCCGGCAAAGCAGAAGCGTGTTGGAAAAGCTGAATTCGATTACATACATAGCGATGCACCGGACCAGGCAAATGAAGAAGGGACAAGAATAAG
>Ga0207701_10001396_pt1 | contig 25488 bp, 22 predicted proteins | sample KBSSwiSSwithPhiX_FD_184294 | JGI IMG/M metagenome (GOLD analysis project Ga0207701, IMG submission 184294) | Switchgrass rhizosphere bulk soil microbial communities from Kellogg Biological Station, Michigan, USA, with PhiX - S5 (SPAdes) (version 2) | ecosystem: Environmental > Terrestrial >... | reverse complement strand
AAACCTCAAACCTTAAACCTTCTCTATGGCTGACTTATCATCAAATTTCCTCGGCATAAAATCTCCCAACCCATATTGGCTGGCGAGTGCGCCTCCTACCGACAAAAAATATAATGTACTTCGCGCTTTGGAAGCCGGCTGGGGTGGTGTGGTTTGGAAAACACTGGGATCACAAATTAAAAATGTATCATCACGATATTCTGCGGTGGATTATGGTGGACAACGGGTAATGGGCTTTAATAATATTGAGCTCATCAGCGACCGGCCGCTTGACATCAATCTCAGAGAAATTGAAGAATGTATCAGGATATTCCCCGATCGTGCCATGATCGTTTCGTTGATGGCCGACAATGATCGGAAAAGCTGGCATGAATTGATCAAAAAAGTTGAAGATACCGGTGCGCATGGACTGGAATTAAATTTTGGATGCCCCCACGGTATGACGGAGCGTGGGATGGGAGCAACCGTGGGCCAGGATCCGGAAATTGCGTGCATGGTGGTGGAATGGGTGATGGAAGCGGCGACCATTCCAGTTATCACTAAATTAACACCGAATGTACATTCCGTTGTGCCGACGGGGAGATCAGTAGTGAAGGCCGGCACCAATGCACTGTCATTGATCAATACTATTCAGTCTGTCACCGGTGTTGACCTCGATACATTTGTTCCCAATCCTTTTGTCGCAGGGAAATCGGTTTTCGGAGGTTATTGCGGACCCGCGGTGAAACCTATTGCATTAAAAATGCTAACCACTATTGCGCAGGATGATCTGACAAGAACTGTTCCGATATCCGGTATCGGTGGTATCAGCACCTGGAAGGATGCTGTTGAATTTATCTTGCTAGGCGCCACCAATGTACAGGTTTGCACAGCAGTGATGAAACATGGTTTCAGGATCATTGACGACCTTGTTGAAGGTCTGAACAATTGGATGGATGAAAAGGGATTCAAAAAACTCGACGATTTTATTGGCAAATCCGTGCCGACTATCACACATTGGGAGGATCTCGATATCAATTACCACCATATCGCAAAGATCAACCAGGATAAATGTATCCATTGTGGTCTTTGTTATATTGCCTGTGAAGACACTTCGCACCAGTCAATCAGCCTGCAATACGGAAAGCCATATAACACTTATACCGTTATTGAAGAAGAATGTGTAGGCTGCAATCTTTGCGAACTGGTTTGCCCCGTTGACAACTGCATTACCATGGAAGTGCACCGTAAGGGTGATGAATATATCAACTGGAAGGAATGGCAGAAACGGGGATTGCCATTGAATGATCATTGAACTGATTTCAGCACAAATGTCCAATGCCGCCTAAAATCTCTTACAGGCACTCTTACAAACAGCTAACTGAAAAAGTTATAACTTTCATGAATGCCTCAAGTCCGCCAACTTGCTGCTATCATGTTTACCGATATTGCCGGGTATACAGCCATGATGGAAGCTGATGAGCAAAAAACAGTGGCGGTTATCAAACACTATAATGCTGCACTTGAAAATCTCGTAAAACAAAATGCTGGACAGGTGTTAAACTATTATGGGGACGGCAGTCTCTGCATTTTCCATAGCGCTACTGATGCGGCCAATTGTTCACTGGCCCTGCAGGAGGAACTGAAAGAAGCACCGGTTGTACCACTTCGCATCGGGTTGCATATTGGTGAGGTTTTTTTTGAAGACACGAAGGCATTAGGTGACGGCGTGAATATAGCCTCAAGAGTGCAATCATTGGGGCAGGCCAATACAATTTTGGTTTCTGCTGAATTCTATGATAAAATAAAAAACAACTCCACTTTCAAATCGGTTTCCCTCGGGAATTTCAATTTTAAGAATGTCACACACCCGCTGCAGGTGTTTGCATTAACCAACCCCGGTTTATCAGTTCCGCATCGAAAAAGCATGGAAGGCAAATTAGCTCCTAAAAGAACTTTCAAAAAAGTCGTCCTGGTATCCCTGTTACTCATAGTATTTGTTGCAGCGGGATTCTATTACAAAAATCTTATACCAAATAAATCGGCGTCCCGGCCCAAAGACAAATCGATCGCGGTATTACCCTTTACCGACATGAGCCCTGCCAAAGACCAGGAGTATTTTAGTGATGGCCTGTCTGAAGAATTGATAACCGCCCTTGCAAAAATTCCCGACCTTAAAGTTGCCGGCAGAACGTCGTCATTTTCTTATAAAGGAATCAACAAAAATCTTGAAACAATCGGCAATGAGCTGCGGGTGAGTACAATCCTGGAGGGCAGTCTGCGGAAATCGGGAAATCAGCTACGTATCACTGCCCAGTTGATCAATACTGATGATGGTTTTAATATTTGGTCCGACAGCTACGAGATCGAATTTACCGACATTTTTAGCGTACAGGATAAAATTACAAAAGCGATTATTACCGCCTTGAATGTTCACTTACTGGATAATAAAGAACCTGAGCCAACAGCCTCTACAAACCAGGATGCGTACTCGAATTATTTGAAGGCCCGGCACCAACTATCATTTCGTGGGGATCACCTGCTGCAGGCAAAACGTTTTTTTGAAGAAGCGATAAAACTTGATACGGGTTTCGCAGCCGCCCATTCGGGTCTTTCAAGAACCCTGTCAATCATGCCAAATTATTTGATGGTTGACAACGTAAAATCATTAATGGATTCCGCAAAACAGGAGGCAAATAAAGCGCTTTCGCTGGACCCAAATAATGGTGAAGCCTTGTCTGTTCTCGGAACAGTTGCTGCATATTATGATTGGGACTGGGATGCGGCGGAACAGGCTTTTACCAGGTCCAAAGAAGTTAATCCTAATGATGCAGAGATGTACAATTTCCTGGGCGACTTCTATTGGATCATATCTGATAAGAAACTTGCAATCGAAATGGAATCGAAAGCGGTAGAACTGGATCCGCTGCTTGCCGTAAATTATGCTAACCTGGCTATGGCTTATTATATGGCTAAAGATTATGATAATGCAATAAGGATATCCAATATAGGGTTATCAATGAATTTGCAAAGCTTTATCCCGGCTGCAAATTGGCCACCCCTGGTCTGGTCATACCTCGCAACAAAACAGTTTGATAAGGCCGATGAAATAGTAAAGAAAATTCCGGCGAGCGATCAATTATACCTGGAACTGTCGACGGCTGTTGCAATTGCCAAAGGAGAAAATAATCTTGCGCATGCAAACCTGCAGAAGATGAAAAATTTCAGACATTCACGATTAGCGGAAGACTATTTAGAATTGAAGATGTGGGATAAAGCTGCGAGCGAAATTGAAAAGGCTTATAATGATCGCGAGGTTCGCCTGGTGTATTATACAAGAATTACAATACCCGAAGATTACCCGGATCATCCTGCCTTGAGGAAGGCTTTTGACAAACCTGAACTAAAAAAACTGTTTGACCTGAGAAGAAAGAATAGGATCGCAAAGTAAATAGATTGTTTTTTCCTGGCCGGAGTCTCCGCGATAGTTATTACCACCCTGGAAACTGGTCTACCTTCATCTCCATTTCTTTTATTGCTATTTTCGTCGGGATTATAAATCTTGGTAAGCCTCCTCTCCCATATCAAAACTTATCACCCTTTATGTGATGCAGCACAAAACGCTTTGGAAAATTGTTTTGAGCAACAGGTGTTTTCAAAAAACGAATATCTGCTCACAGAGGGCAAGATCTGTCGTCATTTATTTTTTCTCGAAAAGGGAGCCGTAAGAGGATACTATACCCTGGATGGTAAAGAAATCACACATTGGTTTGCTTTCGAAAATGATTTTGTCACCTCCTTCCATAGTTTCATTACCCAGGAACCGGCAGTGGAGAACATCCAGTTTTTGGAAGGTTCCATTGTCTGGTGTATATCGAAAGAAAAACTCAGTGACCTTTTCAATGAATTTCAGGAAATAGAGAGGGTAGTAAGAATAGGTTATGAAAAATATTACATCCGCCTGGAAGAAAGATTTGTTTCCGGCCAGTTTAAGACGGCAGCTGAACGCTATGAGAATTTAATTAATCAGTCTCCTCATATACTTGAGAGAGTTCCGCTGGGCCATGTGGCCTCCTATCTTGGCATTAGCCAGGAGACCTTGAGTCGCATTCGCAGCAGGCTTTAACATTTTCATTTCTGTTTTTGATCATTGTCAAAAATTTATCGGGCGTCCCAGGATAGATTTGCGCTCACAAACACCATACAATGGAACAAAAACAACCCCAACCACCTTCAAACGCTTTTATCGGCGCATCATGGACCGCTTTAATTATCGGTATCTCCGCATTTATCATAGGCCTTTGGAATGCTGAAATGGAATTGAATGAAAAGGGATACTACTTCACTGTGCTGATGTTTGGTCTTTTTGCAGCCATCTCGGTTCAGAAAGCCGTGCGAGATCAACTGGAGGGAATTCCAGTGACTAATATTTACTATGGTCTTGCCTGGTTTAGCACAATCCTCTCAATAATATTACTTACAGTTGGACTTTGGAACGCTGAGCTCGCCAAAAGCGAAAAGGGATTCTATGCAATGTCCTTTGTTTTGAGCCTCTTTGCTGCCATTGCTGTACAGAAAAATACGAGGGATATGAAGGCATCAAAAAATGACGAGCCTGAACAACAACAGTGGTGAATTGTGGAATTGCATATTAATCACATCTTTTCACTCCCATCAACTGCGGCGGGTTTTCAGACAATTCCGGAACAGGAGCACAAAGCGTAAACTTTTTTCTTTGTTAACTTTACGTCCTGGGTGCTCTTAAACTATAATCGAAGATTAATACCTTACAAAAAATTATTATGGCACACGTATCAATCTATCTCAATTTTGCTGGCAACGCCGAAGAAGCATTTAACGCGTATAAAAAAGTTTTCAAATCTGAATTCACTGCACCGATCATGCGCATGGGCGACATGCCGCCTCAACCAAATGCGCCTTCCCTTTCTGAGGCAGACAAAAAGAAAGTAATGCATGTTGCATTGCCCATACTTGGCGGCACAGAAATCATGGCAACCGACATGCTCGAAAGCATGGGACACAAATTGATTGAAGGAAACAATGTTACGATCAGTTTGAATCCGGATACCACAGCAGAAGCGGACCGGTTGTATAAAGAACTTTCACAAGGCGGGACAGACGGTGTAGCTCCTCACAACGAATTCTGGGGTTACTGGGGAACTTGCAAAGACAGATTCGGAATTCGGTGGATGTTCAATGTTTCAAATCAGCCGGCGAAATAAAAAACGTATTTTTTTGCATGCCCTCATTGGCAGGGGTAAATTGTCAACTCTGGTTTGACGACAATGAGTTATTTGACTTCTCCTTTGGCAAAAAACGGGAATGGCAAGCAAACGAAGTCGCAGCAACAGCATTTTCATAATCCTCCGTTGCCATTACGCGGCATATTGTTTGTGCCTATCTTTAAGAAAAAAACAATGGAAAAAAGAGGATTACTCTTTATCCCTGATATTAGTGGGTTTTCAAAGTTTGTGAACGAGGTCGAAATCCAGCACAGTCAGTTCATCATTCAACAGCTATTAGAGGTGTTGATCAACGCGAATGACTCCGACCTGGAGATCTCAGAAATAGAAGGCGATGCCATTCTTTTTTACAAATTTGGTCAACCAGCCGAACTGAATGCTTTGTACAAGCAGGTGGAAAAAATGTTCAGGGCTTTTCATCAATACCTCATTTCTTACGATAATCGTAAGATCTGCCAATGCAAGGCCTGCATCTCCGCCGTTGACCTTACACTAAAAGTGATCACACACTATGGCGAGTTTACCCCCCTAAGTGTTCAACAATTCAATAAGCTAATCGGAAGAGATGTGATCGTTGCACACCAGTTATTGAAAAATGATATAGCACAACATGAATACTGGCTCGTAACAAAAACATTGGATAGTGATCCTGCCAAACTCAGACCGTGGATGCAATGGAATACGAGTTCAAAAGAAACTGAAAGCGGTAAAATATCTTTTTCTTATACCCAGTTAGGTCCGTTAAAAAACGATATACCGAAACCGTCCATTGAATTGGAGCTTTCTAAAAAGATTAAGGTATTGTCTGTTTCAAGAGATTATGCAGTTACCATCAAAACCTTATGTTACACCGTTGTACACTTTGAATTTCGTCACCTCTGGCATGGCCGAATTAAGCTAATCGATGAAGTGGAACACTTTTTACCGGGCATTGGTAGCCGGCACAGGCACGTACTTAATACTGGAAAAACAGAAATGATGTACATAAGCAGCTTCATTTATGATCCTGAAGGAAAAACAATATTCAGCGAAACAAATGAAAAAGATAAAACTACTACCTGTTTTATTGCCCAGAAAATCAATGAGCATATAAGCAGATTGACACTTGAGTTCTATTTTCAGCCCAATATTCTTAAACAGGTATTGTTCAATCTCAGTGTAAAAAAGAATAAAGAGGAAGAAATGCGACAGTCGCTTGAACGGTTGGATAAAGTAGTAAAGGAAATGGTGGTTCCACTTGAGTTTTAAAAATTTGGGGCTAATTTGAAAATTTGATGTTCCCTTATGGTAATCCGACTCACCGATGATGGATGTCAGGTTCTTTATTGTACTTACTTCTGTAGGCCAATGGGGACATACCGGTGATTTTTCTGAAGACTTCGCGGAAGGCCTTTACATCCGAATAACCTACTTCATACATTACTTCATTGACGGGCTTGTGTGTAGTTTCAAATGCCTTTTTAGCCGATTCAATTTTCACTCTTTGTGAATATTCAACCGGCGTATTACCGGTTGCCCTGATAAACCTTCTGTCAAAGTTTCTTCTTCCGACGGCAAAATGAGAAGATAAATGTTCAATCGAAATCTTTTCGTCGACGTGCCTTTCTATATATGCCTGCGCTTTCTTCACGACCTCATCTGCATGCGTCTTTTGGCCTATAAATATTGTAAACGGCGACTGGCTCTGCCGGTCCATTTCAATCTGGAATACTTTAGAGCAGAAGATAGCTGTTTGCCTGTCATAGTATTTCTCAACCAGGTAGATCAGGAGGTTTAAGAATGAATAAGCGCCTCCATTTGTATAAATGCCCTTTTCGTCCGTGATCAATTTATCGGTCTGCAGATCCACATTTGGAAACATCGTTCTGAAATTATCGGCCACGGACCAATGCGTAGAGCAGACCCTTCCATCCAGCAAACCTGATGATGCCAGTAAAAATGCACCGGTGCATATACTTGCTACTTCAGCGCCCTGCCGGTATTGTTTTTCTATCCAATTTATCATCGCCTGGTTTCCCTTAACTGCTTTTTGATAATTATGATTTAAGGAGGGGATGATAATTAAATCGGTTTTCTTTATAGCTGAAATTTGTGTATGAGGTTTTACTGAAAATAAGCCTCCATACAATTCTAGTTGCTTTGAAATACCGGCTAATTCAATTTTAAATAATTCTCTTTTGCCCTTTGCTTTCCAATATTCATTAGCTCTCGTAAATATTTTATAAGCACCCACCATGCTGCTCAGGTTGTTTTCTCCATCAGGAACGAGGATGGCAAGATGTTTCATTTTATCAATTTTAATAAGCAAAGATAAAAAATCATGATGTCCAAATCAACCCGCCAGAAAGTCCATTTTACACCCCCAAACAGTAGCATTTGGACAGTAGTTTTGCCTTAAATAATCAAAAACTTTAAAAAACAAAGGACATGAGCGACAAAAAAATGGTGGATATAGTCCACCGGGTAGGCATTAAAGCTACTGTTTCGAAAGTGTATGAAGCTTTATCAACGGTTGAAGGCATCGCCGGGTGGTGGACCCGGGATACTTCCGGTATATCACAAATGGGAAAAACTATAGTGGTTCGTTTTTTTTCTCCGGAGGAAAAGGAACTCGGGAGCATGACCATGGAAGTAAAGACACTTGACCCTGGCAAAAAGGTGAAATGGACTTTTCTTGCCGGTCCCGAAGAATGGATTGGCACTGATGCAACATTCGACCTGCACGAGGAAGGCGACTACACAATAGTCCTTTTCGGCCACCGAAACTGGCGTGAAGCTGTAGAGTTTACTGCACATTGCAGTATGAAGTGGGCCATATTCATGATGAGTTTAAAGGAACTTGTTGAGACGGGTAAAGGCAGGCCTTCGCCTCATGACATTAAAATCGACAACTGGAATTAGCACCTGCTCATAGCTTATTATTCCATTAACCCGTTCCCGAAGCGCCTTATATATTTTTAGAACTTTAAACCTTAACATTATTAAAAACTTTATCATGGAAAGGCACAATTTTACGGTTTCGTTATTGGTGGATCGATCTCCGAAAGAAGTTTTCCGAACTATAACTAATGTGCGTGAATGGTGGTCCGGGTTATATTCGGAAGTAATCGAAGGAGCTACGGAAAAACTCAATGATGAATTCACTTTTCGGGCAGGAGACGGTGTTCACTATTCCAAACAAAAATTAGTGGAGATAGTTCCCAATAAAAAACTGGTTTGGCTTGTGACCGAAAGTGAGCTCAACTTTCTTACAAAAAAGGATGAGTGGAATGGCACAAAAATCATCTTCCAAATTTCCAAAAAGGGCGAGAAGACCCAGGTTGTTTTCACCCATGAGGGCTTAACCCCGGAAATCGAGTGCTTTGATGCCTGTTCGGGTGCATGGAATCTTTATTTGCAAAACCGCTTTTCGAAATTGCTCGCAGCACGTAATAGCAGACCCGGGAGAAAGAGTACAACTTCAACGACGACACCATAAAGGGTAATGAATCAAAATAAACAACTGACAAACTAAACAACACGAGAGGCTGCAACGGGCTTCTTGTTATAGCAGGTGTTCATTTCGCCGTAGGAACGAAGTCAATATTACTGTAAAGGGGTTAGAAAAAATACAAATTGATGAGATCAGGCTATATAAATAAAGGACGCAATATCCTATTGGAACAATTTTTTCATTCAGTGATCCCCGATTGCCTGGCAACACTACAGTTTAGAATTGAAACTCATTAAATTTCCTTCATCGTTTTTTGCAGCAGCAACCGGAGTAATTTTAATCTCATAGAGTAGCTATGCGTGATCTCTTAGTCCTGAATATCTTTCTCCCAGGTTCCCGGAACTAACAGTACTTGCCAGGAAGTTTTGCCGGGTGGACGTGAAAAAGAATTAACTTTCTTAACGTGAAAGCAATTGTATATGAGAAATACGGCACACCTGATGTTCTTCAATTAAAAGAGGCGGCAAAACCTGTCCCTGGTGAGGACGAAGTTCTTGTAAAAGTTCATGCAGCGTCGATTAATGACTGGGATTTGGGATTGCTCTATGGTGACTTCATCAATCGAATGTTAAACGGGCTCAGGAAACCAAGGAGAAACATTCTCGGATCAGATATCGCGGGGAAGATTGAAACAGTTGGCAAAAAAGTGAAACGCTTCAAAGCGGGTGATGACGTCTATGGCGATCTCAGCGGACAATGGGGAGGGTTTGCAGAGTACGTTTGCGCTCCCGAAAAATCTTTATCGTTAAAACCTGCGGCGATGAGCTTTGAAGAAGCCGCTGCAATACCACAGGCAGCAATGCTCGCCGTACAAGGTCTTATTGACAAAGGAAAAATCAAACAGGCACAAAAAGTATTAATCAATGGTGCGGGAGGTGGTGTCGGCACCTTTGCAATCCAGATCGCAAAATTATACGGCGCCGAAGTAACCGGTGTCGATAAGGCAACCAAACTCGAAATGCTGCGGTCTATAGGTTTTGATCATGTCATTGATTATACAAAAGAAGATTTCACAAAAAATGGGAAAGCTTATGACCTTATCCTTGACGCGAAAACAAATCGCTCAGCATTTGACTATACACGTTCTCTAAACCGAAATGGAGTTTACGTTACAGTCGGTGGTTCAATAGGCCATCTTCTGCAGGTTTTAATTTTGGCGCCATTGATCCGCATGATTCAAAGCAAGCACCTGCGCATCGTGGCACTTAAACCGAACAAGGACCTGGCTTTTATGAATGACCTCTTTGAAAAAGGCAAAGTCAGGACGGTAATTGACGGACCTTATAGGTTGGATCAGCTGGGCGAGGCCTTTAGGCATTTTGCAAAAGCGGATCACAAAGGGAAAATTGTAATAACCATGAATTGACATTGGGCCATTCAAATAAAACCTAAAAATGAAAATCCGCGTTTATTTTAAGTATCAGAATTGGAACTTTACAGTCCAAATATCACTGGCGCCATGATTACCTGTTACATCTCCGTCATTGCTGTCAGAACGGCCAATTGCCATGTACATTCCGTCGGAAGTTAGTACCGCATCACTGCCCATATCGCCTGATCTTCCACCCAGTACGTTACTGCTTAATTTGGCGCCACTCGCATTTAGCCTAAGCGTCCAAAAATCCTCGCTTCCTTTAAAGCCGGTGATATCCCCGTTTTTGCTAAACGTTAGTCCGACCAATACCATTTCGCCTGAAGGCTGAATTACTTTTATATCGCAATCATCATTGGCAGAACCACCAAAACACTTTTGCCATACTATGCTTCCGATTTCATTAATTCTGACGACCCAAGTATCCCGACCGCCATGATTACCGGAGACATTCCCATTATTACTTGTTGTACTTGTTGAAAAAACGTATCCTCCATCGACAGGTTTGACACTGCCTCCTCCTTCGTTCCCTGACCCACCATAGGTTTTTTGCCAGAGTACGTCCCCATTAGCACTTATTTTCAAAAGCCATGCATCACTACCGCCACGATTGGGATAGCCTGCAAGATCGCCATCCGAACTGTTAGTTGCTCCGCCAATCATAAACCCATCGGTTGTGGTACCGATATAACTGGCATCATCGCCCAATGTCCCTCCAAAAGTTTTCGACCATGTTGTATTGCCGTTACTATTCAATTTTATAATCCAGGCATCGGAACTACCATGGTTACTAGAAACGTCACCGCCCGTTCCCGAAGTACTCGCGGCAATCATGTAATCCCCGGTTGTCGTTTGAATGATACTCATTGCCCGCTCTTCGCCCGCACTGCCCAGCACTTTCTGCCATTCTATATTCCCTTCCGATGATAGCTTTACAACCCACGCATCGGTGCCACCGTGAGAGCCTTCGATGTCACCGTCATTGCTACTGGTTGCTCCGCAAAAGACAAAGCCGTTATCTGTAGTAGCGCTTATGCTGTAAGCATAATCCGTGCTGCTCCCGCCAAATGTCTTTTGCCATACTATGTTTCCGCTGCCGTTAATCCGCACAATCCAGGCATCAGAAAGCCCATGGTTTAAAGTGACGACGTCGCCGTTGTTGCTCCCGACAGTGCTTCCGGCCAAAACATACCCTCCGTCCTGCGTTTTCGCTATTGAAAACCCTAATTCATTCGAGGAACTACCATAGGTTTTTTGCCACTTCAATATGGAAGTTGAGGCTGGTGGCTGAGCGGCGGGCTTTAATGCGGTGCTGAGGGCGTCTGGTAAACCAGAAGTCTCAACTTCTTTTTTGCAGGAAACTGTAGTGAGGAATACGACAAATACTGTCAGAAGCAATTTGTTTTTCATAAACCAGTTTTTGGGGAATAAAATGGATGTAACGTGCGACGTACTGAATAAGCTAACTAAAATTGTGATTTAATTCCTTCCAGGTCAATAGCCTTTTTTGGCTATTTTTCAGAATAAACCAATGCCACGATTATTGTCCAAATTTTGACTTATATTGGAATTCGCCACACCACCACATGTCGACCAAAAAAAGAATTACCTATACCGGGTTGCTCGATACTTATTACCCCGTAAGGAAAACTGAAAGCCCGGAAGCAACAAAGTTGTTTCGCCAGGCCGGCGCCATCCCCCAAGGACTATTGTCCTTCAAAGGGATTATCCATGTAATTGATTATACCCAACGACGTCATATCGGCATACGAGGACCCATAAAGAACATCGTGGGTTATGATGCAAAGCACATTATGGAGGGCGGCCTGGATTTTGTCATTGACATATTTCAAAAAGATGATTTTAAGATCTACAACGAAACGATTTTCGGGCAGGTAGTGGCTTTCCTCAAAAGCATTCCGCAAAAGGAACATTCCGAGTACGTTTTCACGTATTCGTACCGAATGAAAAGAGCCGATGGAAAATCAATCAATCTTTATCAGCAATGCAGCTATATTACCGATCCGTGTACTAAACTCCCGTTGTATGGGACCGGCCTAGTAACTGATATTACTCCCATGAGGAAAGATTCCCGCATGATCTTTTCCATCGACAAAAAGGAAAGTAATTTGGGATCTTCTAATTATACTAATGTTTTAACCAATTTCTATTACCCCGATCCTGACGAATCGAGACTAACCACGAGGGAAAGGGAAATTCTAAGCAGATTGGCGGAGGGACTCAGTAGTAAACAAATTGCTGACAAACTCTTCTTAAGTGAAAGCACAATTGCCAATCACCGGAAAAACATTCTTAAAAAGACGAATACAAGAAATGTCGCGGGGCTGATTTCTCATGCAATCAGTAAAGGAATTATTTAATTCAATTTGCAAAGTCGTAATATAACTTCTAAATATAACGCCCTTTAAAGCGGTCGCTGCCACTCAATCGTCAATGAATGTCCCCTAAGTAAGTTTACGTTGCCTTTCTGACTTTATATTCGCATTTTTGTCTCTGCCGTATATGCGATTGTAACATATTACGAATCAATTTCAAATCCTATGAAAAAAGCGCTGAAGATCTCCGCCCTTGTATTGATCGTCCTGATGGCCGTTGCTTTTGCGATTCCCTTTATTTTTAAAAGACAAATTGCAGATCTTGTTAAAAAAGAGATCAACAGGAATTTGCGCGCCCGGGTTGATTTCAGCGACGTCAGTCTTTCTCTTTTCAGGCATTTTCCCAAGGTTTCTATTCGTCTCGAAGGCCTGACGATCATTGGCACTGATGAATTTGCCAACGACACGTTAATTGCTGCCAGTGCAGTGGACGCCTCTGCTAACTTAATCAGTGTTATAAAAGGAAAAGATATTAAGGTGTCTGGTGTTTACCTCGAATCACCCCGAATTCATGCATTAGTTAATAAAGAAGGGAAGGCCAACTGGGACATTACTAAAGGAAGTGCCTCAACCACCTCTCCTGATAGTTCGACATCCGAGTTTAAAATGACGCTGCAGAAATACGAAATAAAGGATGGCTATATTTTTTATAAAGATGAAACCTCAGATATGAGCGCAGAGATTGCGGGTCTCGACCACGAAGGCAGCGGAGACTTCACCCAGGATGAATTTATTCTATCAACGGCAACAAAAACCAAAGGTGCCACCTTTACCTATGCAAAGATTCCTTACCTGGCCAATACGATTGCAGTGATAGATGCGGATATCAAGATTGACAACAAAACAAATACTTATACATTTAAGACGGATGACATTGCACTAAATAACCTGAAAGTAACAGTGGATGGCACTTTTCAGCTTGTGGATGACAGCACCTACAAAATGGACATATCCTTTAAGTCGCCATCAAATGATTTTAAGGACATCCTTTCGCTTGTGCCTGCAGTTTATAAAAACGATTTTGATAAGATAAAAACGAGCGGCTCTGCCCTATTTAATGGTTTTATAAAGGGAACATACGGCCCCCAACAATTACCGGCTTATGATATCAATCTGGAGGTAAAAGATGGATTCTTTCAATACCCGGATCTACCGAGCCCGGTAAAAAATATTCAAATTGACCTTCGGCTGAGCAACCCTGATGGCATTATGGACAACACGCTGCTGGAGATTTCTAAAGGCCGCCTCGACATGGACAACGAGCCGTTTGATTTCAAGCTATTGTTTAAGAACCCGGAAACCATCAAATATCTCGAGGCATCTGCAAAAGGAAGCCTGGACCTTGCCAATATTTCCAGGTTTGTGAAATTGGAAGGCAATACAAAGCTGGCGGGACTGGTCCAGGCGGATGTATTTGCCAAAGGCAACCTTTCTGCTTTGGAATCGCAGCAAGGTCCATTCTTTGCCGGCGGATTTCTTGATATCAGGAATCTCTCCTATTCATCAAAAGACTTTCCCCAGCCGGTACAAAACGGCAGCATGAAAGTACAATTGGAAAACAGCGGTGGTAGTGCCGATAACACAACCATAAAGATCACCGATGGTCATATCGAATTGGGAAAAGATCCATTCGATTTCGCTTTGCAATTAAGCAACCCCGTTTCCAGCATTGATTATTTTGGTAGCGCCAAAGGAAGATTCACGCTGGACAATATCAGGCAGTTTACCGAATTAGAGCCGGGCACTATCATTTCCGGAATATTAAATGCTGACCTCGATTTTAAAGGCAGTAAGGCAGCGTTTGACAAACAACAATATGATAAGATCAATATCGATGGTACAGCGTCTCTGTCCAATTTAAAATATACTTCCAAAGATTATCCGGAGGGTGTAGCAATCGAAAACGCCCAGCTTACTTTTAATGAAAAAAATGTAACGCTTAACAAGCTAAATGGAAGCTATCTCCATACAGATTTCACGGCTAACGGCATCATAAATAATCTTGTTGGGTATGCCATGCAAAACCAGGTCTTGTCGGGAAATATGAATGTTACCGCAGATAAGATGGACCTTAATGACTGGATGGGGTCGACATCCGCAGACACTATTTCCGCTACTACGTCAACGTCCCCAGCAACATTCATAGTGCCGAAAGGAATCAATTTCATGATCAATGCCAAAGCTGGTCGGGTAAAATATGACAAGGTTAACTACGATAATATCGATGGCGTGCTGGCATTGAATGATGAAACCGTCAAATTGGAAAATGTAAGAGCGGACGCATTGGATGGGACTGTCTCGTTCAGTGGTTTCTACTCAACCAAAGCCAATAAGAAGCAACCATACATCGCGCTTAGCTACAATTTGAAAGACATCAACATTCAACAGGCATTTTTTGCATTTAATACCTTTCAAAAATTGATGCCGGTGGGACAATTCCTCGACGGGAAATTGAATTCACAACTCGTCATGACCGGCAACCTGGATGGGAACATGATGCCGAATCTGAGCAGCCTGAGCGGCAAGGGCAATTTTTTGCTGCTGGAGGGAGTCTTGAAAAAATTTGCACCACTCGAAAAACTTGCCAATACCCTGCAAATCGAGGAGCTCAATTCGATATCACTAAAAGATATTAAAAACCAGATAGAATTTTCCAATGGAAAAGTATTGGTAAAACCATTTACAGTAAACGTAAAAGACATTGAAATGCAGATTGGCGGCACGCACGGTTTTGATCAGTCGATTGACTATGTTATTGCTATGAAAGTTCCCCGGAAATATCTCGGTACGGAAGGAAATAATCTCGTTAATAATCTTGCCTCCCAGGCAAGCAGCAAAGGAATCCCTGTTAAACTGGGCGATGTAGTGAACCTTAATGTTAAGATGGCAGGAACGATCACGAGCCCCTCCATTAAAACCGATCTGAAAGAGGTAGCGGGCGATGCGGTAGCGGACCTGAAACAACAGGCAGCTGATTTTGCCAAAGAGAAAGTCGACGTCGAGAAACAAAAGATAAAAGACTCGGCAAATGTTGTGAAAAACCAGGTGCTACAGGACGTTAAGGAAGACCTGAAAGGCAAATTGCTGGGCAGCAAAGATTCCACTCAAAATACCACCAACATTGATAGTACTAAAAAGAAGGCCGAACAAACCATTAAAAACTCTCTTGACGGCTTATTTAGGAAAAAGAAAAAAACGTCTTCGTGATGTCAACTTTGGTAATAAAGATAAATGCCCCATCATCGGGGCATTTATTATTTAAGATGGACAGTTCCTCAAAATTCAACGGGTGGTTTAATCTCTTTCAATAAACCAACCAGGTTTTCCAGGGATCTTCTAAGCGACCGCTCCATTTTCTTCTTCATCATTAAGGAAAACATGGATTGCAACAGAAAATTTTTCCTGACATAAACATCAATGTTTAACCTGCTTCTATTATCATTGATTCTTTCGAGTGTAAAATAAACAGCACTTCTTTTCTTTTCTTCTGTTTCGCTGTATTCTATCCTTTCGTCGGGATTATAAGAAAAGGTGCTGCTATACATTATGACAAACCCCTTTTCGAGAATGCAGCGGTGCTTCGTCCCGATACCGGGAATGAGATGATCAACCTGGTCTATTCCTTTTACACCTTCTTGCCAAAGGTGCCTGAATTCAAAATGAAGCGCAGTGTAAAACAGGTTTTTTACATCGGTATCATATTCCCTGGAAACAGATATCATTTTTACTTTCTCGGCAAGTTCCAGTTGTGGTGGCGATTCAGGTTCAATCCTGTTTTTTAATTCGCCAAGTTGTGTGAAATGATAGGGCACCGCCCCGGTTTCAGTTTGTTGTACCCGATCTCCCCATTCCATCCAGTCGGTGAGGTGGACAGGCTCTTTATCCTGCAACAAATTGTCAGTTACAAGCCAGTATTCGTGCTGGGCGATATCATTTTTTAATAACTGGTGCGCGACGATAACATCTTTCCCGATCAGCTTTTTAAAATTTTTGACCGTATAGCCGGTAAATTCACCATAGTGCGTGATCACTTTCAGTGTGAGATTAATGGCGGAAATACAGGCTTTGCACTGGCAAAGGCGACGATATTCATAAGATAGAAGGTGCTTGTGAAATGCGCAGAACATTTTTTCAACTTGCCTGTACACTTCCTGCAAAGACGGGGGATTCCCATATCTATAAAACAATATGGCGTCGCCTTCGATTTCGGAAATCTCGAGTCCCACCTGGTTTGAGTTAATCAGGATTTCCAGCAGGTCCTGGATGATAAAACGGCTGTGCTCGATCTCCGATTCATGTACAAATTTTGTAAAGCCGCTGATATCCGGAATAAAAAGAAGTCCTTTGTTTTCCATTTTTGATTTAAGTTAGCGTACTATCACAAATGAAGAACACTTTTCGTGCTCAATCCGGCCGGGGAAACGCAGGCAAAATTAACTAATAAAAAAATGGACGATGGCTGATGGCGTCAAAATGGCCGGATTGTTTCTTATTCCGCTTGCGGCCGTGCTTGTACCCGTCCTAATCGGACAGTATTATGGTATCTATCGACAAAAGAAATTCCCGGCCAGTAAGGAAGTTCCTGCAGGAGCCGTGGCAGGTGCGGCACTCGCACTCCTTGGTTTTATGCTGGCATTGACCTTTCAAATTGCGTCCAATCGTTTTAATGCAAGAAAAGAAAAGTTGCTCGAACAGGTTACCCACCTCAGAACGACGTATCTGCGGGCGGGGTTAATTCCCGAACCCTTTCGTTCCAACTCCAAAAAATACATTACTGAATATGTTGACCTTTCCGTGTCGCTTTCAGCTGACTCGTCCAGGTTAAATGAGGTTCTCTCCCGTTCACAACAATTGCTTGATTCATTATGGAGCTATGCAGAACTCCTGTCCCAACTAGATCGCAGTTCCGAATCATACGCACTATTTATCTCATCTGTAAATGATGTAATCGATGCTCACCATCAACGAATAACACTTGCACTTGAATACCGCGTTCCCGTGGTTGTGCTTTGGGTACTGTTCCTTGTTGAATTCCTTTCAATGCTGGTTTTTGGCTATCAAATTGGACTTACCGGCCGACCTAGTTTCAAGCTTACCCTTCTGTTAGCAATTACTTTTGCCGTTGTCATGATGTTGATTTACGTTCTTGACCGTCCTGAGGCCGGGTTGGCCCCAATCAATCAAAAACCAATGCAGACATTGGAAAAACAATTACATGGAATGCAAACTGGCGTGGTACCGTGATCAATCGGCCGGGTGGCCTGTTTTCAAATAGAGTCCATTAGACAAATTGTCAATCTTTCACGCAACGCACAGACATACCGCATCTCTTGATTTGGTTTGCATCACCGATATAAGCGCCAATATTATCAATGCTGCGGGCCCAGGCGTCAATATCTTCGGGAGTTACATCGGCTTCTGTCGAACTCCACCAGTGACCCGATGTATTAATAACGTCGAAAAAGTTCCCTGCAGGAAGTTTGATTCCTCCCGGAAGGGCGGTGAAACCGCTACTATTAGTGGCGCCGGTGTTTGGCGCTAACCAATGTGTAGTGCCCGTTTTTTTCAATTTTCCTCCTGCTACATTTACGCCTCCCAAACAATCGGCAAGAATTGTCCATTCTAAATGACTTGGCACATGCCAGCCCTTTGGCGCCAGGCCTCTTGGATCGTTTACCGCATACCAATTGTACAATTTACCATATATAGCGCCATTTCTATCGGATCTATAACCTGAGGAATTATGTCGCCATTTCTATAATGATCTACATCTAAATTTCTAACCAGCCAAATTTGGTCTCAGATAGTGGTCGTCTCTATAGGACAGTCGCCCAGCAAATCGCCATGGGCCAAATGAGCAGGCAGCGCGTTTGGACTTATTGCAATAGAATGTGAAATGCCGTCTTTCTGATCATGGTGACAAACTTGAATTTTTGTTCCGGGATCATTTTTTTTACATGTAATGAATAGCGCGATGGCTAATAGTGATACAAAACACTTCTCATAAAAATTGTTTTAGGATAAACAATAATGAAAAAAGCCCTGTTTCCACAGAGCTTTTAACTGGTCGGGCAGACTGGATTCGAACCAGCGACCCCTACGTCCCGAACGTAGTGCGCTACCGGGCTGCGCTACTGCCCGCAATGATTGAGCAATTCAAAAATAAAAAAAGAACCTCAAAAAGAGGCTCTGAGTCGGGACGACTGGATTCGAACCAGCGACCACTAGCACCCCATGCTAGTGCGCTACCGGGCTGCGCTACGTCCCGAATTCAAACCACAAAAAGATTTGAGTGGGGAGCAAAAGTAAGCCTTTTTGCCGTGTTTCCGGTTTCAGAAACAACCTTTATCTTCGCCGCTTAATGAAACTACTCATTAAGCAGGCCAGGATCGTAGATCCAATTTCTTCTCTCAACGGTCAGATCACTGATATTTTTATTGACAATGGTATTATTAGCGGGTTGGGCAGTGAAGTAAGCCAATCTGCAGATAAAGTAATAAGTATTCCGGGCCTGCACGTATCACCGGGATGGGTAGATGTGTTTGCGAATTTTGGTGACCCCGGCTACGAGTTTAAGGAAACGTTAGAAACAGGATCCTCGGCGGCCGCAGCTGGGGGCTATACGGATGTAATGGTGATCCCTAATACCAATCCATGCATTCACAACAAATCGAATGTTGAATACATTGTCCAAAAAAGCAAGTCTTTACCGGTAAACGTTTACCCTATTGGTGCGATTACAAAGAATACGGAAGGAAAAGAACTGGCCGAAATGTATGACATGAAGGCTAGCGGTGCCATTGCGTTCAGTGATGGCATTAATAGTGTTCAGTCTTCAGGATTGTTGTTGAAGGCGCTTCAGTACATCAAAACATTTGACGGAATATTGATACAATTGCCGGATGATAAAAGTATCAACCCGCACGGGCTGATCAATGAAGGTATTGTTTCAACCCGCCTGGGACTGCCCGGTAAACCTGCCATGGCGGAAGAACTCATTGTAGCAAGAGACATCGAGTTGGCGCGTTATGCTGAGTCTAAATTGCATTTTACCGGCGTTACTTCTAAGAAATCTTTGGACTATATCAGAAGAGCGAAGGAATCGGGAATTGCCATCAGCTGTTCCGTAACACCATACCAGCTTTTCTTTTGCGATGAGGATCTGCATGATTACGATACTAACCTGAAAGTAAATCCCCCGCTGCGGACCAGGGAAGATGTCGACGCTTTGCGCCATGGTATTTCTGATGGAACAATAGATTGTATTGCGACTCATCACCTGCCGCATGAATTTGACAGTAAGGTGCTGGAATTTGAATACGCTAAGTATGGAATGATCGGATTGGAAACGGCATATGCAGTATTACGCACCGCAATGCCGTCTGTCTCGAATGAAAGGTGGATCGAATTAATGTCAATAAATCCCCGCAAATTATTCGGTATTGAAAAAGCAACAATTAATAAGGGACACAAAGCATCGCTGACGATGTTTGATCCTTCAAAGAAATGGAGCTTAGAAGAAAAAACTATTTTCTCCAAATCAAAAAACTCTCCCTTTCTTGGTAAAGAACTGGGTGGAAAAGCATTGGGAATTGTTAATGATGTTAAATCCGTAATCCCTTAATTCCTCTTATGGAATGAATAAACTCACCCCTCTTGTCAAAGGTATAATCACAGGCATCCTGATGGTGATCATCAGGCTTTTCGTTTATTACAAAATCATACCTGAGGGATTGTACTACTTAATCTATATCGTTTTCGCCGTCGGCATCGTGTGGACATTGATTAGTTTTTCTCGTTCTCCTTCGTTTACGGGAGCCATGGCGGATCTGTTTGGGCAGGGTTTTCGGTGTTTTGTAGTGGCAACGCTTATCATGGTTGCGTTTACAGCTATTTTTAATATCCTGCACCCGGAATTCGCAACAGAAGCAGCTGAATACGGACGGGAAGAACTGGTAAAAAAAGGCGGTAAAACCCCGGCCGAAATTGACAATCTCGTTGACCAGGTCAAAAAACGATATACCACCGTCGAAATTTACCTTACAGTTTTCGGATATTTGATAACCGGTGCAATCATCACTGCTGCCGGCTCGGCATTTTTAATGAGAAGAAAATAAACCATGGACCTTTCACTCGTCATCCCTCTCCTGAATGAAGAAGAATCTTTGCCGGAGCTATCGGCATGGATCACGAAAGTGATGAATGAAAACAATTATTCTTACGAGATCATTTTTGTAGATGACGGAAGCACTGATAGTTCATGGAACGTAATTGAATCATTAAGTGCAAAAAATCCGCTTGTCAAAGGCATTAAGTTCCAGCGCAACTATGGTAAATCGGCCGCGCTTAACGAGGGGTTTCGTGCCTCCCAGGGTGATGTAGTGATCACAATGGACGCGGATTTGCAGGATAGCCCTGAAGAAATCCCGGAATTAAGGAGGATGATTCTTGAAGATGGTTTTGATTTGGTAAGCGGTTGGAAAAAGAAACGCTACGATAATAAACTCACTAAAAATCTTCCGAGCAAATTATTCAACGCTGTCGCCAGGCAAATGAGCAAAATAAAACTACATGATTTCAATTGTGGTCTTAAATCATACAGCCGAAAAGTCGTGAAGAGCATCGAAGTATACGGCGAAATGCACCGCTATGTGCCTGTATTGGCAAAGTGGTCAGGTTTCAAAAAAATAGGCGAAAAAGTTGTGGAGCACCGGCCACGGAAATATGGCGTTAGCAAATTTGGATGGACAAGATTTATCAATGGATTTCTTGACCTTCTGACTATTTTTTTCATGGGCAAATTCGGCAAAAGACCGATGCACTTTTTTGGATTGTGGGGAACGATTTTCTTTTTGATCGGCTTTGGCTTTTCGGTTTACCTGGTTGTGTCCAAAATCGCTTTTAATACACCACTTACAAACAACCCCGGATTTTATATGGCCATGACGGCGGCTATTATTGGGATGCAGCTTTTTCTCGCCGGTTTTATTGGCGAGCTGGTTTCCAGGACGTCACCGGGCCGCAATTCTTACCTGGTCGAAAAGAAAGAAGGATTATAATGGCAAAAGTAGTCATCATCGGATCGGCTCATCCATTCAGAGGCGGCGGAGTTACTACGTTCAATCATCGTTTGGCAAAGGAATTCAATCAATTGGGTTATCCATGCGAGATCTATTCTTTTTCTCTGCAGTATCCTTCGTTCCTGTTTCCCGGTAAGACACAATACACCACTGACCCCGCACCACCGGGACTCGTCATTCATTCGGTAATAAATTCGCTCAACCCAATTAACTGGATCAGGATTGGAAACCGGCTGAAAAAAGAAAAGCCGGATATCATTGTCGTACGGTATTGGCTTCCGTTCATGGGACCTTGTTTCGGAACTATCCTGCGAAGAGTACAAAAAAATAAATACACAAAAATCATTTGCATTGCCGATAATGTTATACCGCACGAAAAGCGACCCGGTGACAAAGTTTTCACAAAGTATTTCCTGAAAAGCTGTGATGCATTTATCACGATGAGTGAAAAGGTGATGAAGGATTTAAAGTCATTTGAGCCGAATAAGCCAGCAAAACTAGTCGCACATCCTTTATATGATAGCTTCGGACCAACCGTATCCAAAACAGCAGCGAGAGATCATCTTGGACTAGCACAAAACGAAAAAATCATTTTATTCTTTGGATTTATCCGGAAGTACAAAGGTTTGGATTTGCTTTTAGAAGCGATTTCCATTCTAAATCAGCCAAACATCAAACATCCTGCTTCTCCCGCCTCTGGCGGGATCGCAGTGACGACATCAAACATCAAACTCCTGATAGCCGGCGAATTTTATGAAAATGAAAAAACCTATTACGAGCAAATAGACAAACTTGGAATCCGTGAACAGGTGATATTGAGAACAGGCTTCATACCCGATAACGAAGTACCGTTTTATTTATGCTCAGTTGACGCTGTCATTCAGCCTTACCGTAATGCGACACAAAGTGGCGTTACTCCACTTGCGTATCATTTTAAAAAGCCAATGATCGTCACCAATGTTGGTGGCTTGCCGGCGATGGTCTCCCATGAAAGGTCAGGACTGGTAGCAGAACCTGATCCTGCCAGTATCGCCCGCGCTATCTTAAAATTTTACGAGCTGGGTGAGGAGTATTTCACAACTCACCTGGGATTGGAAAACGAAAAATACAGCTGGACAGTTATGGTCAATACAATAGTTCAGTTGGCAAAGACTTTGCATGAATAGGATTACAAAAACAACGAACTCTTGTTTCAATAAGAATCACCCGAATAGCTTCCCCAAACTAATAGTCCGCGGCGTACCCTATTTTGTATAAAAGGTTGCCCGATTTTTCGAAAGCTTTATGACCCGCAACAAAATTTTGAATTCATTTGCCCGTTATCATGCCGGCAGGTATCAAAAATTAACTTTTAAGTGAGAAGAATCTCCATACATAGTTTTGAAACCGGCTTAATTTTGCGGATCATGAAATTTATCCCTTTGAGACCTGTTTTAATTTACCCGGCAGTTGCCGTATTGCTGCTTTTGTCATTTACACAAAGAGGATACTGCCAGGTGATCGCAGCGGCCGATAAGAAAAAACTCGCCTTAAAGGAAGATACTTTAATCTTTTACGCACGTAATCTCGTATTGGACAGCTCCACTGCTGACCGAATGATTTCTGACAGCATTTTTACACGAACCCTTGTTAGAGCTTTGCAGATTAAAAACTCTTTTTATTTCCCGTTTGATTCGGTTCAGGGAATCTCGAAATTATATGCACCGGACAGTACTTTCAGAATATTTACGTGGGGGCTTTTATACGACGATTTCTATTCCCGCCAACGCGGAGCCATTCAATTACGTACCCGTGACGGATCGCTGAAACTAATACCACTTCGGGATGTATCCGAATTCACGAATAATGCTGCAGATTCTGTACGTGGCAAGACTAACTGGATTGGTGCCATTTATTATAATATGATCAAGAGGGAATACAGGGGAAAAAACTATTATACTCTTTTTGGCATTGATTACAATAATGTGAGGAGCACCAAAAAATGGATTGAAGTACTCACTTTTAATGAAAAGAATGAGCCGGTGTTTGGTGGTCCCATATTCAGTTATGAACGGGATAGTGTAAAGAAGGCTCCGCAATATCGTTTTGGCTTAGAATACAAAAAAGACGCGAGAGTGCTGGCTAATTTTATTGAAGAAGTGGACATGATATTAGTAGACCACCTCATTTCTGAAACGAATGAGCCCGAAGACAAATGGACCATGGTGCCCGATGGCGATAATGAGGGATTTAAATGGGAAAACGGAAAATGGGTTCATGTTGATAAGGCGTTTGATTTTAAGATTGACCTCAAGGGAGTTGATCCTTATATGGGTAAACCACCTGTCGGCGACCCGATACTGGATGAGAAAGGCAACAGGGACGAAAAAAAATTGCAGGAGAAATCGGACAAGAATAGATCCAAAGATGGCTCGAAGACTCCATTGAATTCCGATAATTAACTGGAGCAATTTTTATCAGATGGCTCCAGGCTGGCACTGACATAATTTTCCTACATCATTACAACGTAAAATAACTATCTCACTCAAGTAAATCCACGCCACTATCGCCATTTCTAAGGTTCGAAAGTTGAATTTAATAACGACAACAAAATAACTTTTGTTATAATGCGTTGCTGGCGAAAACAAGCTGTATTTTCTAAAAAAATCGGTTTGTTTTGTTTCAATTCTTAAATATTATCGACTTATTTTGTTTCTTCTTGTTTTCGACCGTTAATAAACAATAACTATGAATCAATTCGTCCGTGCTCTTTGCTTACTATCGCTGGGCACACTTTCCCTGGAAAGCTGTACTAAAGATGACTTCAAAGAAAACGAAGTACCTGTTGCAGACGCGGGTCCTTCCAAAGTTGTTACACCTCCCGATGACTCAGAAACCCTGACCGGTTCCGGAACCGATAGCGACGGACAAGTAGTAGCGTATTTGTGGAGCCAGGTATCAGGTCCCAATTCATCATTGATCGTTAACCCCGGGTCAGCCACGACAGATGTAGAAGATCTTACCGAAGGCCAATACATTTTCCAATTGATGGTAACAGATGAAAAAGGCGCGACAGGTGTAGACACTACCACTATAACAGTTAGCCCGGCTCCCATAACGACACTCTCGTTGCAACCGGCAAATAACCCTTCAGAGGTACAAATATTCACTTACAACGGACAGGATGTTGGCGGATCAGGAGGTATCGATATCCCGGTCGCCGCATGGACAATAAACAGCATACCGATTACTATCCGGGAGCTCCTCAAATTTGATTTAAGCAGCATTCCCGCCAACGCAACAATTATCAGCGCTAACCTGTATTTGTACTCGTATCCGCCGCCAACTGTTAATGGCAATTTCGTAGATGCAAATTATGGCACAAACAATACTTTACTCATACAACAGGTAACTACTAATTGGTCTGCGGCAACAGTCAAATGGTCGAATCAACCTGCCACTGCGACGACCAACCAGGTAATAGCTGCATCGACGACACAGTCTCAGCTTGATTTAAATCTTGATGTGAAAAATATGGTTGTTTCAATGGTTTCCGGTAATGCCAACTATGGCTTTTTGCTAAAGTTGCAAAACGAAGCTATTTATACAAGCCGGATATTTGTTTCAAGTTATAATACAACCCATACAACAAAATTTCCAAAACTAGTTGTTGTTTATCAATAATCACCGACGTCTAAATCAAATAAAAGGCGAAGAAAAATTTCTTCGCCTTTTTTTATGATTTCATTTTCGATACTAATTACTTCTATTCATCCAGCTTCAGCACGGCGAGGAATGCTTCTTGTGGCACTTCCACGTTTCCGATCTGCCTCATTCTCTTTTTTCCTTCCTTTTGTTTTTCGAGCAGCTTTCTTTTACGACTTATATCGCCGCCATAACATTTTGCCGTCACATCTTTTCGCAT
>Ga0207701_10001394_pt1 | contig 25493 bp, 19 predicted proteins | sample KBSSwiSSwithPhiX_FD_184294 | JGI IMG/M metagenome (GOLD analysis project Ga0207701, IMG submission 184294) | Switchgrass rhizosphere bulk soil microbial communities from Kellogg Biological Station, Michigan, USA, with PhiX - S5 (SPAdes) (version 2) | ecosystem: Environmental > Terrestrial >... | reverse complement strand
CGCCGGGGAACCAGACCCACACGATCACGGCGAACGGAATCGTCAGAGCGCCCTGGGAGATCTATTTCAGTACGATCATCAACCTCGGATCCGGCCTGACCGTGAATGCGCAGGACAACACGAACGGCAGCGCGTTCGGCCAGCAGGTCAGCTACGTGTATTCGCCACCAACGAAGCCGTTCCTCGGCATCGGTCACGTGTTCGCGTACCAGAACGTGGACCTGCGCCTCGAGAAAGCCTTCACGATGGCAAGTGCCCAGCGGATCAGCGTGGTGGTCGACCTGTTCAACACGTTCAACAACGCGAACTACGGGTGCTACAATACGACCATCGAGAATCCGCCGAATCCGAACTACAACACGCCAGGCTGCGCCGGTCTTGGCCGTCGGCTCCAGCTCGGCCTGCGGTACGGGTTGCAGCCCATCCATCAGGCAGGGACACAGACCAGATGAACGCGCGAGCGCTTCACTGGAGCTCATGCACATGGCACACGGCGGCGCGCTTGCGCGCCGCCGTTGTCTTGGCGCTTGCCGGTTCGGGGTCCGCGTTAGGGTGTGGACGGCCGGCCACCGCCCCGGTCGCACCGCGCCCAACAATAGTCGCACCGCAACGCGCGGACGCGTTTCTCGACACGCTCCAGCGGCGAACGTTTCAGTGGTTCTGGGACACGACCGACCCTCGCACGGGCCTAACGCCGGACCGGTGGCCCTCCCGCACGTTCTCCAGCGTGGCGGCGATCGGCTTCGCGCTGACCGCATATCCGATCGGAGCGGAGCGCGGGTACGTCACGCGCTCCGCAGCGGCCGAGCGAACGCTCACGACGCTCCGGTTCCTGTGGCAGCTGCCCCAGGGCGAGGCAGCCACCGGTGTTGCCGGCTACAAGGGCTTCTTCTACCACTTCCTCGACTTCGAGAAGGGTCAGCGGTTCGAGAAAGTGGAGCTCTCCACGATCGACACGTCGCTGCTCCTGGCCGGCGCGCTGTTCTGCCAGTCGTACTTCGCCGACACCGCGCGCGCCGAGGTGGCCATTCGCGCGTACGCCGATTCGCTCTACCGTCGCGTCGAGTGGACGTGGCCGCGTAACCGTCCGCCAGCCGTGAACATGGGATGGAGGCCGGAAGCTGGAGGTGCGTTCGAGCCGTTCGACTGGCGCGGCTACGACGAGGGGATGATCCTCTACGTGCTCGCGTTAGGCTCGCCGACTCACGCCATCGAGTCGTCCGCGTGGGACGAATGGACGCAGAACTACCAATGGCGCGAGTTCTACGGCCAGCAACACGTGAACTTCGCGCCGCTGTTCGGGCATCAGTACTCGCACGTGTGGGTCGACTTCCGCGGCATCCGCGACGCGTACATGCGAGGGAAGGGGATCGACTACTTCGAGAACTCACGGCGCGCGACCATCGCGCAGCGCGAGTACGCGATCGACAACCCGTACAAGTGGGTCGGGTACGGCGCGACCGAGTGGGGGCTGACGGCGTCGGACGGGCCGCGCGACGGGCCGGTGACAGTCGACGGCAGCCCGCGCGTGTTCTTCACCTACTCGGCTCGCGGCGCGGCGTGGAACGAGATTCGTGACGACGGAACGCTCGCGCCAACGGCGGTAGGCGGGTCGGTCCCGTTTGCGCCCGAGATCACCATCCCCACACTGATCGCGATGCGCGAGAAGTACGGTGACCGTCTCTTCACGAAGTATGGCTTCCTCGACGCGTTCAACGCCACGTTTCCAAAGACCGGCCTAACGCCACAGGCAGGGTCGGTCGCGCCAGGGATCGCGTGGTTCGACAGTGACTATCTGGGGATCGACCAGGGCCCGATCATCGCGATGATCGAGAATCACCGGTCGGGGCTCGTGTGGCGGGTCATGCGGACGAACCCGTACATCAAGGCGGGCCTGAAGCGGGCCGGGTTCACAGGGGGTTGGCTAGATCAGTGAGCTGGCATCCCGAGCGAGGTAGTCATCCCGAGCGAGGTAGTCATCCCGAGCGAAGCGAGGGATCGCGATCTTCACGGTAGAGTGAATTGTCATCCCGAGCCATCAGGCGAGGGATCGCGCTCCTCCGGATAGAGGGCCCTCATTCGGGACGACCGCGATCCCTCGCTTTGCTCGGGATGACCAACTCTGACGATCCTCCGGTGCTGGTCGTCCTTCTCATCCTGCAGTGCTACTACATCGAGGGTGTCATGGCCGGGAGTGTGAGGGAATGAGATGGTGGGCGCCCGCGCTGCTGCTGACGGGAGCTATTGGTACCGGGTCGCCGGAGCAGAAGCCGACGCTCCTCGACGCGTTCGAGTCGGTGAAAGACTGGCGTGCGACCCCGTCCGACGGGGTGTCACTCCAGGTTTCGACCGACTCGGGCTTCCGCGGACGCGCCATGCGGCTCGACTTCGATTTCCACGGCCGCGGCGGCTACGCAGTCGTGCACCGCACTTTCAACTTCACCGTTCCGGCCAACTACGAGTTCTCATTTCGGATTCGAGGCGATGCGCCGGCGAACACGCTCGAGTTCAAGCTCATTGACCCGAGCGGGGACAACGTGTGGTGGTCCAACCAGCCGGCGTTCGAGTTTCCGCGCGCGTGGACCGAAGTCGTTCGGAAGAAACGTCAGATCATGTTCGCGTGGGGCCCCAAGGGCGGCGGAGAGCTCGCGCGCGTCGCCGCCATCGAGTTCTCGATCACGGCCGGCACGGGTGGAAAGGGAACGGTGTGGATCGACGAGCTGCAGCTACGGCCGCGCGAGCCCGACCGACCGTACGCGCTGACCCCGACCGTCACCGCCACGTCGGAAGCCGCTGGCTTCGAGGCCCGGCGCGCGCTCGACGGAGACAGAACGACGCTGTGGCGATCGGCCACGGCGCCGGCCCCAACCACGCCTCCGACGCCCACGCCAAAGGGCGCCCCGCCGTCGGTCGTTCTGCCGCCTAACGCGCGACAGGCGGTGCAGGTGGACTTCCTACAGAACCGGGAGTTCGGCGGTCTCGAGGTCGAGTGGGAGCCCGGACATCAGGCGTCCGACTATACCGTCGATTTTTCGCCCGACGGCAGGATATGGGAGACCCGCTATCGCGTCGCGGGCGGCAATGGCGGCAGGGACTACATCTACCTGCCCGAGAGCGAGACCCGGTTCGTGAGGCTCGCGCTCGAGCGTGGGCCGTCAGACACGTTCGGACTACACGAGATCACCGTCGAGCCGCTCACCTGGTCGGCGTCGAAGAACGACTTTTTCGCCGCGGTCGCTAGGGACGCACCGCCCGGCAGCTACCCCAAGTATTTAGGTGGCGTCCAGTCCTACTGGACCGTCGCCGGCGCAGACGGCGACCTGGCGGAGGTCCTTGTCAACGAAGAAGGGATGGTGGAGGCACGGAAAGGTGGCTTCTCCGTGGAGCCGTTCGTGTTCGTGGGCGGCAAGCTCTCCACCTGGCGCGATGTGAAAACCACGCAGTCCCTCGCGGGATCGCACTTTCCAGAGCCGAGTGTCGTATGGACCGCCGACGACTGGCAGCTCACGCTCGCGCCGATTGCCGTGCTGGGAGGGCGCGACTCTTCCATCGCCTACCTGCAATATCGGCTCGCGAACACGGGACGCCGACGGCAGGCCATGCGACTGTACCTCGCGATACGGCCGTTTCAGGTGAATCCACCATGGCAGTTTCTCAACACGCCGGGCGGCGTGGCGACCATCCGGCAACTGGCGGCCGACGGACAGGTGGTCCGCGTGAACGGCGAGATGGGGGCGATGTCGCTGACGCCGCCTAACGGGTTCGGCGCGGCGACGTTCGACCAGGGCAACATCGTCGACTTTCTTCGCGATGGCTCGCTGCCCTCAGTCAGCAGCGTGCAGGACCCGTTCGGCCAGGCCTCCGGGGCCCTGGCGTACACCGCCGATGTCGATAGTGGCGCCGCGGTCGTGGTCGAGCTCGCGCTGCCGCTGCAGGAGGCGTCCATCTCTCAGCTCGAAGGCGAACGCGTCCTCGGCGCTCGAGCGCCGCGCGACCGCGTGGCCGACGCGCGCCGGTTATGGCGCGACGCGATCGAGCGCGTGACGATCGAGCTCCCGCCGTCCGCCTCGCGCCTGGTCAACTCGCTGTACGCGAACCTCGGGTACATCCTCGTCAACCGCGATCACGCCGGTCTGCAGCCGGGCTCGCGATCCTACGAGCGCTCGTGGATCCGCGACGGGTCGCTCGAGGCGACGGCGCTTCTGCGGATGGGCCGACCCGACGTCGCGCGCCAGTTTCTCGAGTGGTACGCAGGCTTCCAGTATCCAAACGGCAAAGTCCCATGCTGTGTCGACGCGCGCGGCGCCGACCCCGTGCCGGAGCACGACAGCAACGGCGAATTCATCTACCTCGCGGCGGAGTACTGGCGACACACGCACGATCGCGCGGTCGCGGATCGCATCTGGCCTAACGTGATGCGGGCGGCGCTGTACATCGACTCGCTTCGGCAGCAGCGTCGCAAGCCGGAATTCCAGTCGGGCGACAAGCGCGCGTTCTACGGAATCCTCCCGCCATCCATCAGCCACGAGGGCTATTCGGCCAAGCCGATGCACTCGTACTGGGACGACTTCTTCGCGCTGCGCGGGCTCAAGGACGCCGTGGAGCTCGCGCACGCGCTGAGCCGACCGGAGGAGCCACAGCTGATGTCGCTGCGCGACGAGTTCAGGCGCGACCTTTATGCGTCGATCCAGTTCGCGATGGCGCAGCATCGAATCGACTTCATCCCCGGCGCGGCAGACCTCGGCGATTTCGACGCCACGTCGACAACGATCGCAGTGACGCCCGTCGCCGAGCTGGGTCGTATGCCCGATAGCGTCGCGCACGCCCTCGACCGCACGTTCGACCGGTACTGGAGCGAGTTCGTCGCGCGACGTGATGGCACGAAGCCGTGGGAGAGCTATACGCCGTACGAGCTCCGCGCCGTCGGCACACTGGTCCGGCTCGGGAAGAGAGATCGCGCACACGAGCTGCTCGACTGGTTCTTCAAGGGTCAGCGGCCCTCCGAGTGGTATCAGTGGGCTGAAGTCGTTTGGCGCGACCCCGCGACGCCGAAGTTCATCGGCGACATGCCGCACACGTGGGTCGGATCGGATTACATCCGGTCGCTCCTCGACATGTTCGCGTACGAGCGCGAAGCCGATTCGTCGCTGGTCATTGGCGCCGGGATTCCCGAGGCGTGGGTGATGGAGAAGCCGGGCGTGACAGTCCGGCGACTTTCGACGCACTACGGGCCGCTCAGCTACACGGTCCGCAACGAGAACGGCAGGGCACGCGTGTCGATGTCCGCCGGCCTAACGATTCCACCTGGTGGGATCATCGTGCATTCGCCATTCGCGAAGCCGGTCGGCGAAGTGCGCGTGAATGGCGTGCCGAGCGCCGCGGGTCCGTCGGGGGGCGTCCTCGTGCGGTCCCTCCCGGCCGAGGTGGTGTTCCGCCCGTGAGCTAATTTAACGGTCCTTCTTGACCTTGAACTTGCTCCACATGACGATCGTGGTGCACGACGAGCCGCCCGCCTGCTGGAACTCCGGGGGCGTGGAAGACCCTGTGTACACCTCGATGGCCCCGACATCGGAGGGCGGCATGAGTCGATCGACATCGCCCGGATAGAGCGACTTGTACGGCGCCCCATCGACGACGTAGTTCATGCAGCCGCCGGTGGCGTCCCGCGCGCTCTCGACCGTGTAGTCATTCCCGGAGGGCACGACGCGGAGCGAGGGGATCGTGCGGAAGAGATCCGTCATTCGCGTTGCCTGACGATCATTGATCTCCTCCGGCGTCATGAAGTAGCCAAAACCGGTCTTCTTTCGCTGCGTGAACCCGACCTGATCGAGCCCGTCCTTCGAGCTCGTCGCGGTCACGGCAACCGGGTCGAGCACGCGGGCCGGCTTTGACATCGTTACCGTCACCTGCCTCGGCGCCTTGCCGGACAGCTCGACGGCCACCTCCACGGGCTCGAAGCCGAGCTGCCGAACCACGAGCGCCTGTGTGCCGCTCGGCAGGTCCGAGAACCCGAACGAGCCGTCCTCGCGGCTGAGTGTTGCTGCGCCAGTCCCGCTCACGTCCACGCGCGCATTGGCGACCGGTGCGCCGGCCGCGTTGATCACCCTGCCCGTTAGGCGCGCGGGACCGCGCAATCGCTTCGCCGTGTCGCCTTGGGCAACGCCTTTCCCGACGCCCTTCGTCGTGTCGACCGCCTCCTCAACAACCGTGGTGCCAATCCGCAGGCTCTGGAAGCCCAGCGGATTCGCCTCGTCCATCGCGACGTGAACCTCGGCGGTCTTTCTGCCGTTGAACTCGGCCTGGACGTTTCCATCGATGCCGCCGGGCAGGCCGCAGATGCGATACGTGCCGTCAGCGCCGACGGTCCCTTTCCGGACGACGTCTCTTTTCCGGAGGTTCGTTAGGTCCAGCTCCTTCCAGGTGAGTGACACCGTGGCGCCGACAAGGGGCGTGTCATTGTCGGCGTCGAGGACCTTCCCGACGAGGGCGGATGGCCCGCGACGGCGCCACGCCGGGGCACATGACATCTCGAGCACCGTCTGAGCCGACGGAACCGCCAGCTCTACAGCCAGCGGGGCACCCGCCTGAAACGGCACCGCCTTCGTATTGATGGAGACGCCCAGTGTGTCGAGCAGCGGGTGGACGAGCGAAAGGCTATGCTCTCCGGGCGGAATGTTGTCGATCTGAAAGCGTCCGTTTTTGTCGGTCGTGCCCTCGAGCTTCGTATCAACGACCTTCACGACCGCGCCGGCGAGAGGTACTCCGCCGTGAATGCTGTCGATGACGCTCCCGGTGACACTGGCCATGGTGCCCTGCTGAGCGGCAGCAGAGCGAGGGGCGCTCCAAGCGCCACCCAGGCCGACGACGGCAAGACAAATTACGATCGAGGAACGCATGCAACGGTGTTCGAAGAGGTTACCGGATCACGGGTTGAGCCTCCATAGTATGCCGTGCTGCACACACCCATGGAAGCCGTTCGAAGCCAGTCACCATACACCCGGACAGGTATCGGGTGCCCGATAAGTCCGCCAAGTCGCTCACGGTTGGGGAGCCGCGCGCATGACGACACTGCTGCTGGCTGCGACCCTGCTGCTTCAGATCACGCCCGCGCAAGCCGAGCGCCTCCGGTGGGTGCCAAATCCCAGAGTGACGAATGGGACATGGGTTGCCGATCCGTCCCAACACCTCAAGCCGGCGACAATCGACTCGATCAATTCGCTCCTCGCCAGGCTGTCGCGGGAAACGGGGACCGAGATCACCGTCGTGGCTATCGACTCGACGTCGGGGTTCGAGCCGTTCGACGTCGCGCTCGCGCTGCATCGCATGTGGGGCGTGGGACAGAAAGGTCGCGACAACGGTATCGTGGTGCTCTGGGTCCCGACACAGCGCGCCGTACAGGTTAGCGTAGGCTACGGCCTCGAGGGCGTGCTGCCGGATTCGCGCATCGGGCGCATCCGCGACCAAGTAATCTTTCCGGCGTTTCGCCGCGGAGAATTCGACGCGGGCATGCTAGGTGGTGTCGAGGCGATCTCGACGATTGCACGCGAGGAAACGGATGCCCGGGGCTCGACGATGTCTTCGACGAACCCACCGCCTAACGGGCGGCCGCTCGTCGAGAGCGAGTCGGGTCGAACAGTTGGTCGACGAACGGGCATCGTATTCGGCGCGATGGGCGGCTTCCTTGCGCTCGTCGGCGGGGTGGGTGGCGTCGCCGCGTACCGCCGGCGACGGTCGCGGCAGTGCCCGAACGGCCACGGCAAAATGGTTCGTCTCGATGAACGGGCCGATGACGCTCACCTCGAACGGGGCCAACAGCTCGAAGAGCGTCTCAAAAGCGTGAACTACGATGTCTGGGTGTGTCCGACATGTCAGCACGTGTCGATTGTGCCGCACAAGGCCTGGTTCAGCCGTTACTCGAAATGCCAGTCGTGCGGACGCCGCACGCTCGAGACGGAGTCGCGAACGCTGGTGCGTGCTACGACGAGTCACGAGGGCAGCGAGGAAGTGACCGAGCGCTGCAGAAACTGCGGGTGGGGTCGCACATACACGCGGACGATCCCACGCGTGCAGAGAAGCTCCGGAGGCTCTGGAGCGTCGGGTGGCAGGGGCGGCGGTGGCGGTGGCAGCTTCGGTGGCGGGTCAGCCGGTGGCGGGGGAGCGGGCGGACATTACTGAGCGACCGAATCGCTTGATTCGGGTCGCCGCCAGCGGACTCCGACATAGCTTTGCGCAATGCCTTCGCGAGACAACGGCGACGCGCGGATCGCCCTTCCGGCCGACTTCGACTTCGGTTGGGTGCTTGGGTTTCTCGCGGCCCGGACCGTCGCGTCGCTCGAAACGATTCGCGACCGCGCGTACCACCGATCGGTCCGTGTGAACGGCAAGGCCGTCACGCTGACGCTGACGGAGGTTGTGCCCGGCGCGTCCGTCGCCGGAGGCCGTGGACAGCGCATGCTCGTCGCGCGCTCGCATCCCCGGCTGCCAGCAGGTGTGCTGGAGGGAGCCGTTAGGCGCATGCTGGATCTGGATGTCGACCTCGTGCGCTTTCATCGGCTCGCCCGACGCGACGCGATTCTCGCGGCCATCGTTCGCCGGCGATCCGGCATTCGGCTTCCGCAACTCCTCGATCCTTTCGAGGGACTGACCCGCGCGATCCTGGGACAGCAGGTGAGCGTCGCGGGGGCGAGCACGATCACCGATCGGCTGGTGCGTCTTTTCTCGCACCCCGCGCCCGGCGCACGAAACGCGGGCTTTCTCGCGTTCCCGACTCCCGCAGACGTTGCCGAGGCAGGCGCGGATCGCCTGCGCGGACTGGGCCTAACGAGAACGCGGGCGGCCACGTTGGCCGGCGCCGCGCAGCGCATCGCCGAGGGCGCGCTGGATCTCGAGCGGCTTCGGACCGTCCCGGCGGACGAAGCGCAGGCCGCGCTCGAAGAGCTCCCCGGGATCGGCCCGTGGACAGCGTCGTACGTGCGCATGCGGGCGTTAGGCGACCGCGACGCGTTCCCGAGCGCGGATCTGGGCGTGATCAAGGCGATGCAAGCGGCCGGTGTCGCCCGCCAATCGATCCTCGACGTTGCCGACCGATGGCGGCCCTGGCGCGGGTACGCGACGCTGCATCTCTGGGCATCAGCGGCCGATGGCCGCTGACGCCCAGAGAGCTAATAGCTAATAGCTAATAGCTAATCATGCGTCCCGCAGCGCAGACGTAGCATCGACGCCGAGTGCGCGACGGGCAGGGATGTACGTCGCGGCGAGCGACACGATCGCGACGAGCATCGCGGCGCCGGCAAAGAATCGTGGGTCCGTCGCGCTCACGTCGAACAGCAGACTGCGGAGCACCCGGGTAAGCCCGAACGCCCCCGCCAACCCGATCGCGACGCCGAGGACCGTCACGCGCATTCCTTCGCCGAGTACGAGCGAGAGCACGTCACGTGGTTGCGCGCCGAGCGCCATGCGCACGCCGATCTCGCGGCGGCGCTGACCGACACTCAGCGCAATCACGCCGTACAACCCGACGAGCGCGAGTAGCAGCGCCAACGCGGCGAACACGCCCAGCACCGCCATGCTGAACCGCTGTCGGGCGATCGAGTCGGCGAACACGCTCGACAGAGGACGCACGTCGGACAGTGCGAGCGTCGCCTCCATTCGCCCGAGCTCTCGACGAACGGATGGAAGGACCGCGTCGGGATCGCACGCGGCCCCGCCGGCGGCACACTTGGCGCGAACGACGATCGACATGAACGGATACGGCATCTGCGTCACCGGCACGTACGCCGCCGGATTCGTCTCGGCGTCGAGTGCCGTCTGCTTCACGTCCTCGACGACGCCGACAATCTCCCGGGGTGCCGCACCATTCGAGAAGTCGAATCCGGTGCGCAGCCGCTGTCCGATCGCCGACGTCCCTGGAAAGTGGCGGCGCGCGAGCTCGCGGTTCACGATCACCACTCCCGGCGCGTCGCTCTTGTCACGACTGTCGAACGCTCGTCCGCTGAGCAAACGAATCCCCATCGTAGGGAAGTAGTCGCCACTCACGACCGAGTACTCTGCGACAGGGCCTTCACCGGGCGCCGGCCGCGGGCGGCCCTCTACGGAGAACCCGCCCGACTCCACCGCGCCGGAGAGTGGCAGCGAGCTCACGGCGCCGGCGTGGCTGACGCCCGGCAGGGCCCCGAGCCGAGCAGTGAACTGGTCGAAGAACCGCTGCCATCCCGGTCCGTCCCGCACGGGGTCGAAGCTGCCTCCCACTGGCAGGACGATGTTTCCGGTCAGCACGCCGTTGGGGTCGAACCCCGGCGTGACGCGCTGCAGGCGGGCAAAGCTTCCCGCGAGAAGCCCAGCCCCTACGAGCAGCACAACCGACAGAGCAACTTCCGCCGCGACGATCAAGCGACGACCCAATCGCTGGCGCGCGTTCCCGGTGAGCCGCGTCCCGCCGCTCTGAAGCGTGGCCGCGACGCTCCGTCGCGCGATGTGAAGCGCACTCGCGATGCCGAACACGATGCCGGCCAGGACGGCCACGGCACACGCGAAACCGACCACGCGATCATCGACGGCGACGTCATCGGCCCGCGGCAAGCTTCCCGGCACCAGCGACAGCATGACGCGAGAACCCCAGATGGCAATCGTGACGCCGACGATCGCGCCACCTAACGCGAGGACAATGTTCTCGGTGACGAGCTGCCGCACGATCCGGAGACGGCCGGCCCCCAGCGCGGCGCGCACGGCGAATTCCCGTTCGCGTGCCCCGGTTCGGGCGATGAGCAGGTTGGCGACGTTCGTGCAGGCGATGAGCAGGACGAATCCCACCGCGCCAAGCAGCACGAAGAGTCCGCGGCGGACGGTTCGCGCGGCTTGCTCCTCGAGACCGACAATCGTGTACGCGAACCGCCCGTCCGGCAGGCCGAGCTCCTTGAATCGCCGCTTGGCGAACGCGTCGATCTCGGCCTGGGCTGCAGCTGGCGCGACACCAGGCGTGAGTCGCGCGACCGCCGCCAGGTTCATGGTCCCGTAGGTTTGGCGATCCTGCTCCGTGAACGAGAGCGGAGCCCAGAGATCGGTCCGCGCGCCGAACTGCAGCCCCGACGGAAGCTCGGCCCCTCGCGGGAACCCGAATCCACGCGGCATGACGCCAACGATCGAATACCGCTCGCCACTCAGCGTCACCATCCGCCCAATGACGTCGCGTGCGCCGCCGAACCGGCGTTGCCAGAGCGAGTAGGAAATCAGGACGACCCGAGGGCCGCCGGGCCGTGCTTCGTCGGGCGTGAACGTCCGGCCCAGCACCGGCCGGACGCCTAACGTGCGGAACAGTGCCGATTCGGCACGCGCTCCGGCGATCTGTTCCGGCTCGGCGTTCGCCTCACCGCTCAGCACGAAGGGCCAGGATCGGAACGCCGCTGTTGTCGAGAGTCCCTTCACGACATTGCGCGCCTCGACGTACAGGCCGCTGGATAGCGGGAGCTCGCCCCCGCCCTGCGCCATCGAGCTGGAGAGCCACACCATCGCGAGGCGTGACGGGTCCGCATACGGAAGGGGTCGAAGCAGAACGCCGTCCACGACAGTGAACACGGCTGCTGCCGCGCCGATCCCGAGTCCGAGCGTTAGCACTCCCGCCGCCGTGAAGCCGGCGTTCGTTCGCAGGGACCGCACGGCGTATCGCAGATCCATGGCGAAGCCGCGCCACCATTCCCGGCGGCCGCGCTCGCGCGTTCGCGCGCGGCGCTCGTCGCGGCATTCGGCCTCGATGGCCGCGACATCGCCGAACTGGCGCTGTGCCTCCCGCAGGGCCTCTTCTCTCGACATGCCCTGCTCGATCAGCTCCTGCGTCCGCATGTCGAGGTGGAACCGGATCTCGTCGGTGACGTCGCGCCGCACATCCGGGCGGGTTTCGCTGAGTCGAAACGTGTGCTTCATGACCACGTCCAGTCGTTTGGTTCGTTAGGCAGAGCTGACGGCGAGCGCGCGGGTCACGGCGCGCGAATAGGCCGTCCAGCGGGCGGACTCCGCGCGCAGGTGGGCGCGGCCGGCGGCGGTCAGCGTGTAGTACTTGGCCTGGCGGCCGGTGTCTGTTTCGCCCCACGCCTCGGAGATCACGCCCCGCCGCTCCAGGCGATGCAGGGCGGGATACAGCGCGCCTTCCTGGACGGCGAGCACTTCCTCGGTGGTCTCGCGGATCCAGCGCCCGATCGCGTAGCCGTGCCGTGGGCCCCATGTAAGGGCCTTGAGGATCAGAATGTCGAGCGTTCCGGTGAACAGATCGGAACCGGCCATGGTCGCCCCCGAATGGAGTGCACCCCTAAGTGAACAGAGTATAGGGCGGTGACCATGCCTAAGTCAACAAGGGGTTCCGAAGACCTCAGAAGAACTCGTCGAGTAGCTGATAGTAAGCGAGCTTGTCCTCATCCACGCCGTCGAGCCCGTAGCGCGTGAACAGCGGCTGCACCCATTCGTCGCCGAGATTGTTCGCAACGCTTCGGGCGCAGAGCGCGAGGTCCTGGTAGCGGTCGGCGATGCCGGCGTTGGCGCAATCCACGAAGCCGCTCACCTTGAACCCGCCGGCGCCGTCCTCCATCAGGATGACGTTAGGCAGGCAATAGTCGCCGTGGGTGAACGTGCGGTCCTCCGACGCTGGCGACCGGGCAGCGAGCTCCGAGTACAGGTCTACTGCGGTTCGCCCTTGACGAGCCGTATCGAAGTCGTCCGCTCGCACCAGTCCGGCTCGCACGTGCGCCTCCGCGGCTGCTACGCGCACGCGGCGCGACTGGTCGAACGGGCACGCGCTGATGTTCGTCGCATGGAGCGCGCGAAGTCCGGCAGCGAGCGCCGCGACGATTGCGCCATGCTGTTCGGGTGAGCGAGACACCGACGCGTCCATCCCGGGGACCGCAGTGAGAAGCAGGTACTCCTGGCCCTTCCACTCGTGATACTGGAGCACGGCGGGCACGGGTAGCCCGACGGCGTGCATCCAGCTGAGGCGCTCCGCTTCGTCAAAGAGGGGCCGACCCCCCGGTGGGGTCCCGAACGCGCGGGACTTGAGGAACACTGCCGAGCTGCCAGATCGCTCGAACCGGGTGACTCGCGATCCCGATTCACCCGTGGTGACGTCGAATCGGGAATGCTTCCCGAGATCGGCGGCGAGAGGAGGTGGAAGGAGCAGGGAGGTTGCGGTCGCGGTGTGCACGTCGCGGCGCCTCGCGAAATGAGGGATCTCCGAATAGGACAGACGTCAACGCGGGCGGGTTGCTTGCAGGCGTGTGATGGTCACACGCACCCGCGGTTTGATGTCCCTACGGCCGTAAAGGGTTCGCAGTGTCCACGAACTACTGGCCTCGTCTTGCGGCATCAACGCAACTTTGCGCGATGACCAACGCCATTCGTCCCATCAGGCGCTTGCGAGGCGGGCTGCGTCTCGCGGTCGCGGCCGCTCTCGTGGGCCTCGGACCGTTCATCCCGGCCAAGCGCTCGTTCGCCGCTCAAGGTGCGCCGGCCGACCTCCTCATTCGAAATGGACGAGTCATCGACGGGACCGGGGCGCCGGCCCGTGCCGGGGACGTGGCGATCACCGCGGACCGGATCACCTTCGTCGGCGACGCCGCACGCGCGAATGTCCACGCGAAACGGACGATCGACGCCCGCGGGCTCATCGTCGCGCCAGGATTCATCGACCCACACACGCACACCCTCGAGGACCTGTCGAGTACCGACCCGAAGCGGCGTGCGAACGTCGACTACCTGATGCAGGGCGTCACCACGGTCATCACCGGTAACGATGGTGGCGGCCCATACGACGTTGCTCGAACGCTCGCGAAGTGGAAGGCCGACGGCATCGGGTCAAACGGCGCATTGCTCGTCGGGTACGGGAGCGTTCGCCAGGCCGTGATGGGGATGTCGGACGCGAAAGCCGAAGGGACCAGGCTGGACTCGATGCGTGCCCTCGTGGACAAGGGGATGCGCGAGGGTGCGCTCGGCATGTCGACCGGGCTGTACTACGCGCCCCAGAGCTACGCGACGACAGAAGAAGTGATCGCGATGGCGAAGGTGGCCGCGAAGTACGGCGGCATCTACGATACGCACCTGCGCGATGAGAGCTCGTACACGATCGGCCTGCTGGCGGCGATCCGCGAGGCGATCCGGATCGGGCACGAGGCCGGCATGCCCTCGCACATCTCTCACATCAAGGCGTTAGGCACCGACGTGTGGGGCCGCTCCGACTCGGCGGTCGCCATCATCGAGGCGGCACGGCAGGCTGGCGACAAGGTCAGCGCCAACCAGTATCCATACACGGCATCCGGGTCGTCGGTGGGGGCGTCGCTGCTGCCGCGCTGGGCGGAGATCGGTGGCCGCGACTCGCTGCGCGCGCGCGTGGCCGATCCGGCCACGAAGGCGCGTCTCGTGACGGACATGACGGAGAATCTGCGCCGGCGCGGTGGCGCCACGTCGCTGCTCGTCACGTCGACGCGCGACACGTCGATTCTCGGGCGGACGCTGGAGGACATCGCGAAGGCACGCGACGTGAGTCCAATCGAGGCGGCGATTCAGATCATTGTCGCGGGCGACGCGTCGGTTGCCTCGTTCAACATGGACGAGAAGGACATCGTCGCGTTCATGCGGCAGCCCTGGGTGATGACGGGATCGGACGGCTCGGCCGGCCACCCACGCAAGTACGGGACGTTCCCGAAGAAGTGGGCCGAGTACGTGCGGGGGAAGAAGGTGCTCACGCCCGAGCAATTCGTTAGGCAGTCCAGCGCGTTGACGGCGCAGACGTTCGGCATCACGGACCGCGGCGTGCTGGCGAAGGGAAAGTACGCCGACCTGGTCGTGTTCGACGACGCCACGTTCAAGGACCACGCCACCTACCAGAAGCCGACGGAGCTGGCGACGGGAATGAAGTACGTGATCGTGAACGGCAAACTGGCCGTCGACGCTGGAGTGTATACCGGGATCACGGCCGGGGTCGGGATCACGAGGTAACAGATCGGGAATCGGGAATCGGGAATCGGGAATCGACTACCGGGATCCTGCGAGAGTCGTCGCCGGGCCGACCAGAGGATAGGTTCATGGCGTGCTCACCGACGAAGAACTCCGCCGGCTCCTCGCGCGCGGAGAACAGTTCACCGCTGAATTCCTCCCCGAAACCGACGGGCCACTCGCCGACGATCAGCTAGTGGACGCGGTGGTGTGTCTTGCCAACGGCCACGGCGGCGTCGTGCTCGTTGGCGTGGACGATGATGGCCGTGCAACGGGCGCTCATCACCGGCACGGCAGCTACACGGACCCGCATCGCGTCGCGCTCATGATTTCCGGACGCACGGTACCGAGCTGTCCGGTGGAGTGCAGCATGATGCCGATCGATGGCGTGGAGGTTCTCGTCATCGAGATTCCCGCGGGTCGCCCCGTGACCTCGACCAGCGACGGCGTCTACCGCCGCCGAGGAACTGACGCGCATGGCCGGCCGGTGTGCGTGCCATTTCTCGTGCATGAGATCCAGGGTCGTGAAGCGACGCGCGGCGCCCTCGACTACACGGCGCTCGTGGTCCCCGAGGCGAGGTGGGAGGATCTCGACCCGCTCGAGATCGAGCGCGTGCGGCGAACGATCGCGATGAATCGCGGGCGAGCCGACTCCGCGTTGCTCGACCTGTCGGACGCGGAGATCGTGCGCGCGCTCGGTCTTGGCGAGGGGGGAAAAGAGCGAGGCGATCGTGTAGAGCGAGTTCGCGTGGCGGCGCTGCTCATGGTCGGGCGAGAGGAGGCAATCAAGCGCTACGTGCCGAATCACGAGGTCGCGTTCCAGGTACTCCGCGGGACGCGTATCGCGGTGAACGAGTTCGTGCGGTGGCCGCTCGTGCGAGCGGCCGAGGAGATCGGGCTCAGGTTCGACGCGCGGAATCACGAGGACGAGCTCGCGGTCGGGATGGTTCGTGTTGGCGTACCTGCTCATAGCCCTTCCGGCTTTCGCGAGGCGCTCCACAACGCGCTCGTCCACCGGGATTACACCCGGCTCGGCGCCGTTCACATTCAGCTTCGCGAGTCGGGCGGGCCGAATGGAGAGGGTGATGAGATCGAGGTGTCGAATCCAGGCGGTTTCCCGGACCAGGTTCGCCTCGACAATATCCTCGTGGCTCCGCCGCGCCCAAGAAATCCGGTTTTGGCGGACGCGTTCAAAAGAATCGGTTTGGTCGAGAGAACCGGCCGTGGGATCGATACCATTTTCGAGGGACAGCTACGGTATGGTCGGCAACTGCCGGATTACTCGCGCTCTAGTGTTTCGACGGTGCAAGTCGTTTTGCACGACGGACCGGCAAACTTTGGGGTGACGCGCCTGGTGGCCGAACGCGATGTCCCGGGTCGTCGATTATCGGTTGACGAGCTGCTTGTGCTCAACGAGATCGTTCGAACGCAGGAACCGATCGGGATTGGGCGGGCAGCGCGGATGGTTCAAAGGATGGAGGGACCGACCCGCTCTGTGCTGGACCGATTGGTGGAGTCGGGCATGCTCGACGGTTGGGATGATCGACGGGAGCGGGTCTATTACTTCACCTCTCAGGTTGCGCGCGCCCTGGGTGTGGAGGATCTGGACGAAGGCGTGGCCGCCGAACATGCCGGCGAGCGAGAGCGTAAGATATTGGAATACGTGAGCTTGCACGGTAGGATCACACGGTCCACCGTGGTAGGGCTCTGTGGATTGGAGGGGCGCGAGGCGCGAACCGTGTTGGAAAAGCTCGTCCGTCGCGGCGAGCTTGTGGTCCGCGGGGAGAAGCGAGGCGCCTACTATGAAAGGGCGGGCGCGGTGGTTGTGGACGACGTCGGGGAGGCGGCTTCCGATGGATGATGGGTTTTGGCGGAGTCGTTCAAAGTTTTGAACATTGTCCACAAGGTTTTGAACATTCGCCAAAACCGTCCGCCAAAAGAGTGACCGCAGAGGCTGCAGAGGTGGAGAGAGAGAAAGAACCGGCTCTCCGGCCCTCCGCGGCCTCTACGGTTCAGTTTTGAGCCAGACTAGTCGTCTGTTCGATCCATGCCGGCCACGAGCTTCGAAAGGCCGGTCGCAAGCGCGTGGACCTCCCGATCGCTCAAGTTGGCGGCGGCGCGAAGCAGACGGGACGTTCCGGTCTCGGGGGCTCGTCGGAGCAGGGCGCGACCCCGTGCCGTGAGGCCGAGCGACAGGCGGCGACGATCGTCGTCCGCGGATTTTCTGGCTACGAGGCCCTGCTCGACCAGTCGGCTCACGACCACGCTCACGGAGCTGATATCGGTGTGGGTGCGTTCGGCGAGCTCCGTCAACGATGTTGCCGGACTGTCAGCCAGGCGGCGTAGCGCATGGAGCTGAGCGCCGTGCACCCCAACTCGCTGTTCTGCCTCCCGAGATGCGAGTCGCAGCTCGCGAACGATGGAGCGAAGGGTGTCGAGAATGATTCCGACGTCGTCGCCACGCTCGCCATTGACCGTTGCCGCCGTCAGTCGCGCCGAGACAGCGGAGTCAGAAGAGGTCTTCATCGGTCTCCTCCGTGAAGTTCCAATAGAGTACGGGCGGGCTGCTCGAACCCGACGCAGCAACGGCACGAATGCGCATTCGACAACCGAACTGCCGGCTTGACGTTCCATCTTTCGCGATCAGCGTCGCCGGCCACTCGGAGACCACACCAGGCGAGAGGCTTCGGACCAGAGCGGACCTGAACGCACCGCGGCTCTCGAGCGGGACGCAGCTGATAAGCAACTGGCCCGCCAGCCCGTTTCTTCGCAGCCCAAGCAGTGAGCACGCGGTATGGTTCGCGTACCGAACGCGTGTGTCGGGCGTCGTGACGACGTAAGCGGCGGGTGCAAACTCGAAAAAGTCGCGGAACTGCGCGTACGCGTCCTCGACCTCCGTCCGCGCCGCGAACAGCGCGTCGTTCTGGATGCGCAGCTCCTCGATGGCGCGCTCAACGACGCTGAGCGCGTTATCGAGCGCTCGCGACACGAGGTTCAACTCGTCGAAGGGGACGGGATAGTGCGCTTTCGCCCGGTTCAGCGCGCGCCTAACGAGCTTTTCGCTCCGGCGCCGCTGCTTGCGAAGCACGTCAGCGAATTCGGCAAACTCGCTGAAATCAGGTTTCGGCTCGGCGCTCATCGCGGGGGGGGAAGCGACCTGCCGGACTAGTCCTCGAAATACGCATCGATACTCCACCTGACAATATCACTCGTCAATGCTTGGGCGCCAAACCCTAACAATCCGTGGATGCTCGTGGCCGCCTTGACGAGCACGAGCATTTGCTCTGGGGCCAGCCCTTCTGCCCTTACGCGTCGCGCGTAGGCCGTCGCGGCTGCACGAGCCAATGCCCGCTGGACACTCAGCTCGGTGTCTGGCCTGTCGGCGATGTCGGCTGCGTGAGAGCGCACCGTCGATCCCTTGGCATCCCTCGCAAGCCACAGGCCCACCGCGCGGTCCGCGACGGTCGCCGCGCGGGCGAACGCAGCCTGAAGATGTTCCCACGAGCCCACGGCGATTTCGGGACCGCAGTCGCGCATCGCGTCCGCCGCCGGGGAGTCACCTGCCGCGGTTCGCACGGTTGACGCGCCCGCGGGATCGGGTCGATCGGTGGCGCCCATGTCGATTGGCTCCTCCCCTCCCGGGCGAACTGGTGGCCGGGCGGGGTAATCATTTGGCGTCCAAATGATCTATAACCCAACCAATCGAAACCGGCAAGCGAGGCCGGCCGTCAGCGGTGCGGGACGCCCACGGCGCTGACGACCGTCGCCCATCTCGCTCAGCGAGCGTGCAGCTGGATGCTCCCCCCACCGAGCGCCGTGACGCCAGTCTCATCGAGCGGCGCGCCAGGCCGGCTGTCGTAGAGCAGCGTACCACTCGTGCGGTGCCAGATGCGAATGCGGACCGCACCGGTCGACTGTCCATCCATCGCGACGACCGAGAACGCGTAGTCGCCGCTACCGTTCACGGTGCCGCGACCCTGCACCTGTGCGCTCGCCTCGGTTGCCACCAGCCAGTCGAGCGACGTACTACGGAACTCCAGCTTGCCGACGGTCAGGTTGAGCTCCGCCTTTCCGGTCGGGATGGATGATCCTGGTTCATATCGGGCGTTCAACGAGAACGTCAGCTTACCGGCTGCGGTCGGAGCAAACGCGACTGCGCCGGCCGGCGACGCGACCCAGCCACCGCCAGTCAGCCTTCCGCCCGCCGGATCGAAGACCACGATCGGCGCGCTCGAGAGCTTCGTGTCGCTACCACCGTCCTTGTCGCGAACCGTCAGTCGAATCGAGTACACGCCGGCACTGGAGAACGAGCAGGCGCTACTCGCCATTTCGCCGACGACCTCGGACTGTGCGGTCACTCCACTGCCGCAATCGAGCGATGCCGTGTGCGTGTCGACCGTACCGGGGTCCGTGAAGCTCGATGAGACGGGAACGGTAATACCGCCCGGCGTTAGGCCCATCGGTGTCGCTGGGATGGAGAAGGCAGCGAGCGATGGGGCAACGTTCGAGATCGTCGCCGTGGTACGGGCGGTGTCGGCGCCGCCGCGACCGTCATCGACCGCGAGCATGATCACGTAGGTGCCATTGTCGGCGTACACGTGATTCGCAGGCGGGACAGCGCCACTCCCAGTCGTGCCATCGCCCAGGTCCCACGAGAACGTCAGCGCGTCGCCGTCGCTATCGGTGCCGCTCAGCGCGAGTGCAACCGCAGAACCTTCCTCACCGACGTACGAGCCACCCACCGACGCGACGGGGTCAGCGTTCGTGTTGGGCGCACCCATGTGACCGACCGCCACGTCATCGAGCAGCAGGGCACTACCCGATCCGCCGACGGAGAACTGAAAGCCCGTCACGTACTCGCCGGGCTTGGAGAGCGCTATCCCGAAAAAGCGCTGGCCATCCGCCGCCAGCGGCACATCCAGGTTGAACGAATAGTTGCCGAGGTTCGTGCGAAGGAGCAATGCCACCGGGACCTTGTCCCCAATCAGCATGAGGTTCGCACCGAAGAGCGTGACGGGGACCGAGTCGGCGACCGTTCCCGTGATCGGCGCGCCGAAGTCGGTCGAGATCGCGGCGCTCTGAATCCCAAGCTCGATCACGCGCCCGAGCACGACGTTGGAAGCCGATGTGTATGTGACGCCGCTCGTCGTCCATGGCGAGTCCTGCGGGAAGAACATCCCGTCGACGTTGAACTCGTCGAAGCCATTGAGGTAGTCGACGACACCAGCTCCGTCGAACTCCGAACGCTTGTCGAACGTCGAGTAGTTGGGCGTCACCGTGATGGACGGGTGAGCCACGTTCGTGCCGACGCGCGGAGCCGTGAGGTCGTCGGCACCGCAGGCCGCGACCACGAACGTCAGACACGTAACAAGCAGGGCATGAACGCCGCGCCGATCGGTCGACTCGGACACATGGCGCCGCGACGGAGTTGAGGAGGAGGGGTTGGCGATCATAGTCGTTCGAACCCGTGAGTACCGCGTTAGGCCCGGAAGAGACATGGGCGGGGTTTGCAGCGTTATGCTGCCGACCCGAGCGTCGCACTCACAGTCGCGCGTTTTTCGTTTCGATGCGGTGATGAGTCCCACCGTCGAATTGTCAGCCGCGCACGCGGACGTTATGACCGCGAGGAGGACAATACGACTGAACGCCTAACCCCTTGAAAACACGCTGCCGGCAGAGGGAAAAGCCCCTGCGTACACCGACACGCGATGATCGTATCGATCGCGTATGCGCTTCGAGAGCGACGCCGCTGCATCGTCCCCGTCAACGATCGCGTAGACTGATGGTCCCCACGAGCTCTGGCCAACGCCCGGCGCACCACTGTCCCGCATCACTCGAATGATCTCCGCGGAAGGACCGGGCGCGAACATCCCGCCCTGCGCGTGAGAGAACCAACGGCCGTTGATCTCCTGTACTTCACTGAGCGCCGCGCCGAACGTCTCGAGGTCACCCTCGATCACCGACGGCAGCATGCCCATGAGAACCAAGTGAGATACGCGTTCGACATCGCGCTCGTCAGGCACCGGCAGCTCGGCGAACGCCTGAGCTTCCATCGCTCCGCTCACGCCGGGCGCCGAGTCGGGCACCGCGAGCACGCACCGCCACGAGGACGGAAGCGGCTGACGCGCGAGAAGCGGGCCCACATCGTCATCGTATCCGAGGCGGCGACCGCCCTCGACCACGAATCCACCGCCCGCGAACGTCCACGTTCCGACTGCCGATCGCTTCGCGCGACCCACTGCGCGTGCGAGGTCCTCTGGGGTCGCCGCCACGCGATACAGCTCGGCTAACGCCCTGGCGATCGAGAGGCCGAGCTGCGTCCCTGAGCCGAGGCCAGCATGCGCGGGGATCGACCGCTCGACCACGATGCGCGCGCCGCCACTGATCCGATGAGAGGCGAGGAACCGACGAGCGAAATCCGCGCCGCGCTCGGCCTCATGTCCTTCCGCTACGACCTCGCTCGCGGGCGAAACAATCACCCGCACGGAGACAGCCGGAGCGGGCGCGCCGATTCCGCCAAACCGCCGGCCCATCCCGCCCCTCAGGTCCAGCAGACCAAAGTGAAGGCGGGCGGGAGCCTCGACGACGAACGTATCGGTCACCTAACGAGTCCCGTCCCGATCGGGCACCGTGGCCGAGCGGATGTAATCCGCCAGCATCGTCATAGCCTCCTGCTCGGCTGCACCGGCGGTCTTGTCCACGATCACCTGCAGACGGGCGACCTCCGACTCGAGGAAGTCGCGCGCCAGCATGTGCACGCGTGTGGCGTAGATCGCCGTCTCGAGCACGGCGTGTCGTGCACGGTTGAATCCGATGAACTCACGCCGAAACCCATGGTGTACGATCTCGGTCTCGATGCGCGAGCGCGGGGGTGTACTGTCGACCGATTGGATCTGAAGCTCGCGCCACGAGCACGCGGCCTCGAGGATCACACCCCGCACCACGGTGGCTGGCAGCACCGCATATGACGGGTTCGAAATGGCGGCTCGGGCGAACACGCGCACGTCGTCAACCAGATTCACGACTGCGGCTCGCGTCGCGACGACGTTCCGGTACGTCACGGTCTCGAGAAAGGGTTTGAGCACTGGCGCGTCGTCGCCACCGGTCCACTCGACACCCATTGGCGCGATGTTCACCACGCCATCGGCGTCCAAGGTGGTGACAATGGTCTCGATGATCACGAGGGCGACCGGCCAGCCCGTTCGGACCGCTGCGTCAGGCGGACGTGCTCGGACTTCACGTCATCCGGCGGTGTCAGATAACCCCAGGCGAGCGAGCCCTCCTGGCGATAGTTCTTACCGAGCGTGATCGCGAGCTTCGCCTTCGCGAGCTCCTTCCCGAGGTAGAAGGCGTGCGTCGCTTCGCTGACGCCCAACTGAGAGAAGATCTCCTGAATGTCGGTACCGCGGACGAACAGGTCCCGATTGAGAACCGTGATGACGTCGCGATCGGTGAAGATGCGAAAGTTCGGGTCGGTGATACGGCGTTGCAGGTCGCGGAGCTCCTCCTCGGAGTACGCGAGGATCGCCGGATCTTTGACCGTGACGAGACGGTCGTCGATGTGCTTCGGGACCGTGCGCCCGCGTACGGCGTAATGCATCAGCTGGCGAGCGATGGCCACTTCGCGCACGGCACCGCTGGCCCAGGGAATCACTTCGGTCGTGAGCACCGTGCGAATTCCGAGCTCCTGGCAGACGGCAATGAGGAGGGCGTTCACACCCGTGGAGTCTGCAGCGGTCAGCTCCGTGATGTTGCCGATGCCCATCATCATCTCGGCTTCGGGGTAGCGGCGGCGCACCTCCGCATAGCGCTCGAGCGACGCCATGAACCCGAAGCCGATGGGCTCGATCACGGGGTCGATGAGATGACGAACGCCTGCGGCATCGAGTGCCGCGAGGGTTCGATCCAGGCTGTCGAGCGATGCGCCCGCGTCAGGCACCACCACAACGCGCGCGCCGGCAGAGGCGAGATCCGGGATGACGTCGACATTGGAACCGTTCACGCTCAGCACGAGCTCGGCCCCCGCGGCAACGGCGGTTCGGATCTCCGCGATGTCGAAGCTGTCGATGCTCACGCGCATGCCGGCCGAAACGAGCTCACGGACGATATCGCCCAGAGTGGGGAACGGCAGACCAGGCGTGCAGCCGATATCGATCACGTCCGCGCCGGACTCGCGGAAGTACTCGGCCACTCGACGCGTCTCTTCCCGTGTGAGTCGGGGAACGTTGTTGATCTCTGCCACGATCTCGATGTCCCATGCACCGTAGTCGCGCAGCGCGTGGCGACCGAAATAGCTCGGGATCTCGCGGAGGTCCTTCGGACCCTTCGCCACGCGCACGCCGACCTTCTCGCTAACCACATCCGCGTCGCCCTCACACAGCCCCGGGATGAGCACCAGGTCGGTGTCATCTGTGGGGGCGTCCAGGTGCTTGGCGATCCACGGTGTCGTCATGAGCGCCGCGACGGTGATGCCTAACACAGCGACGTCGTACGCGAACGGCGGCGCCATGTCGGTCAGCACGCGCCGCAGCGAGGGCTCGGCAAGCTTGCCAGTCACGAACAGCACACGGTTCGGCGGCTCGGTCCGCTCGGACTGCTCGCCGCCGCTGCCCGTCGAACCGCGACGTTCGGTCACCGACGCTCGCCGCTCCGAACGAACTTGTTAGGCGTGCCCGCGAGCGCGCCGCCGGCGGCGGGGCGCCACAGCACGATATCCTCGATCTGCCGCGCGAGCGCGAAGTCCTTGTCGGTGATGCCCCCGGCGCTGTGTGTCTTGAGCTTGACGCCCACACGTGCCCAGGTGACGGATAGATCGGGGTGGTGATACGCCGCTTCGGCAACGTAGCCGATGGCGTTCACGAGCATGAGCGTCGTGGGCCAGCCGTCCGTCTGGTAGTAGCGACGAATCCAGCCATCCTCGAGGTACCACCCCGGGAGCGCCGTCAGCTTCTCGGCGATCTGGGCGTCGTCGTAGGTCGCTTCCTTTTCTTTTGCCACGTCGGTCTCCTCCGGAGAGTGAGCGCTCACATCACGACGCCGCCGCCGACGAGCATTGTCTGCCCGGTGACGAAAGCGGCGGAGCGCGATGCGAGAAAGACGGCGGCGCCCGCGACGTCCTCGGGCGTGCCCCACCGCTCGAGCGGAGTCGACGCGACGACCTGTCGACGAATCGTCTCGTCGACCTCGTTGCCGTACGCGGTTTCGATCCATCCGGGCGCGAGCACGTTCACGCGCACGCGAGGTGCCACGGTTCGAGCGAGCGACTTGCTGAAGGCGAGGACTCCGCCCTTCACGGCCGAGAACAGCTGTGCCTCCAGGCCGGGCATTCCGCTGAGCACGTGGTCCCAGCTCATGTTGATGATGACGCCGCCGCTCTCCTGCGCCGTCATGAGCTCGGCGGCCTGCCAGGACGCCAGCACCGTCCCACGAAGGTCGACCCGCATGAGGAGGTCGAGCTTCTCGGCCGCGGGAAGCGACGAGGCGGGACCGGTCAACACATCCGCGCCGGCGTTGTTTACCCACACATCGACACCGCCGAGGACGTTGCGCAGCGCGGGCACGAGTGCACCGATCGAGATGGGATCGGCGAGATCGAGTCGGATCACCCCAACGCGGCGTCCGAGCGATTCGATCTCGCGGGCGACATCGCGAGCGCCGCGCTCGTTCGACCGGTAGGACAGCGCGACGTCGGCGCCCGCACGTGCGGACGCGATGGCGATCGCTCGGCCAATGCCGCTCGATCCTCCGCTGACGAACACGCGCATGCCGGCGAGCGAAGGTGAAGCGCTGCTAGGCGTCGCCAACGTCGGGCTCCAAAGTGAAGGTGTGGGAGAAACTGTCATGCCTGAGCGGCGTCAGCAATCAACGGCGCGACAGAACAGGTAATTGGTTACTGGTACGGGTTATTGGTTATTTGAACCCTCGGGATGCTCATCTCGTTGAGAGAAGCATCCCGGGGGTTCTGATTACCTGTAACCAATACCAGTAACCAACTACCTGTTCTGTTGCGCCGTTGGCGCCTAGACTGGACGGATGCAGCTTCTCGTAAGCGTGTCGGACGCGGCCGAGGCACGGGCGGCGGTGAATGGTGGTGCGGACATCATCGATGCCAAGAACCCATCCGTGGGCGCCCTCAGCGCAGTACGCCCCAACGTATTGTCCGACATCCGCACCGCGGTGGATTCGAGTCGTGTCGTGACGGCCGCACTCGGTGACGCTGAACCGGCGAACGCCGTCGAGGAGCTCGCGCGGGATCTCGTGGCGCGCGGTGCGCGGTTCGTGAAAGTGGGGTTTGCGGGCGTGGCCGATGCGGAACGCGTCGAGGAGATCATTGAGCGACTGGCTCGTGCGTGTGCTTCGGAGGACGAGGCGAGCGGTGTGGTTGCGGTCGCGTATGCGGATTTCGAAGCCCGTGGGTGCATCGATGCTCACGCGCTGCTCCCGTTAGCGGCCCGCACCGGTGCCTCGGGGGTGCTGGTCGACACGGCCGACAAACACGGCCCAGGGCTGCTCGACCTGTGGAG
>Ga0207701_10001393_pt1 | contig 25501 bp, 21 predicted proteins | sample KBSSwiSSwithPhiX_FD_184294 | JGI IMG/M metagenome (GOLD analysis project Ga0207701, IMG submission 184294) | Switchgrass rhizosphere bulk soil microbial communities from Kellogg Biological Station, Michigan, USA, with PhiX - S5 (SPAdes) (version 2) | ecosystem: Environmental > Terrestrial >... | reverse complement strand
CGATGTTCGGATGATTCAGTGATGCGAGAACTTCTGCTTCGCGCTGGAACCGCGCGAGGCGATCGGCGTCCATCGCAAAGGACACGGGCAGGATCTTCAACGCGACGTCGCGCTTCAGTCGTGCGTCGCGCGCGCGATAGACCTCGCCCATCCCGCCAGCGCCGAGCGAGCCGGTGACTTCGTACGGACCCAGGCGCGTCCCTGGATTCAGTGACACACCGTTTCCTTCAGTCCGCGGCGCTCAGAGGACGGGCTCTCCAGCGACCCGATTCGCGTCTCGACGATCAGCCGCACGCCGCAGATTCTGCCATGTGCCAGCCGTTCGGGTGTTGACTTCCTTGTGCGCGACCGCTCCATGCCGAGCTCGATTGGGCCGGAATCCGTGGCCGCGGGGGCGCGCGATCGAAGCGCGTGGTGCGGCGCACGTCTTCGCGGTCATCGCACTCCCGGACTCGAGCTCATGATGCGATATGCGTGGTCGCCATCCCCAAGTCTGAGGGCACTTCGCAGATCGATAGGGAGAATCGCCGATGTGACGACGTCGCGGCGTCGCAGACGCCGCAGCACGTCACGACGCCCTGCTTCGTCGACGTAGCGCTTGATGAGTGCGCTCGTATCGAAGTATGCCCATGCCACGGCGCTACGGGCGATCTTCGCGGTCGTCGATGACGGTCCCGGAGAGAGAGCGGGCTTGCCCTTGACCTTCAGCGGCCGCCAACGGGGCACGGGCATCGGCCCTTTCCGGGCAGGCAGCGTGATGAGCCCCTGGTCAGCCATCGCCTGCAGCTGTTCGCCGCGCGGCTGGCCGAGGCGCTCGACATCGCGCGCCGGATTCAGCTGCACCCGTCGCCGAGCACGCCCGATCCGCCGCAATAACTCACGTCCTGCAGCTGGATGATCAGGCCGTCTGGATCGGTGAAGTACAGTTCCGGCGTGCCTTCCTTTGCCCCGCCGCGATCTTCCCTACGCATGCTGATGTAGTGGACGAGTGGCCCGGGCGCCCCTTGAGCATCGCCCCGTGCTTTGATTCCGTATGTCTCGAGCGCCTTGATGACCGTGTCAGGGCGGAAGTTCTCCAGCGTCATGCACAGATGATTGAGAGCGGCGCGGGGCGCGGGGCCCGATCCGCCGCGGCCTGCAGCCGCAGTGGTGAACATCAGGAACTCGACGCTGCCCCACCCGAACACCGGGAATGTCGGCCCTTGATACGCCTGAATCCTGAGACCGAATAGGTCCTGCCAGAACGCGCGGGACGCAGCGGGATCCGACACGCTGTTGGTGGTGTGGCTCCATCCGCGCAGCGCAAGCAGCCCGCGCCGTGGTGATGGCGCCGGCGCCGGGCACACGTTGCCGAGCGCGCCGGCTCCGCCGCAGTATCGCGGATCCTGTAGCTGAATGACGAACCCATTCGGATCGCCGACATAGAGCTCGGGCGTCCCGCCCTGCGCGCCACCGGCGTCCGGGCCGCGCATCCGGACGCGCATCTTCGTCGGACCGCCGCTCAATCCTCCGGCACCGGTGGCCGCAGCGCCGTCGACCTGGGTCACTCCGTACTGCGTAAGGATTCTGCTGACGCGCTCGACGTTGAAATCCTCGACGCCGAGGGCGAGATGGTCAAGCCGTGGCGCGTTCGAGCCTGCCGCGCTTACCCCGAGAAAGTGTGGTCCGGCGCCGATCTGCAGGTTCGTCGTACTTCCCTGCCTGGAGATGACCGGCATGCCGAAAAGACCCTGGTAGAAATCGACCGAACGCTTCACGTCCGAGACCGCGAGCGTGACGTGATTGATCCCTCGAACGCGGATCGACGCTGCCGTCTGGGCCGGCGCGCGTCGCGCCGCTATGAGCGCATACGTTCCCGCCGTTGTCGCCTTCAGGAATTCGCGCCGCGATCGCAACGTCACGGCGCCGCGCACGCGAAGTTCGCCGCGTCGTTCGTCTCACCCGTTCCTTTGTACTTCGCGATCTGCGGATACGGACAGAGCGGACGCGAGATTGGCGAGTTCGCTTTCGTCGCAATCATCGACGCCGGCGGCGTTCCCTGCTCGACCCAGCGCTCCATCGCGGTCAGCGCATCGAATCGATCCGGTCCAGCCCCTCCTCCGCAGTGCAGCACGCCGGGCGCAAGGAACAAACGCACACGTTCCCTGGCCGCGGGCACCTTCTCACGCACGCGATCGAAATACTCGATCGTCGACAGCGGGCTTGGCCCCGGGTCGTTGAACCCGTGCCAGAGCAGAAGCTTGCCTCCGCGACCGATGAACATAGAGATGTCGGGATTCTGCTGATGAACGTCTGCCGCCAGGCCGCTGGCGAGCGCCTTCATGTCCCGCTCGGGATCGAAACTCATGATGTCGTACGACGGATCGTGCTTCACGATGTAGGACATGAACGGCGCGCCGAGCACCGAGTTGAGCCCCAGCGGCTGGTCTTTCGTCCCGATCATGCGGTTGACCCAATCACTCTCGCCGCCGCGCATCAGCGGCATCGCCGCCACCTGCCCGTCTTTCGTCTTCACGCCCGAGTAGACGCGACGTACGGTCGCGATCTGCGCCTGCGTCAGACAGTCGGCTGACGCCGTTGCCTTGCAGGCAAGCTCCCCGGGATCCCACGTACATGACCGCGGATCGGTCAGGATGCCATCGGCGACACCGTCCTTCGCATCGCATGCGGCGAGCACGTGCTTCTGGATGAGCGGAACGTGCTCGGGCAGGAGATTGCTTTCCGGCTTCTTGTGAAACGCCTGCACCCTGAGGATCGCGTTGGAGTAGACGAGCGGCGTGTACACGGGCGCGCCGGCGATCACCCCGTCGTAGTCGGTGGGATAACGTTGAATTTCGGCGAGGCCCTGACGCCCGCCGGTGGAACATCCCTGCCAGTACGCATGTTGCGGCGCGCGGCCGTAGTAGCTCGAGACGAGACGCTTACCGACATCGGTGGCGACATGCGTCGCGCGATGACCGAAGTCGATGATCGCCTCGACGTTCGGTTCACCCGGCGCTTTGATCGTGAATTTCGGATCGAGCGACCCGGTGCTCTCGTGCCCCAGGTCGTTCTGGATCACCGCGTAGCCACGCGAGAGACCGTTGGCCGCCGCGTTGAGCGTCAGGTTACCCGCGAACCCACCGCCTCCGATGCCGAGCACCTTCCCATTCCAGTTCATCGGCAGACGATAGATCGCGCCAATGTGGGAGCCGGCCATTGGCGAGATCGTCGCGTGCACTTCGCAGAAGGCGGGCAGGCGGTCCTGCGCGTTTGCCGGCACCGCCTTTGACGACACGATCGTGGTGCCCGGCAACGATTTCGCCAGCGCAGCGACATTGCCGCACGCGTCCTGCGCCGATGCGACAGCCGGCGCGATCAGCACGGCCGCTGCGCACAGCGGAATCAGACCGCGCACGCTCACTTCCAGCGATTCATCGCCTGGCGATGCATCGACTCCGGCGTCAGCTCGGCGAGCTCGATCCGGAGTCCGTTGGGGTCGGTGATGTTGTTCAGGATCGCCTTCGTGTCGCTGGTCCGAATCTCGGCGATGTTCACGCCGCGCGCTTTGAACATCGCGGTCGCCTCTTTCATGTTCTCGACGTGGATGCCCACGTGATTGATGGCGGCGGGACGTCCGGGACCGGGCTGGATTTCAAAGAACGTGTTCTTGCTGACCTGCACGTAGACGAGGCGCGCCTGGCCCTTCTCGTCGTTCACGCGGAACGCTTCCGGAAAGCCCATCGTCTTGGTGTAGAACGTGACCGCCTCATCGAGGTTCGGCACGTTCATCCCGATGTGATTCACCTGGACGAGTCCCTTGTTTGGAGTGTTGTTCGGACCCTGGGCCGTAACGGTGTGAAGGCCGACGCCCACGAGCAAACCGGTGAAGAACAACATGCAAGCACGCATCACAGATCCTTTCTGGTTCATGGGGTCGATTCCAGACCGAACGCGAGCAGCACGTTGCCCGGTCGACCGCCAAACCCACCGTATCCCGAATTGATGTACACCATGCCATCCGCAACTACCGGACCGGGGCCAATCAGGGACGCGCCCTTCGCTGGCACTCCGTTGACGGACCCGAATTCCTTGTTCGTGTCGTACTGCCACAGAATCGCCCCGTCGGCTGCCGAATATGCTCGAAGCGCCCCGTCGTTTGAGCCCGAGAAGATCACGCCGGGAATGATCGTGATTGCCGCCGACTGTGCAGCATTGCAACCGGTCCCGCTGCCGCATACCGGGCTTGGCGGCGGAGCGTACCATACGCGCTGACCCGTGGCGATATTCACGGCGTGCAGGCCACCCGGCTCCGGCTGCTGGATGTCAGAGACCGCAAAGTAGGCTCGTCCGCCTTCTACCGCGCCTCCCCATTCCATGCCACCAAGCGTCCCACCTCGACCCGCACGATACTGCCAAAGGACTGCGCCTTTACGATCCGGGTCCATTGCATAACCAACCCCGGACTTCTGGCCGATGACGATGACGTCGCGTCCGTTCACGCGCGTCAGCATCGGTGGGCTGCCGAAATCGACGTCGGGGCCCGCGACCTCTGGACAGTTCGGATTGCCGGCGCGGCAGTTGGTCACGTACACGTCGTTTGGTGTCACCTGTCTCGTCCAGCGAATCGATCCGGTCTCGAGATCGAGCGCAATGACCGCGTCACTCGACGACTGCGCTGGAGCGCTGTACGTATTACCGGTCCCGACGTAGACGACTCGCCGCGCGCTGTCAATCGTTGGAGCGGACCAGATGCCGGAACCCGCCGGCCCCCAGAGCGGCACACCTGCCGTGCTCGTCCCTCGGCGCTTCGGCGCGTCGCGAATCATGTACGTCTTCCAGATCACGCGACCGGAGGACGCGTCGAGCGCGCTGACGCTTCCGCGGAAAGTGCAGCACGGATATTGTGGGTCGGCACCCTGCGCTTCTTCATACGAAGACACAGGCACGTAGAGCCGGCCTTCATGCAGCGTGGGTGTTCCCGTGATCCGGGCGAACGGATGATCGTCGACCTTACGAACCCATACAACCGCACCGGTGTTTGCGTTGAGCGCATAGGCGTTCGCGGCGGTGTCGCCAAAATAGACGAGCGCCGGAAATGATCCGCTTGGCGGCGCCACAGCAATGGCGGTGCGCACTCCCCCGCTCGCACTGAACGTCCAGTAAATGCAACCGGTGTTTGCACTGAGCGCGTACACGGTTCCGTTCTGACTTCCGACGAACACGCGACCGTCCGCAACGGTCGGTTGCGACCACGCGACGGACGCATCTGGGAATCCGAACGACCACTTCAATGCGAGTCTTGGAACATCAGCCGCCTGAAGGCCAGCTTGATCTGAGGGTTGAAAGCGCGTGTTCGTGGCTGACGGACTCCATCCAGTCCAACGCGGAGCATTTGCAAAATCGCGGATCGGACCCGTCGCTGATGGAGCGGCGCACCGCCCCTTGTCGGCGCCCGTGACGTCGCCGCCGACGTGCTTGCCTGTGACGAACTCGGCGACCGCGCGCCGTTCCGGACCGCTCAACCTCGAGCCCTGGGGCCGCATGACGCCGGTCATGAGCGCTTCGATAACCGCCTCCGCCGCCCGCGCGCGAAGCACATCTATCGTCGGAGCTCGCGAGTCCGCAGCGCCGTTATGACAGGTCGAACAACTTGCCGCGAAGATCTGGGCGCCATCCGGTGCCTGCGCGAAGGCTGGCGCGGCGGCGAGAAGAACGGTGAGCAGCGCTACAGGTTTCATGAATGAAGCGCGCGTAGCCGGGTAATTGTATGTGACAATCGTCTCCGCTTCCGCGAGGTGTGTATGAGATTCGTCCTGCGGACGGTAATCCTTCTCGCCGCTCTGGCCATTCCGGCGAGCGCCACGGCCGACACCACGTTCAACAAAGACGTCCTGCCCATCCTGCAGAAACATTGTCAGACGTGCCACCGGCCGGGCGAAGTGGCGCCGATGTCGCTCCTCACGTTCGCCGATGCGCGGCCGTGGGCGCGCGCGATCAAGGCGGCGGTGCTCTTACAGAAGATGCCGCCGTGGCCGGTCGAGCCGCAGTACGACCATAAGTTCTCCAACGCCGCCCGGCTGACCCCTGCCGAGCGCGAGATACTCGCGGCGTGGGCGGACGGCGGCGCGCTCGAAGGCGACGCGAACGACAGACCCGCTCCCGGCACCTTCGTCGACGGCTGGAACCTGACGCCCGATCTCATCGTCGAGATGCCCACCGACTTCCAGGTGCAGGCGACGGGGACGATCGAATACCAATACATGCTCGTGAAGGCGAACTTCACCGAGGACGTGTGGGTGCGCGCCGCGGAAATGCGTCCGGGCAACGCGAAGGTCGTGCACCACGGCGAGGTCTGGGTACTGCCGCCCGGATCGGCATGGATGGCCGATGCTGTCCCGGGCGTCGCGTATCCACAGAGCGTACGGCCGAAGATCGGCGAGGACAACATCGACATCCTCGGCAAGTTCAACCCCGGTCTTGGCGCGCAGACGTTCGACTTCGGCGACTCGGCGAAATTCGTCCCGAAGGGATCCGATCTGGTCTTCGAGATCCACTACACGGCCATCGGCACGCCGCAGGTCGATCGCACGAAGGTCGGCATCGTCTTCGCGAAAGGGCCACACACGACCCGCTACTTCACGTCATACGGACCGACTGCAGGCAACCTCGTCATCTCCGCGGGCGACAAGAACGCCGAAGTCGTCAGCGAGGTGACGGCGACCACGGACCTGAAGCTCGTATACGCGCAGCCGCACATGCACCTGCGCGGCAAGGACTACGAGATGCGCGCGATCTTGCCGAACGGCGAGTCGCAGACGCTGTTCAAATCGAAGTGGGACTTCAACTGGCAGCTGGGATACGTCTTTACACAGCCGATTGATCTGCCCAAAGGCACGCGCCTCATCGGCATCTCGCATTTTGACAACTCCGCGGCCAACCGGTTCAACCCGGATCCGTCGAAGGAAATCCGCTGGGGTCTTCAGAACTGGGACGAGATGAGCAACTGCTTCATCGGTCTGGTATTCGACGCGAAGGTGGATCCGAAGAAGATCTTCGTGCGCAGCGGACCGAGCCTGCTGCCGGTCGGAAAACCGGGACCGACGCTGGCGACACTCGAAGAGAATTCGACGAAGTGACGCCACCAAGCGTCTGCGGGTTCGATGAGAACGGCAAGTTCCGGAATCGCGGCCGTTCTCACCGACAGTTCAGAATGGGCGTCACGGCGGACGCGGGCTCCCCGTCAGCTACGGAATGCCCGTGTCGACCGCACACGATGGAGCCGCCTCTTCGCGTCGGCGCGGCGCGCCATGCTTCACCAGATAGCTGATGTACAAATCAGCGTCAACGACCCCTGTGTTGCTGATGGCGTGGACGTCGTCGTTCTCCGTGTAGACCTGCCCGGCTCCAATTGTTCGCTTCTGACAGTTTGCGTCGTAGAAGTCGACCTGGCCGGACTTGACCGCACCAACCAGAACGCCCGGGTGACTGTGCCAGCCGCTGTAACCACCTGGCGCGAGCACCAGATGCTGCGAATAGTAGTCGGTGTCGCCCTGGACCTGTAACACCAGCTGCCACGGCGAGGAGGTGCCGTCAGGGTTCTTGTTGATCTGCATGTGCTCGCTGATGCCATCGGCAGCAAACCCGGACGCGAGAATTTGATTGAGAACGAACCCGAGCGGTGGCGTCGCCCACGCCTTCGCCGCCAGCACCAGGACCGGCAGCACCAACAGCCACTTCGACCTGCCCAACCGTAGGGAACGGCTCCAACCGAAGACTTTCTCCATGACGTCCTCCGTTTCGTGGTCGCCTGAATGGCGAACCCAGGGGCGTCACGCTAGCTCCCTCGTTGTCTCCAAATCATTCGAGAACCCTTAGAGAGTCCTGATATCCGCGTGAATTCGATGAAAAACCAATCGCTCCTATAATTCGCGGGGGGACCTCAAGACTCCGGTGACAACCCGAGAATCGGCCGCGGACGCACCTCGTCGGGGCCACTATCGATTCGGGGATTTCGTCCTCGATCTCGACACTGGATTCCTGCGCCGGAATCGTCTGGACGTCCCCCTCCGACCCAAGAGCTTCGACGTCCTCACATACCTGGTCGTCCACCACGGGAAACTCGTCACGAAGAACGAATTGGTGGAGGCGGTCTGGCCCGACACCGCCGTCACGGACAACTCCCTTTCGCAATGCCTGTTCGAGATTCGTCGCGCACTCGATGATGATTCGCAGACCGCCATCCGGACCGTGGCGCGGCGCGGCTACGTATTCGCGATGCCCGTGTCGATGGTATTCGGTGGTGGCCGACTGGTGGACGGCGAACTCGAGGGCTCGCCGCCTGCCAGTCGACTCCCGCGGTCGAGGCCTGGGTTGGTCGTGGCTGCCGTGCTCGTAGTCACCGCCGTCCTGGTGGGGCTGAACGTGGGCCGCTTGCGGAATCGAATCAGTGGAGGAAGCGAGATCTCACCTGCGACGGTGAAGCTGGCCGTCCTACCCTTCGAGAATCTCACCGGCGACGCAGGACAGGACTACTTCAGCGACGGATTGACCGAAGAGATGATCGCCCAGCTTGGCCGTCTGAACCCACAGCGACTTGGTGTCATCGCTCGGACGTCAGCTATGCGCTTCAAAAAGAGCGACAAGACCATCGAACAAGTCGGGCGCGAGCTCGGAGTCGACTACGTTCTCACGGGAAGCGCGCGCACCGACGCAGGTCGCGTGCGGGTGACGGCCGCACTCGTTCGGAGTCGAGATCAGACGCAGCTGTGGTCCGAAAGTTACGATCGTGAGTTGAGCGGCATTCTGGCCCTGCAACAGGACGTGGCCAAGAGCGTGGCTCGATCGCTGGCGCTCCAGTTGTTGCCGACCGGACGATCGCGGTCGACTCGTGTACGGTCAGTCAACCCCGACGCTTATGACGCGTATTTGAAGGGGATGGCCCAATTCAATATTGCCGGACGTCAGAGTTTCGACGCCGCGATGCGGTACTTCGAGTTCGCGCTGCAAAAGGACCCGAACGAACCTCTCGCCTACTCCGGTATTGCCAGGGTCTGGTGGTTTCGCGTTGCTCTCAATCTCGTCTCGCCAGTCGAGGGTAACGAACAAGCCAGGAGAGCAGCTCTCAAAGCCGTCGAACTCGATGACGCCGGCGCGGAAGCACATACGGTCTTGGGATTGGTTAGGACGCGCGATCTTGACTGGGCTGGCGCAGAAGCAGCGTTCACACGGGCCATCGAGATCGACCCGAATTCTGCGGACGCTCACGCAGCGTACTCCTCGTTGTTGACCGTCGTCGGCCGTCCCCAAGGGGCGAAGGAACAGATCGAAGTAGCTCTGAAGTTGGATCCGTTCAATGCCCTAGTCAAACATCGTTATGCGTTGGGGCTGTTCTTTGGGCGCCGACGGGACGAAGCCATTCAGCAATGGCGCGCACTCCTCGAGGAGTCTCCTGGTTTTTATCCCGCGCACTATTTTCTGTGGCAGGCTTTGCATCTCGACGGACGCGATGAAGACGCCTTGGCGGAGCTGGAGGCTCTTCAGGTCGCAGCTGGACGCCATGATCTGGAGCAAGCCCTCACGCGCGGTGCTGCTGGAGGCGGCTACTCAGGCGCGCTGCGCCAGGCATCGGCTGTCTTGGAGGCTCAGGAGGGTGTGACACAGTCCTACGGGTTGGCCACCACGTACGTTCACCTCGGGGAGAAGGACAGAGCCCTCAAGTGGCTGGAGCGGGGCTTTGACGGCGGCGAACCGACCGTAAGATTTTGGCTCGGGATGCCGACTTTCGACATCTTGCGCGACGAGCCTCGGTTTAAACAGTTGATGCAGCGGATGAACCTGCCGAATCGACCGAACTGAGGTCGGTCAAGCCGAGCTCGGCGACAGAACGAATCAAACGGTCGCGCCGGAACTACTGGAAGTCCCCCAGGTATTTGTGGGCGACGGTCAGGTCGCACTTCTGGTTCGAGTGCGGCATGCCGGGACGGTACTGCCACTTCCCCGACCACTCGACGGGTCGGGTCAGATACACGGGATCTTCGACCACGCCCGAATACATCAGCACTTTCCCACCCTCACCGAGGCGGAAGCGTTCGGTCACGTGTTTCTTTGTGCTGCCGGGCAATCCAGACGTGGACAAACCGAGCGGATGGTCCTTGAAGTTGGTCGTGTCCGCGACCAGCGTGTCGCCTTCCCAATGTCCCACCGAGTGGCCGTGCAGGAACGTCTGGCTCGCCGGCGGATGTTGGCGGCCGTCGAGATAGATCGTTCGTTCGGAATCCATCCAATCGACCTTCATCACGACGCGATCCCGTTGAACCGTGATGGTGTCGGCGACCGCGTAGAGCATCAGGTTCGGCACGCCGACGGGGATACAGTCTTTCTGCGCCGTGGCCTTGGGATCGAAGCTGGCCATTGCGGCCTTGCCCGCGTCGGTCAGCGGCCAGCTGCGCACCGCCGCGCCGAAGGCATTCATTTCGCTGAACGGGGGAAACCAGGTCCCCGCGATGGTCGTCGCCGCCGCGTCCTTGGCCGCGTACACGCTGCGAGAACCGATGAACAGCGGGTAGTAGGACCCATCCTGCTTGAAGAGATCTTTGCCCAGCATGAGGGCATCGGGCTTGGCCCGTGCGGGGTTGCCGACGATCGTTACCGTGTCGCCGACCTTCAGTGAATCCTTGGTGAATCCGAGCGGATTGAGCACCGATGCCGCTCCGGCTTCGATTTCGAGGCGGGCGGTTGAACCATCAGGCTTTTTCACCTGAAGGACCAGATAGACATGCGGGTTCCGGAACGAGAACTCGGTGATGGTTCCCGTCGCTCTGGCTTCCTTCTGGGTGTCGAATGCGGCCGCGCTGTGATGCGCGGCAATCCGAGGCGTCAACGCCAGCACCATCGAACCGACGAGAAGGAACGCGGCGATTCTGTTCATTGCCACCTCGCTAATGCGGCGGATTCTCCCACCGAAGCAGCCGGGGCGCAACACTGGGGCGCGTGTTGCTTTTTGGAGTTACGATACGGCCGTTTTACATCCTGCATCGCCCCTTGAGCCGTGAGCCCAAAGTCCTGAGCCCAAAGCCCTGAGCCAGAAGAGAGGACATCATGCAGGCACACAGGATTTCCCGCCGTCACTTGTTCCAAATGGTTGGCGCGGCAGGTGCCCTCGCTCTTGGCGGGCCGGCACGCACCGCCTGGAGTCAAAACACGAAACGCATAGAGCGGCTGGCGCCTGAGCTCGACGCCATCATCGATACCTCGCAGATGATTCGCGAGCTCGCCAGCGGGTTCGGCGGCGACATCGGCCCGGCCGAAGGCCCCGTCTGGATCTCCGAAGGCCGCTACCTGCTCTTCAACGATATTCAGACCAGCCGAAGAATGAAGTACACGCCCGGCCAGGGCGCTGTCGTCGCGAAGACGCCGACCAACGAGGCCAACGGTCTGACACGCGATCTCCAGGGCCGGCTGATCTCGGCCGAACACCTGACGCGGCGCGTGACCCGTGAAGATCCCGACGGCAGCATCACGGTCGTCGCGAACAATTTCCAGGGCAAGCGGCTGCTCCGTCCGAACGACGTCATCGTCAAGTCAGACGGCAGCATCTATTTCACCGATCCCGGCGGACCACTCGCCCCCGATCAGTTCGACGTCACGATCGCCGGCGTCTACCGCGTTTCTGCGGATCTCGGATCGATCTCGCTCATTGTCGACGACTTGATTGGTCCCAACGGACTCGCCTTCTCGCCGGACGAAAGCGTCCTCTACGTCAACGACGCGCGGCGACGGATCGTCCGCGCGTACGACCTGTTGCCCAACGGAACCGTCGCGAAGCAAACGAGCCGTCTGTTCGCGGATATGGGCGGGGCTGAACCCGGTGTGCCTGACGGCATGAAGGTGGACATAGCTGGCAACGTCTACACAGGCGGCGCAGGCGGGCTCTACATCATGGACAAGAGCGGCAAGAAGCTGGGTCGCATCGTCCACGGTCAGCCGGCGACAACCAACGTGGCCTTCGGCGGAGACGATTGGAAGACGCTCTATTTCACGACGAGATCGACGTTGAACATGGTCACCGTGAAGATTGCTGGTGTCCCCGTGCCCGCCCGGAAGAGGACCTCGTGAGCGCCACGTCGCGGCGCGATTTTCTGATGACGGCGTCCGCTGCGGCAATTGGTGGAGTGACGCTGGCGCAAAGCGCAACGCAGGCCGCGCAGCTCCGCACCGATCTCGAAAGCCTGCCGCCGTACGGAAATTCCACGATTCCGGCGGGCATCCGCTCGAGACGAGTGGCGAACGTCAACGGTCTCACGGTTCACATCCTGGAAGCCGGTTATGAGACCGCTGGCCGCCCGGCGGTGCTCCTGCTCCACGGCTTTCCGGAGCTCGCCTACAGCTGGCGCAAAGTGATGCTCCCGCTGGCAGCAGCGGGATACCACGTGATTGCTCCCGACCAACGCGGCTACGGGCGCACCACGGGATGGGATGGTTCGTACGACGCGGATCCCGATCCGTTCCGCATCCTCAACATGGTGAGAGATGCGATGGGGCTGGTGTACGCGCTCGGCTACCGATCGGTGGCGATGGTGGTCGGCCACGATGCGGGAGCGCCAGTGGCATCGTGGGCGGCTCTCATCCGGCCCGACATCTTTCGCTCGGTGACCATCATGAGTTCACCGTTCGAAGGTCCGCCTGCGCTCCCCTTCAACACGGCGAATGGCGGCGCTCCGCCGCGTCCAGCCGTCAATGACGACGAGCTCGACGCGGAGCTGGCGAAGCTGAATCCGCCGCGGAAGTACTACCAGAACTATCAGCGCACGCGCGGCGCCAACGCCAACATGCTTCACGCGCCGCAGGGCCTCCACGCGTTCTTCCGCGCGTACTACCACTACAAGAGCGCCGATTGGAAAGGGAACAAGCCGCATCCGCTGAAAGCGCGGACAGCCGCGGAGATGGCGCAGATCCCCACGTATTACGTCATGGAGCGTGACAAGGGGATGGCGGAAACCGTGGCGCCCTTCATGCCGTCGGCCGCCGAGATCGCAGCGTGCACGTGGCTGACGGAGGCCGAAGTCGACGTGTATGCATCCGAATACGCCCGCACGGAATTCACCGGAGCGCTTCAGGGTTATCGGGTGCGTCGCGGTTCGGATCCGAAAACGCTCGCCGAATTGCGGACGTTCGCGGATCGTTCGATCGACGTGCCCTCGATGTTCATCGGAGGCAGCAGCGACTGGGGCGTGTATCAGACACCTGGCGCCGTGGACAGGATGCGGAGCACGGCGTGTACGAAAATGGTCGGCTTTCATCTCGTTGACGGAGCCGGACACTGGGTGCAGCAGGAACAACCGGAGCAAGTGAGCCACCTGCTGACGCAGTTTGTTCGCGATCATCGCACCGCCTGATTCGCAGCGGCGAACATTCCCTCGTGCAAGATTCCGGTCGCTGGCGGGTGGGCGGTGCTACAATCCTGCGCCCTCAACATCCCAAACCAAGGCCGCGCCCCGAAAGCGACGAGGAGGACTCCATGCGCCGTTCTGGTGTTCTCAGGCTGGCTATCGCGCTTCCCTTGCTGTTCATCGCGGCAGTGGTCACCGGCCAAAACCTCGCCTCGATCCTTGCTGTCGACGACCGCGACGCTGATCGCTCTGCTCCGCTGGCGGCGACCGTGGTCGCCGCAGGAATTCCGGGCGCAGGTGCGATCGCCCAGGCGGGAACGTTTCACACGGGCGGCCCGTTCGCGCCGGGCGGGGCACTGGCCGCCGCGAGTCACCCCGTTCTCGATCGGACGCGATTGCTGGTGGCGAGCACATCCAATTTCGGCGCACCGCTGGCCAGGCCGCTCGACGCACCGGGCGCCATTCTCTCCCTGGACGTGTCGCGCGGCGCCGTCAGCGTCCCGGCAGATTTTGCCCGGCCGGACCTCGCTCCTCCGACCATCGCCACGGGTCAACCGTACGCGGTCGGTGGCGCAGTCATTCTCTATACGGCGCAGAGTCCGGCGTTTCTGAACGGAAAGAACAATGCCGCGGCCGTGACCGCCGATCGGCCATCGGTCAGTCTGCCGCTCGGCATCTCGCTGAACAACGGGTTCGGCCGGCCGTGGTTTGCGAATGCGCCTGCCGGTGCGGCCGGCGAGGGCACGATCAGCGTCGTCGATCCCAGCGGCATTCCGCTCGCGGGTGCGCCGGACCCGGTAGCGGGCGGTGTTTTTGCCAGTTACATCACGAACCGTCAGCTGAATCCACCGAATCCGGAGCAGGGATTGACGACGGCGGCCGTCGCGACCGCCCTGGCAACGAAATCGCCCGAACTCGCCATTCCGCAGAGAGCCGTGTTCTTCGCCGCGCTCGCCGACGGCAGTATCACGCAGGTGCACGTGCAAAGAGGTGTGGATCCGCTCGCGGATGCCGGCTCGTTCACCTCGATCCCTCTCATCACGACAGCGGCCGCCGAATCGACGGATCCAAATACGGCGACGCGTGTCGGGATGATTTTCAACTGGGCGCCGAGCCGCATTCTGTACGTCAGCGATCCGCTCGCGAACCGGATCCTTGTACTCGACATCAGCGACGAAGGAACGACGCCGCAGACACTCTTCGTCGCGAACAACGCTCGCTACATTCGCTCGCCGTTGTTCGACGTCCCAATCGACATTGCGCCCGCAGTACCCGAAGTCGCGGCGCGGAACTTCGCGAGCAACACGACGCTCGGCGCTGGCTCGGACATTTACGTCCTGAACCGCGGCAACAATTCGATCGTTCGAATCACTCAGACCGGCCGGATCGTCGCGACGCGGCAGATCGAAGCAGCGGGTGCGCCGGGATTCCGCGTGAACGGCCTGGCGGTGTCCGAGGATGCGCGATTGATCTGGGTGACGGCGACAACCCCTACGCGTGGCGGCGTGGTCCTTCAGATGCCGACGTTCGGCGCGGGGCCGGTGACGACGAGCCTGATCGCGCACGCGACGCAGGCGGGCACGACGGGTGCGGTCGCGCAGGGCGGCAACATCTTCGAGCAGGAGCTCGTGCCAACCGAGGGTCTTGGGCCGCTGTTCAATGGCCGCAGCTGCGACTCGTGTCATAACACGTCGGCGAACGCAGCCTTCGTGGGCGGAATGGGTGTTACGGGGGAGACGTTCGTGAAACGCGTCGCCCGGATCGAACGTGGCCGGTTCGATCCGCTTTCGAGTCATGGTGGCCCAATTGCCCGCCAGCGGTCGATTACGGAGTTCGGCTTCCCATGCGGCCTGCCGACGGGCGAGCCTCCGCAGGCAAACGCGTTCTCGAACCGAAGCGCCATGACGCTGCGCGGCACCTCGCTCATCGACAACATCAGAATCGGCGATATCGAAAAGGTGCGCGCCGCCCAACCGACGGCGGTGCAGGGACGCTTCAACATGCTCGCGGACGGGCGCATCGGCAAGTTCGGCTGGAAAGCGCAAACCGCCACGCTCGTGGAGTTCATGGGGGAAGCGTTCCGTGACGAAATCGGCAGCACCAATCCGCTGGCGCCTATCGATTTCGTGCGAGGCTGCGAAGCGTCGATTCTCCGACCGGAGGCCGACGCCGCACCCCTGACGTCACTGGTCGCGTTCCTGAACACAATCGATCCGCCCGCGGCGACGCTGGCATGCCGAACCTCGCCGGGCGCGGGCGTCTTTGCAGCCATCGGATGCGCGACCTGCCACACACCCTCGATGCCAGGCCCGGGAAACGCGTCTCCGGTGTTCCTCTACTCGGATTTGCTGCTCCACGACATGGGAAATGCCCTCGCCGACGGCTTCGTGCAGGGCGCCGCATCCGGCAGCGAGTTTCGAACGGCGCCCCTCTGGCGGGCCGCCGATCGCGCACACTTTCTGCACGACGGCCGCGCGCACGACATTCCCGAGGCGATTGGATTACATGGCGGGCAGGCGGCCGGCGCTGCGGCAAGCTTCGGATCCCTCAGCTCTTCTGATCGGCAGAGCCTGTTGGATTTCCTTGGTTGTATCTGAATCGACCGTCCACGGCCGCAGCAGATTCACCGGGGCTTGAAATACATGTTTTGATCGTCCAACGATGCGAACTCCGCCTCCCGGAAGGCTGGTGAGCATTGGCGCTCACCGGCTGCACATCCGGTGTGATGGCGATCGCGCTCCAACCGTCATCTTCGATGCGGCGCTTGGCGGCTCGTCGCTGAGCTGGAGTCTGGTGCAGCCGGCGATCGCCCGCCTCACGCGAGCGTGCACCTACGATCGCGCCGGGTTCGGGTGGAGCGACGCGGGCCCTCTGCCACGAACGGCCAGCCGCATCGCCGACGAATTGCGCGATCTGCTTCGCGTTACAGCGGTGCCGCCTCCATACGTGCTTGTCGGCCACTCGTACGGAGGGCTCGTGATGCGGTCGTACGCAGCACGTCATCCGAACGACGTGGCAGGATTCGTGTTGATCGAACCCGCCATCCCTGAAGAATGGACCAATCCCACCGACCAACAGCGTGCGCTCATCGCGCGTGGAGTCCGTCTGTGCCGGTACGGCGCCGCCGCATCGCGACGCGGGCTCGCGCAACTCGTCTCGACGTTGGTGCGGATTGGCGCGCTGCGCGCCGCGCGTCTTCTCGTCGGCCTTGTCAGCCGTGGAGGACTGCGCCGGGAGGATGAAGGGATCCTCGCACCGATCTGGAAGCTGCCGCCGGAAGTCCGCGGCGTGCTGCGGGAGATGTGGACGCAACCGAAATTCTTCGAGGCACTGGGCAGCCAGATCGAGACGATCTGCGAGAGTGCCACGGCGGTGATGAGTGCCGGGCCGCCGGACTACGACGATCTTCCGCTGATGGTCATCTCCTCCGCGCGTTCCACGGAAAGGCGACTGCAGGCCGACTCGGCGCTCGCCCGGCGCTCGACGCGCGGCCGTCACATCCTCGCAGCCGAGAGCGGCCACTGGGTTCCGCTCGACGCTCCGCAGGTTGTGGTTGATGCGATTACCGCGATGATCGCCGAGATTCGCGGTTTTGCAGGTTAGGGGTTGGTACGACCACGAACCAGTCGTTATGCCGCCAGCACCTGCAGTAGACCGAACACGACCACGTAGCTGAGAGCGACGTAGGAGATCAACAGCAGGACACGATCGATCCTCGACCGCGAGCGCCACGCCGCCAATGGATGGACGCACAGTGCGGCCGAACGACCGATGAGCACCTCAACGCGGTTGCTGGGGCGGGTTCGGACTGGGGCCATGTGGCACGCACCCGCAAGAACGACACCATCGAAAGACGCTGAAATTCCAACAGTTGATGGAGCGGACGGTGATGCGATTCCGGTCACGCGAAGACTTTATTCTGGTCGTCCCCGGTCATCGTCGGTGTGCAGGGTTCGACGGCCGGACGCGTAGAATTGGCCGCCGTGATCGATCTGCTTGCCGCCGCGGGCGTGCTCTTCGTGCTCGACCAGTCGAGCAAGTGGATGGTCCAGGCGCTTCGCATCCGGCACGTGAACAGCTCGCGGGGAGTCTACGCACGCGGCGACGCACGCGCGGGGCTGGTGCTCACCTGGGTCGTGGCGTTAGCGTCCGCAACGGCGCTCCACGCCTCCGGCCAGACGTTCCAGACTCAGGCCTCGATGGCGGGGGTCGGCGCCGCGCTCGGCGGTGCCGCCGGAAATCTGCTCGACATCCTTCGGCGACGTTCCGTGCTTGATTTCATCGACCTGCGATGGTGGCCTGTGTTCAACATTGCCGATGTCGGCATCGTTGCCGGTCTGGCGGTGGCGTTCTGGCCGGTGGTGTGAGGACGCGATGCGCCCGGTGATGTTCCGATGGCGCGGCCTGACCATCTGGAGTTATCCAGCGATGCTCTACGTCGGTCTGGTCGCGGGCGTCGTTGCGGGAAACCTGGCGGCACATGCGGCGCGCATCGACGCGTTCCGCGTCTTCGTGGCCACGTTCCTTCTGCTCGTGCCGGCGCTCGCCGGTGCCCGACTCCTCTATGTCGCGTCGAACTGGTCGACATTCCGTGGACGGACGGACCGGATATGGGATCGCCGCGAAGGGGGCGCCGCGCAGTACGGCGGTCTGCTCGTCACGCTTCCGCTATCGGTGCCGCTGCTGGCGGCGCTGCGGCTGCCGATCGGCTCCTTCTGGGACGTCGCGGCATTCACGATTCTGGTCGGCATGATCTTCACCCGCGTCGGGTGCTTGTTAAACGGTTGCTGCGCCGGACGACCGGCGAGATGGGGCGTGTACCTGCCGAATCATCTCGGCGTCTGGGAACGTCGCGTCCCGACGCAATGTCTGGAAGCCACCTGGGCAGCCGTGCTGCTCGGAGGCGCCGCTGCGGTGTGGGCGCGACTGCCATTTCCGGGCGCGCTGTTCCTTCTCGTTGCCGGCGGATATGCCGTCGGACGCCTCGCTCTGGAATCGGCGCGCGAGCACGGTCCGGGCGCCGCGAAATTCACTGTGCCGCACGCCATATCGCTGCTGATCGCGGTGATATCGTTCGCCGTGCTGGCTATCCGCTGGCCGAACTAACGGTAAGGGGGCGCGATGCCGAACGTGCTGACCGGCGATTTCGATGTCGTTGCGGAGTTTGCGATTCCAGCCATCAACAGGCTGCTCGCCGCGATGCATCGCATCCAACGCTTTCCGCATTCCGCCTCGATGCGCGTCGACGATACCCATCCGCCCGACAAGCCTGGCAGGCCCTCAGCCGTCGAAATCGTCGATGCGTTCGGCGACGCGACGGTGAATCCGGGATTCATCCGGACGCCGAGTCTGCCGCCTGGCATGCTGTCGGACCTCGCCACGACCTCGCGGCTGGGCGCCATCGTGAACACGGACGTGATCAGCGTCAACCTGCCGCCGATTACGCCGAGCCACTTCAAAGGCCGTGCGCAGCTGCAGTTCTCGCCGCCGACGATGGACGTTGCCCCCGGGGCACCGAAAATCAAGGTGCGGCTGAACATCATGGCGCGATATCTGCCGGATCCGGGCACCAGTCCGGCAGCGGAGTTCGTGCGCGGCGAGTTGGATTTGACTGCGCCCGTCAATCATGTCGCGTCGCAGGTCGCCAACGTCCTGTCGATCGACATCAAGGCGAATTCGGTCGAGGTCGCGTTTACACCGACCTGGTCGAGTGTGCCGCTCAGCGCGTCGGATCGCGCCGGCATCGATCTGCTGATCCGGAATGCGCTCAAAACGAGCTTCCTGCCGTCGAACATCACGCTGCCGCCGACGATTCATGCCCTTCAGGTGAAGGCGCTGACCGGGACGCAGAATGCAGTCGCCATCCTGCTCAACATGAGCGGCGGCAGTGGAAATCCGGCGACCGTGAACAATGTTTTTCTGGGTGCCGGCGACGACTTCGCCTTCGCGGCCGGCGTCGATTTCGTCAGAAGCGCATTTCAATCGACGATCGATCAGATCCTCAGCAGGCCCGTTCCGCCTGTGTCGTTCGATATCTCGACGCTCTTTGGCAGCATCCACATCACCTACACCATCACGCTGCGGAACGCCGCTGTCGCGCTCGAAAACGGCCGCATTGTGCTGACCATCAACGGTCACGCGCATACGGGCTCACGGCTGCCTGATTTCGACTTCACGGTTCGGCAGCTCTTCACGCTGCAGCCGGACGGCGCGACGGCGAACCTCGTCGTCGGTGACATCTCGCTTCACACGTCGAGTTGGATCGTCAATCAGTTCACCGGCGGCGCGCTATCCGCGCTCGGCTCCTTGCGCGATCGGGCGATCGCCGAGAGCGGCGCCGTCGGGCGGATTCGGCGAATGCTCAGCGCCGAGTTGAATCTGGGAGGGTTCCTGCAGTCGCTGTTGACGCCGACCACGCGCAACGACTCGGGTCCGCTTCCCCCGCGGCACAACCTCGCGTACACCGCCGTCACAATCAGCCCTGAGGGCATCGTCCTGCACGGGTCGCTCAGTGTCCGGGCGTGGCCTCCCGCGCACGTGGAGTTCGAGCAAATTCCGGCGCAGCCCCGCGCGCCTCACGGGCCTCACGAAATCCCGACGTCGGGGCATGAATACTCGGCGCTCAAGAGCTGGATTCCAGGCGGAACGATTCAGAGCTACGAGTGGAAGCCGCTCGGCCAAACGCAGCCAGGTACGCTCGACGATCACAAGTTCGTACGATTGCCGCCTCTCGCTCTCCCCGGCGTCGCGCTCGAAACCGTTCACGCGTACGCACCGCTCTGCCTCACGGTACGGGGAACCCGACTCTCATGGACCGGGCCCATCACGGCCGAACCCGTCACTGCCACCGTCTGCGCGTACGATTCATTCCCCGTCGTCACCGGCGATCTTCAAACAGCCAGCGATGGCGGCCCGCTCGTCGCGTTGACGCGATCAGGGCCCGGCGGTCTTGTCGAGATTGTCGGCCATGCGCCGGCAGCGGACGCGGCGTCGCGCGGCCCCCGACCCAATCTCGTCGTTCATTTCGCTGATGCAAAGACCGCGAGACGTCTCGACCGACTAACCGACGCACTGCGCGAGAGCAGGCGCCAGGACGCCGCAACGGGCATTGTCGCCGTGGTGGCAAAGGCGGACATCGCACACGCGCCGTACGCGCCGGGAATTGTCTACAGCGACGGCCATGAACATTCGTGGGAGCGCGCACTGGGTACCAAGGTCCCGGTCCGGCCGGCAACGCTCGTCTTCGATCCAAAGGGTCGAGCCGTCTGGCGGCACGAAGGGGACATCGACGCTGATCAGCTCGCCAGCGCGCTTCGCAGGGTCCTCGTTGGCGGAGGTCCGATCACCACACGGACGTTGAAATCGAACGCGAGGATTGGCCATCCACCCCCGAATTTTCTGTTCGAATTCGCAGCGGGCCAGCAGCTGACGCTCCGAAAGCTGAGCGGTCCTGTCACGATCGTCTTCTGGAGAAGCACGTCGCAGCCGAGCATCGAGGCCGTGCTTCGTGCGCAGCGGACGCATGAGCGGAGCGGGGCGAACGGCCAGACACTTCTCGCGATCAACGATGGCGAGCCGATCGAAGTGGCGAAACGAATCGCGGCAGAGCACCACCTGCCGGGGATTCTCGTGACCGATCCCAATCGGGCGATCTCGGCCGCTTACGGCGTGAACGCGTGGCCGCTGTCGATCTCGATTGACGCCTCAGGGGTGATCACGGAGCTCAGTTTCGGAGGTCTTGGCGAAACTGCCGATCACCCCGTCCAACAAACGCCTCTGGCGCCGCCTGAGAAGAAGGGGTCAATGTGATCGACTCGTTTGTGCTGCTGACGCCGATTCTGATGCTCGCCGTGATTGCTCTCGTGCGATTCGTCGGCTGTGGCCAAGTTTGGGGCCTCCAACACGTCGACCCGTGGGTCCCCGATCCGCCGATCAACGTACAGCCGACGCCTCGAGATCAAAGCGTCGAACTGAGGTGGGAGTACGCGAAGAATGCAGAGCGCTTCGAAATATGGTTTCACGCGGATACGCCAACCGACTTCGTCGTCGTGCCAAACCTGACCATTGACGTCACCGTGGACGCGCAGGGTGTACAGCACGGCAGTGCAACCGTTCCCAATTTGACCAACGGGACTCTATATTTCTTTACGGTGAGGGCTTACATCACCGACGTTTTCGGCGAGTCAGAGCCCGTGTCGGCCGCTCCCGGCGTCACGTCATTCGTGACCGTCATGACTCTCGGCGCTGACCGGTCCGATTTCACCGGCCGATGTGGAATGGCCGTCCGGATGAATGTGGATACGAGGGTCACGCAGTTGGGCCGTGTGATGTTTGCCAATCCGGTGTTTGGCAACACGCAACCCCACGAGTTGAGCATCGTCGATGCGAGCCAGCCAACTGTCGTGTTGGGCATGGTGACGTGGACACCGGAAATAGGGAAGGAGGGTATGTTCATCTATCGACCGCTGCCGCAACCCGTGCCACTGCAGGCATTGCACACCTATTACATCCTCACGCACGAGCAGAGCGGAGAACACTTCCACAACATTCTCGGGATGGTGGTTTCGATGACGTCTGGCGTCGGTACGATTGTCTCGGGCGTGTACGATGACGAGACCACGATGAGCGGACTCGTGCCGTACGGGACGACAAACCAGCTGTACGGTCCCGTCGATTTTCTTTACTGATGTCAATGACGACGCCGCATCGGCTCAGCTGCGGCCGCGCATCGACTACCCCGTACCACTTGACGGGCGTATCGTGTCATCCGCTGAACGAAAGTGTGGTGCAGCGGAATAACGGTAACGACGGAGGAACAACGTGATCGACTGGTTCGTGCTGCTGACGCCACTACTGATGTTAGGCGTCATCGCGCTCGTGAGGTTTGTCGGCTGCAATCAGGTATTCGGGCTCGAGCAGACGGACTTAATCGTGGATCCACCCATTCACGTCAATCCGACAGCTCGAGATCAGGGTGTTGACCTGACGTGGGAATATACAAAGGACGCAGACCGTTTCGAGATATGGTTTCACGCAGACACGCCCGATAACTTCACCCTATTCTCGGACTCGAACATTGCCGTCAACGTCGACGCGCAAGGTGTACAGCACGGCAGTGCGTCGATGTTCAATCTGACCAACGGCACGCTGTATTTCTTTAAGGTGAGGGCGTACGTTGGCGATAAATTCGGCGAATCCGATCCGATGGCGGCCGCTCCTGGCGTTACGTCATTCGTGACGGTCATGACACTCGGCAACGACCGGTTCAACCTAACCGGCCGGTGTGGAATGGCGGTGCGGATGAATGCGAATATCAAGGCCACGCAGTTGGGTCGAGTGATGTTGGGGAACACGAAACCGCACGAGTTGAGCATCGTCGATTCGAGCCAGCCCAATGTACCGTTGGCCAAGGTGGATTGGATACCGGCGGGACAGGATGGCCAGTTCGTGTATTACCCGCTGTCGCAGCCGGTGCTATTACAAGCACCACGCACCTATTACATCCTCACGCATGAGGAGAGCGGAGAACACTTCCACGACATTCTCGGGATGACCGTCTCGACGTCCAGCGTCGGTGAGATTACGTCCGGAGTGTACGACGACGAGACCGCGATGACCCCACTCATGCCGTACGGGACGACAAACCAGTTGTACGGTCCGGTCGATTTTCGTTACTGATGCCGACGAGGATGCTGCCTAATCGCGGGTGACATCCGCTCGGGCCGCAGCGCAAGTGCGAGGGCGGCCGCGGCGAGCGAGCACACGGAAATCTGAATGGTGCCTGCGGTGCCCCATCCCGCGCGGTTCGCGATCCATCCCATCAGATACCCCGCGAACGCCGCAGACAGGTACAGGCTGGTCACGAACACACCCGACGCCCGTCCTGCGAGATCTCTTCGTACCGCCTTGACGTGATAGCCGGCCAGGTTCACATAGACGATGCCGCTGACGACGATGCCCCATGCGAACGACAGCGCGGCCTGCCAGTAATAGGACACGGATCCATTGAAGAGCAGGTAACCCAGCCCCGCCGCGATCAGAAACGACGCGCTCAGCACCAGCCGCGGAGAACCGCGATCGCCAATCCACCCGCCCGCAATAGACGTCAGCGCACCGAGCCCGTAGAGGCTCATCACGGACCCGGCACTCGTTGGTGAGTAGCCAAGCCGTTCGCGGAGAAACGTCGGATACAACCCGAGGTATCCGTAGATGACGAGACCGCCGAACAGACTCATCACCGTCAGCAGAATCGTGTTCCGGTTGACGAGCGTCGCTGCTCCGCCGTCGTCGGCGTGCATCGCAGCCGGACCGTCGCGCTCAGTGCTCGAGGAGTCGACGCCGGCCGCAATGACCACCATCGCGGCGAACCCAAGCGCGCCGAAGACCAGCATCGGCACGTGCCAGCTTCCATAGGCCGCGAGAAGCGCCCCACCGAGCATCGGGCCGGTTATCGCGCCAATCGCGAACGCAAAATTCACGGCGCCGAGCGCGGCCGCGCGATGACGCTCGAAATAATTTGCGGCAATGGCGAGCAGCACCGTCAATTGCATTGCTTCGCCGATGCCCGTCGCTGTCCGGTATGCGAGCATGTCCGTAAATCCGCGCGAGACGATGGTCAGCGCGGTGCCGGCGGAGAAGAGCGCGATGCCTGCCTGCAGGACGCCTCTGCGCGAGAAGCGCGCGAGAAGAAGGCCGGTCGGCACTCCTGCGACCGCCATCCCCAGTGTGAACACGGTCGAGAGCAGACCGACACCCGCCAGCGAAAACCCATACTCGCGACGCACGTCTGCCGCCACGAGCGGGAAGAGCTGCCGGTCCATCGCGTTGATGACGTACGACCCGACCAGCACGCCGAATGTCAGGACCCTGAGGACACCAGATTCAGCACGCGGCGTCGCGACGGTTCGGACCGTGTTCACGTGCTACCTCACGACTGCCCTTCACGTGCGTATCGAGCGTTTTGCGAATCCCGAGGTCCCAATCCCGAATCCCGACCGAGATACCAATCCAGAATCTGCTCGCCTGTCCAGAAGACGACGCCCGAGCGTGATTGAATGTGCTCGAGCGCTTCGCGGAAATAGCGGAGCCGATGCCCCACGCCCATGATGTACGGGTGCACGACAAGCGCCATCACACGTGCCGATTCCTCGCCGTCGGCGTAGAGCTGCTCGAACTGGTCGATCGCGCGGTCGCGATATTCCGACGCCTTGTGGTGCTGAATCAGCATCATCGCAACGTCGTTGCACTCCTGCGTATAGGGAACGCTCACGAGTGAACCGGTCCGCGTCTTCATCGTGAGCGGCTGATCGTCCAGCACCCAGTCGCACACGTACTCGTAGCCTTCCTCGGCGAGGATGTCCGGCGTATCCCACGTCTCGGTCAGCCCCGGTCCCAGCCACCCGCGAGGCCGGCGGCCGGTGAATCCGGTGATTGCCGCCGATGTCTTCTGAATATCCAGGCGTTCGTCGGGGACCTTCTGCATGTTCTTCTGTCCGAAGCCATGCCCGATGAATTCCCATCGACGGTCGAGGGCGGCACGCGCGATCGGTTCGTAGGCCTGGATGGCGCCGCCGTTGATCGCGAGCACCGCCGGGAGGTGCAGCTGGTCGAATACCTTCAGCATTCGCCAGAACCCGACACGATTGCCGTACTCGTGCCACGCCCAGTTTGGGATGTCGGGCATTGGCGATCCGCCAGCCGGCGGCGTCAGCACCGTCCGCGGCATCGGCTCGCGCGGATTCCATTCCTCGACGTTGACGATGACCCAGACGACGAGCCGCGCACCTCCAGGCAGCGTCAGGCGAGGGCGTTGTGTGATTGCCGAATACTCGAACCGCTCGTTCGGAAGCATGGGGCCGGTAGTATACGCGGCGGCGGTTATCGGGAAGGGAACAGTGCCCGCCGAACGACTCGCGACGCGATTACGGGCGAAACCATATGCGCATGCGAGAGCAACGATTCCTGAAAAATGCGACGGAGGACGCCATCGGGTAATGGCGCCCTCGACGCGGAGGGGATCGGTGAAAAGAGTCGGTTATCCTCGGCTGCGGTTGCCAGGCTTCAAGCGACGCGCTGCCACCGCGAGACCGGTGCCGAGGAGGAGCAGGCTTGCCGGCTCCGGCGTCGTCGCC